>Ga0255058_10001108_pt1 | contig 15272 bp, 15 predicted proteins | sample Cases_109_9_MG_FD_188637 | JGI IMG/M metagenome (GOLD analysis project Ga0255058, IMG submission 188637) | Seawater microbial communities from Amundsen Gulf, Northwest Territories, Canada - Cases_109_9 | ecosystem: Environmental > Aquatic > Marine > Gulf | place: Canada: Northwest Territories... | reverse complement strand
ATTATTTCTATCTTATTTCCGCATTCAACACAGAATTTCGAACCTTCAGGATTATCAGACTTGCACTTCGGGCATTTCATTTTGTCTCCTCTGGAAATTTTTCTGATAGAAAATGTTGAGAGGAAAAACAAAAGAACTTTAGATGGTTAAATTGGAAATAGCTTAATTATGGTTCAATGTCAATTATATGGATAAACAAGATCTTGTGATTTGATTATAGATGATGTTTTTGCGGTATCTTGAAGGTTTTTGTCAGAAAACCAAATATCACGGAACCTGAGATAATATGAGATAATCAAAGGTATTGGAATCAAAGGATTTATTGCAGATACCATATTGATATATCAGGTTTTCTGGAGGCTGGAAAAACTGAGGTACGTATGGAATATCTCAGGTTTTAAAACGGATAGGAAATCTTTTGTACATATCAGTTATTCGTAAAACCCAAGCCCATCTACCGGGACCCACTCCAGGGGTTAAATACCACGCCGAAACCGTAATAGGATCCTCCGGCAGGTACGGTGCTCGGCATCGGTTCGGATGCCTCCCTCTCTTCAGAGCCGATCTCGATACGCCCATGTCTGTCGCAACAGTTGCGTTGGCGCGTTCGGTGCCCGGAATTGCCAGTTCCATGACTCGCTGAGTAAAAGGCTCAGGAGCAGCGTTAAGAACTGCAACGGGGATCGTACCAAAACCGGCAAAGACCGGAAAGCGATCTTCACCACCCGCAGGGATAGCATAGCTCGGCGCATCCGCCGTACCCATTCTTCGGAGGTCAACCGGTAATCCTCGGTTCCATCGACTTCCTCGACTAGGTCGAAATACCCTTCCGCACACCGGCGCAACTGGCCGACTTCCGGATAATAGCCTCCCCAGCCCCGTTCCAGAACGGCCCAATGAAAATTGTCCGAACCCCAGCGGAAGGTAAAGGGGTTCCTCAATACGTCAAGCGGATCTGCTGGCTTCCGAACGAAGTGAATCGACGTTGTGACGAACCAGCGATCAGTCGAATTGAGGTCAATCAGGCGGTGGACCTTGGCGAACAGGTGATGATAAATGTCATCCGTCCTTCCGGCAGCGGCATCGGTCGGCTGGACAAAGTGTTCTATCGACCCATTCGCGATCACCCCGTCGAACGTCCGGTCCCACTTGTCTGGAATCGCGTGGTAGTTGAGGAGGTGGATGTCGAGATTCTTTTGGCGGCAGTACCTCACCTGTTCGGTAGAGATGGTGATCCCGACGCCCTTGGCGGCGCGCTGTCGAATTCGCTCCAAGAGCGTCCCGTACCCACAACCGAGGTCCAGTACGCGTCTGCCTGACTCGCATCGGACCTGGTCCAACAGGTAGTCGAGTTGGTTAGCCTCGGCCTGTTCATAAGGCGTCTTGGGATTACCGTGATAAATCCCCTCAGTCAGGTCGAACAATCCGCAGGCCGGGAAGAACCTATCAGTGGCCGAGTAACAGGTAGCGACCTTTCCCCAATGAGCCTTCGTCGTACTCGTATCGGCCGATGGATGAGAGTTTGTAACAGTCACGTTGCACCCGCATAACATTGATTCGACTGGATCGAGCAGCTAAAAATAGCTTTGCATTAGATTCTTGGATGTTGATATCATAACTTCTGACGCCACCTCAACACGAAATGTTTAAAGCAGAAATTGCCTCATTCATCTGACCCGATCGCATAGGTGATATCACAGGTTTTCGGGGAGATGAAAAAACTGAGGTATGTATGGAATATCTCAGGTGTAACGTTTGGGCTGACAGGAGCGCGTGCGCTTTTTCCGCCCTTCCTCGTCCAGCCTGTTGTCATGCGCTTCAGTTTAATGGAACGAACTTGCTATGAAGTTTCTCGTTCTATTCTTCTACAAAACTCTGCATCAAGCATGGGTTTGGACAGTTTATCAAAATGCTTGATGATACCACCATATGTCATTGGTTTAGGAACAGCGTCGTTATGCAATGCAACCATCTGCATAGCATTTTTGCCTTTTTCTGGACTCACCATTAGTCGGCCCAAATCGCCCCAGCCATTAACTTTCAAGTTTCCATGTAGGGCTCTACGGATAGCGTTGACGATAATATCTACAAGTTGAAGGCCAAGATCTTTACTCGACGACCTAAACGATCGGTTTTCTGACAACACCTTTTTTGCGTCAAAGGGATGAAACGGCTCGTTTTGTCTTTCCTTCTTTGTGAACGGCTGTAAACGCTTGGGGACGGCCGTCATATCTAAATTAAACTTTCGGTTAAACCAAAAGTAATCTCCGCCTTCCAGGAAATTCATAGGATTTGACAATGAATCCGATTCACAAAAGGGCATGACGACAGTAGACCAAAGGTCTTCATAATTCGTAAGGTTGTCCCCTTTTGCATCAATGATCCATCTGAAATGGGAAAGGGTGGAAGGATCTCTTTGACAGTAATATAATGTAGCACGTCTTATGGCAGATTGAACTAAAACCGTTAACAGCACAGACTGAACATAGAGTTGGTTTGGCAATTGAAAATATCTTTCCTTAAGTTCATTAAGTTGGCGTACCAAGTTAGGATGATGCTCAGAGGTCACATGCTTTGTTATATTTGTTGCTTGCCCTTGCTTATGAGCTGTTATTTGATCATCCGTATGTACCCCGATATCGATACCGCAAGCTGTAACAAAGAGATCGTAGTCGTTCAGAATGGATATCACATAGGCAATCTGTTCTTCATTCAGTTTGTTGCCCTTAGCTTCGCCTGAACCGATCCCCCAGCTGACCTTGAGATGCTTAAACCGCTTGAAGATATATTTTTGATACTGTTCGGGCATGACCAGAGCCGCTACACATGATATAGCCTTGTCCTTCCCTGAAGGATTTGCAAATATACCCGACTCGTCAATGTAGATATACATGGCGTATCAATTATGACCTCACACATGCATAACGCCAGGGGTAAGCTGACGCCTTTGTTAGCGATTATCGCAACCATACGCAATATGGCTCTGCCAGTTTTGCCACTGCGACAATTCCGCGATAGCGCGATTTCATTCTTTCTGGGTGTGATGACATGTCCTTTTGGATAGCACAGACAGTAGAACAACCAAGTATGAATTTCAGAGGTTTCTCCTCAACAGAAAAATCACCGTACCTCCATAGGTCAATTGTTCCACTGACGGTGGTTGTCATCATATCAAAAACAAGAGCAGCTGCACCAGAATCCAGCTTCCCTGTGACGGAACTTATACCTTCTGGAAGTCGATGCCATATCTTCTTGTCAACGGATTGTTCTTTGGCGGCTTCATTTCCTGTCGTAGGTCTGGCACCTCCCTTGGTGGCCGGTTCAACGAAAATTGTGTATGCAGGGGTCGGTTTGCAAATGTCTTGTACTTGTACGGGGCGTGCTTTTGGCGACTTCATGAGCCAGAACGTTTTACCCGTTCGTTCAATATCGGCAATTTTTCTATTAAAAATAACATCAACACCCTCCCCAGCATGATCTCCTATTACGCTAATTATGCACCGAGGGCTTTTCAACGCGTCTTCAAGTAGTGTCATCTTCTAAGTTCTTTATCGCTAACAATTAAATCAGCCGCGCGGCTTTCTGCGTCGGCTGCATTTGCCATGTTAGGGATTCAAAGCATCAGGCGTTAACTCGAATGTCTCGATCACCGTTGCTCCAGGCTCAATTGACACAACTTTTTCGTGTTCGATCTCTTTTCCCGCCTTATCTCGGCTTTTTAATGTAAGCTTTCTTTGCCCTGGCTCTATAATGTGACCGAGAAATCCTCCGAATTCATTCTTTTGGGAGTCAATAGCTCCAATCACTATGTCATCTACAACGATCGAGACAGACTTGTCATTTGGTGTGCCAGTTCGGAATAATCTGACTTTAAGACGACACTCGTCTCTCATACTCTTTGCCACTCCTCTTCTCTCAAGAGGATTGCGAATGCCTAGTTTCTCAAAAAGTGTAAAAATAGCGCTGCTGCCACCAGCAATGATAAATGCGGTAAGGATTTTTCCCAATGTACCGTGATTGTAAGTCTTTCCTGCGAACGCTCCAAGAACCTCTGCGATTGAGTCAATATCAAACTGATTAACAAAAAGGAATGCCGTTATGACCGCAATTGGCACCTTCAATCCTTTTTCCTCAAAATATCGAAGAAAGATGCGCCAGTTAAAGAGAGTTGACAATCCTGTTTCCAATAGAAGTGCCAAGACTAAAACCAACAGGAGCGTATAAGCTGCCTTTCCGGTATCGACAGTTGCCCCGATCGAGAAGTCTGCTGCATAAGCCGAAGTAGCCCCAAAACCCATCACGGTAACGCCAATGATTGACAAAGCCATGTATCTGGAGCGATTCAAGCTCCTATGATTTCTCTTTTCCATCTGCAACCTCCCTTCGATGCGAGTATTTCAAAGTTTTATTCAATCCTCCGATAATTCATTCAAGGAAAAGCTACCTAACTGCCCGCTTAACAGTCAAAATACGCGACATCGTGTCGCAATGGTGATACTATGAGAGTACCTCAGGTTGTAAGAAACCTGTGATATCCTCTAAATTCAGACCAAAATTTGATGGATTTATAGCCTGAAATTTCTATCCATCAAAACTCAAAACCATTTTATACCGATTGCAGATATCATCTAACGAGAGCCTATTTCACAACCCGCAATTTATGAGTGTCCCGGAGCTTCTTCCACAGTTCCTTCATAATAACCGTTGATCCATCCGCCCTGCTTAAATCTTCATTTTTTGATATTCCATACAGGATTTCATCAATCCTTCGTTTACAGCCCATTCATCCAACTTATTCTTAATATAGATACGGAGGTACGGAGGGTAAATTGAAGAATCTCCAGATTCTCCTCGTCCAAATTCGCCATCGTCGTTCTATCTTTTAACGACATATCCGACATTATCTGATGTATGGCTTCATCCACAGTCCGAGGCAGGCCCTCAACGTCATCATCGCCCACAAAGCAGACGCCCTGGTGGCAGTGACTGGTGGTGCCAGTGCCCTCTCCAAGATCGGTCACTCCCTCAAGATCGGCAAGCCGGTAATCGGACTCAAAACCATTTCCAGTCTCAAAGGGGTCCATTACCTGAAAGCAGCCCGGGAAGCGGTTGATCGCGCTTTTGAGATAATTGGCGTTCTCTATACCTACATGTTACCATTGCATGCTTGTGATCCAACCCGAAGGCAACTATACATACGGAAAATTCCTATAAAGCCCTCTCTATTTCGCCTTCTCAAAGCGCGGGAAAATATATATGGAATGGACTCTATTATTAACAAATTCGAAACCGACCCCATGATAGCCGAAGAAGATCCTATCATTTTTTAGTTGTTTCTTCTGAAGGGGAGCCCCAAAACGAGACAGGACCGTCTTCTGTAGTGTTCCTAATTTAACGTTTCTGTCTGTTACACAGTCCCCTTGATCGCATTTGATAAGGACCACAGGTCTCCTGGGATCCTGTGCATCTACCTTAAATTTAAGATCTGACGGATGCACCAGCCACTCCCTTTCCGCCCAATCGATAGAGGGATTGGTGTCACCTATTTCAAGCACACCCTGTAATCCAATCCCTTTCACAAGAAACCGCTGAGCACTCATAGCAATCCCACGTGTGGCGAAGGAGAATACTCCCCCAAACAAGAAATAAAGACTTAAGATCATTACTATTTTTTTCAATTGTGGCTCCTGTCTTATTCCAAAGATTTTTGTAAAATTTGTTCTGCGGAATTCAACTTCACCACAGAAACATGGACCCATTGAATATGGTCGCTGAAATATTCCGCACTTTGAACTCTGAGAAGATCAAAATTCAGGTATTTCACCTGGTCCGCATCCAAAACCTCGATGACCCCTTCTTCAGATGTTCTCCCTTTCGCTTGTACTTTTTTGAAAAAGAGATACTGATCTCCAAATTTCCCAAGTAGCCAGAGCTCAGAGGATCTCGTCTCCTCTTTGTCCTTATGCATGAGCTTTTCAATAATATGAGGTTCTCTAATTGGAACAATTTTCCAGTCATAGAGATGAAGGCCATAGGCAATAGGAACGATGATTAACAGGACAAGGGAAATCACTAATGCTATTTGATAACAGGCCCGGCTTTTGCTATCAGACTTGAAGCATCCTCTAAATCGATATAAGAATACTCCCAAGGCAACGAGCATCGGTGTTACCAAGGTGAAAAATGCCAGCGACTGTTGCACCCGGGGAGAAGAGTGATTTGTTGGGTTCCCGAACAAAGTGGCAATAGCCTTACTTGGCACCGATAACTTTTTTAACTCGCCAAAGCTGAGAACGAAGTAGTAAATCAGAACCAAGACGCATAATAAACTAAAGATCTTTATCCATTGTTTCTGGGAGAGTAAGAGTTCACCGGACGGGGACCTTTTCAAGTTCTTTTCTCTGGGAATTAGAAAAAGTAGAAGAAATAAGATGGGCAGAAACACATAAAACGCTAACAGTGATGCCCGAACCATTGCCAGAAGAAGCTTTGCTCCCGCATCCCCGTAAAATTCATTGGTAAACCAGAACATCCCTCCCAGTTCGTTCTTGTATACGTACGTTTGCACCACAATAAATCCCAGGGTATAAAATATCACTGCCCCTCCGCCTAAAGCCCCTACGACCTTGATAAGCAGTTGTGTTATTTCTGATCTATTACTAGACTGCTCTGGTTGATTTGTAGCCATGTCTGCACCAAACCCTTTCTACCCAACCTCGATAATATTGAGCCGCTTGTGGATGACCTCTGATCAGTTAGCTGTCACTTTCTATACGATTATCCGTCTATATTTCTTTTTCCATTTAGCAAAATTCCACTTTTTTAGAAATTTCTTGGCAACCTTTATGCCGTTGTCAAACAATGCTTGGCTTTCTTCCCTCTTTATACTGAAGTCTGTTGCCTTGACATTCTTATCAATCCCATTGATCTTAATTACTGTGGGGATGCCTATCGTTCTATTGTAATCCCCTTTCGATTTGGAAATGTGTTAGTCAGAGCACAAGTATTATATTTGCATGACTAATATATGGAAACTGCAGAGTCAATAAATATTGAATCTAATCAGTATCCTTTGTAATCGAAAACTCCGCCCATATAAGGTAATGGTCACTGATGTTGGGCTGGATGTCGGTGAAAATTCCCCATTCGCCGGTGAAATCCTTGGAAGTAGGACTCTTGAATATGAACCTGTCGTAGGCACAGTCAGTGTTTACGCTCACAGTGGTGTCCGAGCTGTCGCCTACCACTCAGATATACTCTGGACCCTTCAGGTCCACGTTGTCGCTTGGTCCGAGGTATTCGCAGTCGGCATTTAGGTCGCCGAGTATTATGATATCAGGCTCACCCCTTGACTCAGTATCCTTGTAAAAGTCCTCCAAGCCCTCAAGCTCGTTTACATTGTCAGAAGGCCTCGTGTGAGCTGTGAGTAACACGAAATCAAAGCTGCCGGCACGGAATCTGCCCTTGAATGGTTGCCTCACCATCCTGCCTGTATTTGCCGGGCTAGACGCACAGATGGGCTGGCTGTCTCCGGGATCAACGACCAGGGAGGCCTCAATTAGGGTTACTGTATCAGGATCATAGATGAACAGATAACGCTCGTCTTTTATCTGGGGGCTGAAGATGAACCTGTAGTTGGCTGATTGCTCCGTATTGAGGTAAAGTTCAAGGGCGTTACGGATCAGGTTGCAGTTCCCATGACCAGGGCAGTCGTTCTCGTTCCTCGGGCACCCAGGATCTGCCTGCTCCCTGATATTGCTGATTTCCTGGATGGCTATGATGTCGAATCCATTGATAATGCTAGCCATTTTTCTCATCCGGAAAGGATCAGTTGCCTTGCTTTTACCGAAGTCCCTGATGTTCCAGGAGGCTATCTTTATGGTTTCCGAGGTCGAATTGGAGTTAGTAGTTTCGGAGGAGTCCCTATCAAAAAAGCCCATGGCTACATTGAAACTATCAGGCAAGTAGTTTTGTTCTCCTGAAACGGCAAGGTTGATATAGCTAGCGGCTGGGATAAATGAGAGAATAGCTATTAAGAAAGTAAGATATTTTAACACCTTCATTTTACAGTTCCCCCCATTCGAATAGTTTTTTAGCGTTCATATTCTATTAGGTCGGGCGGTAATATATCTTTTTGGCGCCGAAGATATAACAAGTTTTTCATATTTCTTGAATTTATCTTCACGGAACTCAGTTGTCCTGTCCTTTTTGAGTGTAACCAAATTTTTATAAACGAACCATTCAAATTCACTATTACAATGAATCCTACATCTTCGATAACCGAAAACCGCGCAGCGGTTTTTGGGTCGGCTGGAGCGCTTTGTTGGGCGATGCTTCCAATTCAGCCTAGGAGTTTGACAATATTTGTTACCAAGTTAAGGCCATCGCTTACGACTCTGATCACTTTCACTGCATCTATTAGCGCTGCAGCATCTTCCTCTAAACCCGCGGCTGCCGTCTTCAGCTCCTGCTCTTTTTCTTTAAAGGCATCATTAACGCCTTTCAGCTTTGCGGCCTCTAGCTTAAGAATCGCGAGAGCATTTTGATGAAGACTGTCACCGTATTTCACTTGATCTTCGAGGTCCATGGAGCTTAGCTCTGATTCCGGAATAGAATAGAGCCTGCGACGAACGATACGTAGAGAGTCTAAAGTGGCTTGATTAGAATTTGCATCGATTGTTTCCATGATATTATCTCTTTCGGTTTAGTGGTGTTATTTCGTTTCGCCAGCAGCTTCGAGAGCCTGAACAGTAGTTACAAACTCGTTAACATCAGATATCAAGACACTTAGAGAGTTAATGTCTGTTTTTCCTTGCAGAATATCTGCCCATACACCGCGCAGTTGTTTTGCTGCTTCTTTCGCCGTATCCAACTGCTGACTAACGAATTGAGTTTTGAACCACTGCTTTCGATTATTAGCCCACTCCGTACCAAGTGTCTGATTTTTATCAACATACGGGGCTATTACTTTCTCGTTAAGAAATAAGTCGTTCTCAGCGAGGAAACGATCCCGAAGTATTCCAGTAATATTTCCGAGCTGATTTTCCTGAAGAGCTAGATATGCCCCAATAATTTCTGCATCTCTCGTCAATGCACGCTTGATTTTTGCGGCGTGTATTGTATTCGCTACGAGACCACCTAGAGCGCCAATTTGTGCTTTTTGATCCTCGGTTAGGTTTTCTTTTCCGTCTTTACCGCCAAGCGCTTTGTTTAGCTTGCTAATACTATCGCTCAGTGATTTGACAGCGCCACCCGCATCATCCTTAACTTGTGAATCTGCTAAAGCCTGTAGATTTAAGAAGTATGATTTTAACAACTTTGTTTGTGCTCGAAATTTCCCAATTTCTGTAAGCACATCTGCTACTGCCACATTTTTATTGGTAATCATCCCCCTAAGGTCTGAACCTCGCCGAGTTTTCTTCAACTCTTCAGTGTCGAAATCAATTACTCGATCAGTCGTAACATCTAAGAGTTTGCCGACTGCTTCGGTATACGCAATACCAGAAGTCGATAGGTCTTTGCCTTGTTGTATGGATTGCGTTGCACAGCCACTAATTAATAGAACGCTCAATCCAAAGGCAATGATCATGTTTTTCTTCATCTTTAATCCTCATTTTCATGATAGTTAAAATGGTCAACAAACCTTAACGCTGGGAATCAGTATTTTGTTTGTCAAACACTTCCATTTGTTCCGATGACTATTTCGAGTGCGCCTCATTCTTCGGCCGCCCAACGGACCCGCAGAAAAGGCTTTGAACAGCCGATTAATTGTAACTGAAGCGAACAACGCTGCGGCGTGTGAAGGCGAGTTGGGTCGGGTTCATCGTTTCGTTATGCACGCATTTTGTCTCTCGGCTCATGCGTCTTCGCGTCTTTTGCTGCACCTCGTTAGGACGCAGGATGAATCACTACACGCCAGGAGTTCAGTTTGCCGACAATCTGACCGACTCGATCTGATACGTGAAGCTGCCAGTCTCCGCTGATCAATTGTCCTGCAAGGCTACCCAGCGTGGGCGTCGTGGTTGTCGTATAGGTCTTTACTACATCATCGGCACTCCCGCCGGCCTCGTCGTGGAGGATCACGTCTGTCCCAGCCGGCGAGCGGACGCTGATCTGGAGATCTGCGATCCACGTGTGGGTAATGTCCACGGACACTTCCACGCTGCCGACGTTGCCGGGAACATTGGTGGAAAGATTTCGCTGGATCCCCACCGAGTCGTTGTCAGGGATATGTGTACCGGGCGCCTCTTCGAGCACAACCGGCCCTTGCGGTTGCCCGACAGCGGTGAACTTCAGAGTCCAACGGTTGAGCGTGCCGACATCAACGGGAGCCAAATCCTGTACCAGCAGCCTCCAGTCACCCTTGGTGCTGTGACCGTGTAGCGTTGCTAGGGCCTGCACGTCCGACTCGTCGATCGTTCGCTGAACGTTGTCGGCGCTGCCCCCTTGGTGGCGTTGATGCAAAACAATGGCGTCGCCCCATGGTGTCAGCAACGTGGCCCGCAGATCGCCCCGGTAGGGATGGGAAATGTCGAGCGTTACCTGGACGCCAGCGATGGTCGCATCTTGATCGAGGTCGATGGTGTCGGTGATTCCGTCGGATCGATTGTCCGGAATGTTCAAGTCGGGCGTCGATTCGCCTTGGACCGTTTGCGAGCCCTCGCCATTAGGCGTTCGGAAGCTCATCATGGCCCCCGGATCCGTGATCTCACGGATGTCCAATTTGGAGTGCGTTCCATCCCACCATTTACTGTTGGGCTCCGTGGAATCGGCGAATCGTTTGTTTGCTTCCCCGAATAGGTCCGTTGAATCGCCATAGTGCAGCGACGTTTCTAAGCGAAACTCCCCATCCGCTTGTTCCAGCGAAAGCTCGTAGTGTTGGCTGGGCGTCATTTGTTCGTTGCTGTTGTTGCCATCTTCATCAACGTGCCAAATGGCAAGCCCCTCGTCCGGCAAGGACGCGTCACGACCGTTCTTTGCTCGGTTTTCAACGATGAAGTACTCGCCACTGTTCTTGGCAAACATGGCGAAATCGTTTTCACCCGCGGGGAGTACGATCTGTTGGTTGGGCTGAATCGACGTCACGCTTTTGGCCCACCCCGACAATCGCTTCAAATAGGCGGAGATGTGGGTCGGGTTTTTTTCGCTGATATTGCCGCCGACACACATCAGGCAATAGGCGCCTGCGCCGCTCGACTCGCTGCCGTAGTCGTACAAATCCGGGTAGTCGCATAACATGTGCCCATTCTCATGGCAGAATGTGCCCAGCGTGAGTTCGTGGCTCATGTCAGTGAACTGATAGTCAAATGCCGACATGCCGGGCGCCAGCAGAACAGGCGTCGCCAGATGCGATGCGTGCGGCCACAAGCCTTCGGCCCAGTTGTTGACCACTTCCCCGGCGTAGTAGACATTCATGGCGTACACGAAACCGCCGCTGTCGGCGGTCAACGGTGTGAAGTCGAAGTTGTTGGCTTCCAGATGCGTGAGTGCCTCGACAATCAGCTGCCGGGCGCGGACGCCTTGCGAAATGCTGGGGTCCGTATAATGCGACTTGGGATGTTGTGCCCGATAATAGTCGGCGATGATGTTCGTATAGCGGCAGCGGCCGATGGAATTATCGCGGAAATAATCGGAGACGGACCCGTTGTTCCCAAAGCCCGAATATCCTTGCTCGTTGCAGAATCTTTCGACTTCGTCTCGGGAAATCGTTCCAGATTCGTCGGAGAAGTCGATTAAGAGACAAAGCCCTATAAAATCTCCGACAGTTTCGCGTTGTGGCGGCGCAAAGACGGGGCCGTCCAACGTACGTGCCGCTCTGGTCAGGTTCTTGCATTGTTCGCGGCGTCGATCACACCGCCGGCCGCCCATTCGCAGCGCTCCCTCCATTCCTCGAGCGCGAGCCGCCTCGCGATTGATTCGCAAGCCGGGTTGTACAGCGGCGCTCGCACCATTCAAATTGCCCTGGGGGCCGGGTGCCGGTTCCAGCATCGTTCCGTCGCTGGATACCTGCGCGATTTCGAAGAACCCCGTGCTGGGATTCTTGACAACGGCATAGCCATCTATCGTTTCGAATACGGCGTAGTGTTGGTCACCCGTACCGCGCACCTCGAATTTCATTCCATCCGGTTGAGTAAACGTGAATGTCTTGTCGACGAAAGGTGATGCCATGTCTCTTTCCTCCTGTTTGGTAATAGAACGGAAGACTCACAATTGAGCTAAGTTGCCTGCAAAGCGAGTCAACTGCAACTATTTGTTGGTTGGCCAACCCGGAGCAGCTCAGAAGAGAATTGAAATCAGTAGTAGGTATAATTTTTTCAGGATGGCTTTGAATATTTCAGAATGTTGTACAATTACGAAATCTTTTTAACCTCTCCCCCCTTTGATAATAGATGCAATTATCATACCCAATTTATATTATTTCCGTAGCAATGACAAAATCGTTAAAGGATGCTAAAAAACCCTTTACTGTCTTGGGGTTAGAAAGATCAATCGATACTATGATATTAGAGGGGTTATTTTTGCCGGGAATGCCTTCATGAATATGGAGGCATTTAATGCACATAAAGATGTGCAATGCACATTCTTGTGTGCATTAATGTATCATCATAAAAGTTGTCAATTTCATTCAATGACTTTGGACAATTTAGATGAATATTTGTAAAAAGTCTCTTTTCAGGCGGCGCGATCATCTATCGAGCAAGAGGAATATCAATATCTCATGAACGTTATTTGCGTACTCTATCGACATGTTTAACTAATTCGCTGCCAAAAAGAATCCAGCCGCGCTGCAGCCTTACCCAATAACCCCTCACCCGGGTGGAGCTTCCAGGAGCGCTTCCATCTCACGGCTTCCACACCGTTCGCGCAAGCAAACTTCGGCGCATTGTCAGGAAGACTTCATACCCTTCAAGGATGCACCTTGAGCGCATGCTTCCATAGGATCGCAGCAACGGAATGCTGGGTTCAATCATAGGCTAATGCATCTGTTGAACAGTCAAAATACGCGATATCGTGTCGCAATGCAGATACTATGAGAATATGTAAGTTACCGAATTTTATGAAATTATTGCATATATCAAACCGATACATGCACCTTACCTAATTCGGATGATTGCTGTCAAATCATGGTCCTGAAAAATGGGGATTTTAGCCAATAAAAAGGGCAAATTCATGTGATTGGATTCACCATTTTAAGTTAAGATACAATTTGGATATCCAATCTGGTTTTTGTTCCGGTTTTTATCGAATCATGGCTGTACAACTCAAATCTCCCTGTTTAACAAAAAATTGAATATCTCAGGTTTTCGCAGGCTGGAAATTTTGAAGATACGTATGGAATATCAAAGGTGTAACGCAAAGTTCACTGGCGGCCAACGGAACTCGGAAAAAGAGATGGTCGCTAAACTACCACAATATGTCAAAAAAGGCGCTATTTGGCCGTCCGGTGCAACGTTTGGTTAGGCTGTTTCAACTTATTGACTTTTATTTATGCTATAGTGTTCAATGTGTTTTTTGACTAATTTGTCAATTGTGCCGTCGGCACGGAGTTTTTTTAGTCCATCTTCTAACCTCATGAGATATTTCAGATACATGGATTTTTTAGAAACGGGCGTATAAAGATATTCCGTATTTATCCGTGTTGGCAAAGGAACAATTCTGCCTTCATACCCTGATTCCTTCACCTTTATCAGCCCTGCATACAGACCGTTAGGCTCGAAATCAATCCTGCCCAGTTCCATTTTCATGTAGTTTTGCCGATGGTCGGACACTCTTTGGACATACGTATTTTTTTCCAGAAATTCGTCAAACTCTTTTCCTGCTGAAAAACCTAATGTAATTCCCGCGCGTTTGCCTTTCAGATCTTCCCACTTCTCAAATTTGAACTCTCTTCCTTTCCATACAAAAACTGCCTGAGGATCCGGAGCCAGAGGAGTTTCTGTATAAACCGCATATTTTTTTCTTTTCTCAGTCACATACGCACCCATAAGTATGTCGACCTTTCCTTCTTCAACATTGACCTGACAACGTTTCCAGTTTCCCACGTATTTTGCTTCAATTTTTATACCGAGTTCTCCGAAAATGATTCTGAGAACATCAGAAGCAACACCTCTGATTTTCTGACCTACTTTCGGTTCGGCTCCTTCCTGCCTTTCGATATATGTGAAGGGCGGATAATTGGAATCACCGCATGCTGTCAGAATTTCTTCCGAAAATACTGTACTTGCAAAAAAAACGTAACAACACACGATTGTAACAATTAACCTTCTCATAACTTTCTCCGCCCATGCTTTAATAATCGTTTTTTGTTTTCTACAGCCTAACAATGATGAGATAGTTTCTGCATAACACCCCTCCGTTACAGGTCGTCCGCAGGGCTTTTGACGCCCTTGTCGCCCCGGTTCAGGACATGAGTATAGATCATCGTCGTTTTGACATCATTATGACCAAGAAGTTCTTGGACTGTTCGGATATCATACCCCCTCCTTCGAGAAATTGGGTGGCGAATGAGCACAGAAATCAGATGAGAAACCGGGTTCGATTCTGTAATTGGAGAACCGTTTCAAGTCAGCTGGAATAGGAGAATCAGAAATAGTTTATATGCATGTATACCCAAATCGATGGGCTTTAGTCAATCATTTTAAGGATTCCAGCCGCTGTTGATACTATGAGAATATCTCAGTTTTTAAGAAACCTGTGATATCCTCTAAATTCAGGCCAAAATTTGATGGATTTATAGCCTGAAATTTTCCAGTATTATACACACGGCGATATTACAGATATCATTATCGGCAATGATCAGGTCGATCCCCTCGTCGAAACAATTTGAATTTATTTCACCGCTTCTTTCAATGCTCCCCCTGGAGCAAACTTCGGCACCATTCTTGCTTCGATATGGATCTCCTCGCCTGTCAGTGGATGCCGTCCTTTTCTGGCTTCCCTTTTGCTTACCTTAAAGCTGCCGAACCCTGAAATTTGCACTGTTTCTTTGTTCCTCAAAGCTTCCGCAATATTTGCCAAAATACAATCCACCGCTGCCTGAGCTTCTTTTTTTGAAGAAACTATCTTGGCTACCTCGTTAATCAAATCGCCTTTATTCATTTTCATTTCCCTCCCTTCTTTAAATTAGGTGTCCCTATCCCGATATCGGTTGAGAAGCTCATCTCCAGAATCAACCGGATGAATAAATAGCACCATTTGGATGCGACCGTCTGTGAAATAGTGGTCCGGGTTTCGCTATAATTTCTTGTGCCTTTTTATCCTCTTCATATCTT
>Ga0255058_10001107_pt1 | contig 15274 bp, 8 predicted proteins | sample Cases_109_9_MG_FD_188637 | JGI IMG/M metagenome (GOLD analysis project Ga0255058, IMG submission 188637) | Seawater microbial communities from Amundsen Gulf, Northwest Territories, Canada - Cases_109_9 | ecosystem: Environmental > Aquatic > Marine > Gulf | place: Canada: Northwest Territories... | reverse complement strand
AAGACAACAGTCCGGTGGACTGTTGTCCCGGCGAACGCCCAAGCCAAGGACGGCTTGGGCCGGTGCCCAAGCGTAGCAGGGAATGCGCAGCCGCAGGGATTGTCCCGCTGAACGGGCTCGCCACGGACGGCGAGCCGCGGGCTTACAAGCAAGAGCAAGGACAGCGAAGCGCAGCAAGGCGTGCGTCCGGGTCAAGGACGGGGGCAAGCCGGAGAAGGGCGGGGATCCAGTGAATCCTCGCCCCGGCGAAATTGTCGACCGAAGCAGAAAAACATAGCGACGAAAGCGAAGTATGGGTTCGAAGAGGCGTGACGGCGAAGAGTAAACACAACGTGCTTGTCGTTTGTTTTGGTATTTCCTGGGCGCCTTTCGCCGAGCCAAGCACCGAGGGAGGCGAAGTTGGGCCGGAACGGGCGCGGAAGGGATCTCGTGCGCCCGCCGCAGGGGCAGGGATGGCCCTTCGGCGGACCCCCTGAGACGACGAGGCGTGCAGGGCACCCGCTGGCTTTTGCGGGCGATGGTGCAGGCGCAGATGGCTTTGGGAACTTTGGCCGAAACCAAAGTTCCTCGTCTGCCGGGACCAGACCCGGCTCATATATCTCGCCGGTCAGGCGACCAATCACCAGGTCTCGTTGTTGGCGCTATCTAGACGGAAGCACTACAGGGGTGCAGCGGTGGTGGAAACACCGTTTCAACACCCTAAGCTCTATGCGGCGCCTGCAAGCCCCACACCCTGCCCCGCTCACTATATTCGGCGGACAGGACCGCTCCCCGTGCTCAGGTGAGCGTCAGATCCTCGGACAGGATCTTCGGGGTCAGGAAGATCAGGAGCTCGGTCTTGTTGTCGACGACGGACTTGTTCTTGAACAACCACCCCAGCACCGGCACATTGCCGAGCCACGGCACCTGGGTGATGTCCTCGTTCTCCTGGCGCTCGTAGATCCCACCGATCACCACGGTTTCACCGTTGTCGAGCAGAACCTGGGTACGGATTTCCTTAATATTGAGTAAGCCGATCACGGCGTCGGCAAAATTATCCTTGGTAATGACCACGTCCAATAACACGCGATCGTCCGGCGTGATCTGCGGTGTCACCTCCAGCTTGAGGGTGGCGCGCTTCGTAACCACAGAACCCACGCCGAGGACACTGGTGGTAAACACGCGCTCCTCGCCCTGCTCGATCGACGCTTTTTGCTGGTTGGCCGTGATCAGCCGCGGACTCGATATAATCTTGCCCAGACCCTCCGCCTCCAGCGCTGAGAGCTCCAAACTGAGCAGCCCCCCCGTGCCGAGCCTGGCGATGGTCAGTGCCAACGACGCGGGGCTGGTAAACGCGCCGAGCCCCTGGGCTGGCAGGTTCAGATTCAAGCCATCGGCCGTGAGCAAGCCGGTAGTATCCAGTGTGGATCGCTGGGTCACCTGAGCGCCGCTGGTTGTGGCGCTCGATTGCACACCGAACTTCACACCAAGGTTGCGGCTGAAGGTTTCCGTCGCTTCCACCAGCCGGGTCTCGATCATTACCTGACGCACCGGTTGGTCCAGCTGCGCTATCAGCTTGCGCACCTCGGCGATCTTTTGCGCCGTGTCCTGGATGAGAAGGGAATTCGTACGCGAGTCCACCGTCACCTGGCCGCGTGGTGACAGCAGCGTGTTGGACTCGGCGGTGGTCACTTCCGGTTGTCCGGTGGCGGCGGGACCAAACACGGGGTGCTCGCCTACAATCTGTGCGGCCGTCGGCAGCGCCACGATCGACCTGAGCAGGGCGGCGATGTCTTCCGCCTTGGCATAGTTGATCTGGATCAACTCGGAGGTGAGCGGCTCGAGATCGCGCACGGTCTGGCTCGCCTCGAGCTGGGCCTTCTCCTTGGCAGCAACCTCGCTCGCCGGCGCAACCGTCATGACATTGCCGATCCGGCGTATCGCCAGATTTTTGCTGTCTACAATGAGGGCCAGGGCCTGATCCCACGGCACATCTTTGAGACGCAGCGTAAGGCTTCCCTTGACGCTATCACTGACCACGAAGTTCAGGCCGGTGAAGTCAGCCAGTACCTGTAACGCGGCACGCACCTGGATGTTCTGAAAGTTCAGCGAGAGCTTCTCGCCGGAGTAGCCGAACTCATCGACCGGCCGCTCCTCTTCCTTCTCCAGGATCGGTTTCACATTGACCGTGAACATGTTGCCCGCCTGAAACGCCGATTGTTCAAAACGGCCCTTGGGGGTGATCACCATGCGCGTGTCGCGTCCACTGGGAAAACTGTCGATCGTTTGCACGGGGGTGGCGAAATCGACGACGTCGAGCCGCCGCTGCAAGTCGGTGGGAATCGACGTGTTCAGGAAATCTATGAATATTTGGCCAGCCTGCTCGCCCAGATCGACCCCCACCGCCGGATCCGAGAGCGTGATCTGGATAATGCCCTCACCGGCAGATCCCCGCCGGAAATCGATGCCGCGCACATTAAACTTACCTGGCCTAGTTTGTGCGGCAAAACGCGTCATGCGTGGCTTTTGTGCGGGCGCGATTGCGCGCACCGGAGTATCCAAAATGATTGCAAACGTGTTCCCCTTGGCGCTCGTGGTATAGGCGACCGGCCGCACCAGGCTAAGCACCACACGCGTGCGGTCAGGAGCCTCGATGGTGGTCACACTGAGCACTGCCCCTTCCTTAATCGAGATCGATCTCTTCGTTAGGCCTACCCGTGTGTTGGGAAAATCCAGCGCGATTCTTGCGGGATTGGTGATACTGAATGCCGTAGGTTGGGGCGGGGGCTGGGACATCTCCAGCGTGATCTGCACGCGGCTTCCTGGGAGCACGGCGTAACGGATATTCTTGATTACATTCTCACCACCAGTCACCGGAGCGGTCGGCGGTGCGGGGGTCGCCGCCGTGGTGCGCGTAGCGCCGGCGCCCGGCAGTGCCACAACCCGATAGCCATAATCGGTAGGTGTCACCTCCAGGTGTCCAGGCTCGGTCAGCAGCAAATCGACATTGACCGCCGTAGCGTTATCTGCAAGATAAGGATAAACGCCCTTAACCTTGCCTCGGCGCTCAAGCTCTCCCGCTGCCGGCCCCAGAGTACTGTCGGGGAACGTGAGACGCAGCCGCTGGCCGCCTTCAAGCGAGCTGGTGGTAAAAGAAGCCTTCCCCTCGATCTGGATCTGCAGCACCGCTTCGTCGTCGTCGCTCCACGCGAGCGAACCGATTTCGCCCGCAAACGAGGTAGCTGAACTGAATACCACCGATATAAACATGACGGCGGCCATGCGGCGTGCTGTCAAGGCATACAAAACCATTGTTGATGCTGTTGTGTTCGTTCTCATACCCTTATCTCTCATTCCACAATCGCGATATTGGCTTGGCGTTCAATCCAGTCCCCGAGCGGATTCTGGATAAGTTCGACCAAATTTATCCGCTCTTCTGTAATCTTTGTTACCATGCCGAAGTTCTGTCCCATGTGATCGCCCACCTTGGCGCGATAAACCGCACCATCGGGCGCCTGGATCACTGCCCAGGATTGGTTTCCGCGCGACAACGTGCCCACCATCCTCAGCGAATCGAGTGGATAGTCCTCGAGCGGCTCCTTGCGACGATTCATATCCGGCTGGGGCCCGCCCTTGTTCCCGCCTTGCGGTTTCAAGTTAAACGGCGCAAACGGGTCGGTCAGGTTATCGGCCGTGTAAATAAAGGATTCGTGCGTCTTGATCTCGGGCAGTGGCTCCACACGCGGCTTGCGGCCCTTGCGCTGGTCTTTGACCCACCGCTGCAAATCAGCGGCGCCGTCGCCACTACAGCCACCAACCAAAAAGCTTAGTGAGATAAAAAGGATGGTCGGACCGAGCCGCTTCATCTACCTTCTCCGTCTGCGTTTGCCTTTCTTCTTCTTTTTCTTCTTGGCAATCGCAGCAATCTCATCATCATCGAGGTAACGATAAGTCTTGGCCTTCGCCGACATCAGCAGCTTGCCATCAGATTTTTTCTTACCCCTCTTGCCCGCGCTAATCGATATGTCTCCGAAGGTCACGATGCGCGGTAGCGCCGCGACGTCGCTGACAAAGTTTGCCAGCTCATGATAACTGCCTCTTACCTTGATGCTTATCGGTAACTCCGCATAAAACTCTTTCGGTTTCTCTTTCTGCGGCTTGAATAGCACAAACTCGAGTCCCTGGCCCAACCCCGCCTGAGTAATATCGATCAGCAAATCCGGTACCTCGGTCGTGTCGGGCAACTGTCGCAACAGACTGCCGAAAGTCTGCTTCATTTCCTGCATCTGTTGCTTGTAGGCAGGCAGGTTCACTGCCAACGCGACCTTGCTCTTGTAAGTCTCTTTAAGCTTGTCCTCGCGTTTGTCTGCGACATCGAGATCCTCCAGCTCACCGCGTACGATGAACCAGAATCCGGCCGCCAGTATCAGGATGCCAACCACGACTGTCCCGCCGATCTTGAGCGGCAGCGGCCAAGCCGAGATATTATTAGGATCGATGTTTCTTAAATCATCTAGCGTCATGTGCTGGACTTCCGCTATTTTTTCGCTTGGCGGCGCTTCGCTGACTTCGCGGGGGCCGTTTGTTTCTGAACCCTGGCTGACTCTTTCACCCTTAGCGAGAACGTACTCACGCGATCGCTGCCTTCTGCCCTAACATTAATGACATCGAGGTTGGGGTCCGCGAACCAATCCGACGACTCGAGGTTGCGCATGAGGGCCGACACGCGCGCGTTCGATTGGGCGACGCCCTTTATCGCTATGCTCCTCCCTTTCTGCTTTACGGACGTGAAGTAGATGCCTTCTGGTAGCTTTCGCACGAGGTCGTCAAATACGTGCACGACCTGGGTGCGGTCACCCTGCAGCTCGTAGATCACGTTCATGCGTGCTATCAAAGCCGTACGCTGTTTCTTTAACTCCCGGATCGCCTTGATCTCTTTGTCGAGCTTCGCGATCTGCTGTTGCAGAAATTCATTACGCTGGTTCTGGTTGTCGATCAAACCCGTGACATGCAGATGCGCATAAAATACAACCAATCCCATCAGTATCCACGCGCCGAACGACATGGTAAGCAATTGGCGATCTTGCTCCTTGCGGCGTATCTCGCGCCAGGGCAGCAGATTCAGTCGCGTGCTCATTAATCGAAGCCCCGCATCGCGAGTCCGCAGCTAATCATGAGCGAAGGCGCGTCGCTCGCCAGCATCTGTGGTTTGATGCGTGAGGCCAAGGACATGCTTGCGAACGGATTCGCCACCATCGCCGGCACACCAATGCGCGCCGCCACCATCTCATCGACTCCTGGAATCTGGGCACAACCACCTGCGAGCAGCAGCTGGTCAACACTGTTAAACGGGCTCGATGAGTAGAAGAACTGCAATGCGCGCATGGTCTCCTGGCACATCGCTTCCATGAACGGTCGCAGCACGTCTGTCTGGTAGTTGTCGGGCAACCCGCCTTGCTTCTTCGCCAGCCCAGCTTCTTCGTAGGACAAACCGTAGCGCCGCTGAATCTCTTCGGTGAGCTGGCGTCCCCCAAAGGTGTGGTCCCGGCTGTAAACCGAGTGGTTATTATGAATCACATTTATATTGGTCGTCGTGGCCCCGATATCCAGGATGGCGACGGTTTTCTCCATACCGCCACCGGGCATATGCTCGGCAATGAGCGAATACGCGTTCTCCATCGCGTAGGTCTCGATGTCCACCACCGCCGGGGTCAGCCCAGGCCCTTGGATGACGGCCACATAGTCATCGACAATCTCCTTGCGGCAAGCCGCCATCAACACCTCCATTTCGTCCGCATTTTCCTCGGAGGCACCCAGGACCTGATAGTCCATGTTCACCTCGTCAAGCGGATAGGGGATGTAGTGGTCTGCTTCCATCTCGATCTGGGTTTGCAACTCAGCGTCCGAGAGATTCGCCGGCATCTTGATGGTCTTGGTGATCACGTGTGCACCCGCGACGGCTACCGCCGCGTGCCTGCAGCGCGTGCCCGAGCGTTTTACCGCCCGCTCGACGGCCTGGGCCACTTGTTCCACCTCGGTGATCGCGTGCTCGACCACCGAGTTCTGGGGCAGCGGCTCTACGGCATAGCGCTCGACACGGATGTGGTCATCGGCCTTGCTCAACTCCAGCACCTTGCAGGCCGATGAGCTGACGTCTATGCCAATCAAAGATTGCTTGCTTTGGCCGAACAGTTTTCCTAGCATGAACTGCCTTTTTAACTTTTAAATCAATTACTTATATGATATAGGTACAAATAAGGGTGAAGTACTACACCTAAATATAGACCATTGCGCATGGAAGTGACAAATACGCCTTTGGCGGCCGCCGATTTGGCTTTATACTTTGCCGGCTCCGGACGCCCGCCGTCCAGCTTCGGTCATAATCTACCTGTCCATGGAAGCTAATAACGACTCCGGCCCCACACCCAGGGCGCGGCGTGGCCCACGCCGTAAACTAGGGCGAGCGCTGCTGGTCGCACTCCTCGGTCTCATCATCACCGGGGCGCTCATACTCGCCGTGGTCGTGACGCTGCTCACGCCTAGGCTGCCCTCGGTCCTGTCGCTTTCCGAAGAGCAGCTCAAAGTACCCATGCGCGTATATTCGGCCGAGGGCAAATTGCTCGCCGAGTTCGGCGAAGAGAAGCGCATACTGTTGGACGCCGACGACGTTCCGGATCTGCTGATTAAGGCGATTCTTGCAGCCGAGGATGATGATTTTTATAACCACTACGGCGTCGATTTTTTGGGGATTGCACGCGCATTGTGGGCCAACCTTCGCAGCGGTACCCACAGCCAGGGGGCGAGTACGATCACCATGCAGGTGGCGCGGAATTTTTTCTTGAGTCCCGAGAAGACCTATAAGCGTAAGATCAAGGAGATCCTGCTCGCCTTCAAGATCGAGCAGCAACTTACCAAGAATGAGATCCTGGAGCTCTATCTAAATAAGATCTTCCTCGGCAACCGTGCCTACGGGTTCGGCGCAGCCGCCCAAGTCTATTATGGTAAACGGCCCGAGGCACTGACGCTGCCAGAAACCGCCATGCTGGCGGGCTTGCCCAAGGCTCCCTCCCGGAATAATCCGATAAGCAACCCCGATCGTGCGATTGCGCGGCGCAATTACGTCCTGCAGCGAATGCAGACGCTTGAATTCATCGATCAGGCCAATTTTAACGAGACGGTGTCAGCGCCGCTGACAGCCAGCAAACATGCCTTGCGCTACGATGTCGAGGCGCCCTACGTGGCGGAGATGGTGCGCCAATACATGGTCGATAAGTACGCTGAGGCAAGTTACGCTGGCGGTTTTCACGTCTACACCACTATTCGCGCAGACTATCAGCAAGCGGCCAACCGCGCGTTGCGCCAGGGCTTGCACACCTACGAGCGACGACATGGCTACAATGGCCCAACGGCTCATGTCGACATCTCCGAAGCTGACCTCGATCAGGATTACCTTGACGATGTCTTGAGGCAGTACCGCTCGATCGGGGATTTGCTGGTAGGGATCGTCTTGGCGCTAGATGAGCAGGCGGCAACAGTGTACACACAGGACGGTTACGTAGTGGAAGCCGGCTGGAACGGCTTGTCGTGGGCGCGCAAGTACATCGACGAGGGGGCGCGCGGGCCGGCCCCGAAGAAGGCTGCGAATATCCTGGCACCGGGAGATATCATCTATCTGGAGTATGTCGAACCGGAGGGAGGTAAGGAGCAGGCGCAGGGTGAGAAAACCAAGGAAGAAGAGACAGGCTACTGGGCGCTAACCCAGGTGCCGCGAGTGGCGGGTGCCCTGGTGTCATTGCGACCCAGTGATGGCGCCATCCTGGCGCTGACTGGCGGTTTTGATTTTGACCAGAGCAAGTTCAATCGCGTCACGCAGGCCGAACGCCAACCCGGATCCAACTTGAAGCCCTTTATCTACTCCGCCGCGCTGGAAAAGGGCTTCACTGCCGCCACTGCGGTCAGTGGTGCGCCGATTGTAATCGCGGATCCCGAGGGACTGGAGGATACCTGGCGCCCTGAGAATTACAGCGGCCGGATCTTCGGGCCAACTCCGTTGCGCAAGGCGCTCACGCTGTCATTGAACCTCGTGTCGGTACGTCTGGTGCGGGCGATGGGACCTGCCTATGCCGCCGAGTATCTACAACGATTCGGCTTTGACCCGGCCGATCTACCCCATAATCTGTCATTGGCACTCGGCAACGCCTCGGCCACACCGTTACAGATGGTTACCGCATTTGCGGTGTTCGCTAACGGTGGCTACAAGGTCGAACCCTACTTCATAACGCGCATCGAGGATGCCGACGGCAACATTCTGGTGCAGGCCAACCCGCTGGTCATCTGCGCCGAGTGTCCCGAATCCGACGATGCCGTAGAAAACAAGCAGACCAATACGACAGACCGGCGAACTCCGGATCCTGTTATTTCGCTGCTCGCCGAACTCGGCGAGGGTGGGACCACAAGCGATGCACAGACGTACAAGCCTCGTTATGCGCCACGCGTCATCAGCAAGGAAAACGCCTTTATTATGACAACCGTCATGAAGGACGTTATCGCGCGCGGTACGGGCCGGCGCGCACTGGCGCTTGGCCGTGCCGACCTTGCGGGCAAGACAGGCACTACCAATGAGTTCCGCGACGCGTGGTTTTCCGGGTTTACGCAGGATATCGTCACGACGGCGTGGATTGGCTTTGACCAACCCGCGTCGTTGGGTCCCGGCGAGGCCGGCGCGCGCGCCGCTTTGCCGATCTGGATCGATTACATGACGACCGCGCTACAGGGTATGCCAGAGAAAACCTTAACGGTGCCGTCGGGCATCGTCGCGCTGAGCGTTGACCGTGAGACCGGCGAACCTCGCGACCCCGAAGATCCCGGCGCGATCGTGGAGTACTTCATCGAGGGTACGGAGCCTATTACCTTCATGGCTGATGAAGACGGTGCGGAAATTACACCGGCGCCACCGACGCTAAACGAAGAGATCCCCAAGGGACTATTCTGATGCCGAGCAAGGCCACGTTGGCGCACGCGAGCAAGACCGGTGCACGCGCGGAGGCACAAGTTCGCCAGCGCATCAGCGCCGAGGCGGCTCGCATTATGTGCGAGGAGGGTGTGCGCGATTTTCAGACTGCAAAAAGAAAGGCCGCCAATCGCTTGAATCTACCTGACGGCAAGAACTTGCCGGCCAACCAAGAGGTGGAATCAGCCCTGCATGAGTATCTGCAGTTGTTCCACGCTGAACGACTCTCGGGTACGCTGGCCGAGTTGCGCACCGTGGCCATCGAGGCCATGCGGTTTTTTGCCGCGTTCGACCCCCGCGTGGTCGGGTCCGTGTTAAGCGGCGTCGTAACAGCCGAGTCTGTCGTTCAGCTGCATGTCTGCGCCGACACACCGGAGGAGATCGGCCATTGGTTGCAAGATCACAACATTCCGTATGAAGAGACCGATAGGCGTATACGTTACGGAGGTGAACGCTATGACACGCGTCCGGTGTACCGCTTCGACGCCGATACAACTGCCGTTGAAGTGTACGTCTTCGAGCCGCAAAGCGCACGCGAGCCGCCGTTGAGCCCAGTGGACGGAAAACCGATGAGGCGCGCAACGATCCGAGAGCTTGAAGCCATAACTAAATCGCCGGCGCCCGCGTCTTTCCCTGAGTTCAACGCTCCAGACTAACGCAGCCGCGAGCGCGCCAGGGTTATGCCAACACCGGGGCATTAACCCGAATATTTCACCGCAGACAACGCAGAGACCTGATTTCCAACAGCTTTGTTTTTGCCGTCGAGGTGGATACGGTATAACAGTTTGCCCCTGGCTCTGCCACCATCAGCGATCGTCTATTTGTTTTTTTCTCTGCGATCTTTGCGGTCTCTGCGGTGAGTTCGCACTGCACTATCCAGGATAACTGCCTTGGAGGGCGGGTTGATACTAACCGGCTGCTGAAAAAACTATTTTCGGCAACCTGCTAGCGCGGTGTAGGGAAGCACCGCACACTTTTCAAACACGTAAGTGTTGGAAAAGTGGAGCAGAGCAAAAATCACGCTTTTTGCGCTGCGAGCTGAAAAAAACCAGGGGCGAGGCGGAATATAGTTAAAGCTCCGGGGGGTGAGCCGGCACAAAGCGAGCGTCCGGTGGACGCTCGTCCCGGCAAACGCCCAAGCCAGGGAAGGCTTGGGCCGGTGCCCAAGCGCAGCAGGGAACGCGGAGCGCAGCAAGGCCTATTTCAGTATCCTGCTAGGGGCTAACTCGCCTGAAGTTGCTGAATCACCCCGCGGGCGTCAGCAGCGAGCGGGTGCGATGGATAGGTCCGGGTAAAGGATTGCAACACACTTATTCCCCGCTGCTTTTTACCCAGCTCGACATAAACGAGACCGAGCGCGAACTGCGCGTGCGGGTTCAGGGCACTGTTCGGATAGGTGGTTACAAACGCATCGAAAGCCGCCGCCGCTTCCCGCAGTCGGCCGGCGTCGCCCAGCTCGATGGCCGCGTGGAAGGTCTCAATCTCCCTCACGTAAGCGGGGTCTTCGCTCCGGTCCCCTTTCCAGTAGGGTTGCAATCGGCTCGCGGTGCTTTCTGCGCCGCGCACACCGGCGATCTGGGTACGCTGCGTGGCGGCTTGACGTGTACCCGGTTTCGGAACATAGGCGCGCAATCTTGCCCATAGCCGGCTGAACACGCGTTTGACGCTGGTCCCTTGGTCTACCTTTCTTATCTCTACGCGCGCCTGTGATTCGCTATCGTGCCCCGCCGCCATTAGCAGCGGTGGAAAGATCAGGACAAAACTAAACAACAACGCTTGCTTCATAATATCAAACCCGACTAGGTCCCCGGGGCGCGGCCGCCACCGGTCACATAATTAGTGCTTGAGAAGGGTCGCTAAGGCCTTGTATGTTGCCTTGGAGGTACCATCATAGGCCGTCGCCTGGCCGTGCTTGGCAACCGCCTCGTCGAAATTCCCGAGCCTGTAATGAGCCAGTGCCAGATTGATCTTGATACCGCCGTCATCGGGGTCGAACTCCTCTGCCCGGCGATAAGCCTCTAGTGCACGATCATATTGACCTCGCATGTAGTAAATATTGCCGCGATTGTTATGTGCCGCACTGTTGCCCGGATTGGCCTGCAAGATACGGTCAAGCTCATTAATCGACTGTTCATAGAGACCGTTCTTGGCGTAGATGATCGCAACCTGCATGCGCGCGTCCTCATCTGCAGGACTTTCACGCAGGGCGGCCCGATAGGGCTCCACAAAACGGTCTATACTCTTGCGAACCAGCACCACGCGCTCGCGGCTGATTAGCGTGGATACTTCTCCGCCAACCGGTCGGCTCATTGAGTAGCCGGCTGGCGCCAGCGTAACCGGGCGAAAGCTCTTCCACGCGCTCTGGGTCGGTATGACATGCAAGGTTTTTGCTTGCTTCGCCTGCTGGTATTTTCTTGCTCCCTCGGCCCATGCCTCCGAGAACGAGGTAGCGATCATCGTGGCCTCCAGCGGTATCCATACCTCGCCATCGCGGATCGCCATAAGCTCATCCTGCAAACTGACAAATCCCTTGTTTTTCTCCGGCAAGCCTGTGTTGAACATCAGAAACAGGTGGCCAGGAATATCGACCAGGGCCGTTTGTATCCCAAGGTTCTCTAGTCCTGCGCTCAGTAGCACCGACAGGTCATCGCAATCACCGCTTCGCACGCGCAGTGTCTCGCGCGGAAACTGCACGTAGTCGACCTGCTCTTTGGTGAGCTCCGGGAACGGCGTGTTGGGATCAACGACATAATTCATGCCGTACGCCGACAGGACATTAAACCAGGTCATAGCCGATACAATGTTATCGTTCAACGCCCCCTTCTCAGGACGATAGCTGTTTACGACCTGGCGCACGAAATTCTTCAATGTTTCGTCCTTCGGCGTAATAAAGGAGCCGACCATTTCCGGATTTTTCCACACGATGGCATTCTTGCCATATATGGTCATCGGCTGCGTAATGCTAATCGAATCCTGTTTTCCTGCGCGGTAATACTTGAGCTCGACCTCAACCTGAATACCGGTATCCTCATCGATATCGAGAATCTTGTTGTTAAAGGAAGCGAGCAATGGTAGCTCCAGTGTCTGGCGCGGCTTTAGAACGGGGATCGCGTTGCTCGTAGGAAAATCCATATACTGTTTGATCTGGAAAGTCAGTTTCAGGTTCTTGTACTCGGATTCGCCCACGTTTGTGACCGTGATATGGCCGACCGGTGCGTTCGCATATTGCTTGTACGCGGCGGCGAAAACCCGGCTCAGCTGCAAATCCTGCAAGATGATCATTGGCGCATTAGGATCGAACTCGAGAGACTTCTTCTTCTCTGCAAAGGCGACGTTTAGTTGCAATCTGTAATCCTGGCTGTCATCGAGCTCGACTGCGTTGGTGAACGCGATGATCGCCTGATCATAGAGACGTCGCTTCAGAAACAGTTGGCCAAGCAAGGCGTGCGGCACGGCGTTCACCGTCTCTTTCAAGGTGGCCTTCTCAAGATGCTGCTCTGCCAAATCAAACATATTGCTCTGGAGGTAAAGGCGGCCGAGCTTGATCTCGATTTCCGCGGATGCCGGCTCGCGGGCGAGCGCCTTTTTCAAATAGTCGATCGCGTCGCCGTCCTTGCCATTCTGGTGCGCGATATCTGCCAGCAACATCAGCGCTTCACTATCCTCCGGCAGTAATCGTGCGGCCGCCTTGGCCTGCTCACTCGCCTCACGGAATCGCTCCAACAGCATCAAGCTGCGCGCGTAGCGATAGCGCGCGTCGTAATGTGCCGGATCAAGCTTGACGGCCGCCGCGAAATTCCGCGCCGCCGCCTTGTGATCCTGCGCATCTTGCTCCAGTGTGGCGAGGCGGAAACGCGCCTCGAAGGAGCCCGGCTCCGCCTTGGCCGCCTGGCGCGCCGCCGTACCCGCCATGGACACATCGCCCAGCGCCAGATAGGCATCGGCCAGCGCGAGCCACACGGCACCATTGCCCGGGTCCTTTTTGGCGGCCTTGGACAACGACAAGACCGCCTCTTGCGGCTGATCGTTGGCGAGCGCGAGCAGGCCCAGCAAGTACCTCCCTGTGGACTCCTGCGCGGGTATCCCCGCCATAGAAAGTGCGATCGAGCGCGCCTGATCGTACTCTTCCAAGCGAATGTGGCTTTGCGCCGCGCCCAGTCGCGCATCGCCGGCAAGCCGATCCAGCGCCAGTGCCTTGTCGAAGCTCGCCAGCGCATCCTTGTGCCTGCCGAGGCCCTGATATGCGAGACCCGCTTGCACCCACACAGCCGGATCATCGGGCGCCATTTTGCCCGCCTGTTCGATCTGCGCGAGCCCCTTGTCCACCGCGCCGAACTTCAAATACGCTTGCCCCAGCAGGAAATGCGTAGATGTCGCGCTCGGATCGAGCTTCAGTGACTCCTCCAGACAGTCTACCGCGCCGGCGTAGTCACCCAGCTTGAGTGCGATCTTGCCACACCATAAATAGGTCGCCGCATCGCCGCGGCCTGCAGCGATTGCCCTATCGACCGCCGCGCGCGCAGAGATGAACTGCTGCGACCCAAACAGCGACTCCGCCTCCCGGTTACCCGCGGTAACTTCGAAACCGGGTATCCGTGCGAGCTCGGCAAACCGTCGGGTCGCCTCGTCATACTTCTTCTGCGCGATCAGGCTCAGCCCGAGATACTCAAGTGCCTCGCCATGCTGCGGATTTTTTTGGTACATCCCCGCGAACAACTTGGCAGCTTCGGCGTACTTCTTTTTCTGGTATAGCCCGTAGCCCGTCTGGAAAAGATCGGGGGCACTCTGCGAAACCGGGCCTTCTACTCCGAAACCACTGACGGCGGCTACCCGGTAGTAGACGTAACGCTCACCCTCGGCGTGACGAATTGTTGCTGTGTTATCGACGACGTCGCTAAGCCGGGTATAGGGTCCATTCTCCCCGGCGGATCCATACGCGGCGTAACGATCGACAAAGCTGTCCGTCGATGCCTGCCAGCGCAGTGCGGTCTTGCCAACACCACCGCCGACAACCAGCCCGCCGACTTTGCCCGGTACCTGAAGATACTCGAACTCGCGCAGTGCCTGGCGCTCCTTGTCGTACACGTTGACAGTGGTTTTCTTCGAGGCCGGCACCGCCAATGCGGTGGGACCGGAAAGACCTGTGGGTCCCTTGCCGAACGAACCAAACGAGAACACCATTTTCTCGCGCTCATATATATGCACCGTCTGCCGGTTGCTGGCGGTAGATGCCAAGACATACAGATTGTCATCCTGATCCAGCGCCATTGCCGTGAAAAGCTTGTAGCGATCGCGTGAGCGCTCGCCCTTGCCAAGCTCGTACAACAGCTTTTTCTTCGGGGAAAACACCCGGATCTTGCCGAATGCGCTGTCGGCCACATAGATATTTTCCTCGGAGTCGACGACGATCGGACCAGGGGTACGAATGATCTCTGGCTCCCCCTTGTGATTGGCAAGCTTGTCGAGAAAAACGCCGTCGCGCGAGAAGATCTGCACGCGCTTGCCGCTGTCCGCAACATAGATCTTGTCGCGCAGGTAGACACCCGTGATTTGCTTGAAGCGCCCATCTTTCGAACCGCCCCGGCCAAATGCAAAACGCAGCTTGCCCGCGTGCGAGTAAATCTTAAGCTGCTTGCCATCAACGATGATGACATCCTTGTCGTCCATCGCCACGAGCGCCGGTTGCTTGAACGATCCCTCTAGTGCACCTGCGGCAGTTCCTGCACGCGTCAGTCGCACTACGCTGCGCTTCTCCCGGCTCAAGCACAGGATCAAATCACCGGGTATCGGGTAGGCCTTATCGCAAGTGGCCGCAATTTTCTTGCCCAACCTGACAGACGGCAGGCGTACGCCCTCCATGGTCCGTCGGGTGGCAGATTGCGCGAGCTCATAGATCTCGATCTTCTTGTTGCGCGCATCAGCGACAACAATCTGGTGTGCGGGCGTGACCGCCAATGCACTAACCAACCGGAACTGCCCCCGGCCCTTGCCCTTGCTGCCAAAGGCGTTGGTGACCTTTTTCGCGCGCCAGTCGATCTGAATTATCTTGCCGTTGTCCCGGTCCGCGACAAAGACTTCACCATCGCGGCTGACTGCCATCGCAGTAAGCTGTGGCGGCTTGCGCGAACCTCGCCCGAGACTCTCGGCGTTGATCCGTTTGAGCAGCTCGCCGGTGTACGAGTACACGGACACACGGCCATTCGCCTCGCTGTCCAGGACATAGATGTTTTCGCCAGCATCGACCGCAATATGGGTCGGCGCGCTGAGGGTGGTCTTGCCAGTGGC
>Ga0255058_10001106_pt1 | contig 15285 bp, 13 predicted proteins | sample Cases_109_9_MG_FD_188637 | JGI IMG/M metagenome (GOLD analysis project Ga0255058, IMG submission 188637) | Seawater microbial communities from Amundsen Gulf, Northwest Territories, Canada - Cases_109_9 | ecosystem: Environmental > Aquatic > Marine > Gulf | place: Canada: Northwest Territories... | reverse complement strand
GGGAACCGGCTGGCCGCCCACCGTGGCGACCGGGGCGTCGGCCGGCGCCCGGCCTCCTGACTTTCCAACTCTCAACTCTACTATTGACCCGCAATCAGCGGGGGTTCCCCGGAAACGGGGGTTTTTGGAGCCGGGAAGTCGCCTCCGGACCGTGGTTTCGAGGTCCGGCAGCGGAGCCGTCGACAACTCGGCCCGTGTGTCCAGACCTCGGGCCGCCACGTAGCTCCGGCGCGAGGCCCCCGGGGTGCCACCGCCGGGCTGTGGCTTCGGCGGATCTTCCGGCCGGCTCGGTCGTACAATCCGGTGTCGCTCGCGATCCGCGAGGACGAGAGGGGGGAAACGATGCAAGAAGCAGCCAAGTGGGGAGCGATCCTGGCCGTCACGATCGTCGTGCTCAACACGATCTTCATTCTGACCGGGCTCCACGCAAACCCGATCGTCGGCGGACCGGTCTTCATCATTCTCGCCATCGGCGCCAACGTCGCGGCGGTCTTCATGGCACTCAGGGCGACGGCGGCCTCGAGCACCTTCGGTCTGCAGCTACTCAACGGAGCGGTGCTGGGGGTGGTCGGCGGGATTCTGGTACTGCTGCTGGTCTGGCCGCTGCTGGCGGTCGTCTTCCCGAACTCGTTGGACGAGATGCGCGCGGGCTACATCGAAATGATGGAAGCCACGGGCGTGGATCAGGCCCTGCAGGACAAGGCGATCGAGCAGATGAACCGGGCGACGCCGCTCAGCCAGGCGACGCCGGGCGCCATCGGGACCTTGTTGACGAGCATCGTCGCCGGAGGCGCGATCGGCATCTTCAAGCGCCAGAAGTAGCTCCTCACTTCTTGCGCTTCAGGGCCACCGCCAGCACGTCGTCCTGAACGAAGAAGAAATCAAACGAGTCGCCGGTCACGACCCGCGCCGGGGAGTCCCCGGCGTGGATTTCGAACTCGGACCGGTCCGGGAAGGCCGGAAACGCGCCAGGTGTAGCCCCTGCCAGGTGAGTCAGCAGGGGAGTGCTGAGACATCAGTGGGCGGACGGACCGGCCGAATCACGCAACCAACCATAGGAATCGGCAACCGTTTCCAGCAGAGGCCGCGGTTCGTAGTCGAGCTCACGGCTGGCCTTGGCATGACTGACCGGCTGGAAATCCCGCAACGCGCGCAGAGATTCCCGCGTGTACAAGGGATCGCGACCCAGCACGCGGCCGGCCGTCGTGACGAACGGTGCGCCGAGGCGCGCCAGCCACATCGGGGTCGTCATCGCAGGCGGTCGGACCCCGGCGACCTCCGCGGCCTGGGCGACCAACTCGTGGACCTCGGCCCAGTGGCCGGAGAGCAAGTAGCTCTCGCCGATCCTTCCGCGTTCGCAGGCCGCGATCGTACCGTCGGCCACGTCGCGCACGTCGACCCAGTCGAAGCCGCCCGGTATCAGGGACGGGAGCCGCCGCCGCTGCACGGCGATGAAGACGCGCCCCATGCGGGAAGGCTGGAAGTCGAATGGCCCGATGCAGGCCGTCGGGTGAACGATCACCGCGTCCAGACCCCGCTCGATGGCCTTCCTGACTTCGCGTTCGCCCGATGCCTTCGAACGGTCGTAGGCCGTGTGACGGGGGGTGTCGGCCACTCGCGGCCAGGTCTCGTCGAGCACTCCCGCACCGTCGCTGGGGTCGAAGGCATGGATCGAGCTGCAATGAACCAGGCGCCGAACGCCACACTCGAGGGCCACTGCGGCAACGTTGCGCGCGCCGTCCACATTAACGGCCCGCACCCTGCCTTGACGGTCACCGTCGATGGAGATCACGCCGGCCAGGTTGTAGACGACATCGACGCCCGACATCGCGGCGCGCAGGGAATCGAGATCTCCCAGGTCGCCCCGCGCGATCTCCACCTCGAGACCGTCGATTGCCCGGGTGTCACGGTGTACGAGGGCACGGACGGAGCGGTCGCGTCGCAGCAGCTCACGAACGAGGTTGGCGCCGAGATGACCGTTGGCCCCGGTGACGAGTGTCGTCATCGGCGAGCCGCGTCCAGCAACGCGCGCACCGTCTGCTCGGTCCCCTCGTCGGCCGGGAACAGCGATTCGATTCGCAGATCCTCGAGCGTGATGTCCCGCGGGGTACCGATGGTCGCGATCGTGCTAAACCACGACAGGCGCGTACCGTCCATCTCGAACTCCATCGGGATGACCACCTCGTACTCGGCCGGCGCGTCGATTTGCTCCATCGCTTCGCGCACGGCAGGGAACGCCAGCAGTTCCTCGAACAGCTCACGGACCCCGGGGTCCGATTCGGATCGCAGCTGACGCGACACCCGGTGACCGAGCACGTGGGCCACGACCTCCCAGTTGCGAAGCCGCGAGCGTAGCAGATCGGGATCGAGACAGAGCCGAACGACGTTCACCGGGGATCCGGCACTGGATCCCGCCGGCAGCATCAGGCGCAGGAGCTTCCGGAAGCCGCCGTTCGACAGCAGGACGTTCCCCGCCCGGTCGAGCACGAAGGCGGGGTAGGGTTCGTGGGTCTCGAGAACGAGCTCGAGCGCCCTGCGCACCGGTTCCAGTGCGGCGTCGTCGACCCCGCGCTCCTGGAACATCGGCGCGAAACCCGCCGCCAGCAGCAGCTCGTTGCGCTCGCGCAGACTCAGGTCCAGCGTCTCGGCCAGGCGCAGCGTCATCGGGCGACTGGGCTGCGAACGGCCGGTCTCGACGAACGAGACGTGACGGCTGGAGACGCCGGCGGCCAGCGCCAGGTCCAGCTGACTCATTCCGCGCGCGCCTCGCCACTGGCGCAACAACTCGCCCAACGGGCTCAGGGTCATCGACACGCTCACCTCCCGATCACGACGAGATGCCGTCCAGCAAAGGAATGTTACCTCCAGATGGAGTTTCCGACATTACCTCTGAGGTAATTGATGAGATTACGTCCGCCGCGTACCGTCGGTGTATCAAACCCGCTGCGAAGGAAGGAGAACACCATGCGCGCGAAACGGACCCGCTTGATGATGTTGGCGCTTGTTCTATCGATCTCACCCGGCCTGGCTCAGGCGGCGACCGACGAGCAGAAATCCGCCGATGAGCTGCGGCACCTGAAATTCCTGGAGTGGGAGACGGGCGACTGGGACGCGACGATCGTCCTGTCCGATCCGGCCGGCGGAGAGCCCCAACGGTTCTGGGGAGAGCAGACCGATCGCGAAGGCGCCTGCGGTCTGTGGCTGATTACCGATCTGCGCATGGTAGCCGGCAAGGACGGAGCGGAGCCGCCGCCCTACGAGGGCCACGGTGTGCTGGGCTATGACCCGGATAAGAAGAAGCTGGTGGGGATCTGGATCGACTCCAGCACCGACTGGCTGGCTACCGCGGAAGGGTCTCTCGACGCGGCCGGCAAGACGTTGACTCTCGATGTGGCAAGTCGTGACCCCTCGAGTGGCGGGCCGATGACGCGGCAGTTCGTCACCACCCGTCTCGCCGCCGACCACCGTCGCCTGGAGATCTTCGTGCCGCTACCCGACGGTGGACGCCTGGGCGTGGCTACGATCGACTATCGACGGCGCGGCACCGAACGGGCCGACTAGTTCACGGCCCATCCGCCAAAAAAGGCCGAATCACGGCGTGAATCGTATGGGGCCGCGGAGGTCCGAGAAGGGGATCGGCTGGCCCTTGCGGTATTCGAGCCGCGATGTATAATAAAAAACGAACATTCGTTTTGTTATTTTCCTGGAGCCCGTCATGCCCAAAGTGAGCGCAGCCCACGTCGAGGCCCGCAAGCTCCAGATCCTCGAAGCGGCCTGTATCTGCTTTGGCCAGAACGGGTTCCACCGTTCGACCATGCAAGAGATCTGCAAGACCGCCGGTCTCAGTCCTGGTGCGGTGTACGGCTATTTCTCTGGCAAGGACGAACTGATTCGCGCCATCCTCGAAACCTCCATGGCCCGAAACGCCGCGATCTTCGAGCAACTCGTAGCAAAGCCGACCATCCGCGAGTCGATCGCCGAGATGATTCGCATCTTTCTCGAAATGGTCGAGTGCTCCGTTGCGAGAGCGCCTGAACCCTATAACCCCCATCGCATCAAGGTCGGACTCTGGGCCGAGGCGATCCGCAACGCGCAGCTCGTCGATCTGCTGAGGGATAGCTACGCCGCCATCATCGACGCGTTCGCAACAATCGTCGAGCGAGGAAAGCAGCGAGGTGAAGTGCTGGAGACCGTCGACGCTAGGGCGGTTGCCCAGCTGTTGCTGTCCCTGATGGAGGGATACACCCTTCAGCGCGCACTCGAGGAGACCGTCGATCCGGAACCGTACTTCCGGGCCGTCGAGGCCCTGCTGGACGGAGGGCTGTTCGTCCCGGCCCCGGGTCCCGCGATGAAGAAGGGAGGACGCTCATGAACCATCCGCCCAGCATGTCCGGCGAGACTCTCGAGATTCGTCGGTTGCGTAAAACCTACGGCACCGATGTCGTGGCCAACGACGACATCTCGCTGGACGTTCGTCCGGGCGAGGTGTTCGGACTGCTCGGCCCCAACGGAGCGGGCAAGACGACCCTGGTCAATCAGTGCATCGGCCTGCTGAAACCCACCGCGGGCACGATCCAAATGGGAGAGGTCGACCTGGTGGCCCGGCCCGCGGCGGCGCGTCAGCTCTGCTCCTATCTGCCGCAGGCTCCGCTACCCATCGACTCGTTCAGCGTCGAGCAGGCGGTCCGGCTCGTGGGACAGATTCGCGGAGGCGGTGCGGACGCGGTACGCCGGCGCGCCGACGAGCTGATCGAGACGCTGGAGCTCACCGAGTGGCGCTCCAAGCTGGGCCGTAAGTTGTCGGGCGGCGTCCTGCGGCTCGTCGGTTTCCTGACGGCCGCCGTGTGGCCGGGCCGGATCCTGATCCTCGACGAACCGACCAACGACGTCGATCCGCTGCGTCGCCGTCTGCTCTGGCACGAGATCCGCAGGATCGCGGACAACGGCACTTCGGTGATGCTGGTCACCCACAATGTGCTCGAGGCCGAACGGGTGGTCGATCGACTGGCGGTGATCGACGGCGCCAAAATCGTGGCCGAGGGCACGCCGGCCGCGCTCAAGACGAGGTTCCAGGGCCAGCTTCGCCTGAAGGTGCAGCTCGAGCCGGCGGCCGAACGTCCCGACGCCCCGGGATTCGCCCGGCAGTTCGCCGTCGTCGGACGTCGACTGCTGGTCGCTATCGACGAGGCGGCGACGCTCGAGGCGATCGAGTGGGCGCGGGCGTTGGTGCGGCACGGCATCGCCGAGGAGTACGAGCTGGCGCCGCCGACGCTGGAAGACACCTACGTCAGCCTGATACGCAACGGCTCGGGGAAGAACGCGGGAGGAGACGATGAGCTACTCGACGACGCATGACGCAGTGCCCACGCTACCGGCGGCATCCCTTTCCCCGCAACTGCGCAGCGGTCCATCCCACTGGCTGCGCAGCTACTGGCTCATGGTCCGTTGGGAATTCATGAGCCTGCGCCTGATCTTCCCGATCATGGTCCTGGTGCAGATCTTCATGGGTGCCGGCCTGGTGATCGGCTTCAGCCTGCTGTTCGAAGAGGTTCCCCCGTTGCAGGCAGTTTATCTGTCCACCGGGTCGACGGTGGTCTCGATGCTGGTCGTGGGGCTGGCGATGGCTCCGCAGCTGGTGGCTCAGCACAAGATGGCCAAGACCTACGACTTCATGTGGTCGCTGCCGGTGCCTCGATTGGCCCAGGCGATGGCCAACATCACCGTCTGGATCATGGTGACGATCCCGGGAGTGATCCTGGCGTTGCTGGTGGCGAATTGGCGTTTCGACCTCGACCTGCAGGTATCGCTGATGGTCGTGCCGGCGTTTCTGCTGACCATCCTCGTCGCGACCTCGGTCGGCCTGGCCTTCGCCCACGCTCTGCCCAACCCGATGGTCACCGCGATGATCACCCAGGTGCTGATCTTCGTGATCCTGCTCTTCTCGCCGATCAACTTCCCGCCCGAGCGCCTGCCGGAGTGGCTACAGGTGATCCACCGCTTCCTGCCGTTCCAGCACGCCGCCAACGTCATCCGTGGGAGCTTGACCGAGGGATTGGCGCAGAACGTCGGCGAGTCGTTCCTGGTGCTGGCGGCCTGGGGGGTCGCCGGTTGGGGCGTCACCGCGTGGGTGCTGGTACGCCGCGGCTAGAAGCTACTGGCTCTTGGCGTCCGTCTCGTGCTACCAGAACCAACCTCGGTCGTCGACTGAGAGGCCGTTCGGAGTTGCGATGCTAGGCCGGTTCCGTGAGAACACCGCACCGGGAGAACAGCTCCCTCGAGCGCTCGGCGTCGCGACGTCCCGCCTCGCCCCTGCCGCGTCGGTCCAGGAGCTCTGCCCGTTGCAGCAACGAGCGCGCCAGCTCGAGCCGGCTGTCCGAGGATTCGAGACGCTCGATGGACGCATCGAGGTCATCGACGGCATCGTCGATCTCTCCCCGGCTCTCGCGAAGCCGGGCTCGCACCCGCAAGGCCTGTCCTTCGAGGTGGGGTGAATCCACATCGGACAGCCGAGCCAGGTTGTCGGTCAGCAGGCGCTCCGCGGTGTCGGCGTCGCCGGCGGCCAGGAACGACTCGGCGAAGGTCGCCTGGGTCCACAGCGGGCAGCTCAGCTCCTCACTGTCGGCGTAGACCGTCTCCCACTCTCGCGCCGCATCGACGGCGCCTCGCGCGTCACCGGTGCGCAGTCGAACGTAGCAGAGCAACCGCCGCGCCTCGAGACGGCTCCACTGCAGGCCCATCTCGTCCGCGGCGGCGTTGACCCTCCCGGCGACCTCGAGCGCCTCGTCCCCACGGCCCAGCTCGACCAACACCATGCCGGTCCCGATCTCGACGAGCGTCGCCAGCCTCCGGTCGCCGATCAATTCGCAGACGCGAAACGCCTCATCGAACGCAGCGCGAGACTCGCCCAGCCGTCCGTTTCCAAGCAGCACGTAGCCGCGGCTCCAGTCGCTCCAGGCCGCGCGTTCGACGGAATGGATCCGCTCGGCCAGCTCACGCTCGCGGGCGGTGTATTCCAGCCCCAGGTTCCACGGACCGAGGAACGCGGTGTTCTCGGCCAGGAACTCCCAGCCCAGGGCAGCATTGAACGGCTGGTTGGTGCGCTCGCCCAGGGCAATGACCCGGCGGGCCCAGGCGTTGGAGGTCTCGAAGTCGGCGAGGTGCTGGTAGGCGCCGGCGAGATAGCTGTAGATCATCCCCAGCAGCAGCGGGTCGTCCGCGGATTCGGCCAGCACGCGCGCCTGTTCGAGAAACTCCGTCGCCTGGGCGGGGCGGCCGACCAGATGGTAGTACCGTCCCTCGACCATGCGTGCCAGCGCGACCTGTTTCGGCTGGCGTTCGGGATCGAGGTCCTCGAGGGCCTGACGCACGTGATCGAGCCCGTCGACCTCGCCCATCTGCACCAGGTACTCGCCGATCCGGCAGCGCAGCGCGGCGCGTTTTTCCGGCGACCGGGCCAGGTCCAGCGCGCGCTTGTAGTGATCGATGGCATTCGTCAGCTCGCCCGCCATCCGATAAACCTCGGCCGTCGATTCCTCGATACGCGGGATCTCGTCGTTTCGATCGAGGGCCTCGGCGCACTCGCGGGCGCGGACGAAGAGGGCGATCGCCTCGCGGTGGGCGTAGACCGACTGGGCCTCGCGGGCGGCCTCGAGTGAGAAACGTAGGCCGCGCTCGTAGTCGGCGCCGTGCAGTGCGTGGTGTGCCAGGTCCGCCACGGCTACCGGAGCGCCCTGGTCGCGACGGCGCGCGAGGCCGTCGAGGATCCGAGAGTGCAACCTGCGACGCCGGATCGGGTTCAACTCGTCGTACAGCAACTCGCGGATCTTGTCGTGGCTGAAGACGAAGCCCCAGGGTGGCTCGGAGACGATCAACTGTGCGGTGACCGCCTCGTCGAGGGCGTCGAGCAAGTCGTCCTCCGACGCGCTGGACGCCGCGGCCAGCGCGTCGAAATCGAACCGCTTGCCGAGGACGGCGGCGGTCCGCAGAACCTCGCCGCAGGTGTCGCCGACCCGTTCCAGCCGGCCGCCGATGGCGACCTTGACGCTCTGCGGCAGCGCCAGCTTGCCGATCTCGCGACGGTTCCAGGAAGAACCCTGTCGATACATGTTGCCGTCATCGATCAGCGCCTTGAGCAGCTCTTCGATGAAGAAGGGGTTGCCCTCGGTCTCCTTGTGGATGATCTCGGCGAACTCGTCGGTCACCGTCTCCTGCGCCAACAACGTCGCAACCAGCGCGGTGGTATCCGCCAGCTTCAGTCGCCCGACCCGTATCCGGGTCGCCAGTCGCTCGCGGTTCCACTCCTCGAGAGACTTGGCCAGCGGGTGGGCGCGGTCCAGCTCGACCTCGCGATAGGCGCCGACGAACAGGACGGGATCCTCACGGAGCATCCGCAGCAGGTAGTGCAGCAAGCTCAACGAACCATGGTCGGCCCATTGCAGGTCGTCGATGAAGACCAGCAGGCCACGTGAAGCCGCCAGCCGTTGCAAGAAGCGGGCGATGTGATCGAACAGCCGCAGACGCTCTTCGTGGGGCGGCAGCTCGGGGCGGTCTTCGAACGGACCCAGGCGGCTCTCGACGGCCGGCGCCAGGCGCGCCAGCTCGGGGCCCGCGTCACCGACCATCTCGCGCAGCGCGTCGTCGGACTGGTTTGCCGACCAGTGCCGGATCGCCTCGACGAAGGGCAGGTACGGGGTCGTCGCCTCGTACTCGTAGCAACCGCCGCTAAGTACGACGCCGCCGTCGATGCGAGCGTAGTCGATCAGCTCGCGCGCCAGGCGGGTCTTGCCCGACCCCGGCTCGCCGGAGATCAACGCCAGGCCCGAGTGGCCGTCGGTGGCCATGCGCCACAGCTCGCGAAGTCGGTCCAGCTCGCCGTCTCTTCCGACGATTCGCCCCCGCACCAGGGCCTGCAGCAGGCGGGTGGCCTCGTCTCCGGTGTCGTCGTCGGCGTGCTCCGGCACACCCGCCAGCGCCTCCAGGACGGCGCCGGCCGACTCGTAACGGTCGTCGGGGTTCTTGGCCAGCAGGCGCAGGATGACCTTGTCGAGCTCGCGGGGCAGGTCGCAGCGCAGGCTGCGGGGCGGCACCGGCGGCGCGTGCAGGTGTTGGGAGACCACGGCCAGCGGGTCGTCGCCGGTGAACGGAAGGCGGCCCGTCGTCAGCTCGAACAGCATCACGCCCAGCGAGTAGAGATCGGCCCGCGGGTCGATGACGGCGCCGACGGCCTGTTCGGGCGCCATGTACGACGCGGTGCCCGCGGCGACACCCTCGCGGACCATCTGCGCGCCCCCGCGACGGAACGCCAGCCCGAGATCGGCGAGCTTGACGGTCGAACCGTTGCCGTCGTCGATCAGCAGCACGTTGTCCGGCTTCAGATCCCGGTGGATCAGGCCGTGGGAATGCGCGTGACGCAGCGCCTCGCAGATCTGACGGGCGATGGAGATCAGCCGACCGAGATCCGCGAACCGTTCGCGCGGCAGGCTGCTGCCCCGCACGAGCTCCATCACGAGAAACGAGAGCTCGCCGTGTTCGCCGGTGTCGTAGACACCGACGACGCCCGGGTGGTTCAGCGTTGCAGCCGAGCGCGCCTCATGCAGCAACCACTCTCGTCCCGAGCGGTCCAGATCGCTCACCCCGAGAATCTTCACGGCAACGTCGCGCTCGAGCGTCAGGTCCCGTCCGCGATAGACGATCCCCATCCCACCGCGCCCGATCTCTTCCTCCACCCGGTACCGTCCGCCCAGAACGGTCCCCGCCGCCACCACCGGCAACAATCGAGGAGACGACGCTCCGACGTCCGTCTTCGTCCGTTCGTGGTCGTCCCGTTCCATCAGTGATCGTTGTCGAGGAGGGCGTGGAGGGCCGCGCTGACGGCGGGGCCGCCTTCGGGGCCGACGGAGTTGCGTTCGCCGTACTGCGGCCGGTCACGGCCGTAGGCGTAGGGCTCGATGTCGTCCCACTGGCGGCGGGGGATCAGGTAGCCGATCTCGTCGTTCGCCAGTCCCAGCACGAAGTTGAACTCTCCGCTCATTCGGGGAAGCAGCGGCGGCTCGACCGGCGCGTCGGGGAAGTCGGCGCCGGCCACGGCGGGGTCGGGGATGCCGCCCTTGATCAGCTCGGGATAGATCTCGCCGGGGACCAACAGGAACATTCCGTTGCCGATGCGCGCCAGGCCGACCTCGGTCGTCACCCGCCAGGCGCCGTCCTCGGATTCGAACCGCGGACCCAGCTCGCCGCCGCCGATGATGCCCTGGGCGACGCCAGCCTGAAACCGCGGATTGTCCAGGCGGATCGTCACGGGGCGGGTTTCGACCCACAGCGTCCGATTCGACGACGGGCGCGCCGTCTCGAGAGCCTGCAACGCATGCCGAGCGAGGGCCTGGCCGTACAGCTCGGCGTTGCGGTACGAATCCTTCGGCGCCGGTTGACCGGTCTCGGGGTCGTCCATCTCGATGCCGCGCGGCGTCAGCAGGCCACCGACCGCACCGGGAAAGAACAGCGCAACGCCGCCGCGGTCGTTCTCGATCGCCTGGACCAGGTAGTGGGCGTAGTCGGCCGTCAGCAGCGTGTTGTCGCGGCCCATGCTCTCGACGTGAGAAGCGAAATTGACCAGCGTCGCCAGCGACGCGCCGCTAGCGGCGTCGACGGCCTCCATCACCAGCAGGCGATCGTCGACCACGACCGGCTCACGGCTGTCGACGATCAGCTCGGCTGCCCGGGTCCGGCCAAAGGCGATCCGCGCCCCGGTCAGGCGGGCGCACGCGGTGGCGATCGACTCGACGATCCTGCGCTCGACGAATCGCTGGTAGGGCGGGTGGACCCCGGTCTCTTCCCTCGACGGTCCCCACAGACCCATCGTGTCCGGCGACTCGTGGTTGTGGGTGCTGGCCACGATCACGTGGTCGACGCCGAGCTCGGCCACGCGACCGGCGACCTGCTCGCGTACGGTCAGCACCTGCTCCAGGAAGATCCCGACCAGATCGACCGCGACCAGCGCCACTCGCAGCTTGCCGTTGTCGACGACGACCGTCCGCGCGAACAGGTCGTCGTGTACGCCCGTCGCCTGCCGCGCCTGGCGATAGCCGCCGATCCAGACCGGCGGCGCGGATTCGGAGACCTCCGGCGTGATCGTGACCGCCGCGGCGCCCACACGGAACGGAGCCGCAGGTGACGGTGCTGCTCCTCCTCCGTCCGAGCATCCCGCGACGACTGCCGCCATCAGGATTAGCGGCAGGACCCGCACGCCGATCACTTCTTGTAGAGCGGCTGGTAGAGCTGCACCTGGATGTCTCCGGGCATCTTGAAGTGCGTGACCAGCCCGAATCCCTGATCCTGGATCGAGTCGACGAACTCCACCCCTCGAGCCTTCAGCTCCTGGACCGATTTCTCGACGTCGTCGCAGTAGAATGAGATCGCCTGGGTGCCGCTCGTCGCCCCGATCTTCGAGTCCGGGTCGGCGGGGTGACAGCCCATGTCCGCCTCGGGCAGGTCGAAGATCAGCCAGCCATCACCTACGTCGGTGCCGGAAAAGCCGAGCTTGTCTCGCAGGAAGGCCCGAAACGCTTCCGGCTCGCTGGAATAGAACATCGTGTGGACGCCTCGGATCATGGTCTCATCCTCCGGTTGTCACGGACCGCGAAGCCGCGGGACCGTCGATCGCCTTGACACCCACTCTACCGACATCCGCGGGCGGGGCATAGGCCTTCTTCTTTGACAAAAAGGTGCCGTTGTGGTGCCGTATTCCGGCAACGGACCGAATCTGTCCGGGTCATGGGCACCGCGCTGATGCTTGACGGAATCTCCATGAAGGTCGCGGCCGGCTGGGCGTTCGCGCTGTCGGTGGTCTTGTTCGTCGGCAGCCTGATCGTGATGCCGATCCTGCTGTGCCGCGTGCGGCCGGACTACTTCGTGCGCCGCCCGCCCACGGAGCAGAGCTGGTCGGCCCGGACCTCCGCGACCCTGCTGCTGTGGATGATCGTCAAGAACATCGTGGGTTTCGCGCTGTTGTTGATGGGCATCGCCATGTTGGTGCTGCCCGGTCAGGGATTGCTGACGATCCTCGTCGCCACCACGCTGCTCAACTTTCCCGGCAAGCGCAAGCTCGAGCTGCGCATCGTGCGGCAGCGTCACGTGCGGCGTGCCATCAACTGGGTACGCGAGAAGGCGAGGCAACCGCCGCTGATCCTCCCCGACAAGGAGTGATCGAAGCCGGAGGTCTACGCCTCGCCCGCCCAGGCGAGATCGGGTACGCGCAGGTGCCATTCGGTGACCGTCTGGAACGCCTGCCCGATGCGCAGGATCCCTTCCTCGTCGAACGGTCGTCCGTAGATCATCAGCCCGACCGGCAGACCCTTCGAGGTGAAACCGCAGGGAACGCTGAGCCCGCACAGTCCCAGGATGTTGCCGATGGCCGTGTTGCGCAGGTAACTCACATTGACGTCGTGGTAGACCGCCGTGTCAGCCTCGACCTCGGCGAAGGGTCGCGCCGCGATCATCGTCGTCGGGCAGAGCAAGGCGTCGATGTCGTCGAAGGCGCGAGCGGCGCGCCGGCAAAGGGCCTTGCGCTCCAGCGTCGTCCGCAGATACTCGTGGGCGGGTACCTCTCGAGCCGGCAGCATCCGGGAAACGACGATCGGATCGAGTTGGTCCAGCTTCTCTTCCAGCAAGTGGCGGTTCAAGGTGTAGGCCTCGGCGGCGATGATCCCGGCGCGTGGGTTGAGCTCGCGCGCCGCCTGGGCCTCGGAGAATTCGACGCTGTCCACCTGGGCACCCAGTCCCTCGAAGATCGGCCCGGTGCGACGCACGAGCTCCGAGATCTCGGCATCGACGCCGTCCCAGAAACCCGATTCGGCGAAGGCGATCCGCAGGTCCGAGAGATCGTCGTCGGGCCCGCCGTCGCCGTGGGGACGGTCGACGGTCGAGTCGTCTTCGGGGTCGACGCCTCGAATCGAGCGATAGATCAGGGCGGCGTCTTCCACCGTCGTCGCGAGCGGTCCCACCGAGTCGAGAGTCCAGCTCAACGGGTAGACCCCCGCACGGCTGACCCGGCCCACCGTCGTCTTCAAGCCGGTGATGCCGCACAGCGACGCGGGGATGCGCACGGACCCCCCCGTGTCGGTTCCGAGGCCCGCTGGTGTCATGCGAGCCGCCACGGCGACGCAGGTTCCGCTGCTGGAGCCACCCGGCAGGTGGTGTTCCGCCAGCCAGGGGTTGTGGGGGGTGCCGTGATCATGATTGACGCCGGCCCCGCCGTACGCGAACTGTACGGTGTTGGTCTTGCCCAGCAGGATCATCCCCGCCGCGTTCATGCGCGAGATCACCGCGGCGTCGCGGTCGGCGATGTTGTCTTCGAGCACGCGCGCGCCGGCGGTCGTGGGTAGGCCCCGAACGTCGAACAAGTCCTTGGCCACGTACGGGATGCCGTGCAAAGGGCCGAGGTTGCGGCCCGCTCGCAAATCCGACTCGGCCGCGCGGGCCGCGTCGAGGGCACGCTCCGGCGAGAGGAGGCGGAACGCGTTCAGGCTCGGGTCGAGGGTTTCGATCCGCGCGAGGTAGTGCCGGCTCAGCTCGACCGGGGAAAGCTCGCCTGAGCGCAGGAGCCGCCCGAGCCCGGCGATGGACTGCAGATGGATGCTCGACCCGGCCACGTCCTCGCTCCCTTTGCCGTGGAAGGGTTCAGTGTCGCGTATCTGGACCACGACGTGCGAGACATACCGTACTCTATCGCTGGCGGCCGGTCTTGCTACCTCTCGAACAACCTATCGAAGGTCTCGTTCCAGCGCGCGCGGAAGGTGTCGGCCAGGGCGGCGTCGCCCCAGGTCGACAGCCAGAAGAACGCCTCGGGCTTGCCCGAACAGTCCTCGATACCGCAGCGCAGCAGGGCGTGATCGAGGTTGCGGGCCGTCCCCGCGAACTGGACCGGCGGCTCGTTGACGGTCACCCTGCCCTCGAATCGATCCTCGTGAACGGTGGTGATCTCGTAACGGTCGCCGGTCGCCAATGCGTTGACCGACCCCGAGGCCAGCAGAGCCTTCTTGCCCATGATCCGCGCCCAGGCCTCGGCTCCCGGCAGCTCGATCGTCCGTTTGACCCAGGCCACGTCACGGGCCTTGCCCAGGTGGTTCTCGACGTAGTTCTGGAGGCTGCTCAGCTCGAACCTCCAGCCGCGATGATGGGATTCGAATTCGCGGTCCCAGTCAGCGGCAGCGCTGAAACCGGAGTGCACCAGGCGTAGCACCGTGCGCCCGTCCCGGCCCTCGAGAAAGTAGTCCACCACCAGCCGGGCCCGGATCTCGGCGTCGCGGAAGAAGACCGTGTCGGGGGCTTCACCGTCCACGGGCCGGTCGGGTTCGAACCAGCCGGTCTGGAGGTGCTTGCCCGGCGACCAGATCCGGATGCCGTGCCGGCCTTCCATGCCGTCGCCCCAGTTGCAGTGGATCTCTCCACCCTCTCCGGGCTTGACGTCGGCCTGCAACGGAAACCAGCGCGTCAGCTCTTGCGGGTCGGTCAGCGCCTTCCAGACCCGCTCGGGGGAGGCGTCGAGGGTCAGCTCGATCTCGATGCTGCGAGTGTCCGTCGTGGTTTCCGTCATCTCCAACCTCCTGTTTCGGTCTTCCATCGCTCTCAACCTTCCTTCGGTGCGCCGTTGGAGTCACCGTCGTTCGAGTTCTTCGCAGGTCGGTCCACGGACGGATACGACCCCACCATCAGCCGGAAGCTGCGCCCACCCTCCACCGAAACGTCGTGGTACTTCTCGACGAGGGTCGAGATGCCCGCGGCGAGCTCGTCGGCGAAGGCGGCGCGATCGGCTGCCGAGGCGAAGCGGACCTCGGTCTCGAGGGAGTAGGTCGCCAGGCGTTTGTCCTGGCGGTCGGCCTTCTCTCGAATCTCCCCCAGCTCGCGCAGCGCCCGCGCCACCAGCGCCGTCAGGTAGGCCGACGAGAAACGATCCTGAATCTGTTCGGGATCCGCGGCGAGCCGGCCGACGGCTTCGGGGCTGATGACGTAGTAGCGGGCCCGCGTCCGGAAGATGCGCTCGGTGCAATTGCCCTTGCGCCGTTCTTCGACCAGCTGCAGCAGGCCGTGCCGTTCGAGCTCGCGGAGATGGTAGTTCACCTTCTGCCGGGGGACGCCGATCCGTTGCGCGACCGACGTCGCCGAGTGCGGCTCGCGCAGGGTCTCGAGGATGCGGCGCCGCAGGGGGTGCAGCATCGCCGCCGCCGGCTCGGCGGCTGTCACGACGCCGATCGTATTCGCGTTGTCGGTTGCTGTGACCATCGGTGTCTC
>Ga0255058_10001104_pt1 | contig 15300 bp, 10 predicted proteins | sample Cases_109_9_MG_FD_188637 | JGI IMG/M metagenome (GOLD analysis project Ga0255058, IMG submission 188637) | Seawater microbial communities from Amundsen Gulf, Northwest Territories, Canada - Cases_109_9 | ecosystem: Environmental > Aquatic > Marine > Gulf | place: Canada: Northwest Territories... | reverse complement strand
CCCGTGCCGCGTCGAGCCCCATGTGGATTGGCGAGATATCCAGTCCTCTGCGCAGAAATCCGGGGTCATACTCGAAAATCGCATAGCCGCGATCGTCCTGCCAGGACACAGCACCAACGAGCTGGTCCCAGAGCCGGATTTCTGCCGTGTCAACCTGTCTTACCACGCATCTTCACTGTCGCGTTTGCGGCTACTTCGACGCCCCGACGCGCGCTGGCGCTTCTTGCCTCGTCGGCGAGCAAGTTGCAACGGGCTGACTGTGATTTCGGGAATGAATTGGTCGAGGTGATCCAGTGCGGACAGTTCACGAAGGACGGCAATCAGCGTAGACAGCCTGCCACGACCCGACTCGAGTCCCTTGATCGCCGTTGCCGACAGGCCTGCGGCCTCGGCGAGTGCCTGTTGAGTGACGTTCCGACGTAAACGCAATGCGCGTATGCGTGCACCGATTTCCGCTTCGATCGCTGAATCAGATAGTGAGTAGTAATCCACAACAGCTTAATAACAACCTATAAAATAGAGGAAACGTAATTTACTGATTAATTTTAAACTATTATTGAAAGAATGTCATGTAGTGGGAGTATTTAATCGATTGTTATTAATCTTTAAAGGCTGAGAATAACAATAACAGATTAAAAACAATCTATTATGTGTCAATCTTGGCTTCGAACCGTGTTGTCATTGAGGTGGTCTGGCCGGCCAGCGCAGAGGTTTCAATAGCCCGGTCGGGAGTTCGATCCTCCTCGGCTCCACCAATCCTGTAGTGATATCTACGGATACCCAGCCGCCGGGCCGGGTGAAAGAATACGGGATCAGGCTAACGTGCAGGCGCTACGAATCAATGGTCACCAGCCAGGAAACACAAGCACAAGCTTCAGCGAGCGCCGCCGAGAGGGTGTTCACCAAGGCTAAGCCGCTGCCACCCCCGGAGGCAACCTACACGGTATCCGCGCGCAACAAGTCTCCGAGCGAGCATGTATTTGCATTCCTGAGAAACCAATACGGCAATGTGCCGTTGCGGGAGATTGACAGCCTGTTCGGCTTCGTCGAACGCAGCACACTATACGGCGGACAGGCATTCGCGCAGCGCGAACTGTCTGACCGGGATGTCTATCAGCTTAATAATGCAGGCATCGGAATTCGGCTGCCGATGACCAATCACTTCGTCAAACGTGATGAGTACGATCAGTGTCTGAAGTTGCTGCAAAAATATCATCGCCCGGGCAACTCGATCATCGTAACAAACGACGATCTTGCAAGATGGATTCGACAAGACTTTCCCGCCTATCGCATCGACGCGAGCGCTATCAAGAACATCGAGACACATGGCAAGATTAACGATGCACTCGAACTCTATGACGCGGTTGTATTGCCGATGCGCCTGAACGAGGACTTCGATTTTCTGGAAAAAATTGAGGCAAAAGACCGCATTACGCTGTTTGCCAACGCCGGCTGTGCACTCACCTGCCCCTCGAAGCTTTGTTATCTGTCGATTTCCAGGATCAACAAAGGTAAGGGTGCTGAATTTCAGTGCTCGCAAAATATCAAGAAGCGCGAGCTCGAGGGCATGGTGGACTTCCCACTGCAACCGTACATCGACCTCGGCTTCCACCGCTTCAAGTTGCTGCGGGCGCGCCCCGGTGGAATGACCGGTTTTTAGGCGAGAGAGCGGGCACGTATGCGCAGTAGTTCTACGTATCGCGGATGCGTTCCGAGATGGTTAACGTGTTGCTCCCTGTACGCTGTTGCTATGACTTTGGAGTCCCTGGAGCTATGAAAACCATCATCGAACCGTTCCGGATCAAGATGGTAGAGCCAATCAAGCTGACAACTCGCGAGCAGCGTGAGCAGCTTATCGAGGCAGCCAACTACAACCCGTTCCTGTTGCGCGCGGAAGACGTGATCATTGATCTGTTAACCGACTCGGGCACCAGCGCAATGTCAGCAGACGCGTGGGGCGCCATGATGCGTGGCGATGAATCGTATGCCGGTGCCCGAAGCTGGTATCGCTTTCTCGAAACGGTGAAAGACATTTTCGGCTTTGAGCAGGTTATCCCAACCCATCAGGGGCGTGCGGCTGAACACATTCTGTTCGGCGTAATGGTGGACGAGAATTCCATCATTCCGAACAACACCCACTTTGATACAACCAGGGCGAACATCGAATTTTTTGGGGGCAATGCAATAGATCTGCCCTGTTCCGAGGCCAACGATCTCGAATCTGAATACCCTTTCAAGGGCAACATGGATATCGCTGCACTGGAAAAGCTCGTTGCAGACGAAGGGCCCGAGCGGATTCCGATGATAATGGTCACCGTGACCAACAATTCCGGCGGTGGCCAACCGGTCTCGATGGCCAACATTCGTGCAATCAGCCGGATCGCGCGGGGCGCCGGTATTCCTTTCTATATCGATGCCTGCCGTTTCGCCGAGAATGCGCACTTCATCAGGCGCCGCGAACCCGGATATGAGAATACGGCGGCAATCGATATTGCTCGTGAGATGTTCAGCTACGCGGACGGCTGCACGATGTCGGCCAAGAAGGATGCTTTCGCAAACATCGGCGGCTTCTTATGTACCAACGATGCCGGGCTGGCACACCGGGAACGCAACATTTTGATTCTCACGGAAGGCTTTCCGACGTACGGTGGTCTGGCCGGGCGCGATCTCGAAGCGATTGCCGTTGGGCTGCGTGAAGTACTGGACGAGGACTACCTCGAATACCGGCTGCTGTCGACACGCTACGTCGTCGAACATTTGCATGAATTGGGAATCCCGGTTGTCGCACCTGCTGGCGGGCATGCGGTTTACCTCGACGCCCGACGCTTTTTGCCGCACATCGAGCCGCTGCAATATCCGGGGCAATCATTGGTCGTGGAACTCTATATCGAAGCGGGTATCCGCAGCGTCGAAATCGGCACTGTGATGTTCGGCGCCGATCCCCATACGCAGGAAGAACGTCCGGCCCGTCTGGATCTCGTACGCCTGGCGATTCCCCGCCGAGTCTATACCCAGAGCCATATGGACTACGTCATCGAAGGCATCAATCTCGTGTGGGAGAGACGACGAGGTATCCAGGGCATGCGCATCGTGCAGGCGCCGCAATTTCTGCGGCATTTCACCGCCAAATTCGACTGGGTCCGAGAGAACGCGGAACCCAGTTACAGGTCAGCCGTGGAATAAACATGAACACACCAAAGGCGAACAAGCGTACCTGGGCCGAGCCATTCAAAATCAAGATGGTCGAGCTTCTCAGGATGACGACGCGCGAAGAGCGGGAGCAGGCGATTCGGGAAGCTGGATACAACACATTCCTGACTCGGAGCAGGGACGTCTACATTGACCTGTTGACAGATTCCGGCACTGCCGCGATGAGCGACCGGCAGTGGTCGGGCTTAATGCTGGGTGACGAGGCTTATGCCGGGAGCGAGAACTTCTATCATCTGGAGGCTGTTGTCAGGGAATACTACGGTTACGAATACCTCGTGCCGACGCATCAGGGTCGAGGCGCCGAAAACCTGATGTCCCAGCTTCTTATCAAACCGGGCGATCATGTCCCCGGCAATATGTACTTCACTACGACCCGCCTGCATCAGGAGCTGGCAGGGGGAGCCTTTGTGGACGTCATCGTTGACGATGCACACGATCCCGAAAGCTCCTTTCCGTTCAAAGGAAATGTAGACATCAACAAGCTGCATCAACTCGTGCAGGAGGTTGGCGCAAAACGCGTGCCGTACATCAGCCTTGAAGGCAATGTGAACATGGCTGGCGGACAGCCATTTTCCATGGCGAATCTCAAGGAACTTCACGATTACTGCCGCAAGCATGACATTCCGATCATGCTGGATGCGACGCGCACGATTGAAAACGCCTGGTTCATCAGGGAGCGGGAAGACGGCTACGCAAACAAATCACTCCGAGTCATCTTGAGAGAGATTTGTGACCTGACGGACGGCTGCACGATGTCGGCGAAAAAAGACGCGCTTGTGAATATTGGCGGTTTCTTCGCATGCAATGACGCGGAACTATTCAGGAAGGCGCAAAACCTCGTCGTAGTCTACGAGGGCCTGCACACCTATGGCGGTCTCGCTGGTCGGGACATGGAGGCCATGGCCCAGGGCATTCGGGAGGCCGTTGCGGAAGAACACCAGGCAGCTCGTATCGGCCAGGTGCATTACCTGGGTGAGAAACTTGACGACGCCGGCATTCCGATAGTCATGCCCATTGGCTCGCATGCGATATTTATCGACGCCAAACGGTTTTTGCCACACGTGGATCAGGATGACTATCCTGCGCAAGCGCTCGCCGCAGAACTGTACATCGAGTCCGGCATTCGTTCGATGGAGCGGGGCAATGTATCTGCCGGACGCGACCCCAAGACCGGCAAAAACCGCCGTCCGGCGCTGGAGCTTGTGCGGCTGACTATACCGCGCCGCGTCTATACACAGGCCCATATGGATGTCGTTGCAGAATCGGTCATCGATGTCCACAAACGCCGCGAAAATATTCGCGGCCTGAAAATGGTGTATGAGCCCGAATACCTGCGTTTCTTTCAGGCTCGTTTTGAACCGATAAAATGAGAATCCCATGACCTACGACATCATAATCATTGGCGCGGGACCCGCAGGCTTGAGCTTCGCGCGATCCTTTGCAAATACCAGGCTACGGATTGCAATGATTGAGAAGCAATCCGACAAACAGCTTGCCGCACCGAAATTCGATGGACGAGATATCGCACTGACACATCTGTCTGTTCGCATTCTGAAGGAACTTGGAATTTGGGCGCATTTCGAGCCCGATGACAGACCCCCTATCTATGAGGCTCGAGTGCTCGACGGGGCATCGCCCTATTGCCTGAAATTCGATAGTGAGCGAGATTCTGTCGATGCACTCGGATTTATTGTCTCGAACCATGTCATTCGAAAGGCACTCTTCGACGAGGTACAAGCTCAGGACAATGTTGAAATACATTCAAGCCTGGCCGTGACCTCTGTTTCGACCGACTCGACCAAGGCCTCCATCTGGTTGTCCGACGGGCAGATGTTGGACGCACGCCTGGTCGTTGCTGCGGATAGCCGTTTCTCGGAAACTCGCCGTATGGCAGGAATCCCGGCCTACATGCACGATTTCGGTCGCGTCTGCATCGTTTGTCGCATGGAGCACCAAAAACCTCATGACGGGGTTGCGTTTGAATGTTTTCATTACGGCAGAACCCTGGCTGTATTACCGCTGACGAGCTGTCGTTCCTCCATCGTCGTTACGGCCCCGATGGATCAGCGCGACTCGATAATGGCAATGGATGACGCACAATTCGGCTGTGATATTGGGCATCGGTTCAACAATCGATACGGTGACATGAAACTAATCGGCAAGAGGTTTGCGTATCCGCTGGTTGGTGTTCATGCCTCGAAGTTCTACGCGCAGCGTTTCGCATTGATCGGGGACGCCGCGGTCGGCATGCATCCGGTAACCGCGCATGGCTACAACCTCGGACTCAGTGGCCAGGAAATTCTCGCCAAAGAAATTATTAACGCCGCGGCTCGGGAAGAAGATATCGCCACAACGTCGCTGCTACGACGCTACGAGCGCAAACACATGAAATCGACCAAGCCTATGTTTCATGGCACCAATGAAATCGTCAAATTATTCACCGATGACCGCGCACCGGCAAAATTTGCAAGGCAAGTCGCCTTGAGGCTGGCCAACAGGCTTCCGCTCGTCCGGCGAATGATACAAAGTAAGCTGACCAAGAAAACGAGTCGTAACAGCCTGCTTCCGCCGTTATTCAGGACGCGGTAGTTCAGATTTGTATAGGACCCCTGATAAGAGACTATTGGGACGCCCGTTGTACAGCTAGCACTACAATGCACGGCCACGCCATATCGCGAATATGGCCGGAAACACGATTAACACCATGAATAACGCCGTGCCAATGCCACCGAGCATTGGCGCGGCGATGCGTTTCATGACATCCGAGCCGGTGCCGGTGCTGAGCATGATCGGCATCAAACCGAGCAATAGAGTCAACGTCGTCATCAGCATCGGTCGAATACGCTGTTTCGCGCCGTCGGTGATCGCTTGCCACAGATCCGCCGAACCCGTGAGCCGGCCCTCGTCACGAGCATTGCGCCAGGCAATGTCGAGATACAACATCATCAGCAGGCCCAGCTCCACCGCAAGACCTGCGACAGCAATCATGCCGACAGCAACCGCAACGCTGATTTTGTAATCCAGCAATGCCAGCAACCAGACACTGCCAACAATCGACATTGGCACAGCGGTCATGATTATCAGGGTCTCGGCAATCGATTTCCGGTGAAAGAACAACATGAGGAGGATTGAAAATACTGTCAGCGGAACAAGGACCTGCAATCTCGCCTTCGCGCGTTCGAAATACTTGAACTGTCCCGCCCATTCCAAGCGATAGCCTGCCGCCAGGCTTACCTTGTCCAGCACGACCTGTTTTGCCAGCTCAACATAGTCGGCAATTCCAATTGCAGCGTTGACGTCAACAAATACGAATCCAACCAATTGCCCGTCTTCATTGCGCAACATAGGGGGGCCTGTGCGAAAGCGAATATCGGCAACCTGGGTGATCGGAATTTGGGCGCCAGTTGAAGTCGACACCAGGATGCGCTGTAGCGCCTCGACATTGTCACGATATTCGCGCGCGTAACGCACCAGGATTCCGTAGCGCTCGCGACCCTCGACGGTTTCGCCTACGATGACGCCACCGAGTGCAACTTCAATCACATCCTGAATGTCTCCGACGTTTAGGCCGAACCGGGCCGCGGCCGCACGATCAATATCGAAGTCCAGGAAGTAGCCCCCCGTAGTGCGCTCGGCGAATGCGCTTCGCGTATAGGTTTTGGTCCGGCTGTCATCCAGCAGTGCGCGTTCGATATCAACCGCCGTCCGCTCTATTTGATTGAGATCCGGTCCGAACACTTTGATACCGAGCGTCGATCGTATCCCGGTGGCCAGCATCTCCGTGCGTGTCTGAATTGGCATCCACCAGATATTCGGCATGCCCGGGAACTGCATCGCCGCATCCATCTCGCTTATCAAGCTGTCCCAGGTCACGCCTTCTCGCCACTCGGCCTTGGGCTTCAACATGATATTGGTCTCGAGCATCGAAAGTGGCGCCGGATCGGTCGGGCTGCTGCTGCGTCCGACTTTTCCGAACACTCGCTCTACCTCCGGGAATTTCATCAACTCCCGATCCATGGTTTGCATGACTCGCGTCGCCTCACCTATCGAAATTCCGGGCAGTGCCGTCGGCATATACAGAATGCTGCCCTCGTTCAACGGCGGCATGAATTCACTGCCAAGCGTTCGATAGGCCGGCACCGACGAAACCACCGCAACAATAGAAAGCCCGATCACAGCCCAGCGCCATTTGATGGCAAACCGTAGCAGCAATGCGTATGTCGCCTGCAAACTTCGATTCAACCAACTTGTATCGCCACGAATTTTGCCGCGAATGACCAGCACAGCCAGCGCCGGAACCAGTGTCACCGACAAAAGCGCCGCGAATCCCATTGAGTAGGTTTTCGTGAACGCCAACGGCTTGAACAGGCGCCCTTCGGTACCCTCCAGCGCAAACACCGGAATGAATGACACCGTGATGATCAGCAGTGAGAAAAATATGCTCGGGCCAACTTCCTTCATGGCCTGAATAATGACCTCGGTGCGCGAGGGTCCATCGGCCTGATGACTCTGCAATCGCTTGTGGATATTGTCGACAATCACTATCGCAGCATCGACCATCGCGCCGATTGCAACGGCGATGCCTCCCAATGACATGATATTGGCGGTGAGTCCCTGGTAGTACATCGGTATGAACGACAACAATATGGCGACCGGCAGGGTCACGATCGCCACCAGTGCCGAACGTACATGAAGCAGAAAAACGCCAATGACCAGCGCCACGATCAGCATTTCCTCCCAAAGTGTGGTTCGAAGTGTATCGATAGCGCGACTGATCAGGTCGGACCGGTCATAGACCGGCACGATTTCGACGCCCGACGGTAAACCTGGTCGAATCTCCTCGATGCGCTGTTTCACTCGATCAATCACCGCAAGCGCGTTTTCTCCATAGCGCATGACGATAATGCCGCCAACAGTGACGCCTTCACCGTTCAGATCGGCCTGCCCCCGTTGCAATGCCGGGCCCAGAGAAACGTTTGCGACATCGGCGACGCGTATGGGAATACCCGCACTGTCAGCGCCCAAAACGACTTCCTCAAGATCCGCGACCGAATGCACATAGCCGCGGCCGCGAATGAACTGCTCGTGGCCGGAAATCTCAAGTACCCGACCACCGACGTCACTGTTCGATGCCCGCACCGCGGCGGTAAGTTTGCCGAGTGGAATGCCATATGACGCCAGCTTGTTGGGGTCAACGTTGATCTGGTATTCCTTTTCGAACCCACCTACTGACGCCACTTCAGCAACGCCCTCCACCGCCTCCAACGCATATCGCAAGTTAAAATCCTGCAGGCTCCGCAGATCGGCCAGGCTCTGATTGCCGGTTTTGTCAACGAGCGCGTACTGATACACCCAACCTACGCCAGTTGCGTCCGGGCCCAGTATTGGCCGGACACCATCGGGGAGATCTCCAGTTGCCGAGTTCAGGTATTCGAGCACGCGGGACCGCGCCCAGTACATGTCGGTTCCGTCTTCGAAAATGGCGTAAACGAATGACAATCCCATGAAGCTTTGCCCACGCACGAATTCCACCTTGGGCGCAGCGAGCAAGGTTGTGGTTAGCGGATAGGTTATCTGATCCTCGACCAGATCCGGACTTCGCCCCGGCCACTCGGTGAATACGATGACCTGGACATCTGACAAATCCGGAATGGCGTCGAGCGGCGAGTTCAGCAAGGAGCGGTAGCCCCAAATGGCGGCTGCGGAAATCAGCAGTATTGTCAGCAAGTAATTCCGCGCCGAGAATTCGATCAACGACTCAAGCAATCCGCCACGATTCGATGTTTCGCCTACCATTGATCGATCCCCGCCTTGAGCTTTGTTTCAGCCGCGATCAGGAAATTTCCGGAGGTAACGATGACATCACCGAGGCTCAGGCCTTCTGTCACTTCGATCATTCCTCCGGCGTGCTGCCCTGTTTTTATTGTCACCGGCTTTAGTCGGCCTCCGCCCAAATCGACGAATACAACCCGGCTATTGCCTGCGAATAGAACGGCATCTTCCGGCACGGCAAGTCGGTGCCCTATGCCCGCTTTCAACGTTACCTCCGCGTACATGTCAGGTTTGAGTACGCCGTCGCCGTTGTCGAGCGTCAACCGGATGCGGCCGGTTCTGCTCGTTTTGTCGAGATAGGGGTAGATGTAATCCACAACCGCATCAAGCGAGCGACCAGGCAAGTAAGAGAGGTTCACGGTGGCATTCATACCTTCACGAATCAGATCGAGCTCGGCTTCGTAAAGTTCGGCTTCAACCCAGACCTGCGACAGATCTGCAATGCGCAACAAGGTTTGCCCCGTTTTCGCCGCACTGCCGCTGTCGATATGCTTCGCAACGACCGTGCCATTTGCCGGTGAATAGAACGGCACATACTCGCGTGGCGATCCGCGTTCCTCGAGAGCACTAATCTCGCGATCGGAAAGATCCCAGAGTTTTAGCCTCTGGCGCGCCGCGTTCAACAGCGAATCGTCCGAGCTACGTCTCGATAAGCGCTTGCGTGCTTCCAGGTATTCCTGCTGGGCCGCAAGCAGATCGGGGCTGTATATGCTGAAAAGTCTTTGCCCGCGAGTTACCTGTACTCCGACGAAGTCGGCGTCCAGCTCACCGATCCAGGCATCGTACTTGAGCGATATTTTTGTCAGAAGACGTTGGTCATAGCTTACGTTGCCGATTGCTCGTACTATTTTCACCAGGTCGTGGTGCGTCACCGTCTCCGTTTCGAGCCCAATCAATTGTCGCCTGCGACTGTCTACGGTGATCGTTCCACGCTGTGATCCTGCCGCCGCGCTTGACTGCGCATATTGCTGATCGGCAGTCGTCCCAAGCGGCGTGCCTCCAGTGGAAATGCGCAACCCGGGGCGGTCGGTCGCGAGATCGAAGGACATTGCCGCATTGCCATGTACCGCGTCCGCGATGGTCACCGTCAGTGGCCAGGCACCTCGCATGCGCAGATCGACGGCGCCTTCAAACCGGCCGCCGGTTGTAGCCACCAGATCGGCGGGCGCTCGCATTGCCGGCATCGAACCCATCGCTGACATTTCTGCATAGGCGCTGACTTCGGCATTACTTGCCGGAGCGCCGCCCGGCAGACGGACTTTGACGATCAAATCGTTCTCGCCGACACGAGGGGTACTGGGAACCGTTGCCACCCCGACCTCGAAGGGTCCCGATTCGAACCAGGCAAAACGGTCGTCATTTGACGACACCGCATTGTCGCCGCCGTTCGAAACAACAATCCAAGTAACTGCAGCAACAAGCAGTGTGAACGTGCCGGCCGCAGCCAGTTTTTTATTGATAATCATGGTTCACCTCCAAACCGGCGGACCCGGCCTCATCAAGGCTCTTGCCCGCCCAACGATCGAGCTCGGCAGAGTAACGAATGTAGTCTGCGCGGTTGCGTTCAAGCTCTTCCGCCGCAGTAAGCCTGTGTTGTTCGGCTGCAATGACGGACAGGAAGTCGCCTGTACCACTTTGGTAATCTGCCAGAGCCGCATCCAGGAATTCATCCGCAAGTGGTAGCAGGGAATTTTCATAGAGCTTTACTGATTCAATAGACTCAATGACTCCGGCACGTGATCGGGCGAGCTCACCCAAAAGTTGCGCACGTTGGTCTGCCAGTCGCGATTGCGTGCGGCGCACTTCCCATTTGGCCCTGTTCAATTCCGCGTTGCGCTTACTTCGATTCAGTGGGACGTTGATGGAAATACCGACGATCGGTCGCTTGTCAGCTTCGTCCCAGAGACTGTTGTATCCCACCGTAAATCTCAGGTCGGGCCAGAGCGCTTTTTCGGCGACCGTAACCTGCGCCTCGTGACTCGCTATGCGCGCGTCCAGCCCGCGAAGCTCCGGGTGCGCCTGCAGCGCATGGTTCTGTAGTGTCTCTATGGGTGCAACGTTCATCGGAATCGAGACAGAACCAGGCTCCGGCAACCGGGCGTCCGGTGGACGATTCAACAAGGCGTTTATCTGTGCCTTGGCTGTGTCTCTTTGCTGCGCAAGAAGAAAACCATGGCGGTGCAAATGCAATTGTTCGAGTTCGACCTGCAATACATCCTGCTGCAGTGCCCGGCCGGCTGCATATCGCGTCTCGGCAACCGAGCGCAACTCCTCCAGTAATATGTGCGTTGAATCGTGAATTTCGAGTGCACGGTGCGTGAAGTACCACTCTGCATACGCACTTCGTGCAAGTGCAGCGACCTGTAATCGCAACGCGGCAACGTTTTCACCCGCAGCCAGGGCTGTCGAGCGAGCCGCCTGCTCTCGGGCGGCAAGCGTTCCAGGCCACGGAATGCGCTGGCTTAATTCGATTTTCTGATTAAGCCCCTGCCCCGCGCGACCGAATGTCGACGGTGCGAATGCGTAGCTGAATTCCGGATCATCGAGCGACCCGGCAGTTTCCACACTGAATGAGGCGGCTTCTGCGGCCGCGCGCAGCTCGGCAATGCCGGGGTTTACACGTAACACCAAAGCAACCAGCAAATCTGGTGTCAGTTGGTGCTCTTCAAATACAGCGGGATCTGACTCCGTAGCGCTGACAGCCGAGGCGGCCAGTAGGACGAAGAACAAAATCTTTCTTGCATGAGGGACGGCAATCACAGGCCACCTCCGTTTTATCATTGGGACAAAATACGGAACGACCGTCGTCCGACCTTGCGGTCAGCAACGATCTATTGGTGGTTGTGGCTAAATACGCAGGCGTTGCGTGATGAGATAGGTTGCACTACTGGTGGCACAAACAGTTTGAACGACTTCGGCGCTGGACACGGATAATGTATCCAGTGACGCCGAAAAGAGCGAGACAACAGAAACGAAATCGTCGGGGGGATCAACGTCCGATTCGAACTTGATCAGATTTGTCGTAGGCTGCGCCTGCTCGACCGAAGTATCAATAAGCAGATCAACGGATGTCTCACAACAAGGCTCACTGTCCGTGAGTGCCATCTCATCAATATCCGAATCTGCGCAGCAGCAGTCATCGAGCATGACGGTATCCATCATGCTGCAGTAATACGATACGTTGGCCTGAACAGACGCGACCACCAGCATAAGAGCCAGCAGCATCAATCGAGCGAATGTCTTGTTTCGTCTTGGCATATCGTCAAAGTATAAGGCTGAAGTACCGTTCCTGGCAATCCCAACCGTCGTACCAAGAATAATACATTCGGCTCCTGGCAGAATCGACGCAAGTCACACTAGCTGCCTCGTGTATTCCGATCGGAACAGGTCAATGGGCACTATTCCGACCCCCTGATTTTCCCCATGCGGAAACTACGTATCCATATGCGGCACGAGACGAGCTAGCTGCGCCTCTTACGTATTTCGACAGCCAAGTGCCGGTGCTACTTTTTCGGCGAAGGAAGGCTAAGCACTACTGGTGAGAACAACGTGAGTATCTCCATCAGATTGTGGGGCTACCGACACGTGGAAGGAGAGTTTGACATGAATAACCAGGCGCAAAAATTTCTACTCATTGCAACTACCGTTCTTGCGTTCATTTGGAGCACAACTGCAAACGCAGTACCTGCATTTGCACGTAAACACGAACTAAACTGCTCCGCGTGTCACACAGCGTACCCACAGCTGAGTGCGACGGGGCGTCAATTCAAAGAAAACGGCTACCGGTTTCTTACGGCTGAGAAGGCATCAAACGCGTTGGAGATATCTGATTTCCTGCAACTGGAGGAGCACGTGCCGATCTCAGGCATCCTGGTGGCCCGGCCGTATGATGAAAAGGACTCTGGTGAACGGAAACTCCGCGCATTGCATGAAGTCGAAATCATCGTGGCCGGCAATATCGCGAGAAATTGGTCCGGCTACTTCGAAATCGAAGCCGAAGATGAGACTGGCTTTGAACTCGAATTGGCTCCTGCCGTACTGAGCTACAATCACAGCAAGGAATTCAATATTCAACTCGTGTACGGACCGACCTTCTGGGCCGATTCCTATGGGATCATTGGCGATCATTTCCGCCTGACGCGCGGACATGTTGGCGCGATCGACCAGCGATTCGGCGGTGCCGACGCAGACGGCCGTTTTCGAGCAACCAGGCAAAATGTTGGTGTGTTTGGACGTTTTTCAGACCGATTCTTCTATAACGTCAATTACAGTGGCAAAGCTGAAGACGCGGAAGGCGAAAAAGCGTCAATAGCCAGTGGGCTATTCAACGTAGATATAACGGATGGCATCATGCTTGGCGCATTCGTGATGGATGGAACGGACGAGGCTACCGATCGCGATTTCAATCGAACCGGCCTGCAATTCCAGGGCGATTTCACGGATCTGAGAATTCAGGCTTTGTACATCACTGCCAGCGATGACCGTGATGCTCTTGATCCTCGTGGACCGGGCGAGGACGACAATGATACTGCCTCGCTGCAGGCCTTCTATACATTCAGGGACGATACTCTACGGCCAACCTTTGTACCGCTAATCCGGTTTGATACTTACGAGACGAACGACGGTGCCGATTCTTTCGATGAAGTGACTCTGAATATTGGCTACTACTTTAACCAGAACATCAAGGCTTACTTCGAATACTGGGATCGATATGATGCCCCAACCGCTGTACAGGAGGACAGTCGAATTACACTGCAGTTCGTTGCAGCTTTCTGATAAGGATTATTGTGCAGACAGGTGGCGGCGCCATGTTCCGGGCGCCGCTGCTTTTCTTCGGCTCAAGCGGAGCACGCGAGGGCAATGATGAAATTCATCAGGACCCTGGTCTGGATTCTGATCATTCAGGGAATCGCGGTCGCACAAGCGACCGTCTGGGCTGCACCAGCCGACGGGCAAAGTCTTTTCGAAAAGCGTTGCTCAGCCTGCCACAAGCTACCCGACCCGGGCCGGCCGCCGCCACAGGGATGGGCTGAGCAACTGGAACTTATGGCACCGCTGGCAAGGCTAAAAACAGATCAAAAGAGATCGGTGCTCGACTATCTTCAGACCCATTCACAGCAGGCCTCCATGGACGCGGCATTGGAGGAGGATCGGGCCTTCTTCGAGGAAAAATGCAGTCGTTGCCACACGACGGATCGCGTGCTGCTCAGCCCGCTGCGAGGCGAAGCTCTCAGCCACGTCATCAACCGCATGCAAAGTCGGAGCGGTACCGATTGGCTATCCGATCAGGAAGTTGAACGAGTGCTCTCGTACCTGGCAATAGCACCGCGTGACACAGCATCGACTGCTCCGTTGAGTAACGATGCCGCACCGGCCGATATTTTCTCGGCACGTTGCTCAGCATGTCATACGCTGGAACGGATCTTCCAAAAACTCGGGGACAATTCGAATACTGCGGATTTCTGGAGCCACACGGTGAGTCGAATGCGCGGTAAAGCACCGCAGTGGATGACAGAGACAGAGGCAGGCGAAATTCTTGAGTATCTCCGGTCCGCTAGTACGATGCAGCAATAGCGCCGCTGTCCCCTGGGAACGGTCAGTCAACCCGGAAGAAAACCAACGTCGTGACAGGCAAAGATCGGCCAACAGCGGCCGCGTCTGGCCGTTTTCAAACTACCTTGGTTTTTGCGTGAATTTAGGCTATGAAGTGTCATACAAACAAAAATAGGTAGGCCATGTCCTTAGGTTTTCTTGCGGCCCTTGCCGCTACCCCAATCCTTGTCGCCGGAATATTGATCGTCGGATTCCGTGTAGCGGCGCGTACAGCGATGCCAGTCACGTATTTATTGACGGCGACTATCGCGATGTTGGTTTGGGGCACGCCCGGAAGCGTTGTGGCCGCGGCATCGATCCAGGGCTTGTTCATCACGTTCGACATCCTGATGATCATTTTCGGCGCAATTCTGCTTCTGAATACGCTCAAGTATTCGGGTGCGCTTGCCGCAATACGGCATGGTTTTTCCGAAATCAGTCCCGACCGACGGGTGCAGGTCATTATTATCGCCTGGCTTTTCGGCTGTTTTATCGAAGGAGCGTCGGGCTTCGGGACACCGGCGGCGATTGTTGCACCACTGATGGTTGCGTTGGGATTTCCCGCAATAGCTGCCGTCATGCTCGGGATGATGGTTCAAAGCACACCGGTTACGTTCGGCGCTGTCGGCACACCAATTCTCGTCGGTGTGAGGGGCGGTCTGGACA
>Ga0255058_10001103_pt1 | contig 15320 bp, 12 predicted proteins | sample Cases_109_9_MG_FD_188637 | JGI IMG/M metagenome (GOLD analysis project Ga0255058, IMG submission 188637) | Seawater microbial communities from Amundsen Gulf, Northwest Territories, Canada - Cases_109_9 | ecosystem: Environmental > Aquatic > Marine > Gulf | place: Canada: Northwest Territories... | reverse complement strand
TAAAAAAATAGGCGGGGAGAAAAGAAGTTTTGGAGATGAGCTTAGGGGTTGCTGGCAGATGATAGTCTCTTCAAAGAGGACAGCTATTGCCGGATTAGCTATTGGAGTTGCCAGTGGTCTTCATATGCTCGTGATGAAGGGATTAAGACGCACCTTTGACATGGAAAATGCAGGGCAGCTTCTTGAGGCCTTAAACTATAATTTTGGTATATCAGCTCAAGGGACTGTATTCGATCCGGGATACTGGTATGTGACTACTCAGGAGGCACAACTGGTCGGTTGGATCGGTAATAAACTGGGCTGGGAGAACATGGATAATATTTACTTTGGTTGGGCTAACGGGATTCCTAATCCTATCTATGACACTGCTGACTGGATGTCTATCGCACTTATTGCCGGTGCAGCCGTGATGGCTCTTTTACACAATGAGTTCAAATGGAAGAGACCTACCAGAGAGCTTGCTATGCTGGCGATCTTTGGCGGATTTTTTATGGGCATCGGTTCCAGGCTTGGTCTTGGATGCAACATAGGTGCTTTTTTTGTAAGAACCGCCAATGGAGACATATCCGGCTGGATATTTGGATTGGGAATGATGGTCGGTGCTTATATTGGTGTTATATTCTTTAACTGGTACACAGAAAGGAAGATGGCGAAGGAGATGGCATCTTTTGATTTATAACACGCACGACGATTAAGCAATTAAGAGTTATGAATGAAGGAATAATTCCAAAATTCATAATTTAAAACTCTGGATCATCTCCCGATTAGTTGTAGTTAATTAAGGCAAAATAGTTGGCTTATCTCCAATTGAGCAGGCGTTATCCCAGAGGGTACAAGGGGTCAATCCGCCTGAGGCGGAAAGGGTTCGAGTGACACGCAGTGCATTTTTTCAAGCCGTAAGGCGCAACCGTCAGTGCTCAATGCTAAAGAATTACAAAGAATTGAAAGTCTGGCAAAAATCATACGAACTCTGTTTAGAGATATATAGAAAAAGGTGAATTGGGTGCAAAAAAAAAGTCATAGCAAAAATCGAAAAAAGGTTAAATGCGCTGATAAAGTATTTAGAAAACAAACCCTTGAATCCTTGACCCCTGGAATCCTTGGACCCTCTTCTCCAACTAAATTGGAGAAGAACCAAAACTCTTAATTAACTAGGAGGTATTTGTTATGGCAATGAAATATGAAAAAAAGAACGGTGGTTACTTACTGGATGTACAGGGTTATGTGTGTCCTCATCCACAACTTTATACTAAAAAGGCGCTTGAAAAGATGAAAAGTGGCGAGGTACTCGAGGTTTTATTTGATAATCCCTCCTCATCAGAATCCATTTCAGCAATGTGCGATGCCAACGGAAATGAGATTGTTGATAAAGTACAAGAAAGTGGTAAATTTACTTGGAAGATTAAAAAGACTTAAGCTGATCTTCAGATGCAAAGACACACTTCATTGTGTAAATTCGATTTGGGGTTGATTTACATTACTGAGTGCATAATTTACGATGCAAAGATAGTTTCATTGTGAAAGTAGGAAGGGCCTTTAAAATGAAAAACGGTTTGTGGATAGTAATTGTTATTGTAGCCGTGTTTATGGGTGTTCTATCTGGTTTTACTACCAGGTCTTATTATATTAGACACCATATTAATAAGGTTCCAATACAAGTAAAGATTGAGGATTTTAACAAAGAAGTGTTGGATAAAATATCAGATGAGGAGGATAAAAAATATATCAATAATCGTTATTCAAAAGATGATAACAATTATACACTGAAGAGAGATTTAGATGTATTAAGTGAAGATGTAATAGAGATTTATAACATATTAGAACGCCATAAAATATTAGAATCAGTTCAGTATTTAGTTCAACGTAAGATAGAGGGTGGTTGTGGAGATAGCGCTGGATATTGAGAAAATTGTAATTTTTGTTTAAATTAGTTACATAAAGATTATAAAAGGTAAAAAAAATGAGGATATCTGCTTTAAAGGGAGAAATATAATAATGAAAAACATTGGCTGGTTAGGAATCGTTATTATAGCATTAGCTTTAGGTTTTTCTTTAGGTTGGTCTCAATCTGGAAAGATTCATACTTTAGGAGAGAAAAAAATTAAAGAAATTAAAAAAAGTAGACTAATAATTAAAAAAAGTAAATTGATTCCAATAAAAGTAGAAATTCTCGAATTTTATTCTGAGATATTGAATGCAATGTCAAATGAGGAGGATAAAAAATATATTAAAAATAATTATTCAAAAGGTGAAAACAATTATTTACTGAAGAAGAATATAACAGTAGAAGGTAAAGCAAAAATATATGACATTTTAGCATCGGCTGATATCGATATCATAGAAGGAATAGATGACTGTGGAGAAAGTGCAGGTTATTGAGAAAGTTTATTGAAATCTTATTGTGGCGATGGCCTGAGACAGTGATGTTGTTAGATGTAGAAAAAAATTAAGTTGTATAAAAAGCGATAAAAAATGGTCCATCTTCAATATTATAGACCGGAGTTCGGCGCCGACTGGTAAACCTTGACTATTGTTCTGTACCGGAACAATTTATCTGAAGTTTTAAACACCTTAGAAATCTTATAGGCTGCTATCTTCTGTTTGAGATGTTTTGGCAGATCTTGTTTTATATCACTTAAAATAATAGCCACAGCTGTCTTTGCCTTTAAATCTTTAATTCTCACAGAATAATATTTAGGGTTTTTATAGTCCCAGGTGAATCTTAAAGAGGATTTTTCAATCTGCTCCTTTGAGGGAATATGATTTACATCATAATGATAGATAACTTTTTTATTTGTAAAAAGATCAAGAATTGGGACAGAGACGGCCGGATTGATTTTGGAGTAAATTTGGGGAAGCGTAAAAACTTCAACATTTTGCGCATCTATGGAATTTAAAAATTCTCCTGCATTCTTCAGATTCACGGCACTTATTCTTTGAACAAATGGAAGGTATCCATGGAAAGTAATGACAAGCGAAGTGATCACACTGCATAAAATTATGAATTTTACAACTTCTCTACTTTTGATTGCCTGTAATCCATAAGAAGCCATTAATGCAAGCATCGGAAAAACCATTATAATATACCGTATCCGCTTGATTTGAAGCAAAACCACCAGCAGTAAGAGCCAGCTTATGATTGCATATTTCGAATCTTTTTTCTTAATGGCAGCATATATAGAATAAAATGCCGCAGCAGTGATTAAAGGATGTATTTGAAAAAAAAATGTCGAAGGAAAGCTCTCTCCCCATCGTCTTAATCCGGATCTTTGATAGTCCCACAAAAAGGCAATTTGCCCTGAGATGACATCATACTTGGCTATAGCCATGACGATAATAAGAAATCCTGAGATTAAAATGATAATAGAGGTTCTGTAAATGACTTTCTTTGAATTTATATTTAGATAAACTATGAATATAATGGGTAATACTGAAAGCATCAGCCAGGCAGAGTATTTGGAAAAGAAAACAAAAAACAGAGTTAGCGATGACAGGGCTATCTTTGTTAAACCGCCCTGGTCCAGTGCCCTGATGAAAGCAAAAATTGCAAAAGCAAAAAAGAACATCGTTGGAACGTCAACAAGCATTATCGGTACCTGAGTAAAAAGATATGGGATGCCGAGAAGGAGTACTCCAGCAAAAAATCCAATTTCTTCGTTCCAGAGCGTCTTGCCAATCATATAGGTCAATGTCACAGTAGCTGAATATAGAATCGTTGTGAATATCTGTATGTAAATTCTGGATTCCCCGCAAAATTTAAAAATAAGGCCATACAGGAAAGGTATGAGCGGCAAATCTGTCCATGCTTTAATATCCTTTCCCCACTCTTTGAAAAAATATTGAATTCCGTAAATTTCCAAGTGCTTGGCCTGGGTAAAATACCTTGAAACATCGACGATTATCTCAGACTCTCTCCAGAAAATCGCGGCAATAAAAAAAGAAAAAAGAAAAAGGAAGGCCGCGGCGTAACGCTTCGGAAATGAAACCTTTGAGATGACATAGGCAAAGATCATCCCTACAATAAGTATAAGAAATATGTAGGCTGGATTCGTATCGGCAAATACCCATTGCCACCTTGTTAGTCTGTTGTCATCTATGGCCCGTAAGATAAAAAGTGTGGCAAATGTGAAAATGGAGAGTAATGAAATCAGCAAAGTATGTTGAATATTCTTTGGCACAGGAAAATTGTTCCCCATTCGGTTATCCCTATCGTTGTAAACGTTGGTGTCGAAGATCCGCCTCTGGAGGGATGCCGCAGCAAGTTGAGCCTAACGTAATCCCGTTGCCGGGAGCATTTAAGGGTGACTTCTTTTCAGTCTATCGGTAAAAGGGTTTCTCTCATTGTTTTTTACTCTTTCTGACTATTGTTCTTTCTTCTTCAGGAATAGGAGGCGGAACAGGCTCGCCAGATATTTTTTTTATCGCATCAAAGCGAGGGGGGCAAACTTCAAAGCAAGTCCCGCATTTGATGCATTTATCCTGGTCAATTACATGGATCCGGTTCTTGCCACCTGAAATTGCCTCTACAGGGCATCTCTTACGGCAAACCATACAGGCCTTGCAATAATCCGGATCAATATAGTACGAGACGACCTCTTGAAATAAAAGATCTATCTCGTCACTGGTGAAAAATCCGTCATATTCTTCTTCGTTTTCAATGCGTGATTCCAGCTTCTTCCTTTTCACCATCTTAATGTAGGGGATTAACTTTCTAACTTCTGCAAGTTTGGACTTTAATTCATCTCCGTCTATTTTTTCGCCTTTGCCAAGTGGGCCTAATTTCTTAATTTTTTCACAAAAATCATCAACAATTTCAGTAAAAAGAATTCCATCACCGGAAGACATAAATTCGATACTTAACCTTTCCGGGTTCAGCCCGATGTGCTCCATTATTTTTCTACTTAGAAGCACCATGTTTAGTGCATCGTAATTTCCATGGGTAATATAATTACATTCATTAAGACGGCAACCACCAATAAACACCCCATCCATTCCATTCGAGAAGGCGCGGAGTATAAATTCCAGGTCGACTCTACCGGAACACATGACGCGAATAAGCCTGATATCAGTTGAATATTGCAGTCTGGAAACTCCAGCCATGTCAGCAGCTCCGTACGCTCACCAATGGCATACAAAACCTAATATTTTCGGTTTAAATTTAAGTCCTGTTGTCATTCGGTCTCAAATTCTTTGTCTATAATCCAGGCTTTATTCATTCGTATGCTTCTACACATCTCCAACCGCCGCATCAATTTGGCTCAAGAGGTCTTCATCGGTAAAATGCTTTAGAAAAATCGCCCCTGTTGGACACTTTGCGTTGCAGAGGCCGTCTCCTTTACAGAGAATAGGATTAACCGCAGCTTTTTTGCCCTGTCGTGTCGCACGAAACTCAATGGCATTATAAGTACAGGCTGCGATGCATGCCCCACACCCAATACATTTTTTCTCATCCATATCGCAAACAGAACCTGATACTGTGACTGTATCATGTGAGAGAAGTGTTAAAGCCCGACTTGCAGCTCCATAAGCCTGGTTAATCGCTTCCGGTATATGTTTAGGGTAGTGCGCCAATCCACAAAGATAAACGCCTTCTGTACCAAACTCTACCGGTCTTAATTTGACATGGGCTTCTTTGAAAAAATCATCCGGTCCCAAAGAGACCTTGAAAAATTGAGATATTTCCCTGTTTCCCGCGGAGGGAATTACCGCAGCAGCCAAAGCAAGGTAATCGGCATCTATAGAAAGTTTTTTACCTAAAATAAGATCAGTCGCGGTAATCCTTAAAATACGCTGACCATTTTCTTCAACAACTTCCACCTGTGGTTTATCATGCGGCTCGTAGTGGATGAACTTAACATCGTTATTTGACGCTTCTCGATAATAATCCTCGCTAAACCCATACGTTCTTATATCCCTAAAGAGAATGTAGATATCCATCTGAGGATTTATCTTTTTTAGTTTCAGGGCGTTCTTTATAGACTGATTACAGCATATCCGGGCGCAGTAATTTCGATCTTCCTGTCTGCAACCGACACATTGGATCATCACCAGACTCCGGGAGTTTATCAGCCTTTCTTCTCCTTTGATGATCCGGTCTTCCAACTCAAGGTTGGTCATTACTCTGTCATTTTCTCCGTAAAGGTATTCGGTAGGTTGATATACATCAGCACCAACAGCGATGACGGCTGCTCCGTGTTTTATCTCTGTGCCCCCTCTTTCAGACTTCACCTTGGTTACGAAATTCCCAACATAACCGGTAGCCTCTGTGATGATGGCGTCAGTATATACATGTATTAAGGGGTGCTGATAAACCTTGCGCACAAGATCACGTAAATAGGCTTGAACATCCATCCCATCCAGAGTGTAATGGATTCTTCTTGCCGTTCCCCCCAGGTCCGTATCCTTTTCCAGCAGGTAAACCTCATGCCCCTGGTTGGCTATGGAGAGGGCACAAGTCATGCCGGCTATACCGCCACCAACCACTAACGCCGTCCTGTTTACCGGTAGATCAATTTCCTGTAAAGGCCCCAAATGGCAAGCTCGTGCGATGGACATCCGGGTGATATCTTTTGCTTTTTCGGTGGCATCTTCCTTTTCGCGGGAGTGCACCCAGGAGCAATGTTCTCTGATATTAGCCATTTCGAAGAAATATTGATTGATTCCCGCCTCCCGAAGCGTGTCCCGGAATAACGGTTCAAGGGTCCTGGGGGAGCAGGCAGCGACAACTACTCGATTGAGCCCCTTTTCCCGGATCGTCTCCGCTATTGACTGGGCAGAATCAGTCGCACATGAAAATAGTTGTTCTTGAGCGTGGACAACGTTGTCCAAGGTTGAGACATAGTCAACTACGGAAGGAACATCGACCACCCTTCCGATATTAGTCCCACAATGACACACAAAAACACCTACTTTGGCCTCTTCTTCCGTGACATCCTTTTCAGGTGGATATATCCTTTCTTTGGACAGCTTTCCTCGCCTGTAGTCAAGGAATTCACCACATTGGGCGCCGGCTCCGCTGGCGGAAAAAATCGCTTCCGGGATATCCATAGGACCCTGGAAGGCCCCGCTGACAAAGATCCCAGGCCGGATGGTCTCCATCGGATTGGAAGGAGTTGCTTTACAGAATCCGTGTGAATTGAGCTCGATTCCGAAGGTATCCGCCAGATTTTCATAACCAGCAGGAGGGTTCAATCCAACGGATAACACTACCAGATCGAATTCCTCTTCCTTTACTCCGTCTCCGGTAGTAGCATATCTTATAGTTACATTCTTGCTTTCCGGGATCTCTTTTCCTATGGATACGTAGCTTCTTATAAAGCGAACCCCGGGAAGATTCTCTGCCCTTTGGTAGAATCGTTCGAAATCCTTGCCATAGGAACGAATATCGTTATGGAATATCGTGGCCTGTATCCCGGCGTCATGGTCTTTGGCCAGAATCACCTGTTTCTGGGTATATGTGCAACATACGGATGAACAATAGCTGTTGCCTCCCGGAATAACCTGTCTGGAACCAACGCACTGAATCCAGGCGATTTTATGTGGATGCTTATTATCGGAAGGGCGCAATACCTCACCTTCGTGTGGTCCGGTGGCGCATAATAGCCGTTCAAAGTCAAGACTGGTTACCACGTTCTCGATCTTTCCGTAGCCATAGTCGCCCCTAAGCTTAGGGTCAAATATCTCATAGCCGGGAGACAGAACGATCGCCCCTAATTTTACCTCCACCTTCTCCGCCTCTTGATGAAGATCTATGGCCTTATTCTTGCAGACGCCTTCGCAAATAGAACATTTCTTCTCTTTAAGGTAAATGCAGTTTTCATCTATATAAGTGACAAGGGGAACGGCTTGAGAGAAGTATATATGGACGGCTTTATTCGACGATAAGTCTTGATTGTATGGATCAGGGATTTTAACCGGGCAGTACTCTACACAGGTCGCACAACCTGTGCATTTGTTCTCTATAACGTATCTGGGTTTCTTGGTCAGAGTTACACTAAAGTCTCCTGCTTCTCCTTCTACACGGTCAACTTCAGTATAAGTCAGGACCTCTATATTGGGATGCCGGCCGACCTCGACCAGTTTGGGAGAGAGTATTCACATGGAGCAATCATTGGTGGGATAGGTCTTGTCAAGCTGGGCCATCTTGCCGCCAATGGCCGGTGATTTTTCAACCAAATAAACCTTATAACCCGAATCGGCAAGATCAAGTGAGGCTTGAATACCGCTGATTCCTCCTCCGACAACCATAACATCTCCAAAATTGTTGTCTGCAAGACTTTTGTAAAGTTGTTGAACGTTTTCTTCTATCAATAGTTCTTTTTCCATTTTCTATCACCTCATCAGGTTTCTCCGGTTCCCTAAATCACTTCTGTGATAATTTCCGTGATGTCCTTAATCTCTGTGGTTTCACAATCCTCCTGGGCTAGCCTGCTTTCCTCGAAATGGGTGATGCAATAGGGGCAAGAAGTAACCAGCACCTCAGCCCCAGCGTCAACAGCTTGCTCTAATCTGAGGTCGGAAAATCTTTCACTTTTTACAGTTTCCATCCAAATCCTGCCGCCTCCCCCTCCGCAACAAAGGCTATCTCCCAGTGAATCAGCCATATCCATCAGTTCTAAACCAGGTACCTTTTTTAAGACTTCCCGGGGTTCGTCATATATACCATTATGTCGACCCAGGTAGCATGGGTCATGATAAGTAACTTTCTTCTCATACGCCTTGTTGATCTTAAGCTTTCCCTCCTGAATAAGCTCGAATAAGTATTGGGAAATATGAACTACCTCAAAGTTGACCATAAATTCGGGGTACTCGTTTTTGAAGGTGTGGTAACAATGAGGGGAAGAAACAAGGATTTTCTTCACCCCATTATCGACAAAAGCTTTGATGTTTTCCCTGGCCAGACGTTTGAATAATTTCTCATTGCCCGTCTTTCGGATGCTTTCTCCGCAGCAATTCTCTTTCGACCCCAGTATCCCGAAATCAATCCCTGCTCTGTTAAGGATATCGGCTGTGGCTCTGGCAACCTTTTTTAACCTTGTGTCATAGCTGAGGTAACAGCAGGGGAAATATAAAATTTCCATCTCCTCGGTGAACGGTTTTACAGACAGGCCTTCCGTCCAATTTGCCCTGTTTTTTCGCTTTTCATTCAAGGGGTTGCCTTCGGCAATGAGGCTTGCACTCACGGCGCGAACAGGACGGGCAGAAGTATGAAAGACATCATATTCCGTGGCAATTTTGCGTAAAGATACCCCGGATTCTATAATTTTCACTCCCCTGGGGCACTGTTGAGGGCAGTTTCCACAGGTAGTACAACGCCATATATCTTCACTTTCTATCTCAGTCAAACCGAAGGTGGCCTCTCGGATTATCTTGCGCATACTAAAGGTTCTAACCCTATTCAACGGACAAACTGTATCGCATAATCCGCATTGATAGCAAAATTTGAAAGCTTCTCCACCGGACTCTTTTATGACCTCTATAATCTCATTTAAGGGGGCTACAGTCTCCACTGTTTATTTTAATCCCTTCTTTGATTTTGACATTTGGGCAACGGCATCCATTATCTTCTGTAAGCCATATTTTTTTGCCAATGATTCCAATCCGACTTCCAACTCCTCTTGCGCTTCCTCTCCCCCTTCCTCTCCTTCCTCTTCCCTTTCTTCCAAAATCAGAGCATCATTTAGGCACCATTTCACACACCAGGGCTCTTCTTCGCCTTCGCACATATCGCATTTTAGAGGGAGATCGGAATCGGGTTCTTTGAACTCGTCTCTGGATGGGCAGGAAGCCCTGCAAAAAGCACACTCGTCGTATTCCTTTCCGTTAATCGTGTATTTATCTCTGCCGGCACATTCGGCTGGAGTATAATCACCCGCGTATACAGGAACATATATGTCTGATAGGGGTTCACGAATCACCCGAATACGAGCCCTCGCCGGGTTATTGCTGCTATATTTTGGTGCAGCATGAGAGGCGGAGCAGATTACTTCACATGCCCGGCAACCATTGCATTTATCAACATCAATTCTTATTGTTTTAATTAGTTTCTTTTTTTTCTCACCCTTCACGGTTGTACCCCCTTTGCTTTATTCCGGGCCTTTTTCCGCCGAGGTCTCTTTGGAGGGAGCATCTTCACTATCCGCCAAGATCCCCCGTTTTACAAAGTCTTCGCTCACGTAATCCAAACCCAATTCATACAAGGATTCTTTAGTCGGAATACCCTGGTTATTCCAGCCCTTGAATTTGTAATACGCATCTAAAAGCTCCTTTTCAAGTTCGGGAAATCTTTTCTTCCAATGGTCTTCGGGAGGCTTCTCATCTTTTCTCCTCATGCCTCTTCTTATATTAATGGCTCTAACTAAAGTTCGGTATCTCTTGGCTGCTTGCGTTAGTTTGGCTTCATCCATATCGATCCCGGCACCCGATGAGATAAATTTTGGAAAATTGTGTATATGGTACGGTGGCTTCAAGTGAAATGACGACAGACCGGAGCACATTCCGAGGGCGTCATCAATGTAGTGCATCCGCTCTTGCCAGTCGACAATATCACAAGTCATTTCAACGGTTGGGTAATAGGGCATGGAGTTTTTTCCGCGTGGTTCCCAGTCTAAGAAATATTGCTTAAACTTTTCATCAGGAACATGGAACCAATCCTTTACAAATTTTTCTCTATGCTCTTTCTTGGGAAAAGGTGCCTGGGGGAACTGCCCTTCAATCTGGGTAATGTTTATCTTCTCGCCGGTACAAAACATCAGAAAATAAATGGGATTCAGCATTGAGAGTTTGAGCGGCAGCTGCTCATGTTTTTTAATATTGTTATGAGCATATGCTTCTGCGCCCTTGCCAACCTCTTTGGCCGCCCAATAAGTACCATTGGCCAAAATATCTCCTATCCCTTCCCGCCGGACAATTCGGTCAAGTAACCAGTAAAATCTTTCCTCGTTATTGGACGGCAATCCAGGCATATCATCGTCAGTTAAAATGCCGTTTTCATAAAGTTCAAGGGCGAAGGCCATGACCTGAGGGGCCGAGTATCCGTCCACGCCATACTCCGTAGCACGTTGAGCAATTTTCAAACCAAAATCCAGGTTTGACATGGCCGCCATTGTATACGTAAGTTTCGAGAAACATTTCATCATGTATGTTGGTTGTCCGGGGGGGGAAATCGTTGCCGCGCATTTCATTGGACAGTTATAGCAGCTTATTAACCGCGTCCGCATATTTTCCATAGTCTCCTTCCAATTCTTTGAGACTTCTTCCGTCCAAAAATCTTTTCTGCGGTGGCGGGCATTTCCCCAGGAGAAATTTTCGGTATGCCACTTCTCATCATGGATCGCCATCTCTTGCGGTGATCCAAGCACGGCTAAAATGGGTATTACCCCCGGAATTGGATTTTCTTCCCGGAATTTTATAAATTCCAGCACTTCGTTGCAAAGCTCCATGAACTCAGCCGGTTGAGCAACATTGATGTCGTTTGTTCCGCGAACAACTATCGCCTTTAAGCCTTTGTCCCCCATAACGGCTCCTATTCCGCCTCGGCTGGCACTGGACCTGCCCTGCTCGATGGAAGCAAAATAGACCCTGTTTTCACCGGCCAGGCCAATAGCCGCCACCTGGGCTTTCGGCTCCTTCAACTCCTGCCGAATAAGTTCTGCAGTTTCATTCGCGCCCTTACCCTGCAAATGAGAGGCATCGCATATTTCTACTTTGCTATTGTTTATCCACAAATACACCAGATCGGAGGATTTGCCGCGAAAGATCACTTTGTCATAACCGGCATACTTCAATTCTGGTGCCCAAAACCCTCCCATCATTGAAAATGCCATTAACCTGGTTTGAGGAGAAATGGTGGAAACAATGGTACGATTACAACCGGTAGCAGGTGTTCCGCATAAAAGACCGGTGCCGAATATTAGTAAATTCTCTGGAGAAAAGGGCTCAACTTCAGGAGGAACCCTGTCCCATAATATCTTGGCGTTAGTACCTAGACCCCCCAGATAAAGCTCGGTGTCTCTTGGGTCCGTTTTTACCCTCTCTATGTTCCCTCGGGTTAGATCGATTTCTAAATTAAATCCTGTCTCTGCGTACCTCATTTTTTTTCCTCTTCTAGGTTACCTGAATCCGTTATAGTCCAGGTCGAAACTGTTGGTCATAATCTGGCTTATGATTTTACTGACGATCCGCAATGACCCGGAGGTCAAAGGAGGCCGTTTATAGCTATAAATAAGCTATAATTTAGCTATAAAGTAGTTATAAGGAGTTCCCCGGACTTTGTCAAGAAAAAAAACTCATCGGACGGGAGGTACGGAATTCAAGGAACGATGACGGACTTTTTCGGAGGCAGGGTTCATAAATCCTGGGCATCATACTGACGGATCAGCGCCGGTTCCACGGACCAAGGAGGGGGCAGGGCCAATTGAACAATCTGTTTGCTGAGCGCACACAGGCATCTGAGTGCGTTTTAATTTCCGGTGCGATGGCATTAAACGTCGTAACATCGCACACTTTCCCAAATATGTTTCAAGTCGCGATAAATGAGATAATCACCAAGGTAGGAAAACCTGTGATATCCCCACTTCGTCTTTCACCTTATTTTTTTCTCTTTAAACTCCAGACAGCCATCTTTATATGAAAACCTAATTACATATAGATGAAAATTGTCATCGCCGACGTTTTCATAAAACAAAAAAACATTATCATCCCTGGGTCTATTAGCACTCGCTGTCGTACCACACATAAAATGGTCAAATCGGTGATTGATATATAAATCGCAGGTGTTTTCGAGTCTCAAAAAATGATCATGTCCACAAAAAACGTGTTCAATTTTATTTGAGTTCACAAAATCAATTAATCTGCGGGAATTCAGAAAAAGATCCATATCTGTCCCCAGGAGCGGATAATGGGTGAGCAGCAGCGGCAGATCATACATCATTTCGCTCATTTTTTCCTCGATCGTACAGAGGATACTCTCTTCAACAAAGCCATGATCACTGCGCACAAGATTGTTATCAATACAGATAAACAAAACCTTTTTTCTGTCAATCGTTAGAAGCTCCAAAAAGTTAACATCGGTAAAATTTTCTTTTAACTTTGTTATTTTTCGATCCAGAAAGAGATTCTTTTTTTCTGTACTCAGGTGGGCAGAGGGATAAAACACTTGTGAATTGTAAATGTACTCTTTGAAGAGTTCATGCCCAACGGTATTTCTTTTATCATGATTTCCAATTACAGCTACAAAACGTTCACAATTTATCTTATCAAAAAATATTCGAGCTTCGGCATATTCACATTCACGTCCGTCGGTGGTCGTATCTCCCGTATCAATGACAACGTCGGCAGGGTAGGAATTGATTTTTTCGATCAATACATCATCATCGCCATCCCAGTGGCGGGGGCCGAAATGAAGGTCGGACAGGTGCAAGATATTCATTATTATCTCCTCCTTAACCCAAATTTCTTTTTAAATGTGCCGAATTATATTTGTTTGATCCTATCCTTATGCTGATCTCTCCGGGCGCTCGCCTTTTTCCAGATAGGCCCTGATCTGGCTTAAGTTGAGCCCTTCCAGTCCCATCTTCTTAAGATTTCTTCCTGTTTTCCAACAGTTCTTGCCCATAATGGCACTCCCAATCTCTACCAGACTGTGCATAATCGGTGTATCAACCCCTACTGCGTCGCCGATGCTGGCCCAAGCCACTAATCCGAATGGAATATCTTCGGTCACATATCTATTTTTCAGCGAATCTGGTCCTTTAACGGGAGTTAATCCGGCACTTCCGTTTAAAGACTCCCATAACGTCCCCCGGGGACCGTTTCCGGATTCGACCATCATATCTACACCTGTGGGTAATTGAGTACCCAGAGCCCTTCCAATTTTCAATCGTTCCATGTCCAATGATTCAATCACTTTTACCACAGAAGGCGTCATCCCCTCTTCATACATGTAAAACTCACCGTGCGATCGTTCGATACGTCCGGCATTTAGCAAACAACCAACCGGATGAAGAAGCGGGGTAAGATGACCGAGGCCGGTTTCAACCACCGAATTTTTAAGATCAAACGGATAAAGCTCTCTTAATTTTTCATATGCAACTTTCCCATTGTTTCCGGGGATGCTGGCCAGGCCACAAACGGACCGGATATGAAATACTTTTACCTTTCCCGGACCAACAAGGCGGGTGGCAAAAGGAAGCCCGCCGGTCTCGGCGACAATTGGTTCATTACGGTTACCGTTGGCTCGAAGAGCCTCTCGAAATTCAAGCGCGGAAAGAGTGCCCGGCATGATCACCACGATCTGATCTTTGGTGACATATGGCGATAGAAGTTGCCCATAGACCGAAACCGTAAATCCGGGCAGCGGAAGAAAAACGACTTCCACATCCTCAATCGCTTGCCGAATGTCAGTGGTCACAAGGTTCAGTTTAGCAATGCCGTTTCCTGCAATGCCTGACATTTCGATTTCACTGGTTTCGAATACTTTTTGCATTTGAGCTGCAAATTGATCCATTTCAAACATATTGACGGTATGGCCTTTTAGGGCCAGGTCAGCCGCTATGGTATGGGAGCCATTTCCTCCTCCCATTACTGCAACCTTCATTGAACACATTGAATCTTCCCAGGGCATGCTGAATTTTTATAATTTTAATAATTCTACGATTTCGGAAACGAGTTTAGGTTTGCCAAAAACGGCACAATATACGGTGCCAACCCCAGGTAGTTCGGTTTGCCGAACACTCTGATATTTTCCGCCGGCCTCCTCGATTAACAGCTGGGTTGCGGCTATATCCCATATGCGAACATTCCACTCAACTGTGGCGTCAACTGCTCCGGTAATGGCGCAAGTATGAATATAGCAGCAGAAATAAATTCGTATGTTTGGATGAACTTTTACAAGAGTATCGAATATCCGCCCCTCATCTCCATATCTCATGAAGTTTGAACGCGTGGCAGTTGCAACCCTTTCAGTCCCGTCAAAGATTTCGGTTTCAAAGTCATTTAAAAATATTCGCTTGCCATCACAAAAAGTACCAAGGCCATAAGCCGCATAGCAGCATGAATTAAATGCGGGGTGGTCTATTACCCCAATAAGCGGTTGTCCTTTATAGTGAAGACCAATAATTGTCCCATAGAGCGGCATTCCATTGGCAAGTTCGGAACTGCCGTCGATAGGATCGATAATCCACTGGAAATCCGCTTCGGGATTTGAGGTTCCCAGTTCTTCTCCAATTACCCCGAAATCCGGGAAAGCTTCTGCAACCTTTTCCCTGAATACTTTTTCTGCTTCGATGTCAGCAGTGGTGACCAAACTTTTGTCAGGTTTA
>Ga0255058_10001102_pt1 | contig 15337 bp, 13 predicted proteins | sample Cases_109_9_MG_FD_188637 | JGI IMG/M metagenome (GOLD analysis project Ga0255058, IMG submission 188637) | Seawater microbial communities from Amundsen Gulf, Northwest Territories, Canada - Cases_109_9 | ecosystem: Environmental > Aquatic > Marine > Gulf | place: Canada: Northwest Territories... | reverse complement strand
TTCGAGTCGTTCACCCACAGCACGCCGGCTCGTTCCCCTATCGGCTGCAGGCGATGGGGCAGGGCTTCGAACGAGGCGAGGCCCTGCCGGATCGCATCCGCTCCTACCCCCGCGAGCGCGCACGCCAGGCCAGCCGCCAGAGCGTTGGCCACGTTGTGAGGCCCGAGGAGTCTCAGGTCAGATGCCGGAAGCCAGATGTCCTCCGCATCGAGGCGGCACCGAAGGGCGCCATCCGCTCCGAGGAACGCCCCGCGGTCCACGCGACCGGCCGTTGAGAACAGGAATCGTTGCCCGTCCACGCCCTCCGCGAGGGCCAGGCTACGCGGATCGTCCGCGTTCAGCACCCAGCGCGACTCGGGTCCGGCGCCATCGAACAGTCGTCCCTTGTCCGCATAGTAGCTCTCGACGTCGCGATACCTGTCGAGGTGATCGGGTGACAGGTTGAGGAGAACGCCGATATCCGGGGACACGGTATCCTGATCGGCAAGCTGAAAGCTCGACAACTCGAGTGCGACCCAAGCGGGCTGCGGCGATCTCATCGCGATGTCGGACAGAGCGTGGCCAATGTTGCCCGCCGCCGTCACCTCGACGCCGGCGGTCGCGAGCACGTGTGCCACCAGACCGGTCGTGGTCGTCTTCCCGTTTGTGCCCGTGATCGCGATCACTCGGCTGCTGAGATCCCGCCACGCGAGCTCCACCTCGCCGATGGTCCGGATGCCGGCCTCGCCGATGCGACCACGGATCTCCGTCGCCGGACCGATCCCGGGACTGACCACGACCAGGTCCGCGGCCAGGATTCGCTCCACGTCGTGCCGACCAGCCTCGGCAGAGATTCCCTCGGCCTGTAGCCGCGCGGCCGCCTCGGCCGGCCCGCGCTCGGCCGACACATCGCTTGCATACACGGTCCCGCCACGCGCGGACGCCAGGCGGGCGGCAGCCTCGCCCGACACTCCAAGCCCCAACACGGCCACCTTAGTCCCGGGCTCGAACGCCGGGGGACGCCGCGTCTTCATCTTCCCGATCATCGCACCTTCATGGTCGCGAGACCGGTCAACGCGAAGATGATCGCCACGATATAGAACCGGATCACGACCCGTGTCTCGGGCCACCCCAACTGCTCGAAGTGGTGGTGGAGGGGCGCCATGCGGAAGACGCGCCGACCCGTACCGGTCCGCACCCGCGTGAACTTGAACACGGAGGTCTGGATCATCACGGAGAGGACCTCGAGCACGAACATCCCGCCCACGATGAACAGCAGCAGCTCGGATTTGAGCAGCACGGCCACGGTTCCGATCGCCCCACCCAACGCCAGAGACCCCGTATCGCCCATGAACACCTGGGCGGGCGGTGCGTTGAACCACAGGAAACCGATCGCGGATCCAGCCACCGCCACCGAAAAGACCGTGAGTTCTCCGGCTCCGGGCAGATACGGAAAACCGAGATAGAAAGAGGTGTCGACCCGACCCATCACGTAGGCGAACACCGCGAACGCAAGGGCGGCGATGGCGCTCAGGCCGGCGGCCAGACCGTCGAGCCCGTCCGTCAGGTTGACCGCATTGGCGCTCCCCGCGACCACCAGCGCCACGAACAGGGGAAACAACACAGGAATCAGCACGATGTGGACATTCTTGAGGAACGGCACGAGCCGATGAGTCACGTCGTGAGTTGACAGGGGCTGGCTGATCAGAAGAATCCCGAGCGCGAGTCCGGCGACCATCTGCCACAAGAATTTCTGCCGCGCGATCAGCCCTCTCGACTCGTGCCGGACGACTTTGAGGTAGTCATCCCAGAACCCGATCCCCCCCATCACGAGGGTCATTCCAAGTGCGATGTTCACATACGTGTCACCGATCTTCGCCCACAACAATGCCGAGGTGACGATCGCGATCAGCATGATCACGCCGCCCATTGTCGGCGTTCCAGCCTTCTTTTGATGTGATCTCGGTCCATCGACACGTATTACCTGGCCGACATTGCCCCGCTGCAGACGACGAATGACGACCGGACCGGCCAGGAACGATACGAGCAGCGCCGTGACCATTGCTCCCGCGGCACGGAAGGATATGTACTGAAACACGTTAAAGATGATGTGGCGGTCCGCGAGCGGGAACAGAAGCTCGTACAGCATCAGCCGCTTCCTCCCACCAGATCGTCGATCACGCGCTCGAGTCGCACGCCGCGGGACCCCTTCACAAGCAGCACCTCGCTACCGTCGAGCCGGTCGGCAAGGAGGTCCGAGACGGCTTCGACACGCTCCGCGTACACAACCTCCACGTCCGCAGGGACCTGCATGGATTCGAAGGCGATCTGAAAAGCGCCGACGGCCACGATCAGCGAGAAGCCGGAATCGAGGAGTGCGATCGCGACGTCCGCGTGCGCGGAGGCCTCGGCCGGTCCGAGCTCGAGCATCGTCCCGGCGACGACCCCGAGTCGACGGCCAGGAAACGAGTCCGCACAGTACCGGATCGCAGCTTCGAAGGACTCCGGGTTCGCGTTGTAGCAGTCCGCCACGATCGTCAGCTCCCCGACTTCCACCAGAGCGCCCCGCATGCCGACCGGTCGGTACTCCGCCAGCCCGCGCGCGATCGCAGCCGGGCCGACGCCCATCGCCATCGCCATCGCGGTGGCGATCAAAGCGTCCCGCAGGTGATGCTCGCCTCCCACCGGGACCGAGTAGTCGGTTCCCTCGTGCCGGAAGCGTGCCTCGGTCGGCCCGAGACTCCATTCCGCAGGGCGGAAATCGCACCGCGACCCAAGCCCGGCGGTCACCACATCGTCCCGGATCTCTCGCGCCTGCTCCGGCAGCATCTCAGGCAGTTCCCCCACCACCACAGATCCCGATCGTGATGCCCCGCGCACGAGGTCGAGTTTTTCTTCGAGCACGCCCGTGATGTCGCCCAGACCTTCCAGGTGAGCCGGCCCCACGGTGGTGACCACGGCATCGTCGGGCTCCGCAATCGAAGTGAGGCGGCGGATCTCACCGGGCTCGCTCGCGCCCAGCTCGAGCACCCATACTTCGGTGTCGTCCGAAGCGGCAAGAATTGACAGGGGAAGACCGACCTGGTTGTTCAGGTTTCCCACCGTAGCGTGGACGCGGCGCTCCGGAGAGATGGTTCGCACCAGCATCTCCTTGACCGTCGTCTTGCCGGAAGATCCGGTCACACCCACCACGCGGGCCTCGCACCTCTGGCGGTGGTAACGGGCCAGATCGCCGAGGGCGACGGTCGTGTCGTCCACCGAGAACAGGGTCAGGTCCACCGGGGGCTCGCCTGCCAATGCCGGGATGACGGCGCCGGCCGCTCCGAGGCGCTCGGCCTCCATCACGAAATCAGTACCGTCGAACCGATCGCCCTGCAGCGCCACGAACAGCGCTCCAGGCTGCAGATCTCGTGTATCGGTCGAAACCGACGTGAAGGATCCTGACATCGCGATTTCGGAGAGGCCGAGGACACGGCGCACTTCCGTAGCGGTGAACCGGGCAGCCATCACCGCATCACTCCACTCGTACGCGCCGCCACGATGGCCGCCTCGTCAAAGGGGATGTGCTCGCCGGCAACATCCTGATAGGTCTCGTGACCCTTGCCGGCCAGTAGCACGACATCGCCCGGCCGCGCTTCGCGCAGCGTGAAATCGATCGCCTCCTCCCGGTCGAGGATGACCTCGTACGAGCCCGGATCCATTCCTTCCGTGATGTCGCGGCAGATGTCTATCGGATCCTCGGAGCGGGGATTGTCGGTCGTGACGATCGCCAGGTCGGTCAGGTCGGCCGCGATCCGGCCCATGATCGGACGTTTTCCACCATCCCGATCGCCGCCGCACCCGAACACGATGAACAGACGGTCCGACGTCAGCTCCCGGAGGGCCTGCAGCACACGCGTGTACGCGTCGGGCGTGTGCATGTAGTCGCGAAGCACGAGAGTCGGCCGACTCGAGAGCATCTCCATCCGGCCGGGGATCTGCGGCGCCGTCTCGAGTCGGGTTGCTGCCGCTGCGACGTCCATGCCGAGCCCGCGCACCGCCGCCACCGCCGCGAGTGCGTTGTATACGTTGAACTCTCCGAGAAGAGGCAATCGAACCGGCCAGCTTCCTTCGGGCGTCTGCAGTTCCCACTCGCTTCCCGATACCGTGTGCCGGACATGGACCGCTCGAACCTCCGAGGAGGAGCCCAGGCCGTACCGGACGACTTTCCGACCGCCGTAGGTCTCCCCGGCCCAGGCCGGATCGTCGCCGTTGATCGCACAGATTCCATCCCGCCGCACGTGCCCGGACAGTCTCAGCTTGGCTTCGCGATACGTGGCGAGATCGGGGTGGTAGTCCAGGTGCTCCCGCGTCAGGTTCGTGAAGATCCCTATGTCGAATTCGAGACCGGCGATCCTGCGCTGGTCCAGCGCGTGAGACGAGACTTCCATCGCCACGAACCGCGCTCCAGCGTCCACGAGATCACTAAGCGTCGCCATGAGCTCGAGGGGGTCTGGGGTCGTGAGGCGACCGGCGTGCCGACTGCCCTCAGTGTCGAACCAGCCGAGCGTACCGACGGCGGCCGCGGGAGCCTCGCCAGCCAGGATGTGCCTGGCGATCAGGGCCGTCGTGGTCTTGCCGTTGGTGCCCGTCACGCCGACCAGCGAGAGCCGTGAGCCAGGATCACCGTGAAGGAGCGACGCCACGTGGGCAGTCGCGGCACGTGAATCAGAGACGACGAGCTGGGGAAGGTCGGTGTCCGGGACGGCTTCTTCGACCAGGGCCGCGGCCGCTCCAGCGGCCGCGGCCCTGGCGACGTAGTCGTGTCCGTCGAATTCGGCGCCGCGCAGTGCGCAGAACAGAACTCCCGGACCTGCCTCCCGGGAATCCGTGACGACGTCAGCGAAGCCGGGGGGTGGTTCTCCCTCCCATCGAGGGGCCAGCCCGCGTGCCTGCAATCTACGCTCGAGTGTCGTTCTCTGTATCACATCCGGATTCGATTCTACGTTCTCGATTCGTCCTGCCCGGTCTGAGGAAGCCACCGGACGTTCCACCGCTGTCGTCAACGAAGCAGGATCGTCGCGCCTCGAACGGCGCGCGTTCCCGCGGCGGGCTCCTGCCGTGCCACGCGACCTGTTCCCCTCAGCTCGACCCTGAGGCCGAGGGTGTGCAGGCGGGCCACGGCCACCCGCATTTCGAGCCCCCTCAGATTCGGCACCTCCAGGTCGCCCGGCTCCTCCCTCGGCACCGTGACGCCCTCGGAGGCCGCGAAGCGATAGGGAGACTTGATCGCCCGGGCGTCCCAGTCGAGGTGTCCGCGGGCGTGGTGGTCCAGATCGGCCTCGATCAGTCCGCGGCCACGGGTTGCGAGGATCGCCTGCACAACGGCACGGGTGACGGGAGCGGCTGTCGTTCCTCCATACACGGACCTCTTCGGATCCTCCAGTTTGGCCAAGATCACCAGCTGCGGGTCGTCTGCGGGGGTGAATCCCACGAAGGAAGCAGCATACCTGCGATCTCCGTAACTGCCACCCGACGCGATTCGCGCTGTACCCGTCTTCCCAGCGATCTTCAGCGTCGCGAGGGACGCTTCGGCTCCCGTCCCACCTTCACCGACAACGGCCTCCAGCACTCGTGACACCCTTTGAGCCGTTTCCTGGTCAATGACCCGACGGATCGGTCGGACCTCGAATCGCCGGTCGTGACTCTCGTCTCCAGAGCGGATCTCGCGTACAAGCACGGGCTTGAGAAGAGTGCCTCGGTTCGCGAGCGCGCCGTACGCAGTCATGAGCTGCAACGACGTCGTGAGCATTTCGTAGCCGATCGCCAGTGACGCCTGGCTGAGAGCCGACCATTGATCCGGACGTCGGAGAAGGCCGGGCGACTCGCCCGGGAAATCCACACCGGTCGGGGTTCCGAACCCGAAGTCTCTCAGGTAGCGGTACTGCAGGCCCGGCTCGATTCGACTTGAAAGCTTGGCGGCTCCGATGTTGCTCGAGTACTGGATGACTTCGGCCACGGTTATCGTATCGTAGGGATGCACGTCGGTGATCACGCGGTGCGTGGTGCGGTACTCTCCTCCCTCCGCGTACACTCGATCGTCGAGGTCTACGATGTCCTCGCCCAACAGCGTCGCGAGCAGAAACGGCTTCAGAGTTGAACCGGGCTCGTAAGGCGAGGTAAACGCCGGAACCGTACCGGCGCTGCCTTCCCGTCGACTGGCCACGGCCAGGAGCTCTCCAGTCCGGGGGTCGGACATGAGGATGTCGCCACCCGAGGAGCCGGTCTGCTCCAGGGCTGCCTCGAGGGCGGCCTCGGCGATCGCCTGGAGATCCGCGTCTATCGTCAGGTAGACGTCGCTACCAGGAAGCGCAGGTCGCTCGGGACTCGCTGGCATGGGGTACAGCTCACCGCGCGCGTCACGACGACCCACCAGCTCGCCGGGGGTTCCTCTCAGCAGTGTGTCGAGCACCAGCTCGAGACCCGACCTGCCCTCCCCTTCCGCCGTCACCGTTCCGAGCAGCGTTCGCGCGAGACCACCCTCCGGGTACACTCGCGTCAGAACGGGTTCGAACTCCACGCCGGGACCGACAGCGTGGGTCAGAGCATCCTTCTGGCCCACGCTGACTTGCCCGATCGGGATCCAGCCGGACGACCGGCTCGTGAGGCGGGAGGCCTGAGAGCGGGACAGGTCGAGGATTGCCGTGATGGTCTGAGCATCCCTCCGCGTGTCGGCCGACTGGGCGGGAGCGAAGAAAGCCCGGTATTCCTGACGGGAGAGTGCCAGCGCCTTCCCGTTCCGGTCGTAGATGGCACCCCGCACGGCTGGCAGCGCCACGGTCTCCGTGGTCTGGGTCCAGACACTGGCCTGCCAGCGGTCGCCCTGCACGATCTGCAGCTGTGCGGCACGACTCACGAACGCCGTAGCAAGAACCGCGAGCCCGGCAGCGAGCAGCTGTGTTCGCCGACCGTGGGTCCTCTTCGAGATCTTACGCCGCTTGCTCATTCCCATGGCCTCACGCTTCGGGCCCGTTCACGGCCCGACGTCCGGCAGGTGAAGAACCTCATCGTCCGAGGCGGGTCGCAGTCCGAATCGAGCCCCCGCAACCAGAATCCGCTCCCTGGATGAGAGCGAATCGACCCGTACGAGCTCCTCTGAGAGACGAGTGAGAAGCACCTGTTCCTCCGTCCTGAGCTCGTTGATCGTCTCCGCCAGTTTCCGTCCCCCGGCCGTCCGATCCACCGACACGAACAGTGAGCCAGCCACCGCAGAGAGGCAGGCCACGACCAGCAACTGCCGGCGTCTCGTACCGGGACGCCTGCGACGACGACTCGAGCGGCTCCTGGAGGTCGAGCCCGAAGAACTGCCACGCCCGGTCCCCGACATCCTGCCACCCCGTTTCTTGCTCATGCCTTCGCCCACCCGCGGAGCCGTGCGCTGCGCGCGCGCGGGTTTCGGGCCACCTCCGTCTCGGAGGGACGCAATGGCTTCCTCGTCAGGGTACGGCCCAGCGCCCGGCCGCGGCACTGACAGACCGGTGCGTGCGGCGGGCAAATGCAGCTTCGGCTCCACTCACGGAATCTGTCTTTCACGATTCGGTCTTCCAGTGAGTGGTATGAGATCACGACCAGTCGCCCGTCCCCGCTCAGCAGCTCCAGGATGGCGTCCAGGCCTTCCCTCAGAGCGTCCAACTCCTCGTTCACGGCGATCCGCACCGCCTGGAACAGGCGCGCCTTGTCTCTGGGAGCCAGGGGCCTCTTGAGCGCCGCCGAAGCGGCGGCTACCAGGTCGTCAGCCGTGCGCAGCGGCTCTCGCTGGCGTCGTCGGACGATCTCCCGCGACATTCCACGCCACCTCCGCTCCTCTCCATAGTCCCGGAATATCCACCCCAGCTCTTCCTCGGACGCCGTGTTCAGTAAGTCGGCTGCGGTCCTCCAACCACCGGTTGTCCCGCCCATCCGCATGTTTAACGGTGTGCCCCGGCGGAAGGAGAAACCGCGCGCCGTCGTGTCGATCTGGTGTGACGAAACGCCCAGATCCAGCAGCGCTCCGTCCAGACCCTCGTTTATGTATTCCTCGAGCAGGGCCGCCACTTCACGGAAGTTCCCCGCCAGTACTCTCACCCGTTCGCCATAGTCCGCCAGGCGCGCCTGCGCCTCCTCGACGGCTTCCGGATCCTGATCCAGCCCGATTAGTCTCGTGTCCGAACTCGACTCGAGGATCCGTATTGCGTGTCCCGCGCCACCCAGCGTGGCGTCGAGGAACCGACCCCCGCGTCCCGGCCCGAGCAGCTCGAGCACCTCATCAACCATCACCGGCTGGTGCTCGAAAGACCGCTCGTTCATGGTCACCTGACCGGCCTGGGCGGACTTGCTGAATCAAGCAAATATTCCCGCCAGCCGATCACCGAAGTCGTCTCCCATCTCTTCCACGACCTCGGAGAACCGCTTCGGATCCCAGATCTCGATCTTGTCGATGGCCCCCACGACCTTCGCTTCGTCTCGTATGCCCACACGCTGTCGCAGGCGGTCGGGGATCAGGATACGGCCCTGTTTATCGGGTACTATCTCGACTGCATTGGCGGTGAGGCTGAGCAACTGGTGCCGTGAGCGAGGTGCGCTTCGTGCCAGGGAGCGCAGGCGCTCCTGGACCTCGGCCCAGGTGTCGGTTGGATAGAGCGTGAGGGCGTCGGACTGAGCCTGAATCAGGACGAACGATTGGGCCTCGCTATCCCGGCGAAACGCAGCCGGAAGCGTGACCCTGCCTTTCTCGTCCACCTGATACAGGTAGCTCCCGAGGTAGCCGCCCAATTCGCACCACCACTTTCAGGCAGGTAGGAAGAATCCCCACAGTTCTCCACTTTTCCCCACTGGACCCCATTTTATCCTACAACTCTGCCCCGCGCAACCCGGGAAGGTTGTGGAAAAAGTACGGCCTTCCCGGGACCCACCCGACAGGATGCAAAAAAGGCCCGGCGGGACGTGGTGTCCCGCCGGGCCCAACACACAGTGAGCATGCTGCTGGAGCCCGGATTCTGTTACAGGAAGTCGAGGGGCTATCAGCCTCCGCAGTTCTTCCGGATGATCTGCTCCTGCCTGTAAATGTACACGTCCGAGCTCTCGCGGATTTGCGCCTGGCTCTGAGGCTGCTCGCTGCCGGCCCGGTCCAGATTCGGCAGAACCCTCTGAAACTTTGACAGGGCTCGCCGCGCAGGCTGGCAGGACTCGTTGACCTCATTGCCCTTATCGATTGCAACGCCCTGCTGATAGTACCCGTATGCCGTGAAGAAGTAGAGCTGGTCTCTCACCTTGCCCGCACTCGCCAGGCCCGTCCCGACCTCGAACATCGCGATCGCATCATCATACTGACCGACCTTGAAGAAGTCGTTGTAGCCCCGCGCCAGAAGCTGGCCAGCCACGACATCCACATCGGCGCCCTGATCGAGCGCGGTCCTCAGGTCAGCCGTACCCCCCTGCGTTTCGCCGGCCCGCAACTTCAGGAAGCCGCGCCTCAGATACGCGTTGGGATACGCCGGATCCAGTCCTAGAGCTCGATCGAGCGCGGCCACGGCATCATCGTACCGCTCCATTCGGCCGTAGATGTCGGCGCGGATCGACCACAAACCTGCATCCTCCGGCATCAGTGCTTGAGCGCGATCCGCGAACGAGAGCGCTGCATCGTAGTCCCCTAGCCCCAGGTTGGCTGCAATAACATTCCGGAGGATCTCGGGGTTCATGTCCTCTCCCTTGATCTCCAGCACGTGGTCGTACGCTTCCACCGCAAGGCGCACAGCCTCCTCATCCGCAATGGCCCCTTCGGCCTCGGGCGCTCCCTCCTCAGCCGTCGTACCCTTCTTGAGCGCCACATTACCGAGGAACTCCCACAGGTCGGCGTTCGTCGAATCGATGGCTATGCCATCCTGCAGAAGGTTGATCGCCTCGTCCTCGCCGCCCGCCTGAGCCAGCTCGAACGCTACGGTCATGCGCACGCTCGCATCACCGGGATTGAAGTTCAGGTACTCACGATAGAGCTCGACGGCACGATCCATGTCGCCCATCTGCGCGTTGACGTATGCCAGTGCGTTAAGAGCGTCGACCTCCGCCGGGTTAACCTCGACCACGAATTCGAGATCCTCGGCGGCGGGTGCCCAGTTCTCCTGGCCCATGTACACCCGCCCGCGCAGGTAATGCCCGGACGTGCTCTCCGGATTGGATTCAAGAGCGGTGTTGCAATTCCTGAGCGCGTCCTCGTATTGCTCGGCCGCGAGGTAGTCCTGACAAAACAGGAGAGCGCGCCGGTAATCCACCTGCTCGCCGAATGCGGACACGATCACGTCCGCCGCATACCTCACTTCTTGCTTGCCGTCTCCGGAAACGCTGAACGGCGGCACGGCGACCTCGTCCCCGCTCTTGGAGTCGATGAAGCTGACGCTCAACTCGTTGCCGGCCGCAGCGGGGACCACGGAACCGGTCATCACGACATCCGCGTCGAGACGCCCGGCCAGCTGCCGCCACTGAATCAGGCCAAGATCTTCCTCCTTCAGCTTCAGCCGGCGGAGCTCGTCCTTGACCTGTTTCCAGTCGATCGACACCAGCGTGGGGATCTCCTCGAGGCCGTCGCGAACTTCCTCGGACACCTTCTTTCCGAAGTCCTTCTTGACTCCGTCCTGGATCTGCAGCGGGGCGACGAGCACCCTGGCCCGACCGCCGGAACCGCCGTTGCCCTCCTGCGCCACGGCACTTCCCGCCGCAAAGACGAGCGAAGCAGCAGCCACGATCAGGCTGCGCCCGGTCCAGTTCCGAATCGTACGCTTCATATTCCGGTCCTCACATGTTCTCTCGGGAACACGGGGAATCTTCTCCCCACGCACTCGTTACGACACTCGATTGCGGCGAATTGTTCCTCACTCGGAACACCCGCGCCGCATCCTGAACAATGGGCGAAGCTGGATTCGAACCAGCGACCTCCTGCTTGTAAGGCAGGCGCTCTGGACCAACTGAGCTATTCGCCCTGGCCCGCCCGATCGCCCGTCTCGCCTCGGAATCCGAGCAAAAGCCCAGCGGGAATCAACACCACGTAACCTGCTACCAGCAGCAGGGGGGCAAGCACGACGGATCCACCGTCCAGGAGGATATACCCAAACAAAATGACCACGGCGGCGATCAACAGGAGAGCGACGTTTTTTCTCTCCAGCAGACTGACCGGCCGTGGACGATGCGCGCCGTTGCCGGCCTCGCCTCCGCGGTTCCCGTCCATCGCGAAAGGATATCCCATGACGGATATCACGTCAATCGACTAACGGGCTGTTGACCCAGGAGAGTCTGCAACGTCACCCGACCGGTCGGAAGCCGCCGAGGACACGGATGACATCTCTGTCGCCTCCCATTCGGGGACACCCGTCTCCGAGGCCCGCGTCATCCACAGCTCATCAGCCCGCAGCTCCGCGAGCCGGACCCGGTCGCGTCGGGCCCGCCTCAAGGCCACGAACAGCACCAGACCGGTAACGGCGAGCCAGAAAGCGCCGGTCCTGGAGAGCAGGTACAACCACCCGTACCGGTCGACGAGAGACCTCTTCCAACGGGTCTCGAGTGCTTCAGCCGTGATTCCATACGTTCGCCACACGGCCTCTTCGAACGTCGCCCCCTCGCTCAGGCGGCGAAACACTCCGGCCAGGCCCGCCTCCCCTCCGAGAGCCGCCAGCTCGTGCACCGCGGTGTAGGAGAGAAGGTACCCCAGGCGCGCTTCTGCGCTGTGCCGGCGGAATCGGAGATCGATCTCCTCCAGCGTAGCGGCGCCTCTGCTAAGGAACACCGACTGGAGGTGCCAGGCGTCCTCCCAACTCCACTCCCCCGAGGCGTACTGCGCGTAACCCTCGGTAAGCCACCGCGAGTAGTTCCCATCCGTTGCCGCCGCCAGCGCCACGTGCGCGAGCTCGTGCCTGAGCACGCTCTTCAGACCGCCCGGACCGGTGAGTCCGGGACCGGTCCGCAATGCGATGCGCGCACCCGACGGATTGGCCGTTCCGGCTGCCCACGACTCCGGGTGCCGAAGTCCTTCGGGCACGTCCCTGCTCAGATCCGCTGCCAGCCAGATCTCCAGCGAGTCTACGCCGATCTCCGGCAATGTTCCGATCCCGGGGAAGCTCCTCCAAACGGAGGGATCCGCAGCCAGGGACACTCCGAGATCCCGCAGCCCGGGATCGCCCAATATCTCCACGTGCCGGGGCACGCCTGGAGCAATTTGCCCCGAGCACGGAGCCGCAGCGAGCACGCCCAGCACGACCAGGACCAGACTCACGGCCCCCGCCCGGACGCGCATCATTCGGGTTCTCCCGGCCTGTCGCGGCCCCGAGCCCACTCGACTGCCGCCTGCAGACCATCCGGCAGCTGAGAAATGAAGCTCAGTTCGTCGCCGGTGGAAGGATGACGGAAGGACAGGCGCGCAGCGTGCAGGAACAGTCTCCCTGCTCTCCTGTTGAGCTCTGCCGCCCAGCGCCCCCCAGCCCCGAGCAGGCCACGCTCCCACCGGTCCCCATACAGCGGGTCTCCCACGACCGGGTGGCCGAGCGCCCTCAGGTGGACGCGGATCTGGTGAGTTCGACCGGTCTGCAGCCGGACGGCGAGGAGGTCGGCGGATCGCCAGTGCTCGAGTCGACGTACGTGAGTCACCGAGGGCCGCCCGCCCTCGACGACCGCCATACGCTGGCGACTCTTCGGGTCCCGCGCGATTGGTCGATCGACCGTGAACTCGTCGGACCCGACGTGTCCCCAGACAGCAGCCAGGTAACCGCGCTGAACCTCCCGGTTGGAGATCGCGCGAGCGAGCATGCGATGCGCCTCGTCCCGTCTGGCCACCACCATCAAACCGCTGGTGTCTTTGTCGAGCCGGTGCACGATGCCGGGGCGATCGGGCTCACCGATCGTCGACAGGGAACCCAGCCGGTGCAGCAGGCCGTTCACCAGCGTGCCACTTCGGTGGCCGACCGCCGGGTGAACGACCATTCCGGCTGACTTGTTCACGACGACCAGATCATCGTCCTCGTAGACGATCTCGATGGATAAGCGCTCCGGAGTGACTTCGGTGGGAGTGGATGGCGGGACTCGTACCTCTACGCAGTCCCCCAGCCGTATGCGCCGGCTCTTCCTGACCGGCGAGTCGTTCACTCGCACGTGGTCAGTGTCGATCAGCTCGGCTACTCGCCTGCGGCTCAGACGCAAACGATCGGCCAGATAGGCATCCAGCCGATCGTCGAGATCTTCCTCGATACGGAAGCGATGAAGCTCAGCCGGTTCCTGGCTCCGGTTCTTCACCGCCCTTTTCCTCGAAGTAGAATGAAATCAACAGCAGGGTGGCTCCGATGCTCACGGCCATGTCGGCCACGTTGAATATCGGCCAGCGATGTGCCCCGATGCCCACATCGAGAAAATCCACGACGCCCGCCTCGAAGCGTATACGATCGATAATGTTGCCGATCGCACCTCCACTCACCAGGGCTACTGCGAGCAGTCGCAGACCGTCGCGCGACGGGGTCGACCGATAGATCATGCCGAGAACGACCAGTGCCACCAACGACAGGACGAGGAAAAATGTCCGCGAGTGGGCACCGATGTTGATGCCGAAGGCCGCACCTGGATTGTGGGTATAGGTAAGCCGGAAGAACTCGCCGAGCACAGGGACCGGGTAACCGAATGTGAGACTGTTCATCGCCCACATCTTCGTGAGGACGTCCAGCACGACCACGGACCCCACGACGGCGATCAGGAGCGTTCTCTTGTTCAGCGCGGCCACGGCTCCAGGTTCGACCAGAGTACCGGTCTCAGCGGGCGGCACCCGTTTCTTCCTTCTCCTTGCACCGTATGCACAGCCGCGTGTGCGGCAGGGCGTCCAGACGTTCGAGCGAGATACCGTCTCCGCACTCCTCGCAAATGCCGAACTGCTTCGGCGTCCGGTACAGGCGACGCAGGGCCTCGTCGAGGTGATACAGATACCGGCCTTCCTTGCTGGCGAACAGGAAGGCCTTCTCCCTCTCCATCGCGTCCGTTCCCTGGTCAGCCATGTGGAAGCTGTAGGCCGAAAGGTCTCCGTCCGACTCCTGCACGTTGCTCGAGAACGACTCGTCGAAGTGGCCAAGGTCCTTCAGCGCCCGCTCTCTCAGTTGAAGCAGTCGCTTCTCAATCTGATTCAGGTCCTTCTTCTTCATCCCGGTTCCCCGATCTAACCTCAAGAGTGTCTTGCTTTCACTTGCAACTCGGCACGTGGCCCTCAGGCCCGGCTCAATCCGAGCGTGATGCTCTCACCTTCGATCTCGACGCGCGCGGTATGCTCGAGCTCCTCAGTGTCGCCGAGGTCCCGTGTCACGGCAACGGCCAGCGTTTCGCCCGCGATGTAGTCGCCGTACGCCTCCACCGCGGCAGCCAGGCGACCCGGCGACGCGGCCAGCCCGAGCCGTATGCGGTCGCTGACCTCCAGCCCTGAGTCCCGCCGCAGGCGCTGCACCCGGCTGACGACCTCCCGTGTCAGACCTTCCGCCTCCAACTCGGGCGTGATCGATGCGTCCAACCCGACCAGATAACCCTCGTGCGCCTGCACTTTCAGGCTTCCTGACGCCTCCTCGACCACGGTGACGTCCTCCGCACGGACCTCAAACACCTCTCCGTCCACCGTCACCGACGCGGCTTCCCCCGATTCCAGTCGACGGACGGAGTCCGCGTCCAGATCGGCGATCGCGCGCGCCACCCGAGGTGTCAGCGAACCGAACCGGGGCCCCAACTTCCCGAACTCAGGTTTCGCAGATAGCCGTATAATATGGTCACTGCCGGACGGGAATACAACTTCCTTGACGTTCAGTTCCTGGCGCAGGATCGCTTCGAGCTCTGGTCCCGGTCGCCGACCACCCGGTACTACTGCCTGCAGGGACCCGAGAGGCTGTCGAACTCTGATGCCCGCCTCCTCGCGAGCCGCGCGCCCGAGCGTGGACAAACGCCGCACGTCCTCCATGCGCCTTTCGAGATCCTCGTCGCGCCGGCTCGCTGGCTCCGGGTAGTCCGTGAGATGGGCCGATGTTCCGGTCAGCTCACGGTGCAACCAATCCGAGATGAATGGCGCGATAGGGGCCAGGACCAGCGCTGTCGTGGTCAGAGCCTCGTGCAGCGTGGCGAACGCATTCGATGTCCCCCTCTTCATCTCCGCGGAGTCGTCCTGACCGGTCGCCCAGAAACGATCCCGGGTCTGCCGTACGTACCAATTCGAAAGGTCGTCCAACACGAATGTCGCGATGCGACGGGCCGCCCGCGTGAGATCGTACGTATCGAAGTCGCTCCTCACGGAGGTCACGAGGTCGTCGAGGCGGCTGAGGAGCCACCGATCGATCGAATCTCT
>Ga0255058_10001100_pt1 | contig 15363 bp, 13 predicted proteins | sample Cases_109_9_MG_FD_188637 | JGI IMG/M metagenome (GOLD analysis project Ga0255058, IMG submission 188637) | Seawater microbial communities from Amundsen Gulf, Northwest Territories, Canada - Cases_109_9 | ecosystem: Environmental > Aquatic > Marine > Gulf | place: Canada: Northwest Territories... | reverse complement strand
AACTTCTGCGGCTTTTTTTCGAAACTCTCGCAGGGAAGCCGGGGTTTTAATGCTCTGAAGTTCTCTTTTTTTTTCCTGGACTATTTTATCTAAAATCATCGTTCTGTAAATAATGTTACAATAAAAAAATTAATAGCCACCAAGCCACTAGGACACAAATGATTGTTTTTTTCTCAAAAAAATAAGTTAAAGCTTTGTGTCTTCGTGCCTTTGTGGCAAATTCTTTGTTAAGTTATAAATCTTAGGTTCCCATATACTCGTTTTTATATTTTATATAGTTTTGAGCATATTCTAACAGCTTTTTGCGTTCCTGAGGAGTAAGTTCCCTCACCGGTTTTGCGGGGGCCCCCATTGCCAACCAGCCGGATGGAATTTTTTTTCCCTCCGGCACAAGAGACCCCGCGGCAATAATACAATCCGGTTCCACCTCTGCGCCATCCAGGATAATGGCCCCTATGCCTATTAGCACACGGGACCTTATAACACAACCATGTATGGAAACGGAATGGCCAACAGTGACGTCATCTTCGAGAATGGTTGGATGAGTATCGTGAGTCACATGAATTACCGTGCCATCCTGAATATTTGTCCGGTTGCCAATGCGGATGAAGTTTACGTCTCCCCGAACAATGGCATTAAACCATACGCTGGACTCATCCCCAATGGTTACGTCCCCAATAACCTGCGCGGAATTTTCTATGAAAGCAGTAGGAGATATTACCGGGAGCCTGGTTTTATAGGGTTTCAGCATTTAAGATTTCTCGCTTCGCTCGAAATGACATGGTATATTCGCTCTTTCAATAGTATCTAACTATTACTCAGTTATTCCTGGGTCAATTTGATCAGTTTTTCAAGCTTTCGGTAGGCAGCGCCGGAGTCGATGGATTCTTCCGCTAATGAGAGAGCTAAAGGAAAATTTTCGGCTTTTTGAGCAACAATTATTGCCGCAGCGGCGTTTAACTGAGCAATATCTCTCTGAGGTCCCTTAACACCTAATAGTATAGATGTTGTAATTATTGCATTCTCCTTGGGATCCCCGCCAAGAAGGTCTGCCGGTTTACATAAGGCTAATCCGTAATCCTGGGGATTAAAATAATATTCTTTAATAACATTATTCTTTAATTCAGAAATGCTGGTTGTTGTAGTAAGTGTAATTTCGTCCATGCCATCTTTTCCATGCACAACCATTACATGTTTGCTTCCCATATCTTTAAGCACATTGGCTAAAACGCCGGTTAGTTTTGGGTCATATACTCCGATGACCTGGTTTTTAGCGCCAGCGGGGTTGCTTAACGGTCCGAGGATATTAAAAATAGTGCGAATTTTTATTTCTCGTCGAGGGCCAATAGCATGTTTCATGGCGCCGTGCAATTTGGGAGCGAAAAGAAACCCTATTCCGATTTCATTTAAGCATTGTTCCACCTTTCTTTCTTCCACATCAATATTCACCCCTAAAGCTTTCAAAACGTCGGCGCTCCCTGATTGGCTGGAAACAGACCTATTGCCGTGCTTGGCCACTGTCACCCCCGCTCCGGCGGCAATGAAAGCGGCGGTAGTGGAAATATTAAACGTTTTGGCCCCATCTCCCCCGGTTCCGCAGGTATCCACAATATTTTCCGTTTTGGCGCTTATTTTTCTCGCCTTGTCGCGCATAACCTGGGCCGCTCCGGCGATTTCTTCGACGGTTTCTCCTTTTAGTCGGAGGGCAGTCATGAAAGCGGCAATTTGGGCATCCGAGGCCTGCCCATTCAATATTTGAGACATCACATCAACCATCTCCCTCTTGGACAGATCAAACCCTTCTATTATCTTAGAAATAGCGTCAATTATCATAGCGATTGTTTTTCCTTTTGCGGCGCCTTAATTCTTTACCTTAATGTTGCAAAAAAAACCGGCTAAAACTGCTGAAGCTGCCTTTATTTCAGGCCATAAGCCCTTCTTAATGAATTATAAACAATACCAGGAAATAATCGTTGGCAATTTGAAGTCACAGCATTAAAAAATTTTTTAATAATTCCTTGCCTGCTGCGGTCATTATTGATTCCGGATGGAATTGAATTCCTTCCAGCGCATATTTTTTGTGGCGAATTCCCATTATCTCTTCGTCCTCTGATTTGGCTGTAATCTGGAAATCATCAGAAAGGGTGTCTTTCTTAATGACCAGTGAATGATAACGGGTGGCCTCGAAGGGATCAGGTAAATTTTTAAAAATTGTTTTGCCATCGTGCCGAATCATTGAGGTCTTGCCATGCATTAACTTTTTAGCATGAATTATCTCAGCGCCAAAGGCATACCCTATAGACTGATGCCCAAGGCAAACCCCCAGGATGGGAATTTTCCCCGCAAATGCCTTAACCAGGTTGACTGATATTCCCGCGTTTTGAGGCTTTCCCGGCCCAGGAGATATTACGATCTTTTCCGGTTTGATCTTTTCAATTTCTTCAATGGTTATTTTGTCATTTCTGAAAATATCTATCTCCGCTCCTAATTCTCCTAAGTACTGGACCAGGTTGTAGGTAAAAGAATCGTAATTATCGATCATTATAATTTTTTGTTTTAATGCCATAATCTTGCTTTATACTTTTACACTGTAAAAGCTTCTTTTTTGAGGCAGTTTTTACTGTTAGCTCACCGGAGCGGCAGCCCTATTTGATTTCGCCCATCCCTGGGCTCAACCCTTCGGGCGGCCTTCCTTCGGAATCCGTCCAATTCGGTTTTCTCTGCCGAATTGTGGTTGCGGCCCTTAGCCGCTTTAGGAAATGCAACACATATCCTTTCTCATTCACCAACAACTACTTAATGAGCAAACCCCCGTTAGAGAAAGCCACCGACTCCTGTCGATGGCATTTTCTAACGGAGTAAATCAAATAACGTTATAAACCATTTTCCGCAATCTCTATCGCCTTTAACAGGGCCTTTCCTTTATTTAAAGTCTCCTGGTATTCCTTCTCCGGATCGGAGTCTGCAACAATCCCCGCGCCAATTCCCAGATAAGCGGTTTTATTTTCTATAACAAGGGTCCTTATCGCTATTGCGGTGTCTAAATTTCCTGAAAAACTAAAATAACCAACCGCGCCCGCATAGAGTCCTCGCCGGTTTGGTTCCAGTTCATCTATGATTTCCATGGCCCTAATTTTTGGAGCGCCTGAAACTGTCCCGGCGGGAAAAGCGGCCCTTATTACATCATAAGAGTCTTTTCCCTTTTTCAAATTTGCTCTGACATTAGAAACAATATGCATCACATGGGAATACCTCTCGATTACCATCTGTTCGTTTACTGCAACGGAACCGATTTCTGCTATACGGCCAAGATCATTTCTGCCAAGATCCACAAGCATAATGTGCTCGGCCAGTTCTTTTTCATCTTTTAGCAATTCTGATCCCAAAGCAATATCTTCCTCCTCCGTTTTTCCTCTTGGCCTTGTTCCGGCAATAGGTCTTAATTCAACGTCTTTTCCCTCCAACCTCACCAGCGCCTCTGGCGATGATCCTACTATTTCCAGTTCTCCCAGCTGCAGGTAATACATGTATGGCGATGGATTAAATGTCCTTAAAGCGCGATAAATATTGAAGGGGTCCGCGGCAATGGAAGTTTTCAATCGTTGGGCGAGGACCACCTGGACAACATCTCCATTATATATATATTCTTTACACTTCAATACCGCCCTTTTAAAGTCTTCTTTAGTAAAATTAGATTCACATTTGAATTTTTTAAAAGAGGGGCCGTTTTTGCTTAAAGTATCAGGCATTATGGGTTTTTGTAAACGAGAGGCGAGGGTTTCAATTTTTCTGATTGCATTATCGTAAGATTCCCGGAGGGCGCCATTTTTTATAAAAGCGTTGGAGACAATTTTTATTTTCTGACTGATATTATCAAAAATTAAAATAGAGTCTGTGATCACAAAAACAGCGTCAGGATGATTAAGATCGTTTTCCGCTAAATCGGACAATTTCTCAAAATATTTCACCATATCATAACTCAAAAACCCAACCGCACCGCCAAAGAACCTCGGCAAGCTCTCTAATCTAACGGGCGTAAATTCCGCCATAAGTTTTTTTAGCAGCCCAAGAGGGTCACGAAAATTATCGAACTCTTCAGCTGTGCCATCTCTTATGATGGTGGTATTCCTGCCTTTGCTATAAAAAACAATGGAAGGGTTGCTGCCAAGAAAACAGTATCGGGCCCATTTTTCTCCTCCCTCCACACTTTCAAAAAGAAAAGAATATTTCCCTTCTTTTATCTTTAAAAAAGCTGAAACAGGGGTCTCCATATCCGCCATTATTTCCCTATAAATGGGGACAAGGTTTCCCTCCTCTGTTTTTTTTTTAAATTCTTCAAAGGACAGATTGTACATCGAGAGCTTCCTTTCTTACTTAACCTGGAGTGACAAAGGTTTTGCGGCCTACTTTAAACCAAAAACTTTATCACATCAAATTTTCATTAGCAATTGGCATTAATACCGCCTGCAATACCGGATTTTAAATTGTAATGAGGAGAGGAACCAGAGCTATAATCCTGGCTCGGAAAAATAGATTGTAGTGGAGAAAAATTAGGGTGAAGAGCATTTTTTCGAGATTCTTTAAAGAGAAAATTTTTTTGTGGCCCCTTGGGTTTTTTTATAAAATTAATAAAAAACCTCCACAAGGAACAATCCCTGTGGTTGAGCTGTGGGACCAGCTTTTTTTCTGTCTCGGGAAACAAGAATTTCTTTAATCTCTTCAGGCGGAAGTTTTCCCCTTCCCACCTCCATTAAAGTTCCAACAATGTTTCTGACCATATATTTTAGAAACCCTGAGCCTAAAACATCAATGATAATTTCGCAGGGTTTAAAGGAGGATTCAGACATGTAGTTTTTGTTTTTAATTGAAAAATTTTGAGAAACCTCAAGCTTATATATAGTGCGGGTAGCTGTTTTAGCTTCGCAGGAAGAGGACCTAAAAGCTGAAAAATCATGGGAGCCAATGAGGTGCTCCGCGGCAATTTTCATTAAGGGAGCGTTCAGGAAATAGGGAACAAACTTAGAATAATTATATGAAAAAACGTCTCGAATCATTGAATTATAAATATAATAACGATAAAGTTTTTTTTTGGCGAATATTTTTGCGTCAAAACCAAGAGGGACTTCTTCAGCCCCAAGAATGGCTATATTTTTAGGCAATTTACTGTTAAGTCCTTTTTGTATTTTTTGGACATCCAATGGCGAATTTAATTTGAAATTTGCAATTTGCGATAACGCATGAACTCCCGCATCAGTTCTGCCAGATGCTTTGAGTTTGGGTCTTTCCTGAATAATGCTAAATATTGCTTCTTCAATTACCTGTTGAACGGAAACCCCATTTGGTTGAGTTTGCCATCCATGAAAATTTGTTCCATCATATTGAATCGTTAATTTTATATTTCTCATTGTTTAATTGACTTTTTAATGATTATAACGTATGTTACCTTAATTTTAAATCTTCAAATAACCTTACTTTACAATGGGTTAAAATTAATTCATTCTTTTTTAAATTCTTTATTTTCAATCTGTTAGACTTTCAGCTCCCTAAAAACATAAAGCGGCCAGGGGGGTCGCAACCAAAAGGAGCTGTCGCTCCGGTGAGCTGAAAGAAAAAGCTTGCTCAAAAAACAAGTTTTTACAGTGTAATAGTATATATTGAGAGGGCGAGACAATTATGGAAACAATTGGCGGCCAATTTTTTCAAGCTATTGACAGGGGTCCAATGGCAATGGTCATTCACTCAGGTCCTATGGCAAAAGGGGTTCTCCTGACCTTGCTTATTTTCTCAATTATTTCCTGGTCAATAATGTTGCAGAAAATCATATCCTTCTGGAAGGCTCAACAGGAATCCGAAAAATTTTTAGAGGTTTTTCAAAAAAGAAGACGAGGATTAAATTATGCGTATACCTCAGGCAAGCTTTTAAAAAACAGCTATTTAGCCAATATTTTTATTGCCGGTTATTTAGACGTTGCCTCGTTGCAGAAATATAGAAGAGAGAGTTCCCCCCCCCTTGAAGATGATGCTCAGTCTTTGCAAATAGATGATCTCCAATCATTAAAGCGCGCGCTGAATAAAACGGAATCACAAGAAATAAGCCGGCTCGAAAAGAACCTGGGTTTTTTAGGCACCACTGGAAACATCACTCCATTTATTGGCCTATTCGGCACCGTATGGGGTATTATGGATGCCTTTCAGGCCATTGGCCTCAAAGGGTCTGCTAGCATTGGCGGAGTTGCGCCAGGTATTTCTGGAGCATTGATTACTACGGCAGCCGGACTTGCTGCAGCAATACCGGCAGTTATAGGATTTAACTATTTTCATAATAAGATAAGAGTTGTCGCATCAGAAATGGATGAGTTTTCAATGGAATTTATATCCTTAATAGAAAGAAGTTTTATCAAGAAAAGATAGCATGAAAGACAAAATTCATCGCTCCTCCCATAAATTAATTGCAGATATTAATGTCACACCTTTGGTAGATGTTTCTCTGGTCCTTCTAATTATATTTATGATAACGGCGCCTATGATGCAACGAGGCATTGAGATTCAACTCCCTCAAGAATCAGCCAAAAAAGTTAGTTTATCAAATGCGACGGTTATCTCCATTAAAAAGAATAAAAAGATCTATTTGGGTGATGAAATAATTACTTTGGATAAATTGGAGGAAAAGATAAAATATTTGTATAATAAAGAGAGAGTAAGAGAAGTATTTCTTCGAGCAGATAAAAGTCTCCCCTATGGTTTTGTTATTAGCGCAATGGCAAAAGTTAAGAAAGCGGGAATTCAAAGGTTAGGTATGGTTACCGAATTTATTGAATAAGACCCGTAGCATGAACCAAATGGTAATATTATCCACATTAGGGCATATCTTTTTTTTTGGTTTTCTTTCGTTAATCCTAATCTTAAATCAACCCCAAAAAGCATCTTATAAATTTGTTCAAATGGTTGATTTGGTGAATTTGCCTCCAGCAAAAACCGCTCCGAGACCCACAAAACAAATAAAAAAAGCGTCAAGGCAGGTCAAAAAAATAAATAAAATTCCAAAAATAAAATCTACTCCTGAAAAAAAAGTAGCCAAAGCTCTTAAAAAAAAGTCTGAAACAATAAAAAAAGCGCCCCCCCTTAAACCGTTAATAAAATCAAAACCAATTAAGCTGCTTGCAAAAAAAAATAAGAGCATCGTATTGGCTAAACTGCAAACCATGGAAAGAGATATTGTAAAAGACACCCCTGTTGAGAAGCGGAACAAATTAGAGGAAAAGGATATAGCGGAAATGCTGGCTTCCCTTGATAAAATAAATAAAACCAAAATGGAAAACAAACTTTTCGTTGATAGGGAGGATACTAAAGACGCTATTTGGGATAAACTGAGCAAGCTGGAGGAGGCCACTCAAGAAAAAGATAGCTTATTAGATATCGAAAAGCCTGAGAAATCAAAGTCTTTGAAAAAACTTGAGGAAATTGAAAAAAGATGGAAGGACGAAGCTTTAATAACTGAACAGAAAAAAGAGGGCCATTTAAACGCGCAAAGAGATGAAAGGAGAGTTAATAAAGCGCTGGAAGAATTAAGCAGATATAGCTCGCTTTCTAATAAAAATTTAAATAATAGTCCATCATATTTGTCAGCCTATTTTGCCATAATAAAAAATAAAGCCAACGAGAAATGGAAAAATCCGTCAGGAGCTGAAATCCTAAGCGAAACAGAAACCAACAAAAAAACCATTATTTCATTCAATATTTTACGAAGCGGTGTTATTGAGCGCTATAAAATCGATCAATCATCAGGAAACCACACCCTGGACAATTTGGCCTTGGCGGCGGTAAAAAATTCAAACCCCCTTCCTCCACTACCATTGGAGTACCGTGAACTTTATCTCCGAGTTTTTATTGACTTTAATTATGCTCTAAAATAAAGTACAATTCCCTTCTTATGAAAGAAATAATATTAACAGCATTAATATTTTGCCTGCCTTTTTTCCCCCTGGTTAATGCAAATGGCCAGACGGATGTCCATATAAGTATTAATAAAGAGGCCAGAAAAAAAATGTTGGTTGCTATACCCAATTTTATTACCACAGATACCAATATAAAGGGGGATCGCACAGCGGTGAATGGAGCTGATATTCTCAAAAATGATTTGAATTTATCTGGCTTTTTTGATAGCATCGACACCCAAATAATCAATCAGATAAACATTTTAGACATAAATGAAGACATTATTCATTACTCCAAATGGGAGGAAGTGGGCGCCCAAGCTTTGATAAAGTGCGAATATGCGGCTAATGAAAAAGGAATTACATTCAAGTTAAGACTCTTTGATATTGCCAACGAAAAATATTTAGTCGGAAAATTGTATAGAGGGCAACATTCTCATCTAAGAAAATTGATACACAAATTTGCCGATGAGGTAGTGTATGCATTTTATAAAGAAAAAGGAATAGCGCAAACAAAGATCTCTTTTGTCTCGAAAAATAGAGGACACAAAGAATTATTCGTTATAGATTATGATGGCAATAATTTGAAACAGTATTCAAAGGAAAGGTCCCTGGTTTTATCGCCTGAATGGTCGCCGGATGGGGCAAAAATAGTTTTTACGACATACAGGTATAACAACCCTGATTTAAAAGTTCTCACTCTAAAGGGGAAAAAATCCAAGATAATAGCAAGTTTTCCTGGTTTAAATACCACTCCCGCATGGTCGCCGGATGGCAAAAAAATTGCTTTAACCTTAAGCAAAGATGGAAACCCTGAAATATATTTACTGAATGCGAAAGGTAAATTGCAAAGACTAACTCATTACAGGGGAATTGATATTTCTCCTACCTGGTCGCCAAATGGGGAAAAGATTGCTTTTACATCGGACAGGTCAGGAACTCCTCAAATTTACATTATGGACACGACCAGAGGTGATTCTGATAAAATCAAACGAATTACTTTTAATGGGGCTTATAACGATTTGCCTGTTTGGTCGCCTCTCGGGGATAAGATAGCATATAGCTCTAAACAAAATAGCCGTTTTCAGATATTAATTAAAGATTTAAACAATGGCAATGATATTCAAATAACAAATAATTGGGAAAACAAAGAATCACCGTCATGGTCTCCCAATGGTAGGTTTTTAGCTTTTAGTTCTGAAGGCATAGAGGGATCCGCTGTATATGTAGTGAAATCGAACGGAACAGGAATGCGCCGTCTGACTTTTTTGAAAGGAGGTGGATTTTTTCCTGCATGGTCCCCTATCTTGAATTAAATTTATTATGTAATAAAAAAAACTAATGAAGCTTAATAAAGTTTAATAAAACAAATTTGCTATTATATTTTTTCATATTTGGAAGGAGGCCTTTTCAATGAGTAAATTGATATCTGTATCGTTAAAAATTTGTTTAGTATCGTCTTTTATTTTTATTATGGCGGGCTGTGTAAAAAAACCCCCACCTCCGCCCCCTGTCGCTGAAGCGCCAGAAGTAGAGCCAATACAAGAACCGCCAAAAATGCTTACTTCTGATGATGTCGAAGAATTTGAAGAAGAGCCTATTGGTCCTGAAGAAGGGTTCACACCATTCACTCCAGTTGTTCCCGAGTACCCTCCTGTAGAAAGAAAAACTACCCGGCCAGCAACATTCGAAAAAATTCCTGAACTCAAAACCATATATTTTGATTTTGACAAATACAATCTTAAACCTGAATTTAGAAACACTTTAAATCAAAATGCTTCCTGGTTAACGAATCATCCTGAGGCTCTTTTAAGAATACAAGGGCATTGCGATGAAAGGGGAACTTTTGAGTATAATACTGCCTTAGGTGAAAGAAGAGCCAACTCCGTAAGAAATTATTTGGTTTCTCTTGGCATCAGTTCCTCAAGGATAGAGACTATTAGTTATGGAGAGGATAGGCCGGTATGCGCCCAGAAGAATGATAGTTGCTGGTCAAGGAACCGTCGCGCTGAGTTTTTAGCATCCCAATAATAAATCAATAAGATGAATGTTTTTATTAATTTTTTAAGGCATTTTAAAATAAGGCCTTCATTAAGTTTTCTCTATTTCGTGATGGTGTTAGGAGTAGCGGCTCCTTTTTTGCCGGTCAGTTCCTCTTCTGCGGCTATCTATAACAGAGACGTGAATGCTGTCCACGAGCGTTTCGATTCGCTGGAATCAAAGATTGACGGTCTTATAGCCAACCTAAATGATTTAACGGACTTTGTAAAAACTATAAAAAAAAATGAAGAAACAGTTTTGCGTAATCAGGCAGACCTAAAAGAGGAATTTCATTTTCTGAATAATAAACTAACCGCGTTTTCAGGGGTATCGGAAACTAATAATTTTAATCTTGTCGAATCTATAAAAAAATTATCAAAAAAATTTGAAGAAGATCTTCAGAAATTTAAAGAATTTGACATAACAACTTTATTGGAGGAAGGGAAAAAAGAAAGAGAAGCTTATCAAAAAGATTTTCAAATTAAACTTGAAAGTATTGATAAAAGAATTGCCGACCTGGCTTCTATTTACAAAACATTATCCCAAGAAGAAATAGAGAGAAACTATGAAGATATTACAAATTTCAACCGAAAGATGGAGGAAATCAGCGCGCCAATTAATCAGCTGATTCAGCTTTATAAAGACATGGCTGTGGACCAAATATTTCGGGAGGATAACTTGATTACCAAAATTGGCAGTCAATTAGACAGGGTTAATGAAAATATTTCTCAGCTTATTGATATTTATAAACAATCTATTTCAACAGTCAAAGCTTCAAACAAGGACAATTTGGCCAAATTTGAAGTTCAATTAACTGTCGTTAATTCAAAAATTAAAAAATTAACGGAAATATACATAACAACTGTTAAAGAAAATAATGCAATGTTTAATACCCTTAGCAATAATCTGTCAAAAGAACTTCAGACTATTAACGACCGGTTGTCTAATTTTAATTTGGAGGCCCCTTCCGATAAAAAAACAGCTTCTACTGTAAATTCTTCAGGGAAATTACAGAAATCTACAACAAAAAAATAATTATTCGATTATTAATTGGTCAAAACTATTTAAGTTGTTCAATTGTATCTGGCATTAAACAACTCAAAAAAAATTATTGATAGCTTTATTTTTACAAAAGAAAACACAATCTTAAACTGGATTTTGTAAAAAGTTTAAAGGATTAGGTTATTCGCAAACCTCATAAATCAAAATCCCTCACCCAGGGTGAGGGAGCATTTTATAGAAAATCAATGGAGTTCCATCCTTTCCTCTCCCACCAATAAGCCAGGCGAAATTTTGTTTATACCCATTACGATTTAGTTTTAGGAATTTTGGGACTTGAGTTTGCTTAATATTTAAATTTTTCGATTGAACAAAACCACAGACTTAGTGAACTAAGTTAAGGATTTTGTGATTGAGAAAAAATTAAAGCTTAGGTGAAATCATGGCACAAAAACCTAAAATCAAATCGTAATGGGTATATATAAATGTAATTGAGCAGGGCGCGAAGAATTTGCTTTCCTAATGCATTTTGCTTATGAATAATTACTCAAAAAGCTTCCTGGATTCCAAATTAATTAGTATTCAATAAGGTTGTTGCTAAACTTTAAGCCAATAACTTGGGGACTAATGGTAAAATAAAAAGTCAAATAGATTCCCCAAAGGTTATCTTCTAAATAAACCTGTTTGTCATCTATGCAAAAAATAACAGTTTATATTTCATTATATTTAATTTTATTATCATCCCCTTTTAAATTATTTGCCGAAGAAGGGAAACCCAAGGACTATGTTCGCCAACTTTTGGAGTCTATTAGCATGGTCAAAGATGAAACGGTGGTTCAACTAAGCCACGAGGAAAGACAGAATAACGAAAAATTTATTCAAAAGGCTAACTCCCTTATTGATATCAAAAGTTTAGGGCCAAAAACTCTTGGGTCTCACTGGGGAAAAAGAACAGCAAATGAAAAAGAAACTTTTTTGTTGGTCCTGGCCAAACTTTTTGAAAAGGTAGCTTACCCGAAATCAGCCAAATTTTTTGTGGATTTAAAAGTTAATTATGACAGAGAAAAAATTAATAAGGAAAAAGCGATAGTTAATACTTCCATGGAACATGAAAGCGAAGGATTAATTGAAATAGATTTTAAGCTGCACAAAGTAAAAAATGAATGGCTTATTCACGATGTTGTTCTGGATGGAGTGAGTCTTGCGATGAATTTGAAAACAAAATTTCGCCAGGTAGTGCAGAAATCTTCCTTCGATGAATTGATTTTTAAAATGCGTAAGCGCTTAGAAAGCGCAGAATAAATCCCTTCAAAGAGTTCCTTCCCCTTTCTTAGACCCATTAAGGTATTGTCGGTGGTAAGCTTTAATTTTTTCTTTGAATATGCTTATTCCGGAACCATCTTTTCCGGAGACAAAAACATTCTCTGGGTATCTATTTCTTAAATTTTCCAACGCCTCTCGTGGTTGGACAAGATCGATTTTATTGTAAACCCAAAAAGAAGATATATTGGATGTCCCAAGCTCTTGAAGCGCATTTTCAGTGGTCCTTATATGGTTTTCAAAAGAGGGATTACTGAAATCAACAACTTTTATTATGAGATTGGCGTATTTTATTTCATCCAGGGTTGTTTTAAATGATGCTATTAAGGAATGGGGTAATTTATCAATCAATCCAACGGTGTCAGTGATTAATATTTTTGGATTACCGGCTACCTTGAGGGTCCGAACAGAGGAATCTAGAGTGGCAAACAATTTATCCTTTACCAAAAGCGAAGATCCTGTCAAAACATTCATCAACGTTGATTTTCCAGCATTAGTGTAACCCACAAGAGCCGCCTTGAAAAGAACTGACCTTTTTTTTCTCTGAGTTTTTCTCTCCTTATCAATACTCACCAATTCCTTTTTCAATTTAAAAATTTGTTTTCTAATAATACGACGATCAATCTCGAGCTGTTTTTCCCCAACCTCTCTTAAACCAATGCCCCCTCTTTGTCGCGACAGGTGCCCCCATTTCCCGGTTAATCTTGGGAGCAGGTAATTTAACCGGGCTAATTCCACCTGTGTTTTTGCTTCCCGTGTGGATGCGTGTTTGGCAAAAATATCAATAATAAGAGCGCATCGGTCGATAACAGAACAATTTAAGTAATTTTCAATATTTCTGTTTTGAGAAGGTGTTAGGTCTTCATTAAACACAACCCAATTTGCCTTATGATGTTCAACGAGGTTTTTTAATTCTTCAATTTTACCTTTTCCCAAAAAAGAACGGGGGTTTATCCTCCTGAAATAAACTTGCATGCTATCAACCACGGAAAATCCAGCGGTATCCGCCAGGCCATTTAGCTCCTCAAGCGATTCCTCCTTAGAATGAACAGGCCAGATATTTTTAATCTGCTTGGAATTTTTACAGAGTCCTACCAGAATTGCGTTTCTTTTTGCGTTGTTGTTTGTTAAATGCATATAGCGTCAATTATGATTCGTTTTATGTGGTGATGGTTGCCCTTCTTCATTCTTTAATATAGCCTAAAATTCCTCCGGGTGGAAGGGCATAGGAACAGCGGGAAATGGGTAAAATAACATATTTATCATCCGGAAATGAGGCGAATGAAAAAAAGGAATATCTTTGAAAAGACTTATCTGACTTATGACTTGGGAGAATTTTGCTTCGGTGTAGGAGAATTTTTTGGATTAAAGAAAGTTGAAAATTATTTAAAAGACCTTGATATACAAAAATCAAACTAAGAAATTGGAACAATAGGAATTCAAACAAAATTCTAATACCATTAACTGCTTTCCTTCTTTTCTATTTCCTCTTTAGGTTCTTTTACCTCTTTTCCCTCGGTGGTTTCTTCAGGTTCTGCCTGTTCTGGTTCTGGCTTTTTTATAATTAACGCTGCCTGATCGGATAAATATCTGGTTGGTAGAATTGGAGGCTCCAGCACTAAGTATCTCCATTTGGGAATAAATACCTCTTTATTAATTCCCTCGCCTTTGGTGGATGGGCTCCAGATTAAACCATCCTGAGCATGGAAGGAAAAAGGGATAAAATCATTAAAATCAAATTGCGCTTCACCCTTTACTTTAGTTTTCAGTTGTCTTTTCAATACCAAAAGCCATCGACCGTCATCATAAATAGCGTTTATCTCAATAGGGGTCACTTCATTATCCCCTTCAAATTTTGTCTGGTTGCTCCACTTTTTTAGGGGTTTACGACATTCCATCTCCTTCGCTTCCCAGAACCACATATCGACATTTTTAACCTGTTTGGGTGAAAAATATGGTTTATCTCTTCCATTTATTATTTTTGATGGAAATTGAAGAAAGGCGGAATCACTACATTGCCAGGGGTAAGCTCCGAATAAAACTTCATTTGGGGACTGATTAATATCATCCCATTCTATGAAAATAGCTACCTCTTTATTGTTATGAAGGGCCTTTACGTACCCCACATCAATGTTTGACCAATATCTACGCACTTCTACCAAGAATGTGCCAGTAAGGGTGATAAAATGTTTTTTAGCGCCATCCTGCCAAACAGGGGCGTAAGGATCCATAGGGATTTCGCCTTTTACAAATTTTGCTAATATGATTTTGCTGTCATCAGGCACGGTTTTAGGACCCACAGATAATATCCAATTCGAAATGTCCCAGGATTTTTCATTATTCAACAGGTCCTTAAAGCCGGGCATGGGAGTTCCCATCAGGCCGGTGTTAATTCTTCGATAGATGTCTAATTGCCTGTTTCCTCCTCGAATGTTCCACTGTTTGTGGTAATTGGCCGGCTTAATAAGCCATCCCCAATCATCTTTTAATTTGACAGCCGAACCACCGCTTGCTCTTCCGCTTTTCCCATGGCAATTCCAGCAACCGAGATCCAAATACAGTTTTCTACCCCTCTTAATGCTTTCTCGTGTAGGAGGAATTGCCGGACCAACAGTTATTTCAGGAATTGCTTTCTTTTTCTTTATTATCCACTTGCCAAACTTTTTTGAAACTGTCTTTACGAAGGCGACGAGATCGGCTATTTCTTGTTTGGTTAATATGGGCCCCCAGGTAGGCATCGGTGTTCCGGGAACACCCCGGAAAATGACATCAAACAAATTTTGGTCGGATGGCAATTTGCCTGAATCCGTTGTGCGAAATCTATATTTCCCTTTAGAAAAGTCCCTTGGTTTAGGGTCTAAAAAGGGAGCAATACGTCCCTTTGCTTTCCCTTTGGGGCCATGACAACCCATGCAGCGGAGCTTATAAATCTTTTTACCTCTTTTGGCATCGCCACTGCAGGCTAATGAATCACACCAAACACCTGCTGTATTCCCTAAGACCACTTTGAATTTTTTCTTCTTCTTCTTCTTCTTTTTCTTTTTTTTCTTCTTATCTTTTTTGTCTTTTT
>Ga0255058_10001099_pt1 | contig 15374 bp, 16 predicted proteins | sample Cases_109_9_MG_FD_188637 | JGI IMG/M metagenome (GOLD analysis project Ga0255058, IMG submission 188637) | Seawater microbial communities from Amundsen Gulf, Northwest Territories, Canada - Cases_109_9 | ecosystem: Environmental > Aquatic > Marine > Gulf | place: Canada: Northwest Territories... | reverse complement strand
GAATCGTGCAGATGGATGGGTGAAGCGCTTTGCGTCCCGGATCGCGAACGATGTCCGGAATCGGGTACTCGGCGACGAGATCACCGACGTCGGTTGCTCGACTCGGATCTTTCCCAAGGATGCGATTCTCGGTGCCGCTCGGTTCGAAGGGATGCACCGTTTCCTCCCGACGCTCGTTCGGGCTGGCGGGTTCAGGATTGAAGAGCTGCCGGTGAATCATCGACCCCGCATCGCCGGCCGGTCCAAGTACGGGATCAACAACCGATTGTGGTGTGGAATCGCGGATCTGCTCATGGTTCGCAGGCTGCTTCGGCGCAGGATCCGGTACCAAACGAAAGAAGCTACGGTCGTGCAGAGCACGCGTCTGGGCGCCTGGCTGTGATCTCCTTCGGCAAGTGTGCTTTTCTCTCGGCTTCCTCGTACACTGGGTCACCAGCGATAGCCGAGGAGACCTCGAATGAACGTTCTGGTTACCGGCGGAACAGGGTTCGTTGGCTCACACCTGTGTGAAGCCTTAGTCAAACGCGGTGATCGGGTTGTGGCTTTGGACAATTTCGACCCGTCCTACCCAAGAGAGCAGAAGCTGCAGAACGTGATTCGGCTTCGAGATCACGCACGCTTTGATCTCGTAGAGCGTGATCTCAACACCCCCGAATCGGTGATCGAAGTCCTGGCGGGTGGCTCATTCGACATAGTTGTGCATTTGGCGGCCAAGACGGGGATTCGGGCGTCGATGCGGAATCCGAGCGCCTACATTGAGACCAATCTCGGAGGGACGGCGAGCCTCCTGGAGGCGATGACCAGAACCGGCTGCCGCCGGCTTGTGTTCGCTTCCTCTTCGTCGGTTTATGGACACAATCCGGGGCGCCCTTCCCGCGAGGACGACGAATTGACGCCGGTTTCCGTATACGCGATGACAAAAAAGAGCGGGGAAGAACTGTGCCGCGTCTACAACGCGACGCAGGACCTCAGTGTGATCTGTCTCCGCTTTTTCACGGTCTATGGTCCGCGTCAACGACCAGGGATGGCGATCCACAAGTTCCTCCGCTTGATACTGAACAACGAGCCGATACCGGTGTTTGGTGACGGGTCGATGCGGCGCGACTACACCTACGTCGACGACATCACGCGTGGGGCCGTATCGGGAATCGACTTTGCTATGACACACGAAGGGTTCGAGGTCGTGAATCTGGGATCGGGAATGCCACCGGTAACGCTGACTGAGCTCATCGCAAAGCTGGGCTGGCTGTCGAAGCTCGAGCCGGAGGTCGAGTTTCTGCCGGTCCCCGGGGGCGACGTCGATAGCACCTGTGCCGATATCAATAAAGCCCGTGGCCTGTTCGGCTACCGACCGCAAATCGACCTCTCCGGGGGGCTCGGTCGGTTCCTGGACTGGTATCGGGTGGACGCGGCGGGTGGTACGATGCCTGACAGCTACGGCACGGAGGCTGACACAGCGACAAAGGCATCATGATGCCCAGCCCATCCTGCGCTCTCGGCCTGGTGCTGGCCCTATCGGCGTTGGCATCGTGCAAAAGTGTCCGGCTATCGGATCTCGAGACAGTTAGTGCGGTTCCGCCCGGGGCTTGTGTTGTAGTCGGGTTTTGGGCGGGATGGATGCTTGGAACGATGCCAGCAAGGGCGTGCGGGGATTGACGCTCGCGTTGCGAGACCGTGATGGAGGCGTGTACGCCGAGACGTTCGAGAACCGACGCATCCCTCTGGCGCTGGCTTTTGTCGAGCGAGCCCTGGACGCGAATCACGATGGTGAGATCGACGCGGACGAGGCGGGGCGCGTGCGTCTCGTAGTCTACGGTCAGAGCCTCGGCGGTTGGGCAGCCGTTGAGTTTGCGCGCATACTCGCTGCTCGAGTGATCCCGATCGAGTTCCTTCTTCAGATCGACAGTGTTGGTCTCTACGATGATGAAGTGCCGACCAACGTTCGTCAGGCGGCCAATTTCTATCAGGACGACGGTTGGATCATCGCGGGTGAGAACCCCATCCGGGCGTCGGATCCGAGCCAGACCCAGGTCATCGGAAACTGGGAGTTCGACTATGACCGGCCCCCAGGGTCGGCGATCGACATCGGGGATTTGCCGTGGTGGAAAAAGGCGTTCCGTGTGGCACATGCTCGGATGGACCGCGACCCACGGGTGTGGGCGACCGCAAGCGGTCTCATTCAGCACGCTTGCGAGCACAGTGCAAGCGGCCAAACGAATAGCTAAGCTGGTGTCACTTGTTTCACATGGCTGCGGTTCGAGGTCACCGGCTGCTTGTTTGGGGTTGCATTCATCAGTTGAAACGGCGTATTAACAACGCGCTGGAGCTGTCACCCAAGGTGGAGCATGAAGCGTAAGGGGACGCGATGAGTAGCATCCCCGTAATGGTTGGTGTTTTGGTGGCCGCGGTCGCGGTCGTCTACGCGTTCGTGCAGAACCATCGGCAAGTGCGGGAAGGACAAGCTATCAAGGAGTGGGTATTGGGGAATGCGCCGGAGGCTTGGGAGGGTCTGGGGCCGTTCCACCGTCGCTGGTTGTCGCCCGAAGTCGGTCTTACGGTTCTGCGGCGGAAGAAGGCGATCGACGACCCCGCGTTCGAGCAGCAGTTTGAGCAGATGCGTGAGTTTGGCCGCAAGAAGCTCCAGGCGCTGATCGTAGGGACGATCGCCATTCTGACCGTGCTCGTTGGGACGAAGTTGTTCGGTTGGAACTGGTAACGCCGACTACGTTCGTCGAGCCGCCCCACCGGCGATATCGGGCTCGAAGATCCGGTTCATCGCCAGCGTGAACAGAACTTGCAGCTTGTTTTGCAACCCCACCAGCTTGGCCAGATAAGCGACTCGGTAGATGAACCACGCGGGTTTGCCGGTGATCTTGAACCCCAACAGGTCGATCAGAGCCACCCCCGCACCTAATGAGATGATCTTGCCGGCGTGGTGGGCCTGGTAGGGCTCGAGTGGCCGCCCCAGGATGTGGTTCTCGATGTTACCGGCGGCTCGGATGCCTTGGCTGATGGCGATCGGGGCGACCGGTGGGTACGGTCGGTCGCTTCGTTTGTCGACGAGCGTCGCCACGTCGCCGATCGCGAAGATATTGTCGAACCCCTCGACGCGAAGCAAAGGATCGATCACAATCGCGCCACGCTCAGTCGGTAGCCCGACCTGGGCGATCCAGTTGGGCGGCGCTGTACCGGCCGTCCAGACCAACGTCTCCGCGGCGATCAATGCCTCAAGATCTGAGTTCTTGTCTTTTGTCATGATCGCGCTGGGTTTGGCGCCAGTAATAAGGGTTTCCAGCCTGACATCGATTCCGCGCTCGCTGAGCTTCGCCAACCCTTCGGCGGCGAGCTCGTCGTCCCAACCCGGCAAGATTCGATTCTCGCTGTTGACGAGCAGCACCCGAACTGGCGGTACGGTCGCGTAGTAGGGTTTGAGCACCTCATTGGCCAGAGTCTGGATCTCGCTGGCGACTTCAACGCCGGCGGGGCCTGCCCCGGCGACGACAAACGTCAGCCACCGCGCCTGCTCGCTCACATCTTCGATCTTGGTGGCCCGCTCCAGCGCTTCGATGACACGGTTCCGTATCGCGCGAGCGTCGTCGACGGTGGTCAGCGGAAGAGAGTGTCGCCTGAGATCGTCATTGCCGAAGTAGCGCGGCTCAGCACCGACGGCGATCACGAGGTAGTCATAATCGACGTCGACATCGCCAGCGTGGACGACCTGGCGCTGCAAGTCGATGCGGCGTACTTCTGCTTGTATGAAGTCGAATCCGAAGCGCCGGCTGAGCAACCGGAGCGGGTAGGTTACGTGACGATGATCGAGCGAGCCGGCGGCCACCTCGGCCAACAGCGGTGAGAAAGTGAAGTAGTTCTTGCGATCTAGGAGAGTGATCTTGGCACCGTCGATCGCCAACTCGGAGCGCCCCAGGTAGGTGGCGGCGTACACGCCGCCAAAGCCGCCACCTAGGATCACGATTCGTGGTGTCTTTCGGGTCATTGCCCGAACGGCATCGAACGGCTCGGCAGGAGGTCCGGATAGTAGACGATCATAGTGCCGATCAGGGTGATGATGCCGACGATCAAGATGCCGACAAGCTGGGTCGACAGGCACCAGACCATCGCCTGGCGGTCCTCCTGGAGGTACGATTGCTTACGACCGCTCCAGTAAAGGAATAGGCCGTAGACGATCAAGAGCGACGTCGCGAGCACGGCCTTAAAGAACAGCCAACCGCCGAGTGGACCGCTGAAACGAGCGATCGACCCGAAGAACGCGTCGCGCAGGCCGGCGATCATGGAAAGCACAATGGTGACCACCCCGGCTTTAGTGTTTGCCCGGGCGAAACGGTAGATCCGGTCCTCGAACACGCTCGTCGCCAGGCCGCGAAAGAGCCACGCGTACATGGCGATGAACGCCATTACCAGGAATGCGATGTGGAGGTGCACAAACAGCGGGTGAAGAATTCTCATTGCTCTCGGAGGTTGAAGATGAGGTTCGACAAGAGTTCCAACGGTACGCCGACGCACGTCATTCCTGCGCTGCTTCTCACGATCATCATCGGGGCGTGCGGCTCGGAGCCGGCGCGTGAGAGCGCACCGGCAAGTGAGCCGGTCGTGTCAGGCGGGCACAAGCTGATGATCCGGATGACCGATAACATGCGCTTTGCCCCTGAAACCCCTGCGATCAGCGTCGGCGACACGGTGGTCTGGGTCAACGATGGAAAGATGGAACATACGACCACCGACGTGCCGGGCAAGGCGGGGGTCAACGAACACAACGTCCTGCCGTCCAACGCCGAACCCTGGGACTCGGGTGAGCTGGCTCCGGGTGCGACTTTTGAGCAGGTCTTTACGACGTCAGGTGAATACACCTACTTGTGCACCGTCCACGAGGCCGCTGGCATGGTCGCCCGCCTGACCGTGCGCTAGGGTTGATCGCAACGGGTTGAAGTTGTCGAACCCCTTTACTCAGCTAGCGAGGAAATGTGAGAGCGAGTCTTTGTCTTGCGATGTGTTTGTTCTTTGCAATGGCGATGACCCCCACCGTCCAAGCCCAGGACGAGGCGCCGGGGACGATCGCGGTCAGCTACTGGAAGTGTCCTTTTGGTGATCTCGGCGAAGCGATTCAATTGCTCAACGACGATGTGCGGCCGGTCGCCCAGAGTGTGATCGACGACGGCATGTGGATGGATTGGGGGATCCTGACCCACGCTTGGGGAGACGACTGGAACCTCCTGATCTACACCGCAGCGGCCGATCGCAATGCGTTCTTCGGCGGGTGGGACGAGTACATCAGTCGTCTTGGTGCAGATGATCCTGACGGCGAATTGACCGAACTGTTTTTCGCCCTATGCCCCGAGCACAAGGACAACATCTACGGTGTCGTCTCACCAGGCGGTGGTGACGACGGTATGTAGGTGATTTCCTGACAGGCCGCTTGTATGTCACTCGCTCGCTTGGCGAGACGGAGATATACTGCCGCGGAACGGCGCTTGTGATTTTAGGTACAAGGGCGATAGAAACGCACTGACGGGTTATTCAATCGACCACGTGGGAGTCATCACAGATGGGAATCCGACGACAGTTGCTGTGGGCGATCGTGCTGCTGCTCGCATTTGGGGCGGCCACGGCGTATGGGCAGGACGAACAGATAGCCGAGGTGGCGGAGGAAGTTACCCCCACCGCTGAGGCGACAAAGCCTCCGGCGGTAAAGCACGACCTGGAAGGGCGCTCCGAGTGTCTGATGTGTCATTCCGGGGCCATGGAGGGGGTGCCGGCTGCGCCCGAAGACCACGCCGAGCGTGGCAACGACACCTGTCTTTGGTGTCACGGACCTGGAGCTGCGATCCAGACCGCAGCCGCACCAAACATAAAGCACGAGCTCGAAGGCCGTGACGACTGCGCCATGTGCCACACCAGCGGTATGGAGTCGATTCCGCAGGCACCGGCGGATCACGAGGGTAGGCCGAGCGGTAGCTGCAGGATGTGTCATCTGCCGATGGCAAGCGAAGCCTCTGGCGAGTAAGCCGCACATCACTCGCGACCCAGCCCCGCTGGACAAGCGCTACCTGGACGACGAGATCGTCGACCAGTACGACACGAAGCGTTACCAAGGCGGGTTCAAAGCCGTCAAGAGTCGGGTCTGGATTCGTGTCCTCGAGAAGGCGCTCAAACATGTCACCCCAGCGCTCTCGATCATCGACATCCCCTGCGGTACCGGGTACCTGACCGAGGTCGTGCGCGGCGTCTTCCCGTTAACAATCGCCGCGGATGTTTCGCCTACCATGGTCCACAAAGCGCTGTCCAAGATTGACGCCGTGGGGTTGGTCGCGGACCTCGGGCGGCTCCCGCTACAGGACAGTGCGGTCGACTGCGTGCTCAACGTGCGCTTCATGGTTCACTTCGGTCCCGAAGAGCGAACCCAGTTCTTGAGCGAGATGGCCCGCGTCAGCCGACGGTATGTGTTGGTCAACTACAATCATCGGTACAACGTCAAGTACGCGCTGCGCCGAATCCGGTCAGCGTTCGGGCGGGTGGAGAGCAAGAAGGTGGCGAGAAAAGCATCACGCCGCGAGTTGAACCTGGAAGCCGCAACGGCCAACCTGCGCGTCATCAAGACCTTCCGGGGCAACCCGCTGCTACCGTTCATGAGCGAGCGGTGGTTGGTGCTGTTGGAAAAAGAGCGCAGCTGACCGCTCTCAGGAAGAGGCTTGATTTGGACCCTTGCGTGCTCGGCGACGCTGCCGGGTGATCAGCGCTCGTTGCATCGACCGCCACAATTTGCGCCGTTCCTCGCCGGGCTGATCACTTATTTCTAGCGCGCCTTCGAGCAGACGTACCTGGTCAGTACGAGTGAGGCCGGGAATGCTGATCCACACCTGGGCCAGGTTCACCCCGCGCTGACGCATCGTCGGCCGCCGTCCAGTCACGGCCCGGTAGAGGTCTAGCAGGACGATGCCGTGGACCCCGTCCTCGGGCAAGTGACCCTGGGCCGCTAGGATGTGGGGTGCTTTTAGATCGTCGTGAAAGAGACCCTGCGCATGAAGTGTACCGATCAGTTGTCCGAGTAGCCGCACCGCATGCCGGCGTTCCGAACCACTAGCGTCGCCGATGATCAAGTCGGCAGACTTCACGTCGTGGACCTCTCGCGTGGCGAGAAAACTCTCTCGCCTCAAGAACCCGATTTGCCGCACGCCGAACAAGACCGGTGGGGAAACGCCAATTCCGAGATCTTCGACCGCGTGGATCGCAAGCCATTCGCCCCGGGCCCTGGTCCGCCCGAGAGCGTCCTTCAACCGCCGTCGAAGGTCGCCAAACTGGTAGCGTTTGAGGTATACCCGCTCCGGTCTGCCATCAATTTCGAAAGGGACGCGAACGACGATCTGGTTGGGGTGTGTCCGAACAACTTCAACTTCCTGGTGGAGCCGGTCTAGCTCGAGCCATGGGAGCGACTCCACGACCAGCTCCTTGTAGGCTGGCAGGCATTCGAACGTGGCGCCATTGCGCGTGAACCGCACCGTCGTGTCTGAGACCACAGCGCCCCTTCAGCGGCTGTTCCGGCGATCGAGAACGTCGCGTCCTGGGTAGACACCGCCAAGCGTGTCGAACGTGTCCAGGCTGACGCCATGAATTCTTCTCGAGCTCGCCGCTTCCGGCGCCTTTAAGCCTTCGCGCTCGTACAACCGCGTTTTGCTCATGATCGGTCGATCGCGTCGTCGCTCAGTTTCGGCGATCACCGTGTGCGGCATCGATTCGAGAAATCGGTTGATTGGCCTGCGGATCCACTTTCCACGTGAGCCGGTATCGTTGTTGGGTGGAGTTTCGATGATCACGGTTTCGCCCAGATCGAGGATCGCCCGCGCAGCCATGCGCCATCGCCACCGAAAGTGATGGATCACATTGAGGGCGAGCACAACGTCAAAATGCTCGGTCTGACTCAAGCGTTTTAGCTCACCGGCACTTACTGCACGCTGGAGGAGCACCACCTGGTCGCTCTCGTTTTGCCTACAGTTCTCTAACAACGCCGGCTGCTTTTCGATCATTACGCAGACAGCGTCGAACTCGTGGGCGATGCGAAAGCTGAAGTAACCTTGGTTGGCACCGATGTCGAGCACCGTGAACGATCTCGAGTAACGTTTGAGGACTTCGGCGACCGCCTGGTAACGTTCTTCCGAGCTCCGCGTACCGTGGTGTACGACGCGGCCTTTGAGATAAATGTCCTGGTAAACTTTTTCTTGGTCGGGCATCCTCAAAAAGCGAAGCGGCGTCCGACGCTCGAGATCGAGTACCGAACGCCACGTCGGGTCGGTTGCGAGCTGTGGTTTACGAGATCGGCTTCTCAGGAAGCTCGACCGTAAACGTCCACAGCCCCGAGTTGTAGTCGGTCGCATACAGCATGTCGCCGACCGGCGACCAACCATCTCCAAACATCGGGAACACGCCCCACACGCTGGGGGCGAACGGTAGCCTGGCGTCCTCGGGCCCGGCCGACGGCAAGAAGTAGGCGATCTCACGACCCTGAGCGTAGAGATCCCCGCGCAACTCGCCACTGACGTCGACGACCCGGATTCCACCCTGGTAATAGCCAATATATAGGACGTCATCGTCGACCCAGAAGTTGTGCGCACCCGCTTCGGGAACCTCGTACTTGGCGACGTACTTCGGCCTGGCCGGGTCGCTAACGTCCACGACGTGCACCGGTCCACGCGGATCGTTTTCCAGCCCCGGGATGCCTGGGGTGGTGCCTTCGAGACTGAAGTCCTCGTCGCCAACGAAAACGTAGTTGCGGTGCCGGATCGCCGAGTGGGTCGGACCACCCGGATAAAAGATTCGGCTCACCTGCGTCGGTGCCTCAGGAGTTCCACCTCGACCGCCACCGCCAACGTCGAGGATCACGAGCCCGTCGTTCATGTACGACACGTACGCCATACCATCCTGCACCCAAATGTCGTGCAGCGAGCGACCGACGACGGGGAGGCCCCACCGACCGACCTCGCGCGGACGGGTAGGATCCGAGAGATCGATGATGTGGAGATCGTTGGTGCCGTCGTTGACGGCATAGAGGAGCTGGCCAACCCAGAACACGTTGTGCACACCGGCCGTCAACGTCTCAGTGTACTCGCTCACAAGCTCTGGCTGGGCCGGATCCTCGAGCGAAAACACTAGGATCCCGTTGCGTCGGTTGGCTGCCCCCTCGCGCGTGGCCACCAGCCACCGGCCGTCTTCGGACACCTTGACGTCGTTTATGACGCGCGCATCAAACTCCTGTTCGTTGGTCAGCACGGGGTTGGCTGGGTCCGAGACGTCGAATGTGAGAAGGCGGTTGGCCTGGTGCGTGCCTACGTATACGTATGAGTTTTGTGGCCACAGATCGGAGGTGTACGTCTCCACGTTCTTGCCGTGTCCGTTCATATGGATGCGGCCGGATACCCCCCTAGCAATGGCTTCGATCGACGCGGTCGCGACCCGGTCGCCCAATACCGCCACCACCGTGTACCGACCTGGACGTTCGGCGACGAACGAACCGTCGGGGTATGCCTGAGCGCCAGCCTGGGCTACTGACCAAACCGGACGGGCGTGACCCTCGTTCATCGCGAGTTGGACGACGTCGCCGGTACGGATAGCGCCGCTGGGCACGCCTTCGATCGACAACGGATCCCCGGAACCTGCCACCACCGAGATCGTGTACTCGGTCGTCGTGTCGTCGGCTTTTATTGTGACGGTCGCCTGACCCGGTGATTGAGCGACGAGCGTGTGTGCGTCGACTCCGATCACGTCGGAAGCGCTGGATGTGATTTCAACATCGGGATCCAGTACCCAGCGATGGATCGAGTTCAGCGCGTCGATCTCGAGCGGCACCCGACTGCCGTTCGCGAGTTGCGACGGCACGTCGGCGTAGACGCTGATCGACTCGATCTCCGGACTCGAGATTGCAACTGTGGCCGTGCCGATGGCGTTGTTGACCACTGCGACGACCACCTTGTCTCCGGCGTTCGTACCGACGAAGTCTCCCAATTGGTTGATCGTTCCGCCCAAAGAGAACCATTCGACATCGCTATCCGCGATCTCGACACTCGCCTCGTCGTAGGCGCGAGCTACAAACCGCTGTGTTTGTTCCGAGTCAAGGGTGATGTTGTTTGGTACGACCTCGACCCGGGAGATGCCCGGTGCGGCACGAAACATGTCGAAGCTCGGCTCGAGTTGTGTGTCTTGACCGACCGGTACAAGCGCGACCGGTATCACGAACCTGGCGTCTTCGCCGAGGCTAAACCAGAGACCAGCGAGCGCATCACCATCGCGCGTAGCAACGAAACGGCCGGGACCGTACGGTGTATCGAACTCCATCCACGCCCGATCGTCGGTCACCTGGCTGTCTGTGACCCGCACGAACGTTCCCGGACCTTCGGGCGTTACGATCTTGTCGCCGTCGATCTTGAATGGCATCGGCGGGGCGTTTATCCCCTCGCCGATCAGCTGATAAGGGGTATAGCCTGCGGGGATCGTCGGTGCATCTTGAGCTGTGGCTTGACTCGTGATTGTCGACCCGGCGGTTACCGCTATCAGGGCGATAAGTGTATGACGGAGCATCTGTTTCACCTCGGAGAAGATTTACAATTGCGGCGGTCGGTTTGACGGGAGCGGTCGTGCCGATAGAAAGAGTGGCCTCGGCTCGATCGCGTTCAACTTGTACTGGCCAGGCTCACCGGCAGTCCACAAGCTATCCGATCGTTCGGTGTGCGTCGAGGTGTGGCGCGAGCGGGTGTGGAGTCCGATTGTGATAGGGTGTTGAGCATTCGAGCGAGTCGAATCCTGCGCCTTCGTCAATGGGTTGTGGGGGGCGCGGTTATCGTGGTCGCGATACCGTTTCTGACCATGGCCTCAGCCCTGGTTCATATCCCGACCGTGGCTTGGCACCGTTATCGCGCGCCTGAACGAACATCTATTATGATGTACCGCGCAGATGAGGCCGAGGCCAGTGGTGTCGACTGGAATCCGCGATACGAATGGGTGCCACTTGAAGCGATCTCGCCGCATCTCCAGCGGGCCGTGCTGATCGGGGAAGACAGCCGATTCTATGATCACGCCGGTTTTGACTATGAGGAGATTCGGTCGGCCTGGAACAGGTGGAGAGGTGACGGGCGGTTGCGCGGCGCATCGACCATCAGCCAGCAAGCTGCCCGGAGCCTGTACCTGTCGCCGTCGCGAAACGCGTTTCGGAAGCTGCGAGAGGCGGTGATCACTCTTGGGATGGAGATTATACTCCCGAAGGATCGTATCCTTGAGCTGTACCTCAATGTCGCCGAATGGGGGCCCGGTATCTTTGGTGTGGAAGCGGCATCGCAAACCTACTTTAGTCAACCGGCGTCGCAGGTGACTCGCGCACAGGCTGCACTCTTGGCGGCCACGCTGCCAGCTCCGCGCTCCTCCAACCCCGCTCGACCGACGCCGGGTCTTCGCCGTCGCCAGCGGCGCATCCTCGATCGAATGGAACGGTGGGACCAGCCCCCTGCACCCGCCGAGGAGCCTTCGCGAGAGCCGGTTCGACGTTCGGCCGAAGCGATCGAATGGCCGTCGGGAGACCATTGAACCGGCGCGTTGATCTCAAGATCGTTGTGGCGATCTCGTTCGCTACGCTGACGCTGGGATTCCTCGTGGGAAGCCGGATCGGTGGGGGATCGGGACCGGCATCGCCCGACGCCACCGACGGCGCTCCCCACGCGGTTGGAGTCCAGGAGTACGTGCAGCTTGGTGTTCAGTCGCTCGATCAGGGAGACCCCGCCACCGCGGAGCGCTATTTCCGGTCGGCGGTGGCGCTCGTGCCCTCGGCGCCGGGTCCGCGCGGCGACTTGGCGGTTTCGTTGATGGCGCAGGGGCGGTGGGAGGACGCGGATCGCGAGCTGACGGAGGCTCAGCGACTCGGGCCCGACCGCCCCGAGCTCTACTTCGTCGAGGGCGTGATGGCCCGCGACGGGCTGGCAGATACGGTGCGCGCCCGGGCGGCTTGGACACGGTTCCTCGAGCTCGCCCCCGAGGGCTCCCCGGATACGGACGTCGTGCAGGAGTGGTTGAGCGGGCAGGAAGAGTTCAGACCCACCCAATCAGAGTAGGGATCGGTTGGCCGAATCGATTTTTCTCAATTCCTTCGGTATCCTCGTGCGCGAGGGACTCGAAGCGTTGTTGATCTGTACCGCCTTGGCGGCGGCAGCTTCTAAAGCCGGTTCTCGTGACAGTGTTCGGGCGATCTGGCAGGGGGCTGCTGCGGCGATCGTCGTGAGCATCGCGACCGCCTTCGCGGTCGAGCGGGTTCTGCACCTCACCGAAGCTGACCAAGAAGCGATCGAGGGCGTTACGATGCTCTTGGCCGCGGCGGTTCTCTTCTACGTTTCGTACTGGCTGCTGTCCAAACTCGAGGTCGCGCGTTGGATGGGGTATCTGCGGGACCGGATGGTTGGCGCGGATAGCCGCTGGGCGATGGGGGGAGTCGCCTTTCTCGCGGTGTACCGCGAGGGTGCTGAGACAGTGCTGTTCTACCGAGCCCTGGCCGGTATCGGTACCGGGTTCCCGTTTTGGGCCGGCATCGCGGCGGGCACGGTCGTGATGGTGGCGATTGGCACGGCGGTTCTGTGGTACGGAGCCCGCCTGCCGATCCGACCCCTGTTCGCTGGAACCGGTCTTCTGCTCTATTACTTGGCGTTTGTCTTCGTCGGTCGCGGCGTGCACGAGCTCCAGGAAGCCGGTTGGATCTCCGAGACTGCTTGGACGAGTGGCCCCCGGATTGGCCCACTGGGGATCTACCCGACCGTTGAGACGATGATACCGCAGTCCCTCTTGTTGGGGTTGGCGATAATCGGCGCTGTGGTGATCCTGAAGGGTTGGAAGCGCACGAGAGCAGCGCTCGAAACGACCACAGCCATTGCTCAGGAATCCGCAGGGAAATAAGTTTACCCGTTAGTTCTCGCAGCATATTCAACATCTCAATCCAGGTGGTATCGATGGCCCTGTCTATCAATCTCGGTTTTCCTCGTATCGGGCGCGATCGCGAACTCAAGCGAGCGACCGAAGGGTATTGGGCCGGCAAGGTAAGCGCTGACGAGCTGGCGTCGGTCTGCGCCCAGCTGCGCCGTGAGCAGTGGGAAGAACAGCGCAACGCCGGTATAGAACTGATTCCCTCGAACAGTTTTTCATTATACGACCAAGTCCTCGATACGACGGCGATGGTGGGCGCGGTGCCGGATCGCTACCGCTGGCAATCTGACCAGATTGATCTCGATACGTATTTCGCGATGGCTAGGGGCGCACAGCGTGAGGGACTCGACGTTCACGCGATGGAGATGACAAAGTGGTTTGACACCAATTACCACTTCATCGTGCCGGAGTTCGTCCCGGACCAGGAGTTTCGGCTGGCCTCGACCAAACCTTTCGACGAGTTCGCCGAGGCTCGCGAGCTCGGGATAACGACCCGGCCCGTGTTGGTCGGCCCGGTGAGCTATCTGATTCTCGGCAAGTCACGAGAAACCGATTCAGAGCCATTGGAGACCCACCTGGACTCGCTGATCAAGGTGTACGCGGAGGTCATCGGGCGGTTGGGCGCGATGGGTGCGGAGTGGATTCAACTCGACGAGCCGTGCTTCGTGGAGGATCGATCCGCCAAAGAGATCGCCGCACTCGAGCGGGCATACGGCCAGTTGGCCGAAGCCGCTGGCGACACGCGATTGATCGTGCAGACGTACTTCGATCATGTTGGCGAGACCTATTCGGCGCTGACTCGGCTACCGGTCGCCGGGATCGGACTGGATTTCGTTCGTGGCCAAGAGAACGTGGCGCTCATGCGCGAGCACGGGTTCCCAAGCGACAAGCACTTGGTGGCTGGAGTCGTGGACGGTCGCAACGTGTGGATCAACGACTTGTCGGCGAGCCTGGATCTGCTGGACGATCTCAAGACGATGGTGTCTGCAGACCGACTCATGGTTGGTGCGTCGTGTTCGCTGCTGCACGTTCCGATTGAAGCCGCCCGCGAGACCGAGCTCGACCAGGAGCTGAAGAGCTGGCTGGCGTTCGCGAGCGAGAAGCTGGCCGAGATTGTGACGTTGACGCGGGCCGTCAACGAAGGCCGGGCGGCGGTCGCCGATGCGTTGGCCGCGAACCAAGTGGCACTTGAGACGCGCCAAACGTCCGATCGCACTCGCAGTCGTCGTGTACGAGAACGGATGGACGCGCTCGACGTGAGCGCCGCCGGCCGTGAGGCCCACTTTGAACAGCGGCGCGATGTGCAGCGCGAACGGCTGGGGCTACCCGCGTTGCCGACGACGGTCATCGGCTCCTTCCCTCAGCACCCAGAGGTTCGTGTGCAGCGCCGCAAGTTTCTGCGCGACGAAGTATCACGGGAGGATTATGAAGCTTTTCTCGAGGGCGAGGTTCGCAGCGCGATTGAGCTTCAGGAAGAGATGCGTATCGATGTTCCCGTGCACGGCGAGTTCGAGCGCAATGACATGGTTGAGTATTTCGGCGAACGCATGGAAGGCTATGCCTTCACTCGTTTTGGGTGGGTACAATCCTTTGGTTCGCGGTATGTCAAGCCGCCGCTTCTGTTCGGGGATGTCCATCGTCCGGAGCCGATGACGGTTCGTTGGTGGGAGTTTGGCCAATCGTGCACCGATCGCCCGATGAAAGGGATGTTGACTGGGCCGGTGACGATGCTCCAATGGTCATTTGTGCGCGACGACCAGCCGCGTTCGGAGACATGTTTCCAGCTTGCACTTGCGATTGGTGACGAGGTGCAGGATCTGGAGGCGGCGGGAGCGAAAGTGATCCAGGTAGACGAGCCGGCACTGCGCGAGGGTTTGCCGCTTCGGAGCGATGGTTGGGAAGAGTACCTTCGCTGGGCGGTCACAGCTTTCCGCGTGACGACCGGTGGGGTGCGGCCCGAAACACAGATCCACACCCACATGTGCTACTCGGAGTTTAACGATTTCATCGAGCACATCGCTCACATGGATGCCGACGTGCTGTTGATCGAGAACGCTCGATCGGATGAAGAGCTTCTCGAGGTTTTCCGTGACGTTGACTACGGGCGCGACATCGGTCCTGGTGTTTACGACATTCACTCGCCGCGGGTACCTCCGGTTGAAGAGCTGGCGGACATGATTCGAGCGTCTATGCGGGTCTTGCCGATCGACCGGTTGTGGGTAAACCCCGACTGTGGGTTGAAGACACGGAAGTATGACGAAGTGGTTCCGGCGCTGGAGAACATGGTGGCTGCGGCCGACATCGTCCGAGCGGAGATAGGAGCACCGGTGTGAGTCGCCACGTAGCCTTCGCTGCGTTTGTCCTGGCGTTCGCTTGTGGCGCCGACGAAACTGGAGATCGCAATTCGGAAGACC
>Ga0255058_10001098_pt1 | contig 15387 bp, 15 predicted proteins | sample Cases_109_9_MG_FD_188637 | JGI IMG/M metagenome (GOLD analysis project Ga0255058, IMG submission 188637) | Seawater microbial communities from Amundsen Gulf, Northwest Territories, Canada - Cases_109_9 | ecosystem: Environmental > Aquatic > Marine > Gulf | place: Canada: Northwest Territories... | reverse complement strand
CGCCCAGGCCGGGATCCAGTGCGAGGTCCTGGACGACTCTCAGCTCAAGAAGCTGGGTATGGGCGCGCTTCTCGGCGTCGGCGCTGGATCGTCGCGGCGGCCACGCTTCGTGATCATGCGCTACCGGGGTGACCGGCGAACGAAGAAGGCGATGGGTCTCCTGGGCAAGGGCATTACGTTCGACTCAGGCGGCATCTCGATCAAGCCTGCGGCCGGCATGGAGGCGATGAAGGGCGACATGTCTGGCGGCGCCGCGGTCATCGCCACTATGTGGGCGCTGGGCAAGTTGAAGCCGCGAATCAACGTCACGGGAATTGTGCCGACGGCAGAGAACATGCCATCCGGCAGCGCGACACGACCGGGAGACGTCGTACGCGCCATGAACGGCAAGACGATCGAGGTCATCAACACGGATGCGGAGGGCCGGCTGATCCTGGCCGACGCCATCTGCTACGCGCGCCAGGAGAAGCTCTCACCGATCGTCGACGTGGCGACCCTGACCGGCGCGATGATGATCGCTCTGGGCAACCGCGCAACGGGCTTCTTCGCCACTGACGACACACTCGCAGAGCAGATCACCGGCGCGGGCGAGCGGTCGGGCGAGCTGATGTGGCGCTTCCCACTCATCGATGCGTATCACGAGGACCTGAAGAGCACCATCGCGGACATCAAGAACACGGGCGTGCGTGGCGGCGGGGCGATCAGCGCCGCGAAGTTCCTGCACTTCTTCGCTGAGGACACGCCCTGGGCCCACATCGACATGGCCGGCACCGACGAGTCCAACAGGGACAGAGGTCTCTGGGTGAAGGGCTCGACAGGCATACCAACGCGCACGCTCATCAACTTCGTGCTCGCCCGCGCTCCCAAGCGCTAGAGCACTAACTTCGAGCCGGGACGAGGCCGCCTAGCGGCGGCGGAAGATCGTGCGGAAGACCATCCAGACGCCGAACGCCGTGAGGCCGGTCGTGATGATGCGGGTCCAGTCGAGGATCGGGACGAGGCGCGTCTCGTCACCGTCCACTTCCAGGACGCCAACCGGCTGTACACGCACCGCGCCGCCGCCGCCACCGCCGCCGCCGCCACCCATCGGCGCTTCGCCGCCGCCGTCGTGACCGTTGCTGGCCGGGGCCGTGCCGCCCCCGGCGCCAGCGCCGAACGTGTAGGCGACCGCAGCGATCGGGATCAATGTCTTGTCGCCGACCTTGCGCTCTTCGCCGTAAACAAGCTCGACGCGGGCGGTCGCACGAATGCGTTCCAGCATCTCGCTAAGGGTGTTCTGGCCAGTCCAGGTGGACTCTTGCATCGGTTCCCTCCTTGATCCGCGTGCGCCGACCGGTCCTGGGGCGGGCCGGCGGCTGGCCTACGCCCGGCTCGCTACAACGAGTAGCCAGTTGCGAGGCGACTCTGTGATGCCAAGCTCCTCGAACGTCAGTCGAGCGGCCTCCGTGAGCGCATGTGCGCCGGCCTCCAGCGGGACGCCTGGCAGCACACCCTCGATCCAGAGGCTGTACTCGCTGATCGCCTCGAACCCGCTGAGCGGTACCTGAACCTGGACGACTTCCTTGTTGCGCACCTTGAATCCGTTGGACTTCAGCAGCGCGACGTATTCGTCCTCGGTCAGCCGACGACGCGCTTCAACGCGCGTCTTGTCGGGCGACAGGCCGTACTCCTTCTTGAGCACGCGCAACGCCTTCATCATCCACCGGCGGTAGAACAGCTCCGCCTCGGGCGGCTCTGCGCCCAGGTAGAACGAGGTGTTGAAGGAAAACGTGCCGTCCTCGACCAGTGTCTCCAGGATCTCCTGCAGGACCTGGTCCTTCTCCTCCACCAGGTGGATGGCGTTACAGAAGAAGACGGCGTCCACCGGCTTCTTCACGAGCTGGGTGAGCATCTCGGCGCCGCCCTGGATGAAGCGGACGACCGCACCCCGGAACTCCTCCAGGTTGCGCTGTGCGACCTTGAGCGCGGTCCTGGACGGCTCGACGGCGATCACTTCCGCCTCGTGGTTTGCCACTTCCTGTGCGATCAGCCTCGTGACCGCACCGGTGCCCGCGCCGAGGTCGACGACCCGCTGGCCCTTTGCGAGCTGGGTGAGGGCGACAAGGCGCTTGTTCACCTCATGGTAGAAGGAGTGCTGCGCGAACCTGTCCAGCGTGAAGCTGGCGTGTCCTGCGTCTGCGGTGGATGTCATACTTAGTCCTCGATCAGCTTCTGAACCCTGTCGAGTATACGCCACGCGACTTCGTATTTGGTCATCAGGGGCCACTCTTCTTGCTCGCCCTTGCTGTCGATCACCAGCACGCGGTTGGTGTCGACGCCGAAGCCGGCGTCGGTGGCGGTGATGTCGTTGGCCACGATAAGGTCGAGGCCCTTCGATTCGATCTTCGCCTTCGCATTGGCCACTAGATCCCGGCTCTCCGCCGCGAAGCCGACCTTCACGAGTCCCTGCGGCCGGCCCACCTCGGCGAGGATGTCCAGCGTCGGTGCCAGGTGCAGCGTGAGCGACTCGCGCCCTTTGCGCTTGATCTTCTCCCCCACCGGCTCGGCGGGCTGATAGTCGGCGACGGCGGCGGCCATGATGAGTGCGTGCGCGCCTTCGCAGGCGGCGACGACGGCGTCTCGCATCTGAGTCGCGCTGCGCACGCGGAGAACGTCCACGCCGTAAGGGTCGGGCAGCGCCGCTTCGCCCGAGACCAGGACGACTTCGGCGCCGCGGTCGCGCGCCGCCTCAGCGACGGCGAACCCCATCTTGCCGGACGATTCGTTACCGACGAAGCGCACCGGGTCGATCGCCTCGCGGGTGCCGCCGGCGGAGACGACGATCTTTTTACCTGTTAGGTTACCGCCCCGGCCGAGCGCGCTTCTCACAGCACCCAAAAGAATCGGCACCTCGGACATCCGCCCCGTCCCCGTCTGACCGGACGCCAGGCGCCCCTCTTCCGGGCCAACGAAGCTCACTCCACGTGATCGGAGCGTGGCGACGTTCGCCTGAGTCGCGGCGTGCTCCCACATGTGAGGATCCATCGCCGGCGCGACGAGGATCGGCGCGCGTGTCGCCAGGGCGGTCAAGCTCACGAGGTCTTCGGCCAGTCCGTGCGCCATTCGGGCGAGCGTCGTCGCTGTTGCTGGCGCTATCACCATGAGGTCGGCTCTACGGGCGAGGACCACGTGCAGCTCCGCGGTCTCCGAGGCTTCGTCCCACATATCGTGATATGCACGGCGGCCGGTCACGCTCTGGAACGTAATCGGCGCCACGAAGCGCGTCGCCGATTCGGTCATCGCGACGTCGACGGCGGCGCCGGCCTGGGTCAACTTACTGGCAAGATCAGGCGCCTTGTAGGCCGCGATACTCCCCGTGACGCCGAGGATGATCTGCTTATCCGTCAGGTTGTACATGGTCCAGCTACGCTTTGTTCATCTCATGAATCAGACGCAGGCCGGTGAGCGTCAGTTGCGTGTCGACCTTATCGATAGCGTCGGTCTCCCGGGCGATGATCTCGGCCCAGCCGCCGGTGCCGATGACTTTGGCCGAACCACCAAGCTCTTCCTTGATGCGGGCCACGATGCCTTCAACGAGGCCCACGTACCCGAAAAGGATACCAGACTGGATAGCGCCCACCGTATTACGGCCGATCGCCGTGTCCGGCCGGTGCAGCTCCACGCGGGACAGCTTGGCGGCGCGCCTGAAGAGCGCTTCGGAGGCGATGCCAAGCCCGGGCGCTATGGCGCCGCCAAGGTAATCGCCGTCGGCGTTGATGGCGTCGAAGACGGTAGCCGTGCCGAGGTCGACGATGATCAGGGGCGGGCCGTACAGTCTGATCGCAGCGACCGCGTCTGCGACCCGGTCTGACCCGACCTCGCGTGGCGAGTCGTAAACGATGCGCAGGCCTGTCCGGACGCCAGTCGTGACATGCAGCGGGGAGATGTTGAAGCAGCGCTGGACGACTGCGTCGAACACGGGCTCGAGGTCCGGGACGACGCAGGCCATGATCGCCTCGTCCACAGCGTTCGCGGCGATCGACTCGTGCTGGAGCAGGCTGAGTATGAGGACCGCGTACTCATCCGGCAGGCGCTCAACGTCGGTCGCGATGCGCCACGTCGCGAGCAACTTCTCGCCTTCGAAGACACCGAGCGTGATGTTGGTGTTGCCAACGTCCATTGTCAGTAGCATAAGAACCCCTGAAGGGGGTGCGGTCATTATAACGCGGGTAAAAATTTCGCCCTCAACCGCTCCGTCTTTAAGGCGTTCGAAAAGGGCGGCATAGTCTCTGCGTTGATTAACATAAAGCGATTGACGTCCTTGCCGCCGCCCTGCTATCTTCCCGCCATCCGCTCCACCGAACACCCCACCTAACTTCACACGGAGGCGCTCCTGATGGCAGACCCAACGGCTCAACGCGTCTGGGATACTGCCCTCGGCCAGCTCCAGATTCATGTCACGAAGCCGAACTATGACACCTGGCTCAAGGACACTCTGGGGCTCCGGCACGAGGACGGTAACTTCATCGTAGGAGTCCCGACCGAGTTCGTGAAGGAATGGCTTGGAACCCGCATGAGGGGGATCGTTTCCAAGACCGTTGGCGGCATTCTGGGACAGCCGACCGAGGTCTCGTTCGAGATCATCGGCACCAACGGTACGCGAAACGGTCAAGCGCACGTGAACAGCAACGGCCGACCGGCAACCAAATCGCCAGAGATGGCGCTGGCCGAGGCCTCTCCCGTGCACTCCTTAATCTCGAGCCCATTGCTCAAGCAGCGGCTGAACCCTCGCTACACCTTCCGGACTTTCGTCATCGCGGACTCCAACCGCATCGCGGCGGCGGCTTCTTTGGCGGCCGCCGAAAGACCCGGAGAGGACTACAACCCTCTCTTCATCTACAGCAGTCCGGGCCTGGGCAAGACTCACCTCTTGCAGGCGATCGCCCTGCGCGCCGGTCAGCTGAACATCAACGCGCTCTACGTCACCTCAGAGCAGTTCGTCAACGACTTCATAACTTCGATCGCCCAGAGCCGGACCGATGAGTTCCGGCGACGCTACCGTTCCGTGCAGCTCCTGCTGCTCGACGACGTGCAGTTTCTGGGATCCAAGGGCAAGTCGCAGGAAGAGTTCTTCTATACCTTCAACGACCTGCACTCCAACGGCTGCCAGATCGTCCTCGCCGGTGACCGGCCACCCGCGGCCATCCCCGGCATGGAAGCGCGGCTGTCGTCCCGCTTCCAGTGGGGGCTGACCGCCGACATCGCGCCACCGGACGAAGAGACGCGCCTCGCCATCCTTCAAGCGAAGGCCAGTGACCGGCGGGTCGACATGCCGATTGAGGTGCTGCGCTATCTCGCGGACCGCGTCCGGGACAACATCCGCGCGCTGGAGGGGTGCCTGAACCGCGTCGTCGCCTACGCCCGTCTCACACGCAGCACGATCAACCTGGAGGTCGCGCAGAAGGCGCTGGCCGCCTTGACGCCGACGGCCGCCGCGCCCGCAAACCCACAGGCGATCCTGGAGGCCGTCTCGGAGTACTACAGCGTGCCGCTGGCGGCGATCACCGGTAAGAGCCGGGCCAAGCAGATCGCCGAGGCACGCCACATCGGGATGTACCTCCTGCGAGAGGACGCCGAGCTGGCCCTCAAGCAGATCGGTCTGCTCCTCGGCCACCGCGACCACTCAACCGTGATCCACGGCGTGCAGAAGATTACACGCGCCCTGATCGCTGATCCACGCCTGAGCGCGCAGCTGACGGAGATCCGGGGGAGCGTTTCCCACCTGTAACTCCACAACGTGCCAAGAATCCACACGAGACCGGGGTCTGGAGCAGCGCCAGCCCCGGTCTCTTCTCGCCCGCGCGTTGTTACGGAAAGTGGCGCCGCCGGTAATCCACCGCCGTCCACGACCTCGCCTCATGTAGACCACAGACTTTCCCCAGCACGAACCGATACGCCGCCAACAGATCCACGCCTCTACTACGACGACTACTAGAGATATTTATATATGTCGAACTTATAATGAGAGCGTGATAGACCGAGTAGAACTGACCTTCAAGGGCGGCGACGGTGGAAACGGGATCGTCAGCTTCCGCCGGGAGAAGTTCGTCCCTCGTGGCGGGCCCGACGGCGGTGACGGTGGTGATGGTGCCGACGTTATTATCGTCGCCAGCCGCTCCGTGCGGACGCTGAAAGAGCTCGGCCGTCGCCGGATCTACCGGGCGGATCGCGGAACGCATGGCCAGGGATCGGACAAGGCTGGACGAGGTGGTAAGGACCTGGAGCTCAAGGTCCCCGTCGGCACACAGATCACAGTCATCCGAGAAGATGGGTCGGAAGAGCCGCTCGGTGACCTGACGAGCGAAGGCCGCCGGGTGGTCGCGGCGCGCGGCGGCATGGGAGGCTGGGGTAACGCTCGCTTCGCCACCTCTGTGCACCGGGCGCCGCGCATCGCCCAGCGAGGCCAGTTGGGCCAGGAGCGGCGTGTTCGTCTCGACCTCAAACTTCTGGCAGACGTCGGCCTTGTCGGGCTCCCGAACGCCGGTAAGTCGACGCTTCTGGCGGCGATGTCGGCGGCTCGTCCACGGGTAGGCGCCTACCCGTTCACCACGCTGGAGCCGAGTCTCGGTGTCGTCGACGTCGGTTGGCAGCGGTTCGTGGCGGCGGACATACCGGGCCTGATCGAAGGCGCGCACGAAGGTGCCGGCCTGGGCCTCGACTTCTTGCGTCACGTCGAACGCACCCGCCTGCTCGTCCACCTGATCGACGGTGGCAACCCGGATCCGTGGGCCGACATGCTGGCGATCAACCGGGAGCTGAGCGAATACGGGCACGGGTTGGAGGGGCGCCAGCAGATCGTCGCCATCAACAAGATCGACATCGTAGAGGTCGCGGAGCGCCGGGACGAACTGGAGGCTCTCTTCCGCAGGGATGAGATCGAGCTGGTGTTTATCTCGGCGGCCGGCGGTGAAGGCGTCGAGGGGTTGACCATGGAGCTGGCGCGTCGCCTCAAGGAGATGGACGAAGCGGAAGCGGCGCTCAGCGCGGCGGAAGTGGGACAGGAAGCGCCGGCGCCGGTGGTGCGTCCAGCCGGGCGCCCCGGCAGCGTCACCATTCACCGCGACGATCATACCTACCGCGTGGAGGGGGAGCGCGCGATCACCTTCGCCGAGATGATGCCGCTGGAGACCGATGAGGGCCGTGCCGAGTTGTGGCGACGCTTCGGCCTCTGGGGTGTCACCGGCGCTCTCAAGCGCGCCGGCGCCAAGCGGGGCAATCGGATCGTGCTGGGCCGCGTCGAGCTGGAGATGGAAGCGTGAGAGCCGGCGTCCTCGGCGGGAGCTTTGATCCGGTTCACACCGGGCACCTGGGGCTCGCGGAGACGGCCTACGAGCAGGCTGGCCTGGACCGCGTCATCTACGTCCCTGCGGGGTATCAGTGGCGGAAGGCCGACCAGCAGATGGCGCCGGCCGGTGATCGCTGCGAGATGGTGCGGCTGGCGATCGCCGGTCACCCTCACTTTGAGCTATCCACGCTGGAGGTTGAGCGCGAGGGGCCGTCCTACTCGGACGTTACCCTGGAGGCGCTAAGGAAGGAGAGACCGAGAGCGGAGTTCGTCTTCATCCTGGGCCGGGACGCACTGGCCGATCTGCCGAACTGGCACGCGCCTGAGAGGGTGCTGGAGCTGGCGACGCTGGCTGTGGCTGGTCGGCCCGGAGACGGCGGGCCAACGGTCTCTGAGGCGCTCCCGGGCGGGCTGCATGGGCGCGTCATCTGGCTCGACATGCCCCCGATCAACGTTAGCGCGACAGACATCCGCGAGCGAGTGCACGCCGGACGCTCGATCGAGGGCCTCGTCCCGGAGGCGGTCCGCGAGTACATTGCGGCCGAGATGCTCTACCGCGACTAGAGTACGAACGTCAGGCGCACCTGCGCGCCCTGTTCGTCAGCCCAGTCGGCCATCGCTGCCAACTCTCGCAGGCGCTCCGGTAGCTCCGGCAGGGCAGACGTCATCTCTCGTAGCTCTTCGTCCGAGTCGATCGCCGACGCTACGGAGCGGGCACATTCGGCCAGGCCGGCTGCGTCTTGCCAGAGGCGCTCCAGGAGTTCTTCCTCCGCGGCGTTTTCGGCGGCCGCGTCGCCGAAGTTGAGCAGGGGGCCCATGGCGACGCGCAGCCGGCGCTTGATGATGCTCGAGGCCTTGGCCAGCGGGTGCTCAGCGCCGTAGCGCTCGGAGTGCGCCATCGAGATGAAGTAGACGATATCGCTGGAGTCGCCGAGGAACTCGACGGGTGGGTCGCCGGCCGGCGTTTCGAAGATGAGGACGGTCTGGGAAGTCTCAGGCATCTGGTCGCCTGTAGGCAAGGGCGACGGCCGGACTCTGAACGAACGATATGTCATAGCGTTCGTCCTCGGTCAGGCGGCGCGCGTAGGACTTGATGTCCTCCGCCCAGGTCGGTCCGGCGAACTGTGACCAGTCGACCGGCGATTGCCCCGTTACCGCGTGCTCCAGGAGAAACCAGTTCGACATCACCAACAGCCCGCCCGGCCGCACGAGGTCAGCAAGCCGGTCGTAGTACAACGGTTGAGCGCCGAACCAGCCGTCGTCGTGGACGATGTCGTAGGTGCCATTGAGGGCAGGCAGGATGTCATCCGCTTCGCCTGCCAGCGCCGTGATGCGGTCACCCACCCCGAACTGCTCCGCGTGTCGGCGGATCGCCTCGATGTGCTCGCTGAAGCGGTCGATCGCCTCGACGTGCCCGCCGGCGCCGACGATGTCAGCGAACCAGAGGGCGCTGTAACCCAGGCCGCCGCCGATCTCAAGCACCCTTTTCGCGTTAGTGGCGCGACCGATAGCGGCGAGCAAGCGCATCTTCAGCGCGTTCGATGGGTACGCCCCGCACTCTTGCTCACCACCCGTGAGGGTGCTGGCATGCTGGAGGCGGTGAGCGTTCGAGGCGTCAGTTACTTCGGTGAACGGGTCCGCGCCGTGGAGGCTGAGGAGGAAGTCGTCGAAGCTGTTGTCAGGCACGTGTCCAGTATACGGACAGGCGCGGCGCTAGACGTCCAGCGTGGCCTGGTCGTAGTGCGCCTGGATGAAGCGCTTGCGCGGGGCGACTTCTTCGCCCATCAGGTCGCTGAAGACGCGGTCGGCTTCCATCGCGTCCGGGACGGTGACCTGGAGGACGGTGCGGATCTCCGGGTCCATCGTCGTCTCCCAGAGCTGGGACGGGTTCATCTCGCCCAGACCCTTGTAGCGCTGCACCATGAGGCCCCTGGTGTCCTTGATCTTGTCGAGGTGAGCGTCCTTGTCCTGGTCGGAGAAGAACCAGCGCACGTCCTTGCCCTTCTGCACGCGGAAGAGGGGCGGCTGCGCGATGTAGAGGTGGCCGCCGTCGATCAGCTCCGGCATGTAGCGGAAGAAGAACGTCATCAGCAACGTGCGGATGTGCGCGCCGTCGACGTCGGCGTCGGTCATTATAATCACGCGGTGGTAGCGCAGCTTCTCCGCGTTGAAGTCCTCGCCGAAGCCGGCGCCCAGGGCGGTGATCACGGCCCTGATGTCCTCGTGGGCCAGCGCCTTGTCCGGGCGCGCCTTCTCGACGTTCAGGATCTTTCCTCGCAGCGGCAGGATCGCCTGGAAGCGCCGGTCGCGGCCCTCCTTGGCGGTGCCACCGGCCGATGGGCCCTCTACCAGGTGCAACTCCCGCACCTCCGGGTTGCGCTCGGAGCAGTCGGCCAGCTTGCCGGGCAGAACGCTATCGTCAAGGAAGCCCTTTTTGATCACGAGGTCACGCGCCTTGCGTGCGGCCTCGCGGGCGCGCGCCGCCGTCAGCCCCTTCTCAATGATCTTGCGGGCGTCCTGCGGGCGCTCTTCGAGCCAGCTGGAGAGCGCTTCGCCGAGGGCGGATTCGACGATGCCCTTCAACTCGGCGTTGCCGAGACGCGTCTTCGTCTGGCCTTCGAACTGTGGCTCGGCGAGCTTGACGCTGACGACGGCGACCAGGCCCTCGCGCGTGTCCTCGCCGGAGAGGTTGGAGTCGGCGTCCTTGAGTATCTTCGCCTTGCGGGCGTACTCGTTGAGTGCGCGCGTCAGAGCGGAGCGGAAGCCTGTCAGGTGCGTGCCGCCGTCGATAGTGTGGATGCAGTTGGCGAACGAGAGAGTCGACTCGTTGAAGGAATCGTTGTACTGAAGCGCGACCTCGACCATCGCGCCATCGGCGCTGCGCTCCATGTAAAACGGGTCGTGGTAGGTGTGGCGGTTCTTGTTCAGTCGCGCTACGAACGAGCGGATGCCGCCCTCGAAGTAGTAGGTGAAGCTGCGGTCTATGCGCTCGTCGACGAACTCGATCCAGATGCCCTTCGTGAGGAAGGCCATCTCGCGGAAGCGCTGGGTAAGAGTGTTGAAGTCGAAGGTTGTGTCCTCGAAGATCTCGGTGTCAGGCAGGAACCAGGTGGTGGTGCCCGTCTCCTTGGCGCCATTGGATGAGGTCTTGAGCTTGCCCTTGGCCTTGCCCCGCTCGTAAAGCTGGCGGTGTGTCTTGCCGCCGCGACGTACCTCCACCCACATCTCTGACGATAGGGCGTTGACGACCGCTGCGCCGACGCCGTGCAGGCCGCCGGAGACCTTGTAGGCCTGGCTGTCGAACTTGCCGCCGGCGTGAAGGTAGGTCATCACTGTTTCAAGCGCGGACTTGCCTGTTCGCTTGTGCTTGTCGACGGGAATCCCGCGGCCGTTGTCGGTAACGGTCACGCCCCCGTCGGTGCCGATGACGATGGAGATGCGGTCACAGAAGCCGGCCATCGCCTCATCGATAGAGTTATCGACGATTTCGTAGACTAGATGGTGGAGGCCGCGCTCATCGGTCGAGCCGATGTACATGCTGGGCCGCCGCCGGACGGCCTCCAGGCCCTCAAGGACCTGAATGTCAGCGGCGGTATACTTCTGTTTTGTATCTGTCATACGGGGAAATTCAGTCCTTTTGGGTGGGGTTTGAGTGTTTGTGATGCCAGATACATTCTACCATATTTTGGCCCTTTTCGGTACCTGAATCCGCCTTGCCGACGCCTGCGAATCGGCGTTACGGCCGTGCCTCCGAGCGCACACATCTGAACAGGCTCCGTGGCGTTCGCCCTGAGGCTCGCCTGTATCCGCTTTAACCGCTAGGATTGGACGGAGTGCCTGAGTCCGACGATGCTGCCGGTTAGGTGCCGGTGTAAACGTAGGCTCTTGGCGAAAGTGCGCGCAAGGAGGTAGCCCACGTGCTGATTGTGAGTGACAGAGCGCTGGTCGTGATGGCCAACGCGCTGGACGCCGGCCAATTGCCCGAAGAGCAGGTTCTGCGGCTGGCGGTGGACGAGGAAGGCGAGTTCGGCCTCGTTCTTGACGAGGCGCGTGACGGTGACGAGATCATCTCCCGGAACGAAAAACCGGTACTTTACATCGATAGCGAAGCGTCAATGTCGCTCCATGGTGCCAAGCTGGATGTGGCGGAGGGCATGAGCCCGGTGCGACTAGCGCTGAAGATGCCTGAGCCCGGCCTCTAGACAGGGGCAAAGTGTACGGTAGGCCGAGCAGCCGTGTGTCCCAGCGTTACGGATCAGTCCGTGAGTTCGCTGCCAGCTTTCGTATTGTCGCCACTCGCTCCGAGGTCCAGGCGTATCGACGGCTTGGCGCGCTGAGGAAGCCCGGTGGTACCCACGTTTCACCGCCCACATCGGTCGCTCCCAACTGTTCGTAGAACGCGCGCGCCCGGCTGTTCTGTTCGAGCACCAGGAGGTACAGGCCGATCTTTGTGTACTCGGCGACGCACCAGTCGGCTACTCTGGCCAGGAGACTCTTGCCCAGCCCGCGCCCCTGCCACTCGCTATGCACGTGGAGGTTGTCGAGGAGCGTGCCCCAGCGCGCATCATCTGCGCCGTAAGCGCAGGCGAAGGCCGCCAGTTTCCCGTCCTCCTCGGCCACGATTACGAATTGATTGGGGGGCGGCGTCGACATGCGTTCCTGCCAGACGGCCTTGCGGTCCTCAAATATTGCGTCGGAGCGGTACTCATCGCTCAGGACGCCGCGAAAAGTAGCTAGCCAGCTCTCTGCGTGAAGGGCGGCGATGGCCGCTGCATCAGGGCGAGTGCCCATTCGATAGCGCATCCAGGCAGTCGCCTAGATCAGGTTGCGGGCGATCATCTCTTCGGCGATTTGTATCGCGTTCAGCGCCGCGCCCTTGCGCAGGTTATCGCTGACGAGCCAGAAGGCGATTCCCATCGGGTGCGAGGCGTCCTGCCGTATGCGGCCGACGAACGTCTCGTCCCGACCGGCGACGGCCCACGGCGTTGGGTAGATGCTGACCGACGGCTCGTCCTGGACGTAGACACCGGGCGTTGTCTTGATCGTCTCGTGGAACTCTTCGGGGGTGATCGCCCTGGCGAACTCGGCGTGCACGGCCTCAGAGTGTCCGGTGAAAACGGGCGCGCGAACGCAGGTAGCAGAGACGGCAAGCTCCGGCTCGTGCATGATCTTGCGCGTCTCGTTGATGATCTTCCACTCTTCCTTCGTGTAGCCGCTGCCGAGGAAGACGTCTACCTGCGGCAAGAGGTTGAAGGCGATCTGGTGCGGGTAGACGTGCGGTCGTGTGTCTTCACCGTCCAGCACCTGGCGTGTCTGCTCGGTTAGCTCACCGATGGCCGCGGCGCCGGTCCCCGACACGGACTGATAGGTGTCGACGATTACGCGCACGAGCTCGTACTTCTGGTGCACTGGCCACAGCACCTGACAGAGCGGCGTGGTGGGGCAGTTGGGGATCGAGACGATGCCTCTGTGATCCTTCAGGTCGTCGGCGTTGACCTCCGGCACGACGAGCGGTACGTCTTCCTCCATGCGCCATGCCGAACTGTCGTCGATGCAGACGGCGCCGGCCTTGACCGCCGGCGGGATCAGCGTCTTCGAGACCTCAGTCGTCGCCGAGAAGAACGCCAGGTCGACTGACTCGAACGACTTTGGCGTGGCCTCCTCGACTTCGATCTCCCACTCGCCATAGGTTATCTTCTTGCCGGCGGAGCGGTGCGAGGCGAGAAGGCGCAGCCCCTTGATGGGGAAGGCCCGCTGCGCGGCGATCTTGAGGAACTCGCGCCCGACCAGGCCGGTGGCGCCGACGATGGCTACATTCAGTGGTGCAGGCATGGTGGAGCCATGGTAGCGAATCCACCGTTCGTGGGGCAATGGCTCCGCGTGGCGGAGGTCAGAACCATCGCCAGAGCCAGTTGCGTTCGAAACCGACCTTGGCCCAGTGCCAGAGGCGGTTGGGGCCACGCATAGCGACGTCCGGGTCGGGCTCGTTGAAGAAGTGGCCCGTGATGTAGGATCCGCGCCCGCCGCCGGTTTCCAGAAAGCAGCCGCCCTGCCCGCCGAAGGCCCAGATCGGGTCGCTGCCGGCGATCTCGGCGGCGATGTTTCGCGCGACGACCTCGGCCTCTCCGTGCGCGAAGACGCCTGCCTTGGGCAGCTGAGTTCCGTTCGCCAGTGGGATCATCGTCGCGTCGCCGATCGCGTAGACGTCAGGCGCGGCCGTCGCCAGCGTCTCGCGGTCGACGGGCACCCAGTCGCCGCCGTTAACGAGCGCCGAGCGCTTGAGCACGTTTGGCAGCCGGTGTACAGGCGTCGCGATGAGCATGTCGAAGCCGGCGTCGGAGCCGTCGGTGAAGTTGAGCCGCCCGTTCTCGTGGTCCACGGTCTTGAGCGAGACACCGCCAGTGAAGCCGATATCGCGCTCCCGCAGCAGGTCGACGACACGCTCACCGATCTCCTTGCCGGCCGCTTTCAGCGGGATCTGCTCGGGCGAGTAGAAGTGCAGTTCGACGTCGCCGCGGATCTTGCGCTTGCGGAAGTAGTGCTCCAGGAGCATCGCGCCCTCGTATGGCGCGGCGGGGCAACGGTAGGGCAGCGACGTTACGCAGACGGCGACGCGGCCGCCGCTGATCTTCGGCAACTCTTCCCGCAGGCCCTCAGCGCCCTCCGCGTGGTAGAACGTCCACGCATGGTTCAGGCCAGGCACCTCTTCCGAGGAGTAGTCGACGCCGAAGCTGACGACGAGGTAGTCGTACGGTAGCTCCTCGCCGCCTTGCGCTTGCACACGCTTGTGGGCAAAGTCGAGGCCGGTGATCTCGGCCGCCTTGAACTCGATCCCCTTCCGTTCCAGCTTGCGCAGGTCTCGCGAAACGCGCTCCACGCGGCGCTGCCCCAGCATCACCCACGGGAACGAAGGCGCGAACGTGTAGATGGGCGAACGATCGACCAGAACGACGCGGTGCTCCTGGTTAAGCATTCTTCGCAGGCGGCTGGCGGCGACGAGGCCGCCGACCCCGGCCCCCAGGACGAGGACGGTCTTACCCGGCATCGGTTCGCTGGCGCGCCACGTCGGACTCGAAGCCGAACAACCCCTCGAGGCCGATGACGAGCGACTTAAGGTTCATCACTTCGCGTACCGCGAGTAAGACGCCGGGCATGAACGAAGCCCGGTCCGATGTGTCGTGCCGTATCCGGAGCGTCTCGCCCAGCCCGCCGAATATTACTTCCTGGTGAGCGACGAGGCCCGGCAGGCGAACGCTGTGAATCGCGATGCCGTCGACGGCGCCGCCACGTGTCCCCTGGACCGTCTCTCTCTTCGCTGCTGGTCTGCTCATCGGCTTGCCGTGCACATCGACGATCGCCTTCGCGGTTGCGAGCGAAGTGCCAGACGGGGCGTCGACTTTGCCGTCATGGTGCTGCTCCACGATCTCAACGTTGTCGTAGAAGCGTGCGGCCATGCGCGACATCTGTTGCATGAGGATCGCCCCGATCGCGAAGTTCGAAGCGACGACCGCTCCCAGATCTCGCCTGGCACACTCTTCGCCCAGGTGTGAGACGAAGCTCTCGCTGAGTCCGCTCGTGCCCGAGACGAGGCGCACGTTCTCTGCCAGCGCTGCTTCCGCGAGCTTGGGCGTCCACTCGGCGCTCGTGAAGTCCACGATCACGTCGGGGCGGGTGCGGGTGATGAGGGCGGATGGGTTGCGCTCGAACGGGACAAGCACCTCCCCCTCGCCCGGGAGGGAGATGTACTCCTCCGTGGAGAGGAGGTCGACAACGCCGACCGGCTCCATATCGTCTTCGGCCGAGACGGCGTGCAGAACCTCACGGCCCATCTTGCCGCTGCCGCTGATCAGGACTTTGATAGTCATGTGACACCGCCTGGCAGGGCGCGATCCGCTATCAGCGGAGACGCTCTGCCGAGGCGGGTACAGTCTACCAGCGTTTCATGGGTGCTGGGGGAGGCGGAGGAGGAGGGCTGCCCGGCTCGCGACGGAATCCGCCGCTGGGGCCGCTGTCGCCGCCGCTGGGACCGCCACCACCGCCGCCGCCGCCGCCGCCGCGATACG
>Ga0255058_10001097_pt1 | contig 15393 bp, 16 predicted proteins | sample Cases_109_9_MG_FD_188637 | JGI IMG/M metagenome (GOLD analysis project Ga0255058, IMG submission 188637) | Seawater microbial communities from Amundsen Gulf, Northwest Territories, Canada - Cases_109_9 | ecosystem: Environmental > Aquatic > Marine > Gulf | place: Canada: Northwest Territories... | reverse complement strand
CTATCCTACACGCTGCGCAAGCCATTATGGGTAGTTGGGAAGGGCGGCATGGAGCTCAATGAGACTCGCGGTAAGCCGGACAGTCTGACAGATACCTGGTCCGGAGTAGACAATCTTCCGGAATACAGAGTCGTCGGAGACAGGCGTTCGAAAACTTCTATCATGGTCCCACTTGAATACGGAGATCGGGTTTTTGGTGTGATAATCCTGGAGTTCGAACGGCTCATCCCCATCTCCCAGAAAGCCAAGGACAACGCGCAGATGATCGCCGACGCAATTGGCAGAATTATCTGGATCTGGAAGACGACCGAAACACAGCTGGGTGGGACGCGCGACGCACTTGAAGAATTGAAGAACACCACTAACTCCATTGTTTCTCCGATCGGGAGACGAACCGTATTTGTCTCCAGTTCAGACGAAGCCGATCAAGCCGTTATGAAGATAATTCTTAGCGTGCTGGAGGAATTTGAGCACATATTCAAGCCCATCTACTGGAAATACGAGCAAGCCAGCGGAAATATCAACGACCAGGTACGAGCGGGCATAGCCGGCTGCGATTTCGGCATATGCTATTTCTCAGAGCCCGCGACAGAAAATGTACCGGGCGGCCAGGCGTACCAAGACAATCCGAACGTCCTGTTCGAGGCGGGAATGATGCAAATGTTACATGAGTTTCGCGATAGACATGACGCGCTGACCTCGCGATGGATACCGATTCGTGAGGATCATGAAGAGGCTCCCCCATTTAATTTTGCGGGCGATCGTATCGTCGTGATCCCACGAATGAAGGGCACGGGCGAACTGGACGGGGAGAGGCTCACGCAGATGTTGCGCAGCACGGTCACGGAACTCGTGGACCGGCTGGGTCTCGAGTGACGTAAGGTGCGGGTGGTCCTGGCATATGACAAGACCTGGATATCTCTCGGATTTATGCGAAGAATAGGAATGCGCCGCCGACGGGCCGGGAGTGTATGCCGGTACTGGGTTTTTCGGCGCTGATGATACGGCCCGGCGAGCAGGTCAACATTCCCAAACGCTCTGCCTCCGGTGTGCTGAAGATCGTCGATGGCCATGGCCAGGCGGACATTGACGGGGCCAGCTTTGATTGGGACCAGCACGATATCCTGGCCGTACCGACGCATTCGGCCGTCGCCCTCAGCAACGGCTCCACGGAACAAGCCGCGTATGTGTTTCTGGTGGACGATGCCCCACTGCAGCGCAAGAGCGGTATCTACGAAGTCTTCGACTAAGAGAGCAAAAAAACATGAGCAGCGTATTCGATTTAGGTGATCGACCCGGCGTGGCAATCCATGGGTCGGAAAAGACGTTCCCGGTGCGCCGCATCTATTGCGTCGGCCGCAACTATGAAGCCCATGCCCGGGAGATGGGTACAGACCCGGATCGCGATCCGCCGTTTTTTTTCACCAAGCCGGCTGACGCCGTTGTTGCAAACGGAGTGGATGTGCCGTATCCAGCCCGCACGGAGAATTTCCACCACGAAATTGAGCTTGTAGTCGCTATTGGCCAGGGCGGCCGCGATATTTCAGTCGAGGATGCTGAACAGCATATATTCGGTTATGCCGTCGGTAACGATCTCACCCGGCGTGACCTGCAAGTGGCGGCGCGCAAACAAGGCCGGCCCTGGGATACCGGCAAAGCGTTTGATCTGTCTGCACCTATTACGGCGATCCACGCCGTTGCCGATAACGGCCATATCCGGGAGGGCGAGATAAATATCAAGGTAAACGGTGAGATTCGGCAGCAGGCCGATATCCGCGACCTGATCTGGAGCGTGCCGGAAATCGTCGCGGAGCTCTCTACGCTGTTTGAGTTACACCCGGGCGACCTGATCTATACAGGAACGCCCGCCGGAGTTGGGCCGGTGGTTGCCGGTGACCTGATGGAAGGTTATATCGAGGGGCTGGACACTTTAACGAACCGCGTGACGTAAGGAATCCGACAAGACAATGAAGCCCATAAAGCTTTATACGTTCTGGCGCAGCTCTGCTGCTTATCGTGTGCGCATCGTGCTTAATTTGAAAGGGCTCACATACGAAAGCATTCCCATCCATTTTCGTAAAGAGGGTGGCCAACATCGAAAGCCGGATTTTCTTGCAATAAATCCTCAAGGCCTGTTGCCGGTACTGCAGGAAGGGGACTGGCACTTGAGTCAGTCGCTCGCCATCGCGGAATATCTGGATGAGGTTTACCCGGAGCCGGCGCTGCTTCCCGGCAATCCGCGAGACAGGGCAGAAGTACGCGCCCTGGCCCAGATAATCGCCTGCGAAATTCATCCACTTAACAACCTGCGAGTGCTCGGCTACCTGCGCGAACGTCTGGGTCAGGACGACTCGGGTATCAATGAATGGTATGCACATTGGGTAGATATCAATTTTGCGGCGTTGGAAGCTCGGCTGAATGCCGTTGCGGGCGAATATTGCTACGGCGATGAAATCACTCTGGCAGATGTTTGTCTCGTGCCACAGGTGTATAACGCCCGGCGATTCAATGTTGAGCTGGCACCCTATCCCAATATCGAGCGGATCGATAAATCGCTGAATGAATTACAGGCATTTGCCGATGCGGCACCTGAAAGACAGCCCGATTCTGAATAAGCGAGTCTGAGTGAGGATAAGCAATGACTGAAACAGCAACACACTATCAGTAATCTCACGACACCGGGAAATGCATGACTGATTCTTGTGATCCTTGCGCTGGCGGCAACTCTGGATTGCCATACGCCGGAACGTGTCGTCCCACCGCTAGGGTACTGGGTTTATTTGTGAACAATGTCCATTACCCCCGACCCCGTACTTCTGTTCAACTACTCTGCGGCAACTTTGAACTCACACCGCATTCACTACGACCGTCCATACGCCATGCAAAGGGAAGGCTATCCCGGGCTTGTTGTCCATGGGCCGCTTTCCGCCACGTTACTGCTACAACTGTTGATTGAGAATGTTCCCGAAGCTGTCGTCACGGATTTCTCATACACGGCTGTCAGTCCGCTATTCGACACTTCGGGTTTTCGTATTTGCGGCCGAGTCGACGGGCACACTGCGACTTTATGGGGCGTGGACAATAATGATACGCTTTCATTGACGGCAAAGGCGGAGCTTTTCAGGTAGTATTTTTCAGGTGCAACATTGTGCAATAGATGTGGGACCTAATGTGCCGTCTGCGGCGAATTTGTACTCACGCAGGTGACACCTGATTTGGAAGACCAAAGATTGCGAGTAAGAATTCACAAATTATTCGAAACCTTTCTTCAGGCACATGCTGCCCGACCTGAAACTTCGATCGTGCATTCGCTTACGCAATCACCCTGCCTCGGTGATTTTTTGGACGAACTTGATCCGAACCTGAGTCTGGACTGGTCAGGTCAATCTTTTATAGGTTTGCCCGCGCTGCGTGAAAAAGTCGTTGAGCGCTGGGGCTATGCTCCGGACTGCGGCCCAGATGATGTGTTGATTACAGCAGGTACGGCTGAGGCAAATTTTCTGGCGATCAGTAATTTGCTTGGGCCGGGTGATGAGATGATAGTGGATGTTCCAGGTTGGCCACAGCCGTTAGTACTGGGTGAGGCGCTTGGTATAAGAGTAAAAAAACTTGTTCGCGAAGAAGCAGCGGGGTGGATGTTCGATTTCAATCAGCTAAAAGCGCTAATTTCACCCAGGACAAAGCTGATTTTTATTTGTAATCCGAATAATCCGACGGGGCATGTGCTGGATGAAAAGGAATTGCTGCGCGTTGTTGATATGGCTGATCGCGTTGGTGCCCATGTGCTGACCGATGAAGTCTACCGGTCAATGGAATGGGATAATCAACCTACGCCGAGGGTTGCCAGCTTATACGAACGAGGCATCAGTACTGGAAGTGTCTCCAAGGTGCTAGGACTGCAGGGCCTGAGAACCGGGTGGATGGTTTCGCGTGATTCCAGCTTGCTGTTTGATTCCATGGTTTTACGTGAAGACACCAGTGAGATTATGAATATCATGGGCGAATACATTGCTGATATCGCTTTGGGCAAGAGTCGATTCGCGGAATCCGTTGCGAAAGCAAGGAAGGCTGGCGAACAGAATTTGAATCTTATCGATGATTTCGTGCAATCCCGTTCCGAGCTATCGTGGGTTCGGCCGCAGGCCGGCCTTATCGGATTTTGCAGATTTGACAACGATATGAACGCAGCAGAGGTATTTGAGCGGTTGCTCGCACCGCCCTATAGCACCTTCGTCATGCCCGGGAATGCCTATGGTTTTCAGCATCATATCAGGGTCGGCGCCGGTGGCGCAGGCGCTCAAGACGTCGAGAGGGGATTGGCTGAGCTTGCACGGTTCTTCCGCGATCAGGCCGGGTCGTAGAAATGTCTCGGGCTTACCGGCGGTTCGGAGTGAGCGGTAGTCCTGGTATTACGCATGTATAAAGTGGAACTACGATCAGATACCTTCACGATGCCGGATGAAGGAATGCGGCACGCTATTCTTGAAGCGGACGCAGGTAATTCCGGGTATGGTGAAGATCCTTCGGTTAATCAGCTGGAAATCGAGGTTGCACAATATTTCGGCGTAGAAGCCGGAGTTTTTCTGCCCTCGGCGACCATGGCCGGGCAAATTGCGATTCGTGTCTGGACCCGGCCGGGTGACCAGGTGCTCATTGAGGAATTTGGTCACAACTATCACTTTGAAACGGGTTCGATGTCTGCAATCTCCGGCGTGCAAGCGAGATTACTGCGAGGTACACGAGGAATTCTTGCTCCTGAAACGATCAAGGCTTCGATTACCCACCCGGAAAATTCTTATGCTCATACGTCACTAATCGTGCTGGAGAACACGTCAAATTTCGGTGGTGGCACCATTTACACACAAGAAAAACTTGACGCCATTTATTCTGTGGCCGCGCATAGTAATTTGCCCGTGCATATAGACGGAGCACGAATATGGAACGCCATCGTTGCCAGCGAAAGCGACCCGAAACAGAGTATCCAGCCTGGCGGATCGATGTCGGTCTGCTTTTCGAAAGGATTGGGCGCTCCGATGGGCGCGGTATTGCTCGGTTCGGCCAACTTTATTCGAGAGGCCCGTCGTATTCAAAGCATGTTGGGCGGTGTGATGCGACAAGTAGGATTTATGGCAGCGGCAGCGCTCTACGGATTTCGTCACAACATGGCCAGGCTGGCCGAAGATCATGAGAATTGTCTGTTCATGGCAAAGCGATTAGCCGGTCATTCTGCACTGGAAATTGATCTGCAATGCGTGCAATCAAATATTCTCTTTTTGAAGGTGAAGGCAGGGGACCAGCGTGCCTCAAGGCTGGTCGACGAACTGGCACAGGACGGAGTAGGAGTGCTTGACGTTGGGTCATTGATAAGATTGGTTACCAGTAGCAATGTTTCCCGAGAAGATTGCGAATATGCCGCTGAGGCGATTTCTCGGCTTCTTGGATGACGAAATTTGATGTACTCATCAATGATGATTGACCGTTCTCTAGAAGTGTGGCGAGTCAATGCCTTTACGACCACGCGTTTTACCGGAAACCCCGCGGGCGTTGTGACAGATGCCGATGGACTATCGGATTCGATAATGCTGGCCATCGCCGGCGAGCTCAATGATATTTCTGAAACAGTATTTATCAGTCGGCCCGATACCGAGCGTGCCGATATTTGTTTGCGTTATTTCACTTCTACGACCGAGGTGGATCTGTGTGGACACGCGACAGTATCCGCCTTATTTGCGCTTGCCTGGTCGAATCGCATCGGCGGTGTCAATGAAAAGAAGATTATTCGCGCGCAGACCAAAGTAGGCGTTCTGCAGCTCGGATTGCAGTTTGTCGACCGCAAGCCGGTCTGGGCCTCTATGGAACAACTTGTTCCACGAATACATCCCGCACCGGGCGCTGATCGTGTGCCCGGCATTCTGGGGTTGCCTGCAGACGCTTTCTGCGATGAGCCGCAGATTGGCTGTGCCAGCAGTGGGCTATGGGCCTGTTTTGTGCCACTGAAATCTGTGTCTCACCTGCAGAAAATTCAGATCGATAGCGACGCCATAGAGTCGATATGGCCACAGAACGCGGAGTTCTCGGGTATCTATCCTTTCGCCTTTGTCGATCAGAACACGACGCAAGGGCGCTTTTTCTGTCCGCCAAGTTTTGGTATCTATGAAGATCCCGTTACTGGAACCGCTTGCGGCGCACTGGGTGGATACTTGATGGCACAGGGCCGCATGCCGAAGAGCGGTGAACTGCACGCTCGTCAGGGATTTGAGATGGGAAGGGGGGGTGTAGTCGAAGTAAGCTGTAACTCAAACGGCAAAATGAATATACAAGGCCAGGCCGTGGCAGTTTTTCAAGGTGAGATAAGCTCATGATAAGCGCTCATTTTATATGCTGGGTACGGATGTCAGTGGCTGTTGAAAGTAAACCCTGTAAGGACCCGATTATTGGCCTTACCCTGTTTCTGGCAACCCTGATTTTTCCATGTACCAGTGCCCATGCCGACCTTGAAAACTTTTGTGAACGTCTTCCTCGCGCGGCCTACAGTAATTTTGAAAAAAGCAAAATCAGTACGGACTGGTTTGAAGTATATGAAGTGGAAACCGATGTCTGGGCTATTTACGAACCATTTCAATGGCAGGAAGTTATCTCGTACCTGATCATCGGCAGCGAATCTGCCTTGCTTTTCGATACCGGAAACGGCATGGATAATATCAGGGCTATTGTCGATCAAATAACCGATAAGCCCATCCAGGTACTAAATTCGCATAGTCATTTTGATCATATCGGAGGCAATTACCAGTTTGAGGAAATTCTGTCGCCTTCTACGAAATTCTCCGTTGCGAACAGCAGGGGCAATGATAGTCAACAAATAAAAATGGAGGCATCAGCAGAAGCCTTGTGTAAAGGCCTTCCTGCAGGAGTCACAAAAGAAAATCACCACATTAAAGCCTATTCGATTACTGCCCGGGTTCAGGAGGGAGATATTATTGATTTAGGGAGCAGGAAGCTTGAGATTCTTCAGGTTCCTGGCCACACTGATGATTCCGTTGCATTGCTCGACCGGGACTCCGGCCTGTTGTGGACAGGTGACAGTTTTTATGAGGGTCCAATTTGGCTATTTTTTCCGGAAACCGATCTTGCTGCTTATAAAACGTCCCTTGCTCGATTAGTCGCCCTTGTTCCTCAACTAAGAGCTCTTTTTCCTGCCCATAATACTCCGAAAGCCAGCCCCTCTATGCTCGTTGAAACGCAAAAAGCGTTTGAACTTGTACTACAAGGTAAAGCCGAACCCGTACCTACCTGGGAGGGCGTGGTTACGTTTGAGTTCGAAGGTTTCGGATTCCTGATGCGGGAAGACTATAAGACTATTCCAGACAACTGAGATTTATCGGTCTAAAGAGGAGCCGAAACGAGTCGGTGGTCTACTGCCGTTTTCTCATTGAAGATTTGCAACAGTCAATTAATTCGATAATACTAGAAATATAGTTGACAATTCTCAAAACAGGGTGTACTTTCCTGTTATGAAGCTTGAAGTCGCGGCAAAGCAGCTGGAAGCTCTGGGTAATCCAACCCGGCTGGCCATTTACCGTGTGCTGATCCAGGTCGGCCAAAAAGGTAGCCCCGTAGGCAAAATCAGAAAGAAACTCGATATACCGGCGTCGACGCTTTCACACCACATCGCCAAGCTGGTACATGCAGGTCTGGTCACGCAAGAACGAGACAGCCGCAGCCTGTATTGCAAAGCAGACTACACAAACATGGATGACTTAATGACGTTCCTGATCCGTAACTGTTGTGCTGAAGACTCGTGCATTCAGGTGTCTGAATAAATGGCGTTTTTTTTCATCAATTAATTCGATAGTTCTGGAATAAAGGAGATGTCAATGGCCTTGGACCAAACTGGTTGCAACGCGCTGGACACCCAATACGGTCCCCGGGTTTCCGGCACAACCGGCAGCCCTGTGATGGATTACCTGAAGAAGATCGACAGGACCTGGCTCCTGATCGGGCTTGTTTTTCTGGCGATCGGGATCGGATTGCCAGCACATTGGTTGCAGAGCGTCGAGTTCACGGCCAACAGTTTATGGAGCATTTCCCCGTTTCTGCTGCTGTCTGCAACTTTGGCCGGGTACCTTGAAGCGGCAAGCGCGGACCGGTTGATTGGCAAAGTATTCTCTGACCGGGTGTTCCTCGCGATAGCCGCAGCCGCTGTTTTTGGCGCCCTGTCACCCTTTTGTTCCTGCGGTGTTATTCCGTTGATCGCGGCACTCCTGGTGGCCGGCGTTCCGCTCGCGGCCGTTATGGCATTTTGGGTAGCGTCGCCGATCATGTCTCCCTCCATGTTCGTGGTTACTGCAGCCGGTATCGGCCTGGATTTTGCCGTAGTGAAAATGATCTCGGCCATCGCGATTGGCCTGTTTGCGGGTGGTGCGACTTTGCTCTTGCAGCGTCTGGGCTTTTTCGGGAATCCCGTGAGGCAATCACCAGTGTCATCCTGCAGTGGCGATAAATCTGCTGAGAAGATCAAAAACAGCGTAACGGTGTGGCGAGTCTGGCAGCATCCGGAGCGTGTTCAGGTTCTAAAGCAGAAAACGTCGGGCATGGTGCTGTTCCTGGGCAAATGGCTGACACTGGCATTTCTGTTGGAGAGCCTGATGATCACGTTTGTGCCGGCTGAATTACTTGGCCAGTGGCTGGGTGCCGGTTCGTCATTGGCGGTTCCGTTGTCCGCGGTGATCGGAGTTCCGGCTTACCTGAACGGATTTGCCGCCGTTCCCGTTGTGGCCGGCCTGATGGAAACCGGCATGTCGGCCCCTGCTGCGCTGAGCTTCATGCTGGCGGGCGCCATGACCAGCATTCCTGCCGCTATCGCTGTCTTTTCACTGGTCAAGCGGCCCCTGTTTCTCTGGTATGTGCTGCTGGCACTGATCGGCGCAATCACAGCAGGGTTTGCCTACCAGGCGTTCTTGATACTCATTTGAACGACTCACGCAAATAACAGGGAAATGGCTATGAACACACCCGCAAAATTTCTGTTCATTATGGACCCGTTTGAGACGCTAAACCTTGCAACAGAAACATCCCTGCTCCTGATGCAAGATTTGATCGAGCGGGGACAAAGCGTCTGTTGGTTACAGCAGGAAGACCTCGCCCTGGTGCACGACCAGCCGATGGGCCTGGTGTTTCCTGTTACCGGCACCGAACCTTTGCAGCGTGCGGAACCGGCCTGGTCCAGTTTGAACCTGTTTGATGCGGTCCTGGTGCGAAAGGACCCGCCTTTTGATACCGAATATCTCCAGCTGACCCTGATTCTTGATCATCTCGATCCGGGCGTCGCCCAGTTCAATGACGTCAAAGCGCTCAGGAATTTCAACGAAAAGATGTTGCCGTTGCGCTGGCCCGAATTCACACCTCCCACCTTGATCAGCATGAGTTCGGATCAGCTAAAGCGCTTCACGATTGAACACCGGAGCGTCGTGTTGAAGCCGCTTAACGATTGTTCGGGGCGCGGCATCTCAAAGATCGATTGGGACGAGCGGGGAGAATTCCTTGGGCAGATTGACGAGGCGTTGACTGATGCAGATGGAAAGCACCGATTCCTGGTGGCCCAGAAATACCTGCCGGCAGTGAGCCAGGGTGACAAGAGAGTCTATCTTGTAAACGGCGAGCCGGTTGGCATGGTCAACCGGATTCCACAGCCCGGAAGCTATCTTGCCAACATCCACCAGGGCGCACAATGTGTGCCCGCGAAACTCAGTTCAAGGGAAAGTCACATCATCGGGAACATCGCGCCTTTCCTTCTTGCAAATGGAATTGTTCTGGCCGGCGCCGATTTCATAGATGGCTACCTGACAGAACTCAACATCACAAGCCCTTCCGCCATCCGGCAGATCAATGAGGTGAGCGGTGAACAGGTGCAGCACAGGATTGTGGATGCGATGCTCGAAAGAATAGCCGGAAAACCACGCTCTGACCGAAAGTCTGCCAGCAGTCTGGACGACCAGTGCTGCCAGCCAGATTTCTGCTGTGCTGGTTGGCGGGATATTGCCGCATAGCTCGCCAGGATCAAGAACGCATCGGTCCCTGGAAGAAGACACGCCTGACAACAGAGGCTTCAGCTTGGTGAGCGGACCTCCACAATAGTCCAGTGTTTTGGGGCTGATGCTCGGTATATTCACCTATTACTTCAATAATGGACTCCGATATATGATGCCGGTTTGACATCGGCAAAGTCTTCCCGACGTGCTAATGAGGAATCAATCTTGACTATTGCGTGATTTGCCACCCCCAGGTAGATGCCACTCAGAGGGACTCTTTCAAGAACTTCATCACAACAGCATAAAAGATCGTTGCACAAAGAGGCGTTCATACACATGTTGACTGTTTCTTACACTACCCGGGGCAAAAGATGAATAGAACACTGCTGAAGCCGATCATTTTGGTTCTTTTGTTGATCGCAGGGGCCGGCACGGCAAGCGCATTTGATAAAAGTTCACTCGTTTCAAAAAAATGCATCAGTTGCCACGCCGCTGAGAACGGGAGATTAGCCCGCGTTGAGGAAATGCGTACTACTCCTGAAGAGTGGACGGTAATAGTCGACCGTATGCGCCGCTTACATGGTATGCCCATTAAAACGGGTGAAATGGCCACCTTGTTAAAAGAGCTTTGTGCCACTCAGATTCTTTCCCCCGATGAGGCGGCTCAGGTCTCCTACAGCAATCTTTTCAACAACCCCCAGACTATCGAAAAACCCAGTGGTGCAGATGAGGAGCAGTTGTTTGCCACCTGTGTTCGCTGTCACAGTGCCGCCAAGATTTACTCCTACCGCATGACGGAATCAGCCTGGAGAAAGCTGCGCGATTTTCACATCTACATTGATCCGGCCATCATGGCTCAAATGCGTGAAATGCACTGGCGCAATGAAGCCGATACGGCGATAAAAACGTTGGCTGAAAAATTACCCTACAACCGTGCATGGACTGCCCCGGAAGCAATACCCGATGGTGAGTGGTTCCTTCTGGGAGACGAGCCCGGCAAGGGCACCTACCGCGGCAAAGCCTCCCTGAAATCAATCGGTGATGACGAATACGTTCTGGAAGGCGTGTTGAGTTTTTCTGACGGGACCTTTGAAACGTTTTCCGGTGAAGCCACCCTTTACGGCGGCTATGCGCTACGCACGCGCACCAGCCAGAACGGCAGTGCGACCATGGGGGCATTCAGTTTTCTGGACGGCGCCATCAGTGGTGAACACCACCACCACGCGCCAAACTTCCGTACGTCCTCGTCCACGTGGATTCCCTTCACCCAGGAAAGCCAGGCTTTGCGGATGACGCCCGGCTATTTGCTAAGCGGTGAGGAAACAAAGGTTCTTATTGAAGGGATTCGGCTTGCAGAAGTTACGGCAAAAGATATTGCAGTATCGACGGATGAAATAGAGGTGTTGCAGGCTACGACCACCAGCCCTGAAACAGTCGAAGTCTTGATTGTTTACCGCGGTACAGGCCACGGCACCGCCAACTTAAGTGTAAAAGGGCTTGATGCCGGCCCAATGAAACTGGCTCCGCGCATTGACTACCTGAGCGTAAGCCCGGCAACAGGGCGGGCCAGGGTCGACGGCGGCATCAACCATCCGGCAGAGGGCGTTCAGTTCCAGGCTTTCGCCCACTCCAGCGGTGCAGACGCCGGCAACCCATCGGATGACTTTCTGTTGGGTCCGGTGGCCGCTGATTTCAGCCTGTCCGAAGAAAAGACCCGGCCCGGCGACGACGATCTTGTCCACCTGGGTGCAATCGAATCGGACGGGACCTACCTTCCAAGCAGTGATTACAACCCGATCCCGAGCCGTGAATTCGGCGGCGAAGGCACAGGCATGGTCAAAGTGATCGCCGAATATACACGGGGAACGACTTCTTACACCACTGAAGGGCGTCTTGTGGTTACCGTACCGGACTACATTCAAAGGCTGAAATAATGGAGCCGAAGTAATGGACACCCAACTGTCCTGGGCTGATCACCGTATTTTCGATGGTTCCGGTGAGCATTTTATCTTTGCTGTGGAAGACGCGAGTCTGTTTTGTTTGACCCGGGAAGCGCGAGAGACGTTGAGCCGATGGCGTACTTCCAAATCTATTGACCTGGACAAAATTCCTTCACCGGACCTGGAAGTACTGGAGGGCTTGCGCGACGCACAAATACTCGTACCGGCATCGCGGGAAAAGGCATTGCCGCCTCAGCTCGAACCAGGGAGTGTGCCGCTTTCAACGCTGGTGTTGGAAGTAGCCCAGGATTGCAATCTTCGCTGCACCTACTGTTATGCCGATGGAGGTACTTATGGTGCAGTACCCTGTCTCCTCGCCCCCGGGACAGCGCGCCGGGCAGTGCGTTTTCTGCTGGATAACTCAGGTGACCGGGACCATGTGACCTTGATATTTTTCGGCGGCGAACCATTGCTAAATATGCCAGCCGTAAGCGCGGCTGCCAGTGAAGCCATTTCCTACGGCCGGAAGATGGGCAAAGCAGTCCACTTTTCACTCACCACAAACGGCACGCTGCTGAATCCCGAAATTGTGACCTTCCTGCATGCCAACCGGGTTTCCGTCGCAGTCAGCATGGATGGGCCTCGCGATATCCACGACCGCAACCGCCCCGATGTAAGCGGCAATGGAAGCTATAACGAAATAGTGTCCCGCCTGGGACCTTTGCTTAAAGACTCCCCCGTTCCCGTTGCAGCCAGGGTAACCCTTGCTCCCGATCAGTGGCACAGGGTGGTCGAGGTATTTGACCACCTGATAGGTCTTGGCTTTCATGAGGTGGGTATAGCACCGGTAAGCCCGGTGAGCAAAACGCTGTTGCCGACTGTGGGGCAGGAAGCGGCACTGCTAAGAGACTTCAGGCTACTGGCCGGGCGCTTTGTCGCCCATGCAAGGAAAGGACTCGTCCTGCCTTTTTCGAATATCCTCGATTTGCTGGGACGAATTCATCTCGGACAAACAAAAACGGTGTCTTGCGGGGCCGGGTTCGGCTATATGGCGATGGATGCAAAAGGGCAGTTTTTCCCCTGTCACCGGCTGGCAGGCGAAGCGGATTTCTGTGTCGGAAGCCTGGAAACCGACATCGATACGGACAGCATCAGTTCCTGTCTGGGTTCATTGAACAAGGGTCGCAAGCAAAGTTGCTGCAAATGCTGGGCACGAACACTTTGTGCCGGCGGCTGCCATTATGAAAATCACTTGCGTGAAAACCATCTGGGTCTGCCGCGCGGAACCTCTTGCAAATTTATTCGTTGCTGGCTGGACCTGGGTATGAAGACCTACGCGGAATTGCGCACGGACGGTGCGATCGAGGCGATGGGTCGCCGGCTTGAAGAGCGCGCACAATGTTAGAAGGAGTTTGAGATGAAAAACAAAAGACCGATTCAGGCATTGAATGAAAAAGCCCGGGCCATCCAGTCTTTGGCTGAGGGTGAAAAAAAATCGGTAGAGGCGCTCCAGGATGGGCCTCCGGCCATGCCGTTGGGTTGCACCACGATCTTCGACACCGGATGGGAAACCAACCCGCGCCCCACCTACCCGATTGGTAACTGCCAGTCTTCGGCGAAAGATTTTCATGGTTGTGCCGGGGACTGCTGGTGGCCCGCACAGGTGCCTGACGGTTTGACCAATCACGAGGATTTTGACAAGCAATGCCCGAACGTCGCCAGAGACTGGCGGGTAATGAAGTACGACTGATCGAAAACCCGGGTCTGCGGGAAATCAAAGTTGAATTCCATGCCGCCCAGGAGCTGGATATGAATAAAAAACTGACGAGCATGCTGGTAATCGCCGCAATGTTTTTGGGGCTGAACACTAATACGGCAATTGCAAAGGACATCTTTTATTACCTCGGTTACGGGGTGGTTCAGGTTGTCGATGGCGACACCGATGCCATTGTGGCTGACATCCCGGTCAATGGCTGGATCAGAGAATCAGCTTTCACTGCCGACAGGAAGTTTCTGTATGTCGTCACCAAACGCCATCTAATACATAAAATTGATCTGGCTGAAAAACAGGTCGTGAGCACGATCGATACAGGTGGTGCGGGTTGGGATCGATTCATCTATGGATTCGATCTTGCCCCCGATGGCAAGAGTGCATTTGTTAATCTCCTGTCGCGCACCACTCAGAAGGGTGAAGTTGTAGTCACTCCCCCCATGCTGGCGCAGATAGACCTTCAAGACGGTCGCATCATGCGCAGTATCGAGATGCCTTGGGGTTCGACGGCGCTGGTCTCGGTAAAAAACTCCACCAACATATATGTCATCGGGAAAGACATCGTAAAGGTAGACGTATCCGGCAAGGAAATGAAGGTCATTGGCAGCTATCCCATGTTTGAGAAGAAGTGGAATATTTTGCCGCTGTGGGATAACACGATGGAAAACGGCGGCGTCTTCATGGCCAACTACTACACACCTGAATTGATGGGGCTGGTCTCCATCGATACGAATAGCGGTGAAATTACCGACACCCCGCTTGAAGGCGCACCTGTTTTTGCATACAGCGTCATGAGTTCACCGGATAAAAAGAAAGTGTATGCGGTTATGGATGAACTCATAGTCATCGACCTGGAATCCAGAAGCTATGAGCACGTCGTTCCCATACCCGAGGGTACCAACTACGCCATCAATATTTCCAGCGACGGCAAAAAAATCTACGTTTCCGGCGGCGGTTCGACCACCACCGTTTTTGACGCAGAGAGCTTGAAGCCCATTAGCGTTTTGCAGATGGAATCGGACGGCATGGATTTCAGGCGTCTGACTTTTTAGAGATGGAATACGGTCTGCGCATCGCCACACCGGAAAGTGCCTGCAAAAGCCCCGGGGAATTCTGCGATGCTGCACTGTGGGAACTGTGCCCCGATGCGCCGTTAGTGGCACTCTATTTCGGGTCGGAATTTTGCCAGGAGCTGTTACCAGGCGTCCGGGATGCCGAAGCATTCTGCGCCTATTGCAAGGAGCGTGGCCTTGAGGCGGTATTGCTCACCCCCCTGGTTACGCACAGGGGTTTGACCCGCCTGGACCGCTTGCTTGGCGGCCTGGCCGGCCGGGGGTGGTATCCCGCCGTTGTCTTCAACGACTGGGGTGTTCTTGAACTGCTTCGAACAACGCACCCGTCCTTGTCCCGACGTATGGGACGGCTGATGAACCGGGGATTAAGGGACCCGCGGCTCAACATGCGGCCTTCAGGGCCCGAGGGCGAAAATACGGCAAGGGGAGCAGGAATCAGGAAACTGGCCTCCACGCTCGGGGTCAGTGCGGTGGAATCAGATGCCGACCTGGAACCCGGCTATTTAGGCGCCGGCGCCAACGGACTTGAACGCGCGTTGCACGTTCCCTTCACCTTTGTGACCTCCGGAAGAAACTGCCTG
>Ga0255058_10001096_pt1 | contig 15407 bp, 15 predicted proteins | sample Cases_109_9_MG_FD_188637 | JGI IMG/M metagenome (GOLD analysis project Ga0255058, IMG submission 188637) | Seawater microbial communities from Amundsen Gulf, Northwest Territories, Canada - Cases_109_9 | ecosystem: Environmental > Aquatic > Marine > Gulf | place: Canada: Northwest Territories... | reverse complement strand
ACCTTGGTCTATTCAAGATGGATTCTGGCAATTCGATTTTCTAAGATCCAAAGGAAACACCATCGAAGCCGGTACCTCTGAAATTCAGCGTAATATCATTGCCGAACGGGTGCTTGGTCTACCGAAGGATGTGTCACGTGCGAGTATAAAGTAAAGGAGGGGTGGATGGATATCAGCCTAAACAAAACCCAAAGAGATATCGCTAAAGAAGCCCGTAGATTTTTAAAGAAAGAATGTCCCATGGAGTTTGTGAAGGAGATGTGCGAAGACGAAAGGGGCTTTACTGAAGATATATGGAAAAAAATGACAGATATGGATTGGATGGCCATGCGCATTCCTGAATCCCATGGCGGCATGGGAATGGATCAGATGGATCTGAACATGGTTCTGGAAGAGATGGGGCGGGCTGTTTTTCCCGGACCGTTTTTCTCCACGATCTTATTGGCTGCGGAAGCCATAATGGCTTCAGGGAGCGACGAACAGAAGGACAGATATTTGCCGGGAATTGCGGACGGGAATTTGCGGGGGACCCTGGCGGTGAATGAACCGGATGGTGGCGCAGATACAGGTTATATTCATATGGCGGCCCGGGCAGAAGGGGATGATTTTGTTCTGACCGGTACGAAGATTTCCGTCCCTGATGCCCATGTGGCGGATGTTTTGATCTGTGCGGCCCGAACCGAGTCCGGAAACGATCCGAACAAAGGGATTACCCTGTTTCTCGTGGACCCAGCCGAACCCGGGGTGTCTGTTTCACTGCTGCCGACAATGGACGGCACCCGTAAACTGTGTGTAGTTGAGTTCAAAGGGGTGCGTTTGAGCAAAGAGTCGATTCTGGGCGAACGCCATCATGGATGGGGGACCTTGAAGCAGGTACTGCAACGGGCGCAGATCGGGCTCAGTGCCGAGTGTGTGGGCGGTGCAGAGCGGGTCATGGAAATCGCGACGGATTATGCCAAAATCCGTATACAATTCAATCAGCCGATCGGCACCTTCCAAGCCGTGAAGCACCGTTGTGCCCAGATGTACCTGGAAGCGGAAAGTGCGCGTTCGCTGTTATATTGGGGGGCCTGGGCCCAGGATCATGGTGACGAAAAGGAAGCGGCTATTGCGGCATCCGCAGCCAAATCCTACTGCTCTGAGACCTTTACCCACAACGCTTCCAGCGCTATACAAATATTGGGCGGCACGGGATTCACGTTAGAAAGCGAGGTCCACTTTTACCTCAAACGGGCCAAAGGCAATGAGATGGCCCTGGGTGATCCGGCATTCCATCGCGAGCAGGTGATGGGCCTTCTACAAACAAACGGAATCGACAAGTAACAGGAGGATGATTTGATGGGACCCCTTGAAGATATGAAAATCCTGGAAGTCGGCGGAATCGGGGCTGCGCCGTTTTGCGGCTACATGTTGTCGGATATGGGTGCTGATATTTTACGTATTGACTTTAAAGGACGGCCGCGATCTTATTTGGAAGCAAAATATGATGTTTTGTATCGGAATCGCCGGTCAATTTCGATCGACCTCAAAAACCCCGAAGGCGTGAAGGCGGTTCTTAGGCTCATAGAACAATCTGAGGCCCTCATCGAAGGCTTCAGACCCGGTGTAATGGAACGGTTAGGCATAGGCCCCGAGGTCTGCTTCAAACGCAATCCCCGGCTCGTGTTTGGCCGCATGACAGGTTGGGGCCAGGAGGGGCCCCTTTCACAGGCTGCGGCGCATGATATTAATTATATAGCCCTTGCGGGGACGCTGCATGCGATCGGACGGCCCGGTGAAAAGCCGGTACCACCGATAAACCTTCTCGGTGATTTTGGAGGTGGGGGTATGCTGCTGGCATTTGGTATTATGTGTGCCGTTTATGAAGTTCGAAAATCCGGCAAAGGACAGGTGGTGGATGCGGCAATGGTCGATGGTGCCGCCGCATTAATGGCAGTTTTTTACGGCATGAGTGCCGCCGGGGAATGGTCCGACCAACATGGGACAAACCTTTTGGACGGCGGTGCCCATTTCTACGACACCTACGAGACAGCTGATGGAAAATGGGTGTCCATCGGATCCCTGGAACCGCAGTTTTATGAATTGTTGTTGAAACATACCGGGATCGATGATCCTAAATTTCAACCCCAGGCAAATAGAGAAAGGTGGCCTGAACTCAAAGAAAAGATCGCCGAAGTCTTTAAATCAAAAACCCGGGATGAGTGGTGCAAAATCATGGAAGGAACCGACGTCTGTTTTGCGCCTGTCCTATCTTTTGAAGAGGCCGTAAATCATCCCCATAATATTGCACGAAACACATTTGTCGCGGTTGAGGAGGTTATGCAGCCGGCACCCGCACCCCGCTTTTCCCGAACGCAACCCGAAATCAAATGGGCGCCCCCGAATCCCGGGGAGCACACCGAGTCGGCCCTTGCGGATTGGGGATTTGATGCTGCGGAGCTTGAAGCGTTAAAAGTTTCGGGTGCTTTTTGAGAAATGCCGAAAATATAAAAAATAAATAGCGGAGTCCAATTCAGAAATGAGCAATTTTTGTCCTGATCAAGGCCGCACAAGGATTTGCGGTGAGGCATACGTGCTGTAAGCCGCAACTGAAAACCCGCGGAGAACGCCGAACAGGGCAAAAATGGCCATTTATGGATGGAGACTAAATAAGAGGAGGAAAAAATGAAAGCAGGGATAACCGCATTCGGAGGATATATACCTCGGCTGAGGTTGAGCCGGGAAAGTATTGTCAAAGCCAATGCATGGGTCGATCCGTCATTGGCTGCCCACGGCAATTCTGAACGGTCGATGTGTGATGTCGATGAAGACAGTGTTACCATGGCAGTAGAGGCTGCAAGAGACTGCCTTACCGGTGTCGATCGGGGGACCATATCTTCTCTCTTTTTTGCTTCAACCACTGCGCCGTTTGATGACCGTCAAAATTCGGCGATAATAGCAGATGCTTTGGGGATAGGTGAGGAGATGACGACCCTGGATGTTTCGCACTCCCAACGCGCCGGAACATCAGGGCTGATTGCCGGGTTGAAATCTGCGGAGGTCGATGGAGATGGAACAGCGCTCTTTGTGGCCGCAGATCATCGACAAGCCCGATCGGCCAGTGTGCAAGAGCTTTTGTTCGGAGATGGTGCAGCAGCGGTAACGCTCGGCAAAGAGGGTGTGATTGCCAAATTCCTGGGTGCCCATTCCATTTTCAGGGATCTGGTTGATCACTACCGCGGCCAGGGGGCGAAGTTCGACTATCAGTGGGAGGAACGATGGGTCCGGGAAGAGGGATATTTCAAATTGGTGCCGAATGTCATCGAAACACTCTGTGGAAAAACCGATATTTCACCCGGCGACATCGACCATTTTGTGATGCCATGCCTCATCAGAGGCGCCCGGGAAAATGTGGCCAGAAGAATCGGTATTCCGGCTGAGGCAGTGCGGGATAACCTTTCAGCCGGCTGTGGGGAAACCGGTACCGCCCATCCCCTGGTGATGCTCGTCGATGCCCTGCAGGATGCCCAGCCCGGGCAAAAAATTCTCGTAATCGGTTTTGGACAGGGCGTCGATGCACTCCTGTTTGAAACCACGGACGGGATAAGGGATTTACCCCCCCGAAAAGGAATTAAAGGAACACTCGCCAATGGAACGGTTGAGAAAAACTACCAGAAATTCCTTTCCTTCACCGACAAGGTGGATATCCATTGGGGGATGCGAGCCGAAGCCGGAAATAAGACCAGACTCACAGCTGCTTATCGTGACCGGAAGATGTTTTCGGCGCTGATCGGCGGAAAATGTAAAAAATGTGAAACGGTTCAGTTTCCGCCGGCCCACATCTGCGTTAACCCGGAATGCCGGGCAACGGATTCCCAGGAAGACTATCCGCTGGCCGACAGTCCGGCCAAAATCGCATCCTATACGGTGGACTGGCTGGCCTATTCACCGAATCCACCTCTGATCTTCGGCATGATTGAATTTGAGGAAGGGGCCAAGTTCATGATGCAGATTACCGGCTTCGATCCCAATGAGGTGGAATTTGGGCTCCCTGTGGAGATGGTTTTTCGCATCAAAAATTTTGACCAGGAGCGCAATTTCAGAAGCTATTTTTGGAAGGCAGCGCCGCAGAGTAATTCAAACTAGGAGGATTGAACAATGGCAACAGGCATTAAAGATAAAGTGGCAATTCTCGGGATGGGATGCAGTAAATTCGGAGAGCGGTATGACTGTGGTCCCGAGGATTTAATGTTCGAAGCATTTCAAGAATGCCAACAAGATGCCGGTATCGAAACCGAGGCCATCGATGCTGCATGGTTTGGGATGCTTTACGGCACCGAGAGCACCGGCTCATCGGCAACCCCCATGTCTTTGGCACTGAGACTGCCCAACATCCCCACCACCCGGGTGGAAAATATGTGCTGTACCGGCACCGAGGCATTCAGGGGGGCTGTATATGCCGTCGCCTCCGGCGCGTGCGATATTGCGTTGGCCCTTGGGGTTGAGAAATTGAAAGACACGGGATATGGCGGTCTCCCTGCCGGGTCCATGGGACCCAAGGCCGACCTTTGGTGGCCGGGGCTCTCTGCACCCGGGGCCTTCGCGCAGCTGGCCAGCGCATATCGAGCCAAACACGATGTCCCCAAGGCGGATCTGAAAGAGGCCATGGCCCATGTATCCTGGAAAAGCCACCAGAACGGGATGCTCAACCCAAAGGCCCATCTTAGAAAAGACGTGTCCATGGAAAAAATTCTCAATGCACCGATGATCGCCGAGCCCCTGGGGCTGTTTGACTGTTGCGGGGTCAGTGATGGATGTGCATGTGCGATTGTGACCACACCGGAAATTGCACACAGTCTGGGAAAACAGGACCTCATAACGGTTAAGGCCCTGCAGCTATCCAATAGCAACGGCTTCGAGGCCGGGCACAAATCCTGGGACGGAAGTTACTTTGTTACCACGCGGGCGGCGGCCAAACGCGCCTATGAAGAAGCCGGAATCAAAAATCCGCGCGATGAAATCTCCATGTTTGAGGCGCATGACTGCTTTTCAATCACCGAACTGGTAACCATGGAGGATCTGTTTATCTCACCCGAAGGCGGCGCCATCAAGGATATCCTGGACGGGTTCTACGACCAGGACGGAAAAATTCCCTGCCAGATCGACGGGGGCTTGAAATGTTTCGGGCATCCGATAGGGGCTTCCGGTCTCCGGATGATCTACGAGATGTATTTACAGTTCCAGGGCCGGGCGGATAAGCGCCAGCTTAAAGATCCAAATCTGGGGATGACCCACAATTTAGGAGGTTTTCCGCACCAGAACGTCTGTGGAATATCGATAATTGGACGCGGCGATTGATGCTGTTGTTTAAAAGCCGAACCCTGTAAACGGCTTTAGATGGGCCGACTTGACCCGCCAATCGCTATTTTTTTCAAAAAACCGGAGTTTGAGTTGATAGAGGTCTGCTTTTTCGCCAACCGCTTCCACCCATTGCTGCGGATCATCGTATAGTTCTTGAATTCCGGGAAAAACGTGACCTTTCCGTATAATCATAAAATAGACGGTGGCCGTGGCATTAACGCTTTTTTCATCGAGGTTGACCAAAGGGCGGGGGTAGAGGATGTTGAAGTTTCCATAGTACTTAAACGCCCTGAAGAGAATGCCTTTGACGGTTCTGACATCATAACGTCCGGGTAACGCTACAAAATCATCGCTTGCCAGCGCCGTCAGGTCACCGATGTGATGCCTTTCAGCCGACTCAGCGCCCTTTTTGATCATATCAAGAATAACTGCTGTTTTATCTTTTGCACTGCACGAAGCGACAATTAAAAGACCAAGGGTTGCCACGATAAATCTTCTGGCTTTACCGATATCGATCATCGCAATTGCAAACTCGCACGTTTTGATACAATTTCTGAAAAATATCGGACAATGGACTCGGCTTCTCTCTAATTATGCCTATCGATACATGATCGTGATACTCAGATTGCGCTCAACCTGATTTTCCTTCACCACCATCGACTCCGATTGAGACATCTGGACGATTTCGATTCCCGGGTTTTCAGCAAGCCAATTATTGATCTGTATTTCGTTGGGTGGATTGACGTTTAACGTAAAGTGCGTAAAGATTTTGACTTTAAGCGGCTTCATACCTCCTCCTCCCCTATTCCCTGTTCGCCATTTTACCCAACGATTTTAAAGTGTTATCGAATTTCGAAAACGGTTTCAGTACATGCGGCAGCTAGCTCCGCTTATCAAAGAATTTCCCGATATTTCCCCAAAATTTTAAAACTATATTCCAATCGGTTCCCACACAATCAGGATAAATTTCAAATCGAAAGGGTGTTTGAGCAATATACCATCGAGGGAATAAATCATATACACAACATTGCAATTCATAACTGAACTCCAGTATCGGCTTATCAGTGGTCACATATTCGACCAGTTCATCTAAAGTGACGCCATAGGTCAGAAGTGAAACAATCTGTTTGTTAAACGTTTTTTCCACTTGTGCAATGGCATAGCCATCCATAGAAACCATTTTTTCACCGCATCTGTTTGTCACGATCCAGGGCTGCAACGCAATTGTATAAAAACCAAAAAACAAAACCCCACTTCTTCATCTTATCGATTTGAGAAATAGGGTTTAAATTCATAATCCATGGCATCCTCCGTTAAGGTTGTCTGGATCGTTAATCTGTCGAATTGTTTGACAAAAAGTCCCTTCTTCTGGAAACAGATAAAGAGAAAGCGTTCAATTGCGCCCGGATGCCGTCTAACAGCAGGTATATTGAAATATCAAAATAGATGTTCAACTTGGAAATACAATAGCAGAACCGCAATGCAAAGTCAATATGGAAGTGGGGCTAAATTGTCGGTCTGAATTACGCCTTCGGAAAAAGATCAATTGCAGAACGGTTTTTAAAGCCGTTCATTCGTGTGCGGAGTTGTAAATCTTTTTGGCGATGACTTTGACGCGGGCCTCCAGATTGAGCAGGTAAGCCAGTTCAGGGTGTCTCGGCTTCGGTTTTGGATCATATTCGTATTCACGGACGCGCTGCATGACCCGATTGATATCACCGTTTTCTTCCGCCAAAAAGCGGCAAACCGTCTTATAAAAATCATTGAAGTCTCCCATGGCTTTTTCCACATAAGGGGCGACGTCAAGACCGGTATAGACACCGCGATGCCCGAGACAGATGATATCGATGTCCAGATCGACAAGCTTTTTCATAGACGCCACGTGCTGGTCATAATCGATCAGACAAGACACTTCAATGTAGCCGGTGGGGTCTGGAATACCCAAAACTTCTGAAGCAAACAGCATGCGCTGTTCAGGGAGATAAAATGTGAGCATATCCCTTGTGTGGCCGGGCGTTTCAAGGGCCTGGATGGACAATTGATCCGATGGGCGAAGCACATCGCCCTCGCAGAGTGTGATGTCGATGTCAAAAGGCTCAAACACCCTTGAATTGGGTACTTGTATACCAAGATCATGGCGCATGCTTCCGACAGATTGATTGAGATTTCGGATTGTTTTGATGACGTTTGGCTTGAGGAGTATGGTTCCGGCCAGCTCAGATGCAGCGACCTGCATGCCTGGAAAATGCTTTTTCAGACCGGCCGTTGATCCGCAATGGTCGAAATGAGCATGGGTGATCAGGCAATAGGCTGGTTGACGATTACCAAGGGTCTGCTTCAAATCTTTTAGATAGATGTCGGTCATGAAAGTAAACCCGGTGTCAATGACTACCGGCCGTGGACCATCGATGAGATACATGGGAGATACCGGATGCCCCAACAGATATATGTTTTCGCTGATTTTTCCAGTTTCAAATATAATCATTGGCTATTTCTTTGATCGCTTTGACGATGATTTTAATTGCCCGGTCTATCTCGGAATGGGTGGTCATGCGGCCGACGCTGAATCGGAGCGTCCCCTTGGCCCATTGAGTCGGAAGATTCATGGCCTCAAGCACGTGGGACACCGAGATAGCGTTCGAGTGGCAGGCTGCCCCGGCCGATGCCGCAACCTCGTTTCCGATTTTTTCGAGAATCCGGTCGGCCTCCAGCCCCTTAAACGACAGGCTCAACGTGTTAGGCAGTCGCTTTTCCGGGTGACCGTTGAGCCGGCAGTTTTCAAGTTCACGATTCAATCCGTCGTGAAGCCGGTCCCGAAGCGCCTGCATATGATCCATGGCCACGTTAAGTTTTCTAGACGCCAGTTCGCAGGCCTTGCCCAGACCGACAATTTCCAGAACATTTTCGGTTCCGGCACGGAGCCCCTTTTCCTGACCGGCACCATGACAGAACTTTTCGAGAATCAACGGTTTTTTGATAAATAAAGCACCGACACCTTTGGGTGCATAAATCTTGTGGCCGGCAACCGATAACAGGTCGACACCGATTTTCCGGACATTGACCGGAATCTTTCCCAGTGACTGGGCCGCGTCAGTGTGCATAACAATCCCATGGCGCCTTGCAATCTCCGCGATTTCAGCAATGGGTTGAATGGTTCCCACCTCGTTGTTGGCATGCATCACCGTGATCAAGATGGTATCCGGTCGTATGGCCTTTTCAACATCTGATGGATTAACCATCCCCTGACCGTCTACACCGACATAGGTCGTTTCAATGCCGAATTTTTCCAAAAACCGACATACCGCCAACACAGCCGGGTGTTCAAAAGTACTGGTGATAAAATGGTTGCCTTCTTTTTGCGTGGCCAGGGCAATTCCCTTCAAGGCATGGTTGTTGGACTCGGTTCCGCCGCTGGTAAAAATAATTTCTTCGGGTTGACAGTCAAGCAGACCGGCCACCTGGGCCCGCGCGGTTTCCACGGCCTGCCTCGGCGCAATGCTGTAGTAGTGTGAACTCGACGGATTGCCGAACTCTTTTTCCAAAAACGGCAACATGGCGTCGATGACTTCCGGATCACAGGGGGTCGTGCCGTTGTAATCCAGGTAAATGGGTCGAACCATATCTACTCGCTTCCAATGGGGTTTAAAGAATGTATATTGTAAAATACCGAAAAATAATTTTGAGTCCGCTACCGACTAAAGGATCTGGTCCAATGCCTCGTCGAGCTTTTCGACCGTACGATCGACATTATGGAGTTTGTCCAGGCCGAATAGCCCAATCCGAAAAGTTTGAAAATCTTCCGGCTCATCACATTGCAGTGGAACGCCGGCAGCGATCTGAAGACCGGCATCCAAGAATTTTTTTCCGCTTTTTATGCCGACGTCTTCAGTATAGCTGACAACAACACCCGGGGCCTGAAATCCCTCTGCCGCCACACTCTTTATGCCCTTGCTGACCAGTAGCGCTCTAACTTTGTCACCAAGCTCCTGTTGCTCTGCACGGACTTTGTCAAAACCGTATTCTTCGGCTTCTTCCATCGCATCGCGGAAACTCTTAAGGGCATCTGTAGGCATCGTTGCGTGATAGGCATGTCCGCCCTTCTCATAAACCTCCATGATTTGAAGCCACTTAAGCAGATCACACGCAAAACTGGTGCCGGCTGTGGATTCAATTTTTTCCCGTGCAAGAGGGCTTAGCATTACCAAACCACTGCATGGGGAGCTGCTCCACCCTTTTTGTGGCGCGCTTATAAGGACATCGACACCACAGGCTTCCATATCCACCCAAATCGTGCCGGACGCAATGCAGTCCAAAACAAATAGGCCGCCAACTGAATGCACGGCATCTGCCACCGAGCGAATGTAATCATCGGGCAGGATCATGCCCGCAGAGGTTTCAACATGCGGGGCAAAAACCACGTCCGGTTTTTCTGCCTCGATCGTCGTCACCACTTCTTCGATCGGTGCAGGCGCAAACGCCGCATGCTTGCTGTCATCAACAAGACGGGCCTTCAATACAGTGGATTGAGAAGGAATACCGCCCATATCGAAAATTTGCGTCCAGCGGAAACTAAACCAACCGTTTCGAATAACAAGACATCTTTTACCGGTAGCAAACTGTCGCGCCACCGCTTCCATGCTGAACGTGCCGCCACCCGGAACCACCGCAACCGCTTTGGCGTTGTAGACCTTTTTAAGCGTGGTGGAAATATCGTTCATCACTTTCTGGAATGACTTAGACATATGGTTGAGTGAGCGGTCTGTGAAAACCACTGAGTATTCGAGAAGTCCATCGGGATCGACATTGGGAAGTAAGCCTGGCATATTTGCCTCCTTCAGTTTTGTTTACGATCAATTGAGTTTATACATTTATGCTGCTAATATTAGGCAAATCATATAGCTTTTTGCCACACAACCTGTCAAGAATGAAGATTTGATCCCTTTGCTTCTCTTTAATTGCTTAAGTTAATCACATTGAGTTTAGAGTTTAACAATATCCATATGAGAATTATTATTAAAGATTAACAAATACATTTACATTAACTTTCGAATGTTTTATACGACGAAAAATGTTCATATGAGAATCCAGTGCATCAGAATATAGTGACGACCAAGATGATAATGGGAATTACGGATAAACAGGCTCAGATCGCTGAGATGTTGCAGCAAAAGGATTTTCTCAATGTAGAAGAACTCGCCGAATATTTTCAAGTAACCACCCAAACAATCCGTCGCGATTTAAATGTTTTCTGTGACCGCGGGATCGTTCGATACCGCCATCGTGGTGTTGAGCGGCATGCGAGTGTCGGGAACGATTCGTACACTTGGCGACAGAGCGGAGCAGATGGTGCTGAATGAGCAGTATTGAAACTCATAATCTCGTTAAAGAGTGGGGAAATGTTCGTGCTGTTGATGGCGTCTCCTTTCAAGTTGATAATGGCAGTTTGACTGTTTTGCTCGGACCCTCCGGTTGTGGCAAGTCTACGATACTCCGAATGATCGCTGGATTGGAAGAGGTGACATCTGGAAAAGTTACCATTGGTGGGCAAGATGTTACCTACCAGGACGCAGCAAAACGGGGTGTCTCGATGGTTTTCCAGTCCTACGCTCTATTCCCTCATTTAAATGTTTGTGAGAATATTCTATTTGGTCTTAAAGTTCGAGGTGTTTCTTCAGCCGAACGACAAAAACGATTGGAAGAGGTTGCAACCATGGTAGGTTTAGAAGGATTACTGTTAAGGAAGCCTGCCAATCTTTCAGGTGGCCAGAGGCAAAGAGTCGCATTGGCTCGGTCCATTGTTTCTCAGCAACCTATTTGTCTAATGGACGAACCCCTGTCGAATCTGGATGCCAAATTGAGAAATGAAATGCGAGACGAGATTCGAGCTCTCCAACAAAAACTCGGTCTTACCATGATTTATGTAACCCATGATCAAACCGAAGCCATGACCATGGCCGATCAGGTGGTTTTGCTACAAAGCGGACGTATCGAACAAACTGGACCCCCATATGAGCTTTATGAAAACCCTATCACCACATTTGCGGCCCATTTTATCGGGTCTCCACCGATGAATATCATGCAGCTCGATCTGATTAAAGACCGTAAAGAACTATCTGTTGCAGGAGGCCAAATGCGGGTACCAGATGAGATTCAAGGTTGGTGCTTCGGCATAAGGCCCGAAGAGATCAAATTAAACCAACAAGGCTTGCCGGCTATCGTCGATGCTGTTGACTTCTTAGGAGCGGAAACGGTAATCCGCCTGTTTCATGGGGAACAAACTTTGTTTGCCAGGGTTAATGGAAGATCAAAAATAAAACCGGGTGATCAAGTAAAACTCAGCTGGTCCCCCCGCGTGGTACACTTGTTCAACGAAAAAGGCATACGGCAGGGCGGATGGGATAATTGATTCCTTGAATCCACATAAAATTACAGACCCATTAGGATTTTTCGAGGCGGAAATGGGAATTTGTTCCGTTCTTGAACAAAACAAGAAACCCAAAAAATGGAGGTGGCAACAATGTTGAGCAAAAGCAAAATTTTTCTTGTGGTATTTGTCGTTGCGGTTTGCTGGGTCACAGCACCGGTGGTTGGAGCCCAAACAGAGTTAAGCATGTATTATCCGGTAGCCGTCGGAGGCCCATTGACAAAAATTGTGGATAGTATGGTCGCCGATTTCATGAAAGAAAACCCGGACATCAAAGTGAATGCCATCTACGCTGGTAACTACAATGATGCCAGGATCAAGGCATTGGCAGCATTAAAGAGTGGTAAGCCGGCACAACTCTCGGTCATGTTTTCCATCGATATTTACGAATTGATCGAGCAAGATGCCATTATCGCCTTCGATGATGTGGTAGAAACCCCTGAAGAAAAAGCGTGGCTGGACTCCTTCTACCCAACACTCATGGAAAATGGCCGAACCGCGGGTAAGACTTGGGGAATTCCGTTTCAACGTTCAACTATCGTCATGTACTATAACAAAGATGCTTTTAAAGCGGCAGGGCTTGACCCGGATAAACCGCCAGAGACTTGGGAACAACTGGCCGCTGTAGGAAAAAAACTCACCAAGGCTGATGGTTCCCAGTGGGGCGCAATGATCCCATCCACCGGTTATCCCTACTGGATGTTCGGAGCCTTGACCATGCAGAATGACCAAGTTCTGATGAACGATGCCGGCAATGAGACGTACTTCGACAGCCCAGCCGTCATAGAGGCTTTGCAGTTCTGGAGAGATTTGGGATCAAAGCACAAGATTATGCCTTCGGGTACCATCGAGTGGGGCACCCTTCGCCAGAATTTCCTAGAGGGAAAAACTGCGATTATGTGGCACTCAACCGGGAACCTGACGATAGTGAAGAAAAAAGCCAAGTTCGATTTCGGTGTTGCCATGTTGCCGGCTAGTAAACGGCGTGGGACGCCAACAGGAGGCGGTAACTTCTACATTTTTAAACAGACTTCCTCATCAGAACGCAAAGCCGCCATGAGGCTGATCAGGTTCATGACCAGTCCGGAGCGTTCAGCCGAATGGTCGATGAAGACCGGCTACATGGGAGTCAGCCAGGCCGCTTATGACACTAGTAAACTGAAAGAATACGTCAAAGGCTTCCCGTACGCTGCAGTGGCCCGCGACCAGCTTAACTATGCTACTGCCGAGTTGGCGACATATCAAACCGGAAGAGTGCGAAAAGCTTTAGACGATGCCATCCAAGCCGCTCTGACTGGTACAAAAACCCCGGAAGAAGCCCTTAAAGGGGCGCAGGCCCTGTCCGAACGGCTGTTGAAGCAGTACCGATAATTACCATCTATCTATTATGGAAGGAGCGGGAGCATCTGCTTCCCGCTCCTATTTTATTTTTCTGCTCTTTCTTGGGACCAAAATAGATGCCGCAAAACTTCATGAGGCATGTTTATGGGTGGTTGTTACTGACTCCTGCAGCAATCCTTTTAATTGCCTTTACCCATTATCCAACCATCACCACTGTCGTCAACAGCCTGTTTTCAAAAGGAACGGCAATCCGGCCATCTCGTTTTGTAGCTTTTGCAAATTACGAAATGATGATTGAGGACCCTATTTTTTGGAAGGTTCTCTCCAACAATGCCTGGTTTGCTCTAGGCACGATCCCGACGTCCATTACCCTAGCCATTATCATGGCTCTATTGGTCAACCGGGCCATTCCGTTCCGTTCTCTGGTCCGTATGGCATTTTTTACGCCGACCATTTTGCCGATGATCGCCGTAGCCAATATCTGGCTCTTCTTCTACACCCCGGATATCGGTCTCATTGACCAAATAGCAAGTTTTTTCGGTATTGGCGGACATAATTGGCTGGGAAATCCAGCTACGGCTCTACCGTCCATTATTATCATGACGATCTGGAAGGAGGCGGGATTCTTCATGATCTTCTATCTCGCTGCCCTGCAGAATATTCCACCCGAACTTGAAGAAGCAGCCCGCTTGGAAGGCTCGACACGCTGGTATTACTTTCGCAGAGTTTTATTCCCGCTCTTGATGCCGACCACGTTATTCGTAATGATTAATGCAGTGCTTAACTCCTTTAAACTGGTAGATCATCTGTTTGTGCTGACCAAGGGTGGACCTGACAATGCCAGCAATCTGCTACTTTACTATATTTTTGAAAGTGCATTTTCTTTTTTTGACACCAATTACGCAGCGACCCTTACTGTCGTCCTGCTGGGTCTTCTAGCTGTGATGGCCCTAATGCAGTTCTACATTTTGGATAAACGGGTGCACTACCGATGAAAGCATCCCACTCCTTATCATACTATTTTCAGAGTGTTCTGGAAGTAGGTGCGGCGTGGTTTCTTGCCCTGCTATGGATTGCACCTTTGGTATATGCGTTTTGGGCGGCATTTCATCCCAGTGAATACGCTGTTCATTTCGATATTTTTGCGCCCCTCACTCTTGCCAACCTAAGGGAAGCTCTTTCTCAAGCGCCGTTTCTTCGCTATGCGATTAACACTTTCATCTTGGTCACCATGGTTCTAATTGCTCAGTTTGTCCTTTGCACCCTAGCTGCTTATGCCTTTGCCCGGTTCCGATTCTTTGGCAGCGACATCGCCTTTGCCCTGGTCCTCGTTCAATTGATGATTACGCCGGAAATACTGATTGTTGAAAACTATGGGACCTTAGCCCGATTCGAACTCATCGATACCATTCTCGGGATCGGTCTTCCTTACATGGCCAGCGCTTTTGGCATCTTTCTGTTGCGCCAGGCTTTTAAGTCTACACCTAAAGAACTGGTAGAAGCGGCGCGTCTTGAAGGCTGTGGCGTTTTCGGTGTGCTGTGGCGCGTATATGTGCCATTGGCTCGCCCAACCTATCTCGCTTATGGCCTCGTTTCCATTAGCCACCATTGGAACAACTTCCTGTGGCCTCTCATTGTCACCAACTCGGTAGAAACTCGCCCGTTAACGGTTGGGTTGGGTATTTTCGGAGCGCCGGAATCCGGTGTGGACTGGTCAATCATATCCGCAGCTACCCTGATGTCCGTTGCCCCCCTTCTCATTGCCTTTCTGTTGTTTCAAAGACAATTCGTCCAGTCTTTCATGCACACAGGCATTAAATAGCCTCAACTTAAATGGCGAATCTTCGAAGATACCTAAATTGTTTTTATTTAGCCCCATTTCTTTTTGGATCTTTTTGGTGCATCTTATTATTTGCATATCGTATCAGACAACATAACAGTGTTGATATACAGAAAAGATTCCTTATATTACCCCTACAATATAGAAATATTTTATATATATTTCTATATTAAAATGGAAACAATCTGTCTTAACCCATTGTAAAAACAACGCGGGGTCAGGTCATCATTCTTCATTGAGGTTCCGCCTGTGATCGGCTTCCCTGAAAATTTTTTAAAATGTAGACAAATTCATTAAATTGGCATATATGCCCTGGACTTTGAGCAAAGGGTAATACAACAAATGACGACAAACGTGGAACATAATAAAAATATTCGCAACATTGCCATTATCGCGCATGTGGATCATGGCAAAACGACCCTGGTGGACGCCATGTTCCGGCAGAGCGGGCTGTTCCGCGAC
>Ga0255058_10001095_pt1 | contig 15419 bp, 16 predicted proteins | sample Cases_109_9_MG_FD_188637 | JGI IMG/M metagenome (GOLD analysis project Ga0255058, IMG submission 188637) | Seawater microbial communities from Amundsen Gulf, Northwest Territories, Canada - Cases_109_9 | ecosystem: Environmental > Aquatic > Marine > Gulf | place: Canada: Northwest Territories... | reverse complement strand
TGCCGGGGCGCTGTCCTACACAGAGGGGGTTAGTCATCCGCATTGCGCGCGCCTCGGCGACAGGGTGAGTATAACAGCGCCGGGGCGCTCTTCGGGTAGACCACCCAAGAAGGAACCGCATTAGGTCTGACGCCCCAGCGACAGAAGACGAGTGTGCTAACCGGGCAGGAGCGCTCTGTAATGGGGTAACGCCCCACGGCGAGAGCATAGCTGGGCTGTGGCAAGATGCGGGTGAGATGCCTGAACGCTGGGCGTTGGAAAGCTCGCGGTCCAATCAGTTCTCCTTGTCGAGCGGTCCCGCTGCGCGATTCTGGGCGGCTTCCCGGCTGGCACTGTCTCCGGACTCCAGATCCTGCGTTGAGGACTCCATCGGGATGGGTCCGGTGCCCAGTGCGGATTCTTGCTCGGTGAACGTGGCGTCGGTCAGATGAAGCACGTGCAGTGAGCCTTCCTCGGTAAGCTGGCGGACGCGGTGCATGTCGCGTGCGCTGATGGCGTCCAAGAGATGCTCCGCTAGATCGACGTATAGCTCCATGTCGGTTGCAGCGCCGATCTTGAAGCGTCGAATGAGCCGACCCAGTCTCTGGACCCGATGGAGCAGATCAGACAGGATCGGAATTCCCGCGAAGCGCTCGACGGCTAGGTAGTAGGCGTCGACGACCCGATAGAAGCGTTCGATATCCCCATGGGCGGAGGCCTTGCGCATGTCCCGGACCATCACCCTGAGGGATTCAACTTCGTTGTCGGTGGCGACCTCGGCTAGAGCGTGGATGGTGAGGCGCCAGATGGCCGAGCGGGCCTGCATCAGATACTGAATTTCGCGGTCGGAAAAGGCGATGCGGACGATAGCGCCACGGCGAGGCAGGAGGTCGATGACGCCCTCAGCTGCCAGCGTCTTAAAGGCCTCGCGGACAGGGGTGCGGCTGACCCCGAAGAGTCTGCTCATGGCATGCTCACTCAGCCGCTCGCCTGGGGTCAGTTTTCCGGCGATGATGAGACTGTAGATCGAGTCAGTGACCCGGTCGGCTAGGGTGGTTCGGTCGACATTGAGTCGGAGCTGGGTGAGATCGGAGTCGACGTTCAAGGACATTGAAATTGCCTTCCCTTCCCCTCGATTCTGCAGGTTCTTCAGGGATTTGACAATGCCAACACACTCCTGTATACAAAATGCGTATCATGTCTATGGGCAATATAGTCAGGGAGAACATCGGGGCTGTAGCGGTCGTCCGGATCAACCGTCCTGAGCGCAAGAACGCGATGACGGAGGAGATGCTTCAGGCGTTCGTAGACCACCTTGAGGACATAGACCGGGACAAGAACGTGGGCGCATTCGTCGTCACAGGTACCGGTGATGCCTTTCTTTCCGGGCTGGACGTTACCAAGGTCACTGCGAAGGTGTCGGATATGAGCCCCGCCATGTGGCGGCAGTTCCGAGAGTTGACGACGAAACAGTTCTCTACGATTCAGCGTTCCTCCAAGCCTTCGGTTGCGGCGATCAACGGCCCCTGCGTCGCGGGCGGTTTTCCGGTTGCCTTGGCCTGCGATGTGCGGGTGGCATCGCGGACAGCTTACTTCAAGATGGGCTATCGGCGCGTTGGCCTGATGCCGTCCACGAATATCTGCTTCCTACTGCCATACATGATCGGGCTTGGACGCGCCAAGCTTCTTGCCCTAACAGATCGGCGGATCGAGGCCGAAGAAGCGGCACGGATCGGGCTGGTGGAAATGGTGGAAGAGCCGGACGAGATGCTCCAGACGGCCGTTAACCTGGCGCAAGAGATGGCGGCTGGGGCGCCGCTCTGGGTGGCGATTACGAAAGAAGCGATGAACCAGGCGTATGGGTTGGATCTGGATCAACGCCGGCGCCAGGTCGACTACATGCAGTTCATGCTCGGCAAGACTGAGGACCACGTCGAGGCGATGGGCGCATTCGCGGAAAAGCGAGATCCGAAATTCAGGGGACGTTAGTGGCTCGCCAGAAAGCCCCCTAGTCGAGGAGTAGATAGTGGCTAGAGACGTAGCAGTAGTAGGCGCATACGAGCATCCGACCCGTCTTGCGCCTGACAAGAGTGAGTTTCAGCTGATGGCTGAAGCGGCGATCGGCGCCCTTGAGGACGCCGGCCTCAAGAAGGAGGACATCGACGGCCTCTGCACGATGCCGAACGAGTTCATCGGCGGCAACTTGCCGCGCGTGAACCTGCTGGTGGACTACCTGAACCTGGACCCGAAGTTCGTCGATTCGACGATCGTCGGGGGCAGCTCGATGCAGTTCCTGACTGGCCGGGCCGCGCTTGCGATCCGGCAGGGACTGGCGAAGTGCGTCCTCGTGGTGTTCGGGGCGCGGCCTCGGTCTCAGAACGAGCGCATAGGAACGAGCGGGAAGACGACTCGCACAGGTAGCTCCAAACTGAAGCCGAACGCGGAAAGCTACGAAGATATCTACGGCCTGACGGTGATGGGCTTCTTCGGGATGGTGATCAAGCGCCACATGGCGGTCTACGGGACAACGGAAGAGCAGCTAGCGCAGGTTGCGGTGACCCAAAGGAAGCACGCCGCCCTGAACCCTGACGCGAAGTACAAGGACCCGATCACGATCGAAGACGTGATAAATTCCCGCTACATCTGCTACCCGCTGCGAATGCTGACATGCTGCCTGATCTCCGATGGAGCCGGCGCCCTCATCCTGGCGCACCCGGACGTGGTAAACGACACGAAGGGCAGCCCGGCCTGGATCACCGGCATCGGCGAGGCGCTGACCCACACGAACGGCGGGTACGCCGACTGGCTGAACGTGGGCACGGTAGCGGCAGGGAAGAAGTCGTTCGGTGAGGCGGGCATTACGTTGAAGGACATCGACGCACTGCAGGTCTACGACGCGACCGCGTTCCACATCATCCAGGCCCTGGAAGACCTCGGTTTCTGCGAGCGCGGTGAGGGCGGCAAGTTCGTTGAAGGCGGTCAGCGGATCACCTTTGATGGCGAGATACCGATCAACACAGACGGAGGCGGCCTCTCCTCAAACCAGGTCGGAACGCGAGGGCCTTTCCCGATGATTGAGGCGATCCGGCAGGTGCGCGGTGTCTGCGGAGAACGGCAGGTGCCGGACTGCAAGATTTCGGTGGCGAGCGCAACCGGTGGGGGCGGTGGCGGCGGCCAGGGCCCGCGGCGCTCTTCTTCAGTGATTGTGTTCGAGAGGGACTAGAAATGGCTGAATGGAAAAAGACGCTGCCGAATATTGACGTCGATTCGAAGCCATACTGGGACGCCTGCAAAGAGCGCCGGCTGATCATCCAGCGATGTCAGGACTGCGGGAAGCTGCAGCACCTTTACCGCAAGGACTTCTGCTGTCACTGCTGGTCGCAGAATGTCGTTGACGTGGACGCGAGCGGAAAGGGGAAGGTCTGGACGTACACCATTACGTACCTCAACTACACTCCTGGCTTCACCGAAGACATCCCCTATGTGACCGCACTGATCGAACTGGAAGAGGGCCTGGAGATGCTCTCCGGGATCATCAACATTGAGCCGGAGAAGATAGAGGTGGACATGCCGGTGAAGGTGACGTGGGTCGAGGCCACCGACGAAATCACGATTCCATTTTTCGAGCCCGCGTGATCAAAGTCGCCGGCGGATGATGCGAATTGTCGACACGCATACCCACGTTCTCGGTCCGGGTCACTGGCCTTCGCGCTACTTCGACCAGATCGCCTACAACTGGGCGTACGCCCCCCGCCCGACGCGAGATCCAGCAGACGTTCGCGAAAAGATAGAGCCGGGCCTGCTGGATCCTGAAGGTGACCAAATGGTCGCCGACATGGACGCTGCCGGCGTCGACGTGTCACTGGTCCTGCCGATCGATTGGGGACCAGACTACGACGAGCCCGAGCTGAACCAGCCGTCGCCCCAGGAGGTGCACCGCCAGGTCGCGGCGATGGCCGAGCGTTATCCGGGACGACTGTTAATGTTTGCTGCTGTCGACCCGCGCCGGCCAGACGCGGTGGACATCCTGAGCGAGGCTCACAAGAAATTCGGCGCCTGCGGGCTCAAGCTGTACCCGCCGAACGGGTTCTATCCGTACGACCCGGTCTGCTTCCCGGTGTACGACTACTGCGAGCAGAATAACCTGCCGATCCTCTTTCACACCGGAAGGGGCGGCCTCCCGACGACGGCGCCGCGCTTCGCCGACGTAGCTTTCCTGCGCGACGTGCAGGCGCGGTTTCTCCGGCTGCCGATCTGGATAGGCCACGCTGGCGGCAAGTTTGGATGGGACGACGCGCTGACGGTGTTGTCGACCGGCGCGAGTTCGTATTTGGAGCTGTCCGCCTGGATATGGGACGACACGCCTGAAGAAGACATAGACCGGCTCGCTGTGCTGGTGGCGAAGGGCGTCAACCGCTTCGGGGCGCACCGGCTGCTGTTCGGGTCGGACCACGTCTCGGGGAGACGAGTCCGGGGACGGGAATTCCTGCCGCACGTTGTTAAGGCGTTCCTGCAGTTACCGGAGCGCGCGAAGAAACAGGGAGAAACGATCTCGGAAGGCGATATGGACCTGATCATGGGCGCGAATGCGGCTGAGCAGATCGGGCTGGGAAGTTGAAGCCGAGACCGTGAAGCTCGGCATCCTGGCGGATATTCACTGCAACGCTCCGGCGCTTGATACAGCACTTGCGCTGCTGGAAGCCGAAGAGGTCGACGAGCTCATCGTGGCTGGCGACGCGATTTACCAGTACCGGTTCTCAGCGCCTGTCGTGCGCCGCTTGAGAGATTGCGGCGCACGCTTCATCCTTGGAAACCACGAAGAGGCCTATCTCGCCTCGCTCAACGGCGACAAGGAGCTGCCTGACGCGGATCTAATCTGCTGGCTAAGGGCCCAGCCCCTGAGCATCGAGATCGAGGCCGACGGGCGCAAGCTCCTCGCCTTTCACGCGACGCCCTGGGAGCCGCGGAACGAGTACCTGATGCCGAATCATCCCCGGATAGCGGAGTTCAGCCAACTCGGATACGACGTCGTTATCTACGGGCATACGCATTGGCAGCTCGCCGAGTTTTTCGGTCCTACACTCGTGGTCAACCCCGGCTCAGTAGGAGAGCCGCGTGACCACCGGAACGGAATGAGGGGAAGCGTGGCCGTGCTGGACACGGCATCCTTGGAGGTGACTCACCACGATTTCGATGTGTGAGGCGTCAGTTTAATCTGTCATTACCTAAGTCTCCTTTCGCGTCTGAAGGACGGGCCCAAAGCCCGTCCTTCAGGCTTTCTGAGAAAAGCGAGCGCCACCACGGAGAATCGCGCGTGTGCGAGAGGCGGAGCCTGTGACCCTAGAGGGAAGACACGACCAAAGCCATGGCCTGCACAGTGGCCATCCGGTTCTTCGCCGGAACGGTGAAGACCATTTCGACCGGCCTGAGCTCCAGGATCTCCCGGATGCGGTCCCGGCACTCGGCCTCCGAGCCGACGATGGCGACCTGCTGGGCGAGGTCATCGGAGACGGCCTCTGAATCGGCGCCCCTGGCGAGGTGGCGCTGCGGGTCGTGCAAGCCCTCGATCTCCCCGATCTCCTCCGCGAACTTCTCGTCGACGTCCTGTCCCGCCTTCAGCTGCCCAGCGTGCACCCACGAGGCAACGAACGGTCGCACCATGTCGATCCCGCGCCCGGCCTCGGAGTCAACGAACATGCTTGTCAGGAGGCGCACTTCCAGCGTGCCGGCATCGCGGCCGGCCTCTTCTGCTGCGTCGAGAAACTTGCCCTTGTGTCCCTCCAGCCGCGTCTTCACGACGGGTCCCGCGAGCAGCACTCCGTCGGCGAACCTGCCACAGGCGGCGAGGTTGAGGTCCCCGCTGGCGGCGACGTGCATCGGGACACGGCGATCCGAGAGCGAGCGGATGGAGTAGCCGTGCTCGCCCGCGGGGCGGCCGGCCAGCAGTTCGTGCAGGCTTTCCAACTCCTCTCGGAACGCCGCGATGCGCTTGGCGCGCACACCGAGCGGCGCCAGTAAGCTGGGACCACCGCTGCCGAGCCCGAGGAAGACACGTCCCGGCGCCTCGGCATCCAGCGTGAGGATGGCGTTCGCGATAACGGCCGGGTGCCGGATCGCACCGGACGAGACGCCCGGTCCGAAGCGAATCGAATCGGTGCGGGCCGCGATGGCGCCCATCGCCACGTAGGGGTCCTTTGTAGTAAGTGGGTTGTCCTGGACCCAGACCGAGTTGAAGCCCAGCTCTTCGACTTGCCGGACGAACTGGGCGATGTCATCGAGGGACTCGCGCCGACTAACACCGAACGCGAGTCCGAAGGAGGTTCCGTCGTTCTTGAGTTTAGTCACGGGATAACTCGCTCTTTTCTGGCCTTGTCAATTTCGTCTTGCGTGATTCCGAACCGGGCGAGGGCAGCGTCAGTGTCTGCGCCAAAGGTTGGGGCCGGCTGTTGACCGGCCTCGGGGTTGAGATCGTTTGCCCAGGGAGCGACGACCCCTCGGAGGCGTTGCTCCCCAGCATCGACATCACGAAGGACGCCGATCGCCTCCACCTGCGGGTGAGGCTTTTCGGTGAAGAGTTGATCGTAGCTGTAGACTGGCGCACCGGCCCCGCCGATCTCCTGGACGATGTCCATCAGATCTTCGGCGTCGATTTCCTTGGTGCGGCCTTCGATGATAGGCCGCCAGAGCAGAGCGTCCGTACCGCCGCCAACGATGCCAGCACCGTGCTCGCGGAGGTACTCGTCGTCGAGCAGGTCTTCTAGGCCGAGCGCGGTGCACAGGGCCTGCCATGGATCCTTGCGGTCTACGCGACGACCGAAGAATCCAAAGATCGCACGGCCGTCCCGGCATTCGTAGCCGTGATCGGGTCCGCTATAGGGCGAGGTATTGCCGCCAAGGTATTCGTCCGGGTCGGAGAAATCCGCCAACCAGTGAGAGCTGACTGAGAGGATCGCGCTCACGGTAGAGATGTCGACGCGCTGGCCTGCGCCGGTGAACTCGCGGGCCCAGAGAGCGCTGGTGATACCGACGGAGGCGTAAACAGCACTGGCAACGAGGCCAATGTCAATGCCACACCGCACCGGTTCGTCGCCCAACGACCCCATGAAGGCCATTTGCGCGGCGAGGCCCTGTATCTCCAGCTCGGTAAGCCAGGGGGTAGAGGACGATCCCGAGGGCCAGGGGCCGATCACGCAGTGGATGAGCCGCGGATTGGCGGCTAGCATCTCGTCGGTGTCGGCGCGATAGGGACTATCAACATGCGGGCAGTGCGCGGTCTCTTCGATGACGACGTCGGCGCTTTCTGTCATCTTCAGGAAGATGCGCCGCCCGGCCTCCGTATTCAGATCCAATGCCACGGATTTTTTACCGCGGTGCAGCAAGTGATCGAGGGCCGGGTTGCCATCGGCTCCGCCGAGGGACGGGTTCGAGCCGGCTATGTCGATCCGGTAAACGTCGGCGCCTGCATCCACGAGCTGAAGCGAGCACATTGCGCCGGCCAGCGTGGCCGAGCAATCGAGGACGACAATGCCTTCGAGAGGGATCACTGCACCGCTCCGATGTGCTTTTCGATCAGGGCCTCGATCTCCTCCTGGTCGGCGCCTGGCCTCCGAGTACCACGTGTTGGCGGAGCCGGGGTGGCGCTGAACTGCCAGGGCTTGGCCCCATGCCAGACCCTGCCCCACGCTGTTTCGGGCCGCTCCAGGCACGGCTGAAGGGCCGGGTCTTTCATTACGTCATCGGGATAGTTGCAGGGCCCGCAGGGGACGCTGCGCCGTTGGAGGGCGAGGAGCCACCACCAGGCCGGGGCATCCGTTGTGCGGTGTGAGATGATCTCTGCCAGCTCGTCGCGGTAGGCGAGCCGCGCGGCCGGTGTGATGAAGCGCGGATCCTCGACGGCGGACTCGAGGCCGAGCACGCCGCAGAGTTCTTTCCAGCATTCGTTGTCGGGCGCGCTGATGTTGATGAAGCGCCCATCCTGGCAGCGGAAACTCTGCGAAGGCGCAATGACGGCACTGGCGCTCCCGAGGCGCGGCGGGTTCTGGCCAGTGTCGAAGTATTCGGCCAGGCGGTTGAGTTGAACGAAGATCGCCGAAGCCAGGTGTCCAGCTTCGATGTGGGACCCGCGGCCGGTCTTTCGCCGCTTCATCAGGCCGAGGACGGCCGCCTGCACGATGATGGCGCTAGCCAGATGATCCAGGTGGCCGAAGACCCGGAAGAACTCCGGGTCACCGCCCGGGGCGCCCTGGACGCTGGCGAAGCCGGAAAAGGCCTGGATGTAAGAGTCGAGCGCAGGACGCCCAGCGTAGGGGCCGGTGCTCCCAAAACCGGGACTCGAGATGTACACGATACCCGGGTTGGCGCGCGAAGCGTCCTCGTAGCCCAAGCCAAGCCGCTCGGTCACGCCGGGCAGGCGGTTTTCAATCAGTACGTCTGCCCAGGCGCAGAGGGCGAGGCCCTTGCGTTGTCCTTCGTCGCTCTTCAGATCCAGCTTCACACTGCGCTTGTGCATATTGGAGTTGATGAAGGACGCGCCCATGCCGCGGATCTGAGGCCTGTTGTCGTAAAAGCCGTCGCCTCTGGGGTTTTCGATGCGGATCACGTCGGCGCCGAGAAAGCCTGCGATGGCGGCGGCTGCTGGCCCGACGGCGTACGTGCCAAGGTCGAGGACGCGGATGTTGGAAAGCGGGCCGGACTTGTTGGCGTGTGTCAGATTCATTACGCGCCTGAGATCTGATGGCCCTGTGGGAAGACCCGCAGCATGACGCCTTCCAGGTAGCGGACGATCTCCATGCTGGTCAGGCCGATAATGGCGATAGCGATGATGATCGCCCAGGTTTCTTCGACCCGCAGAGCGCCGCCGTAGCTCTGCAGAAGACCTCCTAGGCCAATGACGCTGATGATCTGCTCAGCGAATATGACTGCTCGAACGCAGCGCCCGGTGGCGATGCGGATGCCTGTCAGCATCAAGGGCAGTGCCCCCGGGATAGTGATCCGCACCATTCGCTGGAACTCGTTCGCGCCGAACGAGCGCGCCATTTCGTCGTACTGCGCCGCGACGGCACGAACGCCGGACGAAGTGTTGATGACCACCTGGAAGAACGTGGCCATGAAAACGATGACAATAATGCTTGGGCGGCCGAGGCCGAAGAGGAGCAGAATGATGGGGATCGTGGCGATCAGGGGAATCGACAGGAAGACGTTGACGTAGATATCGAGCGCCCATTCGACGACCTTGAAGCGGCCCATCAAGGTGCCGACTATCAGGCCCAGGCCGACCGACAGAGGCCAGCCTATCGCCAGCGTCGTGAGCGTGTTGGTCAGAGCGTCACGGAAACGCTCACTCGTCCAGACCTCGTAGACGGTGGACATGACGTCGGAGAGCGGCGGGAAGATGAGCGAGAAGCCGAGCTGACCAACCGTTTCCCAAACGATCGCGCCGAAGGCAAGCGAGGCGAGCACTAAAGCCCAGCTCGGTACTCGGCTGAGAGTGCTAGTCATTCGTTGGCCGCCGCCCTTTCGATATGCTGGTCTTCTTCCACCGCCCAGCGCAGCTGTTCCCAGATGTGACCGGTTAGGTCAGTGAATTCGCTCGTCTTGCGCGCAGAGTCCTCGCGGGGTCGCGGGATCTGAACGTCGATCACCTCGGCGATCTGGCCGGGAGAGCGGCTGAAGACGGCAATGCGGTCCGAGAGATATACGGCCTCCTCCATGCTGTGTGTGACGAAGACGATAGTCGTCTTGGTGCCTCGCCAGACGCGCAGCAGGTCTTCTTGCAGGATCTGCCTCGTCTGGGCGTCGACGGAGGCGAACGGCTCGTCCATAAGCAGAATCTTGGGGCTGACGGCGAGCGCGCGGGCCAGGCCGACGCGCTGCTGCATGCCGCCCGAGAGCTCGTGCGGGTAGTTCTTCTCGAATCCAGTCAGGCCAACACGGGCGATAGCGTCGAGAGCGAGCTCGCGCACCTCCTTACGCCGCCTCCCGCGGGCCTCGAGCCCGAATGAGACGTTGGACAGGACGTTCGCCCAGGGCAGAAGCAGGAAGTTCTGGAAGACGATCGCGCGGTCGGGCCCGGGGCCCTTTACGGGGTTGCCGTCGATACTTATGCGCCCGCTCGATGGCTTGATCAGGCCGCCGATCATCCGCAGCAGCGTGGTCTTGCCACAGCCACTCGGCCCGATCAGCGACATGAACTCCTGATCCTGGATCGTTAAGGTGACATCGTCGAGAGCGACGAACGGTTCTTGGTGTCCGCCGCGTTCAAAGACTCGGCCGACTCCTTGAACTTCGATCATTGGTTCGCCTCCCCAATCCCTCTTTGCCAGTGGAGAGCCCGCCGCTCGATCCGGCGGACGACCTCCAGCACAACGAGGCCGGTGATCGCCATAACGAGCACTGTGGCGTAGAGATTCTCGGTCTGGAACAGCCCGCGATACCTGCTGATCACCTGGCCGAGTCCCACGGACACGAGCAGGAGTTCAGCCGCGACCATGCCCACGACCGACCGGCCCGCTCCCAGGCGAAGACCGGCCATGACGCCGGGCATGGAACCCGGCAGGATGATGCTCCTGAAGATACGAAAGCGGCTGGCTCCAAACGAATTCGCCATGTCGATCAGTTGCGCGTCAACGTAGCGAACGCCGGCTGCGGAATTCAGCACGAGCTCAGAGAGCGCAAACAGGTAGACGACCATGTAGCGCCCCTGTAGACCGATGCCGAAGGCGATCACGACTAGCGGAATAAATGCCGTCATCGGCACGGCGTTCAAGAAGTTGACGTACGGCAAGACGGCACTGCGGAAATAGCGCGAGGAGCCAATCAGCAGACCGGCCGGAACGCCTGTGCAAATCGCCAGCGTGAGGCCGATCCCGAACGGTTTGATGGTTTCCCAGTAGGCGGCTCGGAAATCCGACGTACCCAGCAGTTCGACCAGCGCAACGACGACGCCCGTGAAGGGCGCCATGATAATCGGCGACTGCTGGCGGGCGTAGATCTCCCATGCAAGCAAGAAGCAGCAGAACGAGGTCACACGCACGATCATCGCGCGTTGGCGGTACAGCTGCCGCCAGATCATGAGGGCGACGCCGACTGCGGCGGGTTGGCCCGCTAGGCGGTCGGCGTCGCGATCCGCTTTCTGCGAATCCTCAGTCATCCGCTAAGTAGCTAAACTCCGATCAGGCTTATTGAGTACCGACTGTGAAGTCGAAGTAGTCGTCCATATCGACTGCTGCGGGGTCAATGTCAAGCGTCCCTTTGTCGAACAGGAACTGCAACGTTGACTCGGCCGTCTCGGGTGTCAGGTCGTCTGCGCTCCATATGCCGCTCTCAATGAAGCCGTCGACGATCTCCTCGCGCACTGCCTGGTCTTCATCCGGGATGAGTTCTTCGGCGAGGGCGAGCGCGTACGCGCGGTCGGAGTTCAGGCGATCGGCACCCTCACGGAAGGCGTCGACGATGGCGGCGCCTACATCGGGCTGGTCGTTGATCAGGTCGTCGCTCATGACGATCACTACGTAGACGAGGTCACCGAATTCTTCGCTTACGGTAGAGAGCACATTGACGGCCTCGGGATCGACGGCGCTCACGCGAAGGAGGTCAGCCAGGTCAACGGTGGTGGCGTCGATCTGGCCGTCGACGAGTGCCTGGATGCGGACGTCGCTGCCTTGAATGATCACCTCGTTGACGTCCTGGAGATCGTACTTCTGGATCAGGGCGTCGGTGACGGTCTTGGTGAAAGAGACCTCGCTGTGAACGGCGACGGTCTTTCCTTCGAGGTCCGCTATCGTTGTGATCGATGGATCAGAGGCAAAGGCGAAGGTCTGCCGCGCGGCGCTGGACACCATCTTGACAGCGGCGCCCTCAAAGACGGCGGGAGCCGCAGCGACAATCGCCTCGACTGTGCCCCCGGCGGCACCCTGCACGACGAGCTGAACGGCGGTCGTCGGGTCCTGGCCGAACTGAAGGTTGAGGTTGATTCCCTGCTCGGCGAGAATGTCGCGAGCCGCAAGCTGAACAATGTGCGTGTAGTCTGGGTCGGAGCCGCCAATCCAGTCCACGGTAATGTTGTCGAACTGTGGCGTCGCCGTGCCGGCGGCTGGGGTATCTGTGTCGGCCCCCGGGCTGCTTGTGGCGTCGCCCCCGTCGTCATCATCTCCACATGCGACACCAAGCACGAGGAGAAATGCAGCCAAGGGAATCAGCGTCCGGAATATAACCTTCATCTATATGTCTCCTTTTGCATCTCGATACATAATCAGGATTGTATACAACATGCCATGTCGGCTGTCAATAACCGCACCGAGCCTGTCCACATAAAACAAAGGTGTTCGGATCGTCCCACCAACCATATCGATCGGATAAGCGTGATGCGTCGTCGTTCATGACTGTCAAAACCAACGAGTCGTCACAATCTTCTGACGTGTGTAGAACCGCACAGCGTCAGCACCTGTCGCATGCAAGTCACCCAAGAACGACCGCTTCCAGCCGGTGAATGGGAAAAACGCCATGGCAGCGGCGACACCGATGTTGACGCCGAGCATTCCGGCGTCCGCGCGGCGCTGGAACTCGCGAGCGTATTTACCTGAGGCAGTAAAGATCGAGGCCTGGTTGCCGAATTCACTCTGGTTTATCAGGTCCAGGGCTTCATCGAGGTCCGTCGCCCGCATATTCGCGAGAACAGGTCCGAACAACTCCTCCTTCCAGACGTCCATCGCCGGCGTCACGCGGTCAAGGATCGTTGGGCCGAGGTAGAAGCCTTCCTCTGGGCAGCCGGTGCGTCCATCGGACACTAGTAAGGCTTGCGACGCGGCTGCGTTGATGTGGGCAATCAGCTCCTGTTTCCGTTCACGTCGAATGACCGGACCCATGTCAGTGTCGTCCCGATCTCCGGGACCAAGGCGCAGCGCAGCGGCTGCTTCGCTGAGCTTACTGAGCAGGGGGTCGGCGACGCTGCCGACGCCGACGACGACGCTACCCGAGAGACAGCGCTGTCCGGCGTTACCGAAAGCGGAAGCGATGATCGTGTCGACAGTCTGCTCGAGGTCGGCGTCCTCCATAACGACCAGGTGATTCTTGGCGCCGCCCAGCGCTTGCACGCGCTTGCCGTTGAGGGCGGCCAGCTCGTAGACATACCTGGCGACGCTGGCAGAGCCAACGAACGATACCGCCGCGACGTCTGGGTGAGAGACGAGTGTCTTGACAGCGTCCGCCGCGCCGTGCACCACGCTCAGGACGCCGTCAGGAAAGCCAGCCGCGTGGGCGAATTCAGCGAGGCGGATGGAGCAGAGGGGCGTCCGCTGAGAGGGCTTGAGCACGAAGGCATTGCCGCACATCAGCGCGATTGGCGCCATCCAAAGCGGGATCATCGCAGGAAAGTTGAACGGCGTGATGCCAGCGACGACGCCTACCGGGAAGCGGTTCAGTTCTTGGTCTATGCCCCGGGCGATTTCCTGCAGCTTCCCTCCCATCAGGAGCGACGGCGCACCGCAAGCATAGTCGACCACCTCGATGCCGCGGCGGACCTCTCCCCGCGCCTCAGACAGGGTCTTCCCGTTCTCCTGCGTGATTAGAGCGGACAGCTCGTCGGTGTGCTCTTCCAGCAGCCGCTTGAAACGGAAGAGGATCTGGGCGCGATCCGGGACCGGTGTCGCGGCCCAACCCGGAAGCGCCTCTTTCGCGGAGGCGACGGCGCGGTCTACTTCTTCCGGAGAGGAGTGCGGCAGCAGAGCGATCGCCTCACCGGTGGCGGGGTTCGGGATCTCTTCGATACTGACCGACGTGGACTCTTCCAGCCGGCCGCCAATGAAGTTGGGAACCTTGTAGATCTCGGGGTTCTGCGCGGTCGTCATGTGTTCTTCCTTGCTAAGCGGCGCGGCCAACTCGTCTCGGCGATCGCGCTTTCCAATATTGCGAGCCCTTCCTCGAGCTGTTCGGCTGTGATGACAGGCGGCATCAGCGTGCGGATGATGTTGGCGCCGGAGCCGGCCCTCATCAGGATCAGTCCACTCTCATGGCAACGCTTGATAATCGCTGCGGAGGTGGTCGCCCAGCGTCTTGGTTACCGAGTCTTCGACTTGCTCCATCGCTCATGGCGCTGACGCGGCCAACGGCTTCGAGAGAGGATACGTCTCGTACCAGTCGGCCACAGCCTGCGCTAGGCGGCCCCCAATTCGCCCCGCCAGCGCCGGAAGATCTTCCCGCTCGTTCGTCTCGATGGCGTCGAGAGCTGCGTGGCAAGCTAAGGGGTTGCCGCCACCATAGATACCGCCAAGGGTGGCGCCTATGACTTCTTTCGGACCAATTCGATCAGGACGCCGGAACTGGCTCTCGGGTGAACGAACGCCAGCTCAATATCCGGAGTAGCCTCTGTGTAGCGCGGGCCACCCCCAACGGGCTGACCAAACACGATCTCGACCCCGTTCTTTTGGAGCTCCAGGACAGTCTCGTACAGGTTATCGGACTCGAGGCGCAGTTGATAGACGCCGGGGCCATTACGCGCCAAGAAACGGCTGACAGGACCATCCTCCGGGGAATCGAGGAGTTCAAGAAAGGAGTTTTCGCCGTCGCCGAGTGAAGCGAGCCGCAACCCGTATCCCCGGCGTCCGGGGTTCATCGCCATCAGCTTCAGACCGAGACCCTCCGTATAGGCGGGAAGAGCATCCTCGATTTGCGGGACGGCGATCGATGCGGCAACCAGGCGGTGGAACATGCGAACCTCCTTCTGTACTCGAGCAAACCGTATTCCGGGTCTGGCTTCAGATGCCTACCGGCCGAAGCCGTTCCTAATCTGCGAGGCAGTATACAAAGTGCCGGAAGAGCTGACAACAACTTCGAGGGACCATCAGCGTGTGTCGTCGGGCCCTCTATTTGCCCACAAATCGGGGCGGCCGCCGTTCGGCGATCGCTCGCATGGCTTCTGCGTGATCTTCCGTGCGCCCTAACATGAATTGCATGTAGTCAACCTGCCGACGCAGGAGGTCGAAGTTGAGGCCGTAAGCTTGGTTCATAGCCTCTTTAGTAACAGCAACCATTAATGGCGGCGCAGAAGCCATGCTCTTTGCGAGACTGACGGCGCGCCCTTTCAACTCTTCTGGAGCCGACAACTCGTCCACGAGACCGATATCGAGAGCTTCAGAGGCGGACAGCATGCGATCTGTGAGGGTTAGCAGTTTAGCGCGGCCGAGGCCGATTAGGTGCGGAAGCAGGTAGCAGATGCTCGGAGACGGCATGAGCCCAACACGCCGAAATCCAACCCGGAATTTCGCGTCGGTGGAGGCGATGCGTACGTCCGAGGCGAGGGCTATTGAGAAGCCGTTGGTGACACAGGCGCCGTTGATTGCCGCGACCGTTGGGATCTTCATCCTGTAGATTGTCTCGAACATTCGATTGTTCAAGGCCCGAAAGTCGCGCCAGCTCTTGGGATCCATCTCCTGGACGCGAGTCGT
>Ga0255058_10001094_pt1 | contig 15420 bp, 8 predicted proteins | sample Cases_109_9_MG_FD_188637 | JGI IMG/M metagenome (GOLD analysis project Ga0255058, IMG submission 188637) | Seawater microbial communities from Amundsen Gulf, Northwest Territories, Canada - Cases_109_9 | ecosystem: Environmental > Aquatic > Marine > Gulf | place: Canada: Northwest Territories... | reverse complement strand
GCTGCGCGATGGCGCCCGTCGCGTCACGCCGTCGGACGCACACCGGGCATTGCTGGACGCGAGCCGGCGCGGGCATATCCGAACCACGGTGACGACAACGGTGGACGGTCTGCACGGGAGCGTGGACGATCTCATCGCGCTCTTCGGCCAACTGGAAGAGATCGCCTGTGTCGACTGCGGCGCGAGCCACCCCTGGCCACCCGGCACCATCTGGCGGCGCTGGGATCTGCATTGCCCGGCGTGTGGCGGTCTGCTGAGACCCGCAGTAACACCGCCTGACGAGGAGCCCGACGCGCCCGTGTGGAAGCTCGCCAGGCGTGCCGTCGCCCGTTGCGGCGTGCTCCTCGTCATTGGATGCGAGGCCAGTCATGCCGTTGAGGAAAGGCTGGTGGATGTGGCCAGACGCAGGGGCGCATGCATCGTCTTCATCAATCAACGTCGGCACGCGCACAGCTTGCATTCGCGGGACCTGGTGCTGGTCGGGCGGATTGACAGAGCCCTGCGTGCTTTCGGCCTGGTGCTTGCTGCCTTGCGGCCATCGGCCAGCCCCATGGAGCCGGCGCTCGCAAAGGCACATTGCCCGGCGCCAGGAGTCGCCGAGAGCACGCCGCCGGACGGCGCCCTGGAGCAATGAAACTCACCAGGACCAAGCTGCTCGCCGCGTGCCTGGCCGTCACCGTCACCGTTGTGGCGAGCTACGATGGACCCACGCTTTTTACAGCAAAGGACGCCGGCCCCGTGGTGAGAAGCCTGGCGGACGGTCGCAGCGGCGAACTTCGCTTCGTCAGCTACGACCCCACCCGCAGAGAGATCGCCAGGGGTAGGTTCCGCCAGCGTCCCGTGGTTGTGCGTGGCTACCTCGATTTGCCTCGCGGCGGCGCGCGCCCCGTGCCGGCCGCCATCCTCGTGCACGGAAGCGACGGTCTATCGGCTCGCCAGCATCAGCAGGCGAAGGCGTTGAATGCGCGAGGCATCGCTACCTTCGTGCTCGACAGCTTCGGTCCTCGCGGGGTGGACACGACCATCGGCCGGCAAGACGCCGTACCGGCTCACGTGATGGTGGTCGATCTGTTCGTGGCCCTCGAGCTCCTCGCCTCTCACCCGCGTATCGACACGACGCGCATCGCGGTCATCGGCTGGTCCAAGGGCGGCGTGGCCGCGGACTGGGCATCGCGTGAGTGGTATCGAAGCCGTCTGGTGGCGCGGGATGTGAGCTTCGCCGCCCACGTGGCCTTTTACGCTTGGTGCGGCGAGCAGGAGGCGCGCATCGAGCTGACCGGCGCGCCGATCCTCTATCTCAGCGGTGAGCTCGATGATTGGGCGGGAACCGAACCCTGTGTCGGCTATGCGCGCCGCGCCAGGCGCGCCGGATACGATGCGCGGGTCGTCGTCTATCCCGGAGCCCATCACGGCTTCGACTACCGCGGAAGTTTTCACACCTACTTGCGCGAAGCCAGGAGCTGGTCCGATTGCGTCTACCTGGCGCGAGAGACCGGGTTCGTCGACCAGGCCACCGGCGTGTTCGCCGCGTGGCCCGATCTGTCCGGCTATCTGTCGCGCTGCAGCCGCACGGGCGCCCACGTCGGCTCCAACGCCGGGGCGCGAAAACAGGCGGCGCGGGCGCTGAACGAATTTCTCTCCGAGTTCCTGGAAACCCGACCACGGGTCTGATCCAAAGTACAGTCGCAAGCTGCCCGTTTGCGCTGGGTCAAAACTGAACCATTGCCGGAAGTAAAAGGGCTCCCGAAGCCGGATACTCGGTGCCAAGCGTAGGCGTCGTCAGTGCAACACGCGCCGCGTGAATGGAACCCTGAACGCTCATGCAGAACCGTCGACACACACCGCAGCACGAGCCTCAAGATGTCGCTCCCCGACTCACGCGGCGCGAGCAGACCATTCTCGAGTTGCTCGGAGATGGTAAGCGGAACAAGGAAATTTCGGGAGAGTTAGCTATTTCCGAGCGCACCGTGAAATTCCACGTGAGCGGTTTGCTGGCGAAGCTCGGCGCTACCAATCGCACGCATGCGGTTCGGCTCGGCGTCAGACGCGGGCTGATCCGTTTCTAAATAGCTGTGTGGAAATCCACTACTGGAGATCCGACTATGAGCAGTAACGCGCCGCACCCGAACAAGCTCGCAGCCATCGCACCGGCCATCGTACTGGCCATCGTAGTGGCGATAGTGACTCTGACGCCGCGAGGCCCACTCTTTGCTCAGGACCTTCAAGCCGGCGCCGAGGCTGCCAGGCGGGGCGACTATGCAACCGCGCTGGCGCAATGGAGGCCGCTGGCCGAGTCCGGCGACGCAGCCGCCCAGTTCAATGTGGGAATGATGCACGCACGTGGCGACGGCGTGCCCGAGGATTTCGCCGAGGCGGCCCGCTGGTTCCGCATGGCGTCGGAGCAGGGACAGACCGACGCTCAGGCGCGCCTCGGAGGCATGTATGCCCATGGCATCGGTTTGGAGAAAGACTACCTGGAAGCCGCAAAGTGGCTCACCCTGGCTGCCGAGCAGCACCATGCCGAGAGCCAGTACGAGCTCGGCGCGCTCTATGCCGACGGCAACGGTGTGGTCCAGGACTACACAACGGCTTATTTCTGGTTCTCCCTCGCCGCGCTACAGCGCCTGTTCCCCGCGATGGATGCCCAGGCGAGGCTCGGAGCTTCTATGGTCCCGGAACAGATCGGCATGACCGAGCAGATGGTGCAGGAATGGCTGGAAGAGACACGCGCCGCCCAGTCCCAAAAAGCCGACGATTCCTGATCAGCGCTGGTACGCAGACGATTGCGCCGTCTCGCCTTTCATAGAGGTGTCAGGATCTCGATGGTGGCCGTCTCGCGCAGGCGCCGCACACGTGTCTGTATTGCTTGATCCCGCTTGATGCCGAGCAGGTGGGCTCGAATCTGCCCGCTCGCCTGCGCCTCGGGGATCTGGCCGCCATCGCGGCGCTCCTCCAGCTTGATAATGTGATAGCCGAAGCGCGTGCGAACGGGCTCCGAGATCTGTCCGGGCTCGAGGGCGAAGGCCGCGTTCGCAAAGGGCTTCACCATCTGACCTTTAGAGAAGAAGCCGAGATCTCCACCCTTCGGTGCGGTCGGTCCCTGGGAATGTTGCTGCGCGAGTTCAGCAAATGCCGCTCCCGAGCGTGCCTCGGCGAGAATGCCCGCGATCTTGCTGTAGGCCGCCGCCTCGGTCTGCGCGTCGGCATTGCGCGCCACTTTGATCAGGATATGGCGTGCCCGAACTGCCGCGGGGCGGGTGAAGCGGATACGGTTCGCCTCGTAGAAGTCCTGGATCTCCTCGTCGTTCACCGAAAGCCCGCTGGCGATGTCCTCGGCGATCAGCCGCCGCACCGACAGACGTCGCTTCAAATCCTCGGCAAAGCTCTCCTCGTCGAAGCCGCTTTCGCTCAGCTTGGCGAGGAACAGTCGCTCGGAGTCGAACTGACCACGCATGCTCTCGAGCGCGTTGTCCACCTGCTTCCGGGGCACGACCAGGTGCCTGGCATCGGCGTCTTGCCACAGCAGCTCCTGTCCGATCAACATATCCAGCACCTGGCGCCGGATCTGCTTGTATTCTTCGGGGTCGAACATGTTGCCGAGTCCGATGTTCTGCCTCTGCACGTAGACGTCCAGGCTCTTTTGCAGCCGCTCTACAGTGATTGCTTCGCCGTTGACCCTGGCGGCGACGCCCAGGTTCTGCGCCGCCGCGGAGGTGGCGAGCCCCGCGATCATCGCAATCCCCAAGCCGATGAGAAATCGCTGCCTCATGGCGTGCTGGTCCGGCGCCGTCGCTTGCTGAGGGATCCCATCGGCCTAATCGGGTTGCACCCAGGTGCTGCCTGAAGCGAAGCGCCGATTTTCGACATCGACCGCAACGATATGGGCTCCCAGTGCTCCCACGCGTCGGTTGGGACCGTAGGTGAGCGGCGGTGTGAGTCCGGTGGTGTAGCCGTATAGCCCTTCCAATGCCTGAAGGAGCTTCTCGCGGCTCAGGTCGCGCCCGGCCTGGCTCAGCCCTTCCACCAGCAGCTTGGCTGCCGTATAGGTGGTGATCTGCGCCGCCAGGTGTCGCCGGGGCAGCCCGTGGCGTCGGGCGAATTCACCGAATTCTCGGCGGCCCTCCGGACTCTGGTCCTGAGGGCTGGTCGGAAAAGCAACGTAGATGTGTCCCTGGAAGCTCGCCGGCGCCGTCACCGCAGCACGCCCGGCGAGGTGGCCCTGGAGGAACATGAACGGTCGCCATCCGATTCGGTCCGCCGTCGTCGCCAGCATCCGGAACTCCGCACCGGAGCCGAGGAAGAACACGATCTGCACGCCGCTATCCTTGAGCTCACCGGCCAGCGCCCCGGGGTCCATGTCGCCGGCCGGGTACTCGACCACACGCAGCGATCCCCAACCCCTGTCCTCGGATTGCTTCGCCATGGCGCGGGCCACCGCTTGTGTGTCCGGCCGCGCGGGGTGTACCAGCGCGGCCCCAATGCTCGGGTCCGGCAGCCGGCTGATGGCAAACTCCACCAGCGCACGGCCCTGTATCTCGGCGCCGGAGAGCAGATAGAAGGTGAATTGCCGGGTGCCGATGTCCAAGGGCCCGCTTTGCGTGAACGGGCCGACCAGCGGCACCGTGTGCGTTTCCGCCAGCTCGGCGAACTCCCCATCGGCGCCGGCGGTGAAGGCGCCCACCAGTGCGAACACGCGGTGTTTCTCTACCAGGCGGCGCGCTTGCGCGAGGGCGTCGTCCGGGCTGTCGGCGTGCTCCACCGCCAGCTCGAGACGCCGGCCGTGAACGCCGCCCCGCCCGTTGAGGTCGTCGAAATAGGCCTGTAGCACGGTAGTCATTACCCGGCCGATAGACTCCGGGCCTCGTGGCTGGGGCAACACGGTGCCGAGGACGATCGCATCCTCGCCGAGCCCCGCATCCAGGTCGGACTCCAGGCGCTTGAGATAGGCGACCAGGTCGTCGAGATCCGCAGTCGACATCTGAAAACGCGGCATCGCCGAATCCAACGGGTTGTCCGCGGGATCGACGCCGCCCAGGACGGCCCGCTTCAGCGCCTCCTCGTCGTAGGCGGGGTGCCGGCGCCTGCCGCCTGCCGCCACCGCGCCGTAAGGCTTAGTGAGCCGACTCCAGCGGATGTCGCTGGGGATCACGCCACTCTCCGGGCGCCCGGTGCCGTCCGCCCCATGACAGTTGCCGCAAGGCGTGGCGCCGGCGGGTACCGTGACGGCGTTCGCGCCCACGTGGGCGGTGATCTCCGCGCCGGATGGACTCGTCCCGTACAGATAGATCTGCTTGCCGCGTGCCTCGGATGTCGAGAGCTCGCCGGCAAAGGCGGGCGCTGCGAGCAACAGTCCCACCCACACTATGGCGTGCGCAAGTCCGAATTTCTTTTGCCTCGGCAAATCCATGTGGTTGCGCCCGCGAGTGCTCCCGTTAGTGAACCTGCCCCCCGGAGCCATCCTAGCAGCGCGACAATCCAAACGCAGCTTCGGCGAGACGGCGTGCCACCCTGACTGACGGCAGCCTGTACAGAAGGACAGGCGAACGCCTGTCCGTTTGCCGTATGCAAGTTTGTACCGAGTGACGGTGTGAATTGCGCCGCCCGTTCTTAGGCTGTCATCAAGGTGCAAAGGCGCACAAGGACCGAGACGCACGATCGGTGCGTTCTCTCTCCGCCGTCGCAAATTGGAGGGATGAGCGATGAACACTTCCACACACACATCAATGAGAACAACCGGCCTCAGCAGGCGCCGCGGCTACGGCGCTGTTCTGGCGTTAGCGTGGCTGGTCGTGTCGGGTCCCGCGCTGGCGCAGATGTGCGCGCGTACCCTGACCGCCGACGTGGTGCTCTTCGACCAGCCGTTGATGTTCAACCGGCTCGGTGCACAGAACGTCAACGGCATGATGTACGCATTGCGCCGCGACGTGATCAACATGACAAGCGGCGAGCCGCTCACGCCGGGTGGCGCCGCCACGCCTGGCGACGTTGCGCTGCGACCGGACAAGTCGCCGCGGCCGCTGGTGCTGCGCGTGCGCGTCGGCGACTGCCTGACGGTCCGTTTCCAGAACCTGCTGACCCCGGCGGCGAATCCCTTCGATCCGCCAGAGAATCGCAGCGGCATGCCGTTCACGTTGGTGAAGGACAACCAGGTGAAGGACCGTCGTGCGAGCTTTCACGTCACTGGAATGCAGCTCGTCGGCAGCATTGCCGACGACGGCTCCAACGTCGGCAAGAACGCCAACAGCGTGGTAGACGTGGGCAAGAACGCTACCTATAAACTCTACGCCGAGAAAGAAGGTCAGTTCGTCATCAACAGCTACGGCGTCACCTTCGGCGGTGAGGGCCAGGGCGGCAATACCGCCGGTGGCCTGTTCGGCGAGCTCATCGTCGAGCCCAAGAACGCGGCTATCTACCGCGGCCAGCTCACCCGCGAGGAGATGGATTTGGCGATGACCGGCTACACGACCGACGGTCACCCGATTCTCGACTACGAGGCAACTTATCCCACCGATTCGACGACTCCCACAGTGTGGGACAAAGAGGGCAAGGGCGGATTGCCGATAATCAATATGATCGATGGTGTCAGCGCGACGGCTGGCGAGATCGTCCACTCCGACATCAACGCGGTCGTCGCCTACGGTCCGAAGGGCACCATCGATGCGTCCCCCAGCCGACCTGAAGATTTCACCGATGGAAATGGGAACGGCGTGTGGGACGACGGTGAAGCATTCGTCGACGTGAACAACAATGGCTTGTGGGATGATGAAACAAATCCCCATGTCGGAAAGGTCGGCCACTTCCCACCGGAGACCTATCCGTTGGAAAGCGTCGGCAAGCGCAACCCCACCGTGCCGAATCGGCTTGAGCCCTTCCGCGACTTCGCCTCGATCTTCCACGACGAGGTGGCCACGGCCCAGATGCTGCCACTGTGGTACAACGATCCGGTCCTCGGCCACACCCTGCATGGGGTGCGCGACTCGTTCATGATCAACTATCGCTCCGGCGGCATCGGCTCCGAGATCATCGCCAACCGGCTGGGCGTCGGACCTATGTACGACTGCGTGAACTGCGCCTATGAGGAGTTCTTCCTGGCCTCCAGCACCGTCGGCGACCCGGGTCTGCTTGTGGACGTTCCGGCGAATGCGGGGCTGGAGGATTGCGCCCCGGACCTCAGCGGTTGTTTGGACGTCGGTCCCAAGGCGAGCTACGCCATGTTTCCGGAGGATCCCGCAAACGTGCACCACAGCTACACGGGTGATTTCGTGAAGTTCCGTAATGTGCACGCAGGGCCTGCCGAGCAGCACATCTTCCACCTGCACAATCACCAGTGGTTGTTCAACGCCAACGACGACAACTCGAACTATATCGACGCCCAGGGCCTCGGCCCGGGCTCGGGCTACACTTACGAGATCAACTTCGGCGGCTCGGGCAATCGCAACAAGACTGCGGGCGACGCCATCTTTCACTGCCACTTCTATCCCCACTTCGCCCAGGGCATGTGGTACCTGTGGCGCGTCCACGACGTATTCGAGAACGGCACCATCTTGGAGGCCTCCGGTAGTGGTATCCACAAGGTGCCCTTCGCGCTGGCCGACGGCACGCCGGCGATGCATCCGCTCCGCGGCAATGGCTACGTTCCCGCCGATTCGCGCGTGCGCGCGTTGCCTGATGGCGAGATCACGGTGGGAACGCCGATTCCCGGCGTGGTGCCCCTGCCGGGCAAGCCCATGGCACCGATGCCCGGGGATGTCGCCATCGTGGCCAAGGACGCCGGCGGGCCGTTGACCCCGGGCGTGCCGGACGGCATCCCAGACTCCTCGCAGGTCAAAGTGGTCGAGCGCACTATCAATCCGGGCTTTCCATTCTGGATCGCGGGCGTGGAGCACACCGTCGGCCAGCGGCCCACCACGCCGGTGCTGGATATGCTCACAAAGGACGCCGCCGCTGCGTTGGAGGCAAATCCCGACGGCGTTTTGGGGACCCACCCCGGCTTCGCCGCGGCGGCCGATGGCTGGGACGGCGGCCTGCCGCGCTTCACCATGGGCGGCTACCTGGAGGGTAGCGCCTCCGTACAGATTCAGACCCGGCTCGACTTCAGCAAGGAGATCACCAAGGTCAAGCCGTACTTCTACCCGGAGACGGGCACCGACCTCGAGCGCGTGCACATGGCGTTCCAGGCCAAGCGCTGCCACGACAGCTTTCAGCCCGACGGCACGCCGGCCGATTGCGCCGGTCCGGACTTTACCGGCGACGGCCTGGCGGACGAGGGCGGTTTCGTTACCAACGGACAGCCGCCGGTGTCGGGCGCGCCCTACTACGAGCCCTGCATCGATGACCGTGGCACCCTGTTGACGGCCAAATCCACCGGTACGTTCTTCAGCGGCGACACCTTGACCGGCATGAACACCGCCGGCAACTCGAATTTCAATGCCGAATACCCGCGCATCTACAAAGCGGCGAATGTTCAATTCGACGTTGTATTGAACAAGCTCGGCTATCACTTCCCGCAACATCGCGTCCTTACCCTGTGGCAGGACGTGATCCCGACCATCGAGAAGCGGCGTCCGCCGGAGCCCTTCGTCATGCGGCTCAACACCTTCGACTGCGCCAACTACCACCATACCAATCTGGTGCCGAAGGTCTACGAGCTGGACGACTACCAGGTGCGCACGCCCACCGACGTCATCGGCCAGCACATCCACCTGCCCAAGTGGGACCTGGTCTCGGCGGACGGCTCCGCCAACGGCTGGAACTACGAGGACGGGACGCTCTCGCCGCAGATGACCGTGGAGCTGATCGAGGCCATCAATGCGTACAACACGAACCTCGCCAACACGCCGGTGACCGTGGATGTCGAGGGTAACCCGGTGGTGAACTCCGCTGGCTACATGCTCTCGCCCAGCAACCCCGAGCTGCATCCATTGGCCCACCCCTTCTTCGGTGAAACCAGCCTCGCAGAGCGCTGGCTGGGTGCCCGCACCACAATCCAGCGCTGGTTCGCCGATCCGGTGGTCAACGTCGGCGGCATCGACCGGGGTCTCGGCATCATCTTTACCCACGACCACTTTGGTCCCTCCACCCACCAGCAGGCGGGCCTGTACGCCACGGTGCTGACCGAGCCGGCGGGTTCCGTGTGGGCGCACAACGAGACCGGAGAGCAGCTCGGTGACGTCGCAACCTACGGAGACAGCGGCCGCATCGACGGCGGCCCGACCTCCTGGCAGGCGGCCATCATCACCCAGGACAATGGTCTGTCCGAGGTGGGGGCCGGCGAATTGAATGACTTCCGGGAGTTTTATTTCGAATACTCGGACTTCCAGCACGCCTACGAGAAGGGTGTGTACGTGGGCATCGGTCCGGACGGGCTGCCCATCAACGCCCATGACCCGGTGAGCGGCTACATCTCCACGGTTGGCTTGAAGGACGGTGCGCCGCTGGCGGCTGCGGAGACTTTCCGCTTCGCCATGCAGCCCGCGGTGCGCGAGGGCGTGGCGTTTCCGGACATCCTGGTTTCCGCGCCGGAGTGCCCGGGCGGCGCGCCGCGGCCGTGCCCCGAGGCCATCACCGCGGACGACCCCGGCATGATGGTGGTCAACTACCGCAACGAGCCGCTCCTGCCGCGCGTCTATGATCCGGACAAGATCGGGCCGGACGGTGTGCAAGGCGCCCAGGCCGATGGCAAGGCGGGTGATCTGGCTTTCGCGCTGGAGTCCCGCAGTGACCGGGCGATCCCCGAGCTGAATGACAAGCTCGGCTACGCCCCCGCCGGCTATGCGGGTGATCCCAGCGGCGAGGTCTTCCTGCCGCCCATCACCCAGCTCTCGGCCCTGTCCGGCGGCGACCCCTTCACGCCCATGGCACGGGCCTACACCGGTGACGAGGTGCACATCAAGATGCAGGCCGGCGGGTCCGAGGAGGAGCACGCCAGCACGGTGCACGGCCTGAAGTGGCTGCAGGGCGGTTCCGGTCACGGCAAGGCCGGCAATTCCGGCTGGCGTAACAGCCAGACCAGCGGCATCTCCGAGCAGTTTACGTTGAACATGCCGGTGTTCTTCGACAAGAACGCCCAGCAGAGCTCCAACGATTACCTCTACAGCCACGACGCCAGCGTCGACGGCTGGGCTGCCGGCGTATGGGGGATCCTGCGCGACTACAGGAGTAACCAGAACGATCTTTTCGCGCTTCCGGACAATCCGGCCCCGGCGAAGCTCGGAAATACGAGAGATTTCAATGGCGTCTGCCCGGCGAGCGCGCCGCTGCGTACCTACGCGGTGACGGCGGTGCTCGCCAACGACGTGTTGCCGAACCCCGGCGTGACCTTGACCAAGGCCGGATTCGAGCCTGCATACGGCTTGCACGCGGGTGGCGCCCTGGATCCCTCGGGCGGTACCCTGGTCTACAACTCGCGCACCACATCGGTGAGCGGCGTCGTGGACGGGGCCATGCGTACCAAGCAGGGACCGCTGCACGACCCGACCGCAATCCTCTACGCCTACACCAACGACTTGCAGGCGGACGATTACGACCCCGAGACAGGCACCTCCAGCGATCCGCGCTGTCTGATGGCGCCGAGGAAAGCGGGCGGCAAGTGGAAGTACACACCGCACCTGCCCACCTGTCCGGTGGCGCTGAAGCCCGAGGTGGCGGTCGAGCCACTGGTGCTGCGCGCTGCCGCGGGTGAGTGCGTCGAGGTGACGCTGAGCAACAAGCTGCTGGCCCAGGCCGTCGACGCCGATGGCGATGCCGTCTATGACTTGAACGGCGAAACCATGAAGCCAGCCTTCGAGGACCGGGGTCATGACCTGTACAAGGACGATGGGATCACGCCCGCGATGCAGCCGGTCACCTTCGACCGGATGCCCGACCTGCCGAACCGCAACCCGTTGCAGCTCACACAGGTGCGGGAGCGGAATCTCGGTAACGCGAACAAGGGCGTCACCTGGTTCGGGAACAACCACGTCCGGCCCTCGGCCCACGTCGGCATGCACGCCGCCCTGGTCGAGTACGACATCAGCCGTGACGACGGCGTGATCGTCGGCCAGAACAACCAGGACACGATCGTGCCGCCCGGCGGGCAGCATACGTACCGCTGGTACGCTGGCCACCTGGAGCCGACACCCGGCACCAAGGCAGGCCAGATCAATCTGGTGGCGACGCCCGTCGAGTTCGGAGGCTTCAACATCGCGCCTGCGGACAAGATCAAGCAGCACCAGAAGGGCATGGTTGCGGCCGGTGCAGTCTATCCCGAAGGCTCCACCTGGACGGTGGACGCGGGCACCCACGCAGCGGCTACTGTCACCAAGGACGGCGACAGCTTCCGCGATTTCACCACGGTCTGGCAGAAGAACCTGAACTTCTACTGGGCCGACGGTGACTCGGTGTACAACACCGAGGCCGAGGACTTCGGTGTCACCGAGGATCCGGAAGACGCGGGCCACATGGCCATCAACTACGCTACCGAGCCCGCGTGGTTCCGCTTCGGCATGCTGCCGTGCAGCGAGGGTGCCTGCGAGAACGTCCCCAACGCCTACGAGCTCTACGCCAACGCGCGGGTTAGCGGGGATCCGGAGACCCCGGTGTTCACCGCTGCGCCCGGCGAGCCCTTCCGCATGCACATGCTGATGCCGGCCGGCTCGGGGCGCAAATCCGCGCCCACCCTGCACGGCCACGTGTGGCAGCGCGATCCGTACACCTGTCCAGGTTCGGCCGATGCTGGCCTGCCGGGCAAGTGCTACACGGATGAGGTTGGCTCGCGGAGCATGGGCGAGAACCCGATCGGCTTCGCTATCGGCGGCATCCAGAGCTTCGAGCCGGGCGCACACTTCGAGATCTACTCGGAGAGCGCGGGCGGTACCAATAAGGTGCTCGGCGACTACCTGTTTCGCGACCACATGGGCCTCGGCAATCTCGATGGCCTGTGGGGGATCCTGCGGGTAGGTGGCCCAGTAGCCGATCCGCCGCCTGATACTGGCGGTGGCGGCGGCGGCGGTGGCGGCGGCAAGGGTAAGGGCAAGAAGAAGTAGCCGCTTCCAGCCAGCACCGCCGAAGGGCGAGGTGGGTGCAGCTCCAGCGGGGGCTGCACCCGAATCAGCAAGTCAATCGACATCTGACACTTATCGGCTACGCATTCCGGCGATGTCATCGCTCCCCGCGCAGAGGAGCGAACAGCAACCAAAGCCGGCTGCCACTAGCCGACCAGCGAGGAGAAGAACCGGTGTCCAAGCTCACGACGAATTTCAGCCTTCTCAGGCCCGCAGCGGGGCTGGCCCTGCTCGTATTGCTTGGTGGGACGCAGATACATGCCGCGGTCGGGGCATCGGCCGGGGATTCGACCTCGAGACTCGAGGCCGGAGCAGCAAGCGAGACGTCCGACACTGGCGTCGCCGCGATGGATAAGAACGTTCTAACCCGTAAGGGGGTACGGGTGCAGTTCACCGCCGCACCCATCGACGACGGCGATCCCGGGCAGGCGGCGTTACGCGAGGGCGACTACGCGGACATCCGCTTCCAGATCACCGGCGCCGACGACGATACACCGGTGCAGGGAAACAGCCCGGGGGTGTGGCTGGATCTCGCCAAGGCGTGGTCGGGCCGCGGGACCGGCAGCATGGCCTGCAAGGACCGTGTTGCCCTGTACCTGCAGGGCACCGTGGGCATGCGCCCCATGGTCGACCTCAACAGCTACTTCATCCTGGTCATGAACCGCTCACCGTCCATCTCGGTGATCGACCCCTTCGTGGGCATCACCGGGATCACCAACCTGTATGCACAGATCAATCTGGAGCGCCCGCCGGCGGACTGGGTCAAGACCCGGGACCAGCGGCGCCTGTTCGTGAGCATGCCGCTGGCGGGCCGGGTGGCGGTGGTCGATCTGCTGACCTTCGAGGTGGCGGACACCGTGGACGTGGGGGCCAATCCCATCCGAGTCGCCCTGCAGCGGGACGGGCGCTACCTGTGGGTCGCCAGCGACGCTAAGCGCGGCGAGCCCGGAGGCGTCACCGTGGTCGATACCGATACCCTGAAGGCTATCGCCTATATTCCCACGGGCCGGGGACACCACGAGCTCGCCTTCTCAGCGGACGATGGCTACGCCTTCGTCAGTAACCGCGACGACGGCACCGTGAGCGTGATCGACATCCGTGAGCTGCGCATGGTCAAGAACATCCCCCTCGGACAGGTGCCTATCTCGCTGGCGTTCTCGTCCCTCAGCCAGTCGTTGTACGTGGCGGACGGCCAGACCGGCACCGTATCGGTCATCGGCGGCGAGGACCACGAGCTCGTGGCGAAGGTCGAAACCAAGCCGGGCCTGGGGCCGTTGCGCATCACCGAGGACGGCCGCTTCGCGCTGGTGGTGAACACCGCCGAGGACGTGGTCTACGTGATCGACGCTGCCACAAATCAACTCAAGCACACCATCGAGGTGGGTGACGAGCCATACCAGATCAGCTTCAGCCGCGATTTCGCCTACGTGCGTGGCCTCGCCACGGAACGGGTCAGCATGATCTATATACCGGATCTGCCCAGGGAGCGGACTCCGGCAGTAGTAAGTTTCCCCGCCGGCGCCAAGGCACCCAAGCTGGCCGGTGATGTCAGCATCGCCGACGGCATGATGGCGTCCGGGAACGAGGCCGCGGCGCTCGTGGTGAGTCCCGCCGATGCCACGGTTTACTACTACATCGAGGGCATGAACGCCCCCATGGGCGCATTCCGCAACTATGGTCAACAGCCGCGGGCGGTGACCATCGCCGACCGCAGCCTCACCGAGACCGAGCCCGGCGTATACACCGCCAAGGTCAAATTGCCGGCAGCGGGTACGTTCGACGTGGCTTTCCTGCTGGAAACCCCGGAGGTGCTGCATTGCTTCAGTATGGCCGTGGCGCCCGATCCGGATCGTGCTCCTGTCACCGGGCCGATAGGCGTCGAGTACCTGGAACGAAAGCACATCGTCAAGACCCGCGAGACCCACAGGTTGCGTTTTCGCCTGACCGATCCAGCCGACGGCGACTCGCAGCCGAACATCAAGGATGTGAGCGTGCTCTATTACCGGGCGCCCTCTTACAACCGGACCGTGGTGGCGGCCGTCGAGACCGAGCCGGGGATCTACGAGGCGGCCCTGCCCATTCCCCACGCGGGGGCCTATTACGCCTACATCGGCGTGCCTTCACGGGCGGTGAAGTACGGCGACATTGCGTTCATCACGCTGAGAACCGAACGCCAGCGGGCCTCCAACGTTGCTGCCCGGGCATTCGGTGCCGCCGCCGGCAGCGGCAGGGTAGCGCCACAGTAGCAGGCATCCGGTGAACGTGTCCGTGGACCGAGACGAGACAGGCCGGCTGCGACTGTGCAACAGGAGATACACCATGGCATCGGTGAAACATCAATCCGCATCGAGGCTCTGCCACGCGCTTCTGGGCGCGGCACTGGTGCTCGTGACGGGCAACGGCTTTGCCCATGGCACCGTCTCCCACGACGAGACGCAGACGCGACCGGCGGCCTCGGCGCCCGCCCTCACTGCCGACGTCACCCTGCACGACACCGCTCTCCTGAACCAGGACGGCGAGACCATGAAGTTCGCCAGCGAGGTCATGGGCGACAAGCTGGTGGCGCTCACCTTCTTTTACACTTCATGCAAGACCAGCTGCCCCGTAACCAGCTTCATCTTCAAGCAGCTTCAGGATCGCCTGGGCGATCGGTTAGGCGACGATGTGAGACTGGTGTCCGTGACCGTGGACCCCGCCACCGACACACCCGCCAGGCTCAAGGCGTACGCGGCTAAATTCAAGCGCAAGCCCGGCTGGATCTGGCTCACCGGCGACAAGCAGAGTGTGGACCGGACGCTCGAAGGCCTCGGCGCCTACGCCGCCGACTATACCCAGCATCCCTTGGTGGTGCTGGTGGGAGATCCCGTGAGCGGTCGTTGGAGCAGGCTGTTCGGTTTCCAGAGTCCGGACGACATCGTCGCCAGGCTCGACGCGCTGAAAGCCACCCGTACCCAGGCCCGCCTGGCGGCACCCTGATGGAGCAATGATGATGAACGCATTGAGATGTCTATTGAGCGCGTTACTGCTGAGCACCTGCAGCGCAGGCGTGTGGGCCAACACCGGATCCGAGCACGACGAGTCCGAACCAGCGGCGGGCCAGATCATTCGCACGGCGGTGAGCAAGCCGAAGCTTTCGATCGACGTGGCATCGCGCAACTACTTCACTGACCTGCCGGTGGTCAACCAGGACGGCAAGAGTGTGCGCTTCTACAGCGACGTGCTGAAAGACCGGGTGGTGATGATCAACTTCATCTACACGAACTGCACGGACGCATGCCCACTGCTCACCTACAAGCTCACCCAGGTGAAGAACGCCCTCGGCGAGCGCTTCGGTAAGGATGTCTTCTTCGTCTCCATCAGCATCGACCCCGAGCGCGAC
>Ga0255058_10001093_pt1 | contig 15442 bp, 12 predicted proteins | sample Cases_109_9_MG_FD_188637 | JGI IMG/M metagenome (GOLD analysis project Ga0255058, IMG submission 188637) | Seawater microbial communities from Amundsen Gulf, Northwest Territories, Canada - Cases_109_9 | ecosystem: Environmental > Aquatic > Marine > Gulf | place: Canada: Northwest Territories... | reverse complement strand
CATAAATTAACCCCTTAAAATATTCACCAAATAGAAGCCCTATTTAATAGCAATAGTGTGTGGTTTTAAGGAAAACAATAAGAATATTTGCGACTTTCGATTATCACTCGGTTCAACCAAAAAGGAACTATTCATTTTTACTTTGCCGGGGGAAATAACAATGAAAAAAATTATTGTATTACAATAATAATATCTTAATATAGAAAATTAAACTATAGATTTTCATTTGATCATATAAACTTTTAAAAATAAAATTCTCATTTTGTTGGCGGATTATTATTTGCAAACAAAAAACTTGAATATGAATTGGCCTTGTTAAAATACATGGTTTAGAGTAACATTTATTATCGGATAAAAGGGAAATTCCCTTTATTTTTCTTATGGGATATTGAAGAAGGAATTATATTATGAGCTCCGTTAAAGACCAGCCTTCCATCTCCAATGATAGAAAACTAGGCGATGAATGGGTAGATTGGGGCGGAGAATCGGAAGAAAAAAATGGCGAAATAGAAGAAAGCAAGGCCACTTTTTTGAAATATGCCTCCATCGGCACAGTGTTAATAGTGGCGGGTCTTTTATTTACCTGGTACATGATTATCCCCCGCCTGGATCAATTTACGCCGATTTTAACAATGCTGATAGGCGGAGTAATTTTTATTTTTTCCGCAATTATCTTTTTAATGCTGGTAAGCATCACCGTTACGGTGCTGACCGAAAAAGGTTATCTCCTCTCCTGTATCAAAGAAAGTTTCTTTTTTTCCTATCTGGTTCCTCTTTCCGTAAGATTGGGAAAACGCTTTGGCATTTCCCGGGACCGAATGGGTAATTCCTTGATAAAGGCGAGCAATATTATTGTAAATGCTAAATCAAAAAACCGAGCTGGCAACCTAAAGATAGAGCCAAACAAGCTCTTGGTCCTTTTGCCACGTTGTCTTTCTAAAGAAAACAGAAAAACTATTACAGAAATAGTGGGGGAAAATAACATTATTTCCTATACTGCCACAGGGGGTAGCTCCGCGCGATTGACCATCAAAGAAATGAAACCTAAGGCAATTATTGCTGTTGCCTGTGAAAGAGACCTGGTCAGTGGTTTACAAGATGTTGCTCCAAAAATTCCCGTTATAGCCATTCCAAATAAACGACCTGAAGGCCCTTGCAAAAATACCTTTATTAACACTGAGGAGCTAACAGCGGCTATAAAGGATTTCCTATAGCCAATAAAATTCGCGCAAATTAAATTTATTATTTGTTCATTTTCGTTTCATGCTTTCTTTCATCAAAATCATTTTTGAGGATATTAAATTTAGCCATACTATTTTTGCGCTTCCATTTGCGATAATGAGCGCATTTATGGCTGCGGAAGGGCCCCCCTCCGCAAATAAAATAACCTGGATTTTGATTGCAATGATAGGAGCAAGGAGCGCCGCAATGGCTTGTAATAGGATTGTAGATTCAAAATTTGACTCCTTGAATCCCAGGACTCAAAACCGCGCCCTTCCTAAAGGTCAAATCAGCAAAAATAATTATCTAATTTTTCTGTTTTTCTCCGCTATTATTTTTGTTTTTGCCGCCTTTCAGTTAAATTTTCTTTCGTTTTTACTTTCTCCCGTTGCTTTGGCTATTATATTTTTCTATTCCTGGACAAAACGTTTTACCGCCTATTCCCATTTTTTTTTAGGATTGGCGTTAAGCATTGCCCCGGTCGGAGCCTGGATTGCCATCCGAGAGGAAATCGCTATTATTCCTCTTCTGTTAGGGGCTGCGGTAATTTTCTGGCTGGCTGGATTTGATATTATTTACGCCTGCCAGGATATTTCCTTTGATAAAGAAGTAGGTCTGTTCTCTTTTCCTAAAAAGTTCGGCATTGCGAAAGCGCTAAAATTATCTTCATTTTTTCATTTTATTATGATTATTTTTCTTATTTTGTTGTTTCTGGCGGCACAGCTTGGTTGGATATATCTTGCGGGGGTAATTATTGTTTCCTTTCTCCTTTTATATGAACACTCGATCATTAAAGACGATGACCTATCAAAAATTAATGTGGCTTTTTTTAAAGCCAATGGCCAGATCAGTGTTGTTTTAATGGTATTAACCATCATTGATTGCGCTTTAGTTTAAAGTTGCCACCAATCTATGCTATTACACTGTAAAAACTTCTTTTTTGAGAAAGTTTTTTGTTTATTTTCCAGGGCGGCAGCCTTATTTGGTTGCGGCCCCTTGGGCGCTTTATGAAAAATTATTTTACCTATCTTAAATATTTCGTTTTATTTATTTGGTTTTTTTTCCCTCTTTCCTGCGCCCAAAAACCTCCCTCAAAAAAATGGGAAACACCGCGTCCTGAAATAACAAAAAAAACTATTCCTGAAAAAGAAAAAAAGGCAGAACCCATAGAGCCAAAAATAGGTGAAGAAGAAGGAGAAATTGAAGGACCAAAGTTTGAACCGAAAAAAGGCCCCCCGTTAGACTACGCAATCTTTCTAACCTATTACAATAGAAAAGATAACTCTGATATGGCTTACATATCTGGAGGTTATTTTACTATGCAAGAAGCGCCGGACAACAAAAATATAAGGCCGGCCAAAGAAGTAAACCTCCCTGGTTTTTATATAGATATATATGAAATAACAAACCAGCAATATAGTTTATTCAATTTTGAGCATACAAGTAATTCGGCTTCAAATTGTAACTTATGTCCTGTAACAGAAGTAACTTGGCAAGAAGCTGACAGCTACTGTAAATGGGCGGGGAAACGGCTTCCTAGTGAAGCTGAATGGGAAAAAGCAGCCAGAGGCTCCAAACGGAGGAAATGGCCATGGGGCAACTCCCCACAAAATGATAGAGCGAATGTTCTTGGGGGTTTGGATTTATTTTCCCAAAAAATGGGCCCTAAACCCGTGGGCAGTTTCCCAAAAGGAGCAAGTCCTTTTGGGGTTTTCGATATGGCTGGCAATGTTTGGGAGTGGACAAGTAGTTTTTATTTACCTTATAACAACATGTCAAGCGCAGATATTCGTTATAAAAAACGATATAAAACACTCCGCGGGGGGTCATGGAAAAATGTTATTGATAAGGCCAGCGCCACATTCCGGCACCCTGTATCGCCTGATACCAGTCTCCCGAATGTTGGCTTCCGCTGCGCCAAAGACGCTTAATTTAATTTCGCGATCTCATTTTTATAATGTTTGGCCAATTCCTTTGCGTTTGGCGAAGATCTTCCATTCTTGTTGTTTTAACTTATTTAAACCAAGACTTCCTGGGCCCCTTTTCTCATGTAACCCAGGGGCTGTCATTCCGCTGGATTTTTCTACTTGGGGGTTGGCGCCTCTTATTTTTTTAGAAACAATATTTAAAGGACACTGCTTAAAATTATTATTTTGTTCCTTTCAAAGACGCAAATATAAAATTTAGCAGTTTGCTCACTACCTAAATGAAAATTTGAGGCTCCTTACAACAAAGCCAAGAGGGAGGGAACCGTTTTTAGGGGAAACCATAAAGCGGCAAGGCGAATCAACCACAATTCGGTAGAGTAAACCGAATTGGACGGATTCCGAAGGAAGACCGCCCGAAGGGTTGAGCCCAGGGATGGGCGAAATCAAAAGGAGCTACCGCTCCGGTGAGCTAGCAGAAAAAACTTGTTCAAAAAACAAGTTTTTTCAGAGTAATAGTATAAAAGAACTAACCATGGCCGCGCACACTAACCTTGCGGCAGAAATCGCATAAGCGATTATGGTCCCCTTCGGAGACAAATTCTCTCCCGCAACGCAGGCAACTACGAACTTTAACCCTAATTTCTTTTAATCCAGACAAGCGTCTTGCTTCATTTATTTGTTTAAGGTCGTATCTTTTATTTCTCTCATTTTTGCCCATTTAGATTGTCCCAAAAATTTTAATTCAAATGATTTTTAATGGCGGTTCACAGTATATCTCTGATTTTTTATTGTAGAATAGTACCATAGAATACTAATTGGTCAATAAAAATTATTATGCCAAATTTTCGAAATAAAAATCATGGGGGAGGATGTCATTTTATCCTGAAATATCGTATTTCGGCATTATTTTTCATAGGCGCAAACATATAAGATCAGTCGCAAAATCCCTGTTGCGTATCTTTTCCAAATCATTTTCCAGTTTTGTAAAAACCTCAATTTATAAGGGTTGAATAAACTTATTGACTTAATGGCTCATTTTAAATAGACTTACAGAGTTAAAGTTTGAACAAAGGTTGTTTTAGCTTTATATTAAAGAGCTAAATCTTGTCGTGATTAAGCGCAAGGAGTTTTTAAAGCTTAACAAATTGTGGCTAAAGCCGGAGAGTCCAATTAGGTCTTAAAGGATTGGACGCTCAAGGAACGAAGCCAATACCAAGGAATAAAACAATATTTTTAGATTTTTTTCTTAACCATTTTCAAGGGGAGGTCCTCAATGTTTGCGGTTATTAAATCCGGCATCCAACAGTATAAAGTTGCCCCGGGAGAAGTCATAAAAGTTGAAAAAATTGATGGGAAACCGGGAGATAGCATAAAAATTGATAATGTTTTAATGGTAAATAATGGTAAAGATATTCAAATAGGAAAACCGGAGCTTGAAGGCGCTTATGTAACTGGCGAAATTGTAGAACAAGGGCGTGGGAAAAAAATTATAATTCTTAAACACAAGAGACGGAAAAATCATAGAAAAAAAAGAGGTCATCGTCAATATTTTACCAGCCTGAAAATTACAGAGATCAATAATAGCATTAAATCTTAATTTAAATGGGGAGATAGAAAATGGCTCACAAAAAAGGCCAAGGGAGCACCACAAACGGAAGAGATAGCGCTGGAAAACGCCTCGGTGTAAAAAAGTATGGAGGTGAGATTGTTAAAGCTGGCAATATTATAGTAAGACAAAGAGGAACCAAAATTCATCCCGGGCAAAATGTTGGATTAGGAAGCGATTATACTATTTTTTCTAAAATTGACGGCATTGTAAAATTTGAGCAAAAAGAAAAAAATAGGAAACGCGTAAGTGTTTATTCTTTAAACTAGCGGTTAAAAGTCTTATTGCCGCCGGCAATGGCCTTGCGGCGTTTTATAACCGCGGCATGCCATCCAAAAAAAATCATTTCCCTGCTGTAATGTCTTCTTACAATACCCGTTTCCTTTTCTGTTCCCATTTATAGAGTCGCATAAAAAATTGCTTGTTGATCAGGTAAAAATATTTGTTAAGGCCGGTGATGGAGGCAAAGGTTGTGTTGCCTTTAGGCGCGAGAAACATATTCCAAGAGGCGGGCCTAACGGCGGGGATGGCGGAAAAGGAGCCGATGTTGTAATTAAGGCTGTAAACAACCTCAGCACACTTTTAGATCTTAGATATCAACAACATTATTACGCCCCCAACGGTGGCAATGGTCTTGGCAGTAATATGCATGGCCATTCCGGAAAAAACATTGAGATCAAGGTTCCTTTAGGCACAACTATCAGAGAATCTGACAACCCTTTGATGTTGGCCGATTTAACAAAAGAAGGCCAACAATATGTTGCGGTAAAGGCAGGGAGAGGGGGAAAAGGAAATAAACATTTTGCCTCCTCAAAAAACAGAGCTCCAAAATATGCGCAACCGGGAGAGCCTGGAGAAGAAAAATGGCTGGTTTTAGAACTAAAATTAATAGCCGATGTAGCTATGGTTGGTTTTCCAAACGCTGGGAAATCAACATTGGTATCCAGAGTTTCCAACGCAAAACCCAAAATAGCGGATTATCCTTTTACAACTCTTTATCCTAACCTTGGAGTTGTGTCGACTGGAGAATTCGAATCATTTGTCATCGCTGACATTCCCGGCATTATAAAAGGCGCGCATTCTGGAAAAGGTATTGGTCTGCGGTTTTTAAAACACATCGAAAGATCAAAACTCCTTCTTTATGTCCTAGATTTATCTTCTCTGAAAATTAGAAACATTTATGAGGAATTTGAAACTCTTAAAAATGAACTCTATTATTACAATCCTGCTCTAACACAAAAACCTCAAATTATCGCCGCAAACAAAATCGATCTTCCCGAAGCTGCTCAAATATTTGAAAAACAAAGACACTATTTTATAAAAAAGGGACTGGATGTTTATCCCATATCAGCAGTCACTGGCGAGGGGATTAAACCACTTGTTTATCAAATAAAGAGGGCTCTGGATAATCAAAAAAAAATGAATTGACTGAGCCTGGGGATATTATTACAATTAAATGGATAAAAAATCGTTTTATCTTCAATTTTAAGATTTGTAGTTTAAATTTTTCTCTCTAAAAAACATGATTAAAATGAATTTAAAATATCGTGCAGGGCTTTATTTTAATCAAATAAAATATGAATATATTGTTTTTAAAAATAACCAGGCTGTAGAAGAGGCTTTTGCCGACGGCTTTCAGATTGCGCCATTCGCCTTTGGCTTGGTCTTTATCCAAAAACATTTCGTTTTCCCCATATTATTCGTAACCTGCCTAACTTTAATATCTTCGATAAATTTCTGGAAATCCCATAGTTTTGCTAAAATGGCGCCGCAAAAGTTCACCTTCGAAAAAAAATATCAGAATAAATTTGCCAGCTCTCAAAGTTTTTCAGTAGAAAAAAACTACCTGAAGGAATTGGTTAGCGTTCAAAGTTTTTCAGAAGAAAAAAGCGATCTGAAGAAATTGGTTAACGCAAAAAGCTCTCCAGTGGCAAAAAATAATCCAGGAGAGGTGGTCATCGCCCGACTGCCCGACAATAACCTTGAAGATCTCCCGAAAAAAGAATTAAGGAAACCAGAAACGTTTGAACCGGTTATACCTAATCCAGTAATATCCCGGGAAGGCTTTTTAAACAGGCCTCCAGCTTACACTCTTGTGGTAAGCAAGCGTACTAAAAAATTATTTGTCACTGAAGAAATGAAGAAGGGTTATCTGGTAATTAAAGAATATCCAATATCCCTTGGAAAAATTCCTGGTAATAAAGAAAAAAGGGGAGACAAAAAAACGCCTGAAGGAATTTATTCCCTAATTGATTTAAAAACCAGAGACAATCTTCCCTCAAAATATGGTCCTTATGCTGCAGTATTAAATTACCCAAACGAAAAAGATCTAAACCAAGGAAAGACTGGAACAGGAATTTGGATTCATGGCACCGGAAAAGGGCAATTAACGCCTGACACTCAAGGTTGTATTGAGCTAAGCAACACACATCTCACTGAGCTTTATGAATATATTGGCAAAGGCGCAAAAATAATCATCATGCCAAAAAGAATAACTATAGCGCCAACAAGTCAAATTATTCAAGCAAATCTTATTAATTTAGCCACCCTTTCTTAATCTGTCTTTTTAAACATTATAAAAGATATCTTCCATATGGATCCTGTTTTTTCATCTCAAGGCCCCTTTTATCCTGAAAGGGGTTTAGCGCATCGGTAAACCCCGTTAGAGATAAGGAACGGCCCTAGATAGTTTTAAAAGTAGATACATTATTATACCAGTCGTTTCCGTAATTTCTAACGGGGTGAACCATCGTTTATAAGGAATGATCCTACACCACCGACAGGAGTCGGTGGCTTTCTCTAACGGGGTAAATAAAAACCATCGCCTTATAAAATTTTTTGCCGGTCTTTTTTATTCTTCCAGGAGTCCCAACGATTTTTTCTGTTTAACAATCAATTCATTAATTCCTTTTTTTGCAAATTTAAGCATAGATTCCATTTCTGAACTTGAGAATGGATCCGTTTCCGCTGTTCCTTGTATTTCTATAAATTTCCCGCTTTCAGTCATAACTATATTCATATCCACTTCCGCTTTAAAGTCTTCTTGGTAATTTAAATCCAGAATTACTTCATTGTTTGAAATGCCAACGCTTATAGCGGCCAAAAAATCATTTATAGGTATTCTTTCGATTTTATTATTCGTTTTTAAGTAGTTCAAAGCGTCATGCAAAGCAATGAAAGATCCTGTAATAGATGCTGTCCTAGTGCCGCCGTCCGCCTGAATAACATCGCAATCCATCCAAATGGTAATTTCCTTCAAATCAGTTAAACTTGCCACGGAACGAAGAGATCGGCCTATCAGCCTCTGTATCTCATGGGTTCTACCTCCCACTTTACCTCTGCTGGATTCCCGGGTTATTCTATCTTGGGTTGAGCGGGGCAACATGGAATATTCGGCGGTAATCCAGCCCTGTCCTTTATCTTTTAAAAAGTGGGGGACTTTATATTCAACCGAGGCTGAGCAAATGACTTTTGTATCTCCCATTTCAATCAGAACTGATCCCTCTGCGTGTTTAAGGTAATTTCGAGTAAACTTTATTTCTCTGGTTTGATCTGGCGCTCTGCCGTCTGTTCGCATAATAGCTCCTTTAACGTAAAAATAATAATTTATCAACAGGGGAGAAGGACGCTCTCCACTCGCTTCCATCTAAAAAAATTTATAATTATATTACTTCTAGCAACCGTCCAATCTTTAATGATTGGGATGAAAAATATAACATGGCTACTTAGCAGTATCAACCTTGACGCTGTAAAAAGTAATATAAATTTTTTACATAATTTTACATTTCCATTTCCATGTTTGAAGCTTATTTAGCCTTATTATTTTTCTGTGTTATTTAATCTCACTTTTGTGGTAAAAAACCTGGAATATCTTCAAATCGTTTTTTGGAAGCTTAAAATATGCAGAGTGAGACCTCAATTCCAGATCATTTTTCAGGACCCTTTTTCATCTTTAAAGCCAAAAATGAAAGTGTTAGATATTGTTGGAGAGGCCCTTATGCTTCATGGGATGGCGCTAAAGAAGGATAAAAAGGATAGAGTCGGCGTATTAAAAAAAGTCGGGTTATCAAATGACGCCTTGAACCGCTACCCTCATGAATTCTCAGGAGGACAACGACAAAGAATATGCATTGCAAGAGCTATTGCCTTAAGCCCTTCATTTATCGTGTGCGATGAGGCTGTTTCCGCTTTAGATGTTTCTATTCAAGCGCAGATTATAAATTTATTTATAATGCTTCAAAAAGAATTGAACCTTTCTTACCTTTTTATTGCCCATGACCTTTCAGTAGTCAAACACATATCCAACCGAATTGCCATTATGTATCTCGGAAAAATTGTGGAGACTGCCTCAACAAAAGAGCTCTTTGAAAATCCTCTCCATCCCTATACAAAGGCCCTTCTCTCATCAGTTCCCTCTCCTGATCCAACCAAACGATCGAGCCGTATTATGCTAAAAGGGGATATCCCTTCCCCTCAAAATCCTCCCCCGGGGCGCTCTTTCTATACTCGTTGCACCTATGCGGAAAAAATATGCAGCGCAGAGGAACCGGCGGCTATTGATGTGGGGAAAAGACATATAGTGAAATGCATTCTTGCAAAACAACAAACTTAAAACTTTGAATATTGAAATATTTATGAAGTTCCTATCTACCCTCTTTTTTTCTTGTCATAAGCTTTTTTTACCTTTTTCTTGATGGACGCAATGTCCATCCCGAAATGCGCCATAAGTTCCTTATCCGTACCGGACTCTCCAAATTTGTTCTGAATCCCAATAAATTCCATGATGGTTGGATAAACTTTCGAAAGATATTCTGACACCGCGCCTCCAAGCCCGCCAGTCACTTGATGCTCTTCGGCGGAAACAACAGCTCCGCATTCCTTTGCGGCTAAAAGCGTTATCTCTTCGTCAAGAGGCTTAATGGTGGGTGAATTCACCACCATAACGTTCAGGCCTTCCTCCGAAAGCTCTTCAGCGGCAACAAGTGAATTATAAACGAGAGAGCCGCAGGCGATAATAGCTACGTCTTTTCCAGCGCGCAGAATTGTTGCTTTGCCAATTTCGAAGGGAGTTTCCTCCGTTGTGAAGACTGGAGTTTTATTGCGGGCAAACCGGGCATAACAGGGCCCATCCACATTCAGGAACGCAAGAGTTGCTTTTCTAGCTTCAAGGGCATCACAGGGGACAACAATAGTAATATTTGGAATGGGCCGCATTATAGCTATGTCTTCAATAGCCTGGTGGGTGGCGCCGTCTTCTCCAACCGTAACACCAGCATGAGTTCCGATGATTTTAACATTCGCCTCATTGAGACAGATGTTCGTCCGCACCATTTCCCAGGCGCGCCCAGGACAGAACATAGCAAAAGAAGCAATAAAAGGGATTTTTCCCGCCAAGGACACTCCCGCGCCCAAGGCAGCCAAGAGTTGCTCATGCACCCCCACCTGAATAAAGCGGTTGGGGAACAATTCTTTAAACTTAGTGTTGCAAGTCGAATCGGTCAAATCAGCGCAAAGGACAACCACATTCTCATTTTTTTGGCCGGCCTCGACAACACCCTGGCCATAACCCGCCCTGGTGGCTTGTTTGTCGATACTGGGATCTAAAATATTTTTTACTAGTTTCGCTTCTTTTCGTATCATAACTTTGAATATTCCGCTTTAAGTTTTTCCTCAGTCAATCTCAATTCTTTTAGAGCCAGCTCTGATTGGCCCTCCTTGAAGGGCTGGCTATGCCACTTGTGGTTATTTTCCATATATGACACGCCCTTTCCTGGAACAGTTTGCGCGATTATACAGATCGGCCTTTGAGTAATAGATTTGGTCTTTTCAAAGGCCTCAATAACCTCGCCCATGTTGTTTCCATTTATATCTATGACACGCCAGTTGAAAGCTTCATATTTTTCTCTCAGCGGTTCAAGAGGCATAATATCTTCCGTTCGCCCATCGATTTGGATATGATTTCGATCCACAATACAAATGAGATTATCCATTTTGTGTTTTCCAGCAAACAGCATAGCTTCCCAGTGAAGCCCGGCCGCATGTTCTCCATCGGAAGTTAGGGCATAGACCCGCCATTGCTTTCCGTCCATTTTCCCGACATAGGCCATTCCAGCTGCCTGCGCTAATCCAGCTCCGAGCGGCCCTGAAGTCGTTTCCAATCCCGGCAAACGTTTACGTTCAGGATGCCCCTGAAGACGAGTCCCAAACTTCCGAAGGGTTTTTAATTCCTTAAGAGGAAAATATCCGGCCTCTGCCATTGCGGCATATCGTATGGGGCAAATGTGACCGTGGGAAAGAATAAGTCTATCCCGGGTTTCCCATTCCGGATTTTTGGGGTCGTGATGCAAAATTTGAAAATACAGAGCTGAAAAAATATCCGCCATGCCTAACGACCCTCCTTGATGGCCGCTACCCGCATTCGCCAAAGATTCAATCACATGCTGCCTGAGTTTGTTTGCAATTAATTCGAGCTCTTTTATTTTCTTAAGGTCTATTTGTTTCATTCGGCCAAGTATAACAGTTTAAATTTTCAGCTCCGTTAAGAGCGACCATATTTTTATTGTAATGATAGAAAAAAAAATTGATCCAGAGCATAACACTGAGGGTATTTGTTTTGCAATAAATTATTTATTTTTTTTTAATTTTGTATTTTCAGGGATGGCGTGAGAAGTCTTATGAGATGATAGATCGCCCCAGATTAACACTATTACACTGTAAAAATTTGTTTTTTGAGCAAGTTTTTTCTGTTAGCTTACCAGAACGGCAGCTCCTTTTGATTTCGCCCATTTTTGGGCTCAACCCTTCGGGCGGCCTTCCTTCGGAATCCGTCCAATTCGGTTTACTCTGCCGAATTGTGGTTGCGGAGCCTCACCGCTTTAGGTCTTTGTAAAAACTTCTTCCTCCATATTCCATAAGTCGTTTTACATTTATCTCTTTTTTATTTAAATCAATGGACTTTTCAACCATTCGAATGTCATCCGGATCATAGTCATGGAGATATGAGAACTTCAGAAGGTTACCCAAAGGGAGCAAGGATGGAATCGTGTAATAGTCGGACCCTGGAGGACCGTCTCTCCCGATATATCGTCCCATAAAAGGCCTCGGTTCCCCTAGCATTATTTTTGCGGTGTACAAGGGATCGCAAGGAGAAAGAAAAGCTAGTTTATATGGCATTTCCACACCACCTGCTTTAATTCCATAAGTAACATCAAATCCTTTAAAAAAAGGAGGGTCCTCCCCACTTAAAAGATATTTAAAATAAAGGCTCCATTGGATTACACGGTGTTTTACCGGGTCTTCATTATCGGAAGCAGGGTAAACCTCGTTGGATCTTAAGGCAATATCAAAAATCATCCGTCCATTGGAAGGAAAAAAAATTTCTTTCCCTATTAGAAAAGTTCGATGATGATTGTGTTGAGCTAAAATGACAGCAACAGGTTTTTCCCTCTCATCCAGGACAACATGAATGGCCACAAAATTATCCAGCTCATGCCAATTATCCGGACCTAATCCAATAATTATTAATAGGGTCTCAAAACCTTCAGGAAAAATGATAGCTGGCAGGCCACTAAATGCAAATACTACATTATATTTCAAAAAGGTAAAATCCCTTGAATGAAATTTTCCTTTCTCATCGGGAAAATCCACTCTTTCCTGATAAAACCTTCCATAAACAACAGGAAGCTTTCTCTTTTTAGAATTCAGTTGGTTTGAGTTCCCTACCCTCCTGTCCAGCCCAGCTTTACGATAACGGTCGAATTGAAAATCCAGATAGACTTTTTTGTCTTCCTGAAATGCCGCTAATATCTCAGGCGTAACTTTATCGACCACTATGGTCGTTTCCGGGAAACGGCGCATGACAGTATAAGGAATGTATTCTTCATAAAAATCAATGGGATAACGACCACCCGGAGGCAGAATCAACCGGGGACGATACTTGCTCAATAGCTTTTTTTCCGTTTCGGAAACAATCGACGCCGGTTCCCCTTTTCCGCAGCTCTTTTCATAATACTCTTTAAAGCCTGGATAATCGACAAAGGAATGGTAACTTGTTTTCCCCCTCTTAAGGCCTAATATTATGAAACTTCCAAAAATTACAATAATAATTAAAATTAAAATATAATATTGCTTTCTCAAAATACTGTTTCCTTTAAAGATTGAAGGTCCTAAGAGGACAATGCTAGCATAAACTGGCGACACAATTTCACCTTTGCCTTATATTTATTGCTCTGTGGCCCCATACAAAGGTTGACCCCCTTAGAGAAAACCACCAACTCCTGTCGGTAACTTTCTCTAAGGGGGTTTGCTCTTGCCTTAAAAATTTTGCTTGAACTGCATTTTTTAAAAAAATGCGCCAAATAAATGAGCGCTTCAAGAACCTTAAAGCAATCACTTTTGTTCGCTTGTTTAATAGAAAGCCGCCCTCTTTCTTTAACCCTTTAATTTACCCCCGCCAAACTTTTTTTAGAGTATAATTATCAATCAGTCTAAAGTAATTCCCATAAATTCTCATGGCTAATCACTCATTAAATTCAATAAAGCGGCCAAGGGGCCGCAACCACAATTCGGCAGAGAAAGCCGAATTGGACGGATTTCAAAGGAAGACCGCCCGAAGGGTTGAGCCCAAAAATGGGCGAAATCAAATAGGGCTTTCGCCCTGGAGAACAAACAAAAATACTTCCTCAGAAAAGAAGTTTTTCCAGTGTAATATTATAATATTCTGTCATTGCAAAAAATAACCCAACTATATCCTAATAAATAATATGGCTCCAATATCTATTGAAGAAACAATAAATCTAATACGGGAAAAGATCCATTTTCATGATCGCAAATATTATATAGAAAATAATCCTGTAATTTCGGATTACGAATATGATCATCTCATGGCAGAGTTAAAAAATCTGGAGAATAAACATCCGAAATTGATTACGCCGGAGTCTCCAACACAACGAGTAGGAGGGAGACCGGCGGAAGAGTTTGTTGCTTTGGAGCATGCCATTCCAATGCTAAGCCTTGATAATACTTACTCGCCAGAGGAAATAATTGATTTTGATAAAAGAATAAAAAAGGACCTTGGCGAAAAAAACATTGAATATGTGGTTGAGCTTAAAATTGATGGTTTGGGCGTTTCCTTGGTTTACGAAAAAGGGATATTAATCAAAGGAGCAACACGAGGAGATGGGATTTATGGAGAAGATGTAACCTCTAACTTAAAGACAATCCGTTCTATCCCTTTGAAGGTTAACATAGACGATAATGGATTAAAACGATTTGAAGTGCGTGGCGAGGTTTATCTCAGCCACCAGACTTTTGAAGAAATAAATCTACAAAGAAAAGAAAATGGTGAAACTCTTTTTGCTAACCCTCGCAATGCCGCGGCAGGTTCCATTAGATTATTAGATCCCCGCATCACAGCCACACGAAAATTGGAAATATTTCTTTATAGCTTGTTATTAGAAGACCCCAAATTAATTAATTCTCAATTTGAAACACTGATCAAGCTAAAAAAACTAGGATTCAGGGTCAACCCCCATTTTGCCCCTTGCAAAAACCTTGAGGAAGTTTTTTTACAAATTGAAAGCTGGAAAGAAAAAAGGCGCTCTTTAGATTATGACGCGGATGGGTTGGTAATTAAAGTAAACGCCCTATCGCAACAAGACATTTTAGGAGCCACATCAAAACACCTTAAATGGGCAATCGCTTATAAATATCCCGCAGAGCAGGCAATAACACAGGTTGAAGATATTTTACTTCAGGTGGGAAGAACCGGCGCCATAACACCCATCGCCAAACTCAAACCCATTAAACTATCAGGAAGCGTTGTTGCTAGAGCAACGCTCCACAATGAAGATGAAATAAAACGCAAAGATATTCGGATAGACGACTGGGTGGTGATTGAAAAGGGAGGAGAGATCATTCCCAAAGTAAATAAAGTGTTAGCAAACAAAAGGTCCGGAAAGGAAAGGATTTTTGTAATGCCTCCAAAATGCCCTGTTTGCGGAGCGAGCATTTTTCGTCCGGAAGGGGAAGCAGTGGCCAGATGCGCTAGCGCAACCTGCCCAGCTCAATTAAAAGAGAAACTTCGACATTTTGCCTCCCGCAAGGCAATGGATATAAATCACTTGGGCGTACAACTCATTGATCAATTAGTAGAAAAAGGTCTGGTAAAAGACTTTGCTGATTTGTATGGATTATCCCTTGAGGTTGTCTCCAGCCTGGAAAGAATGGGAGAAAAATCAGCCAATAATCTATTAAAAGCAATAAATAAAAGCAAGCAAAGCGGTTGTAATAGACTGTTGTATGCCCTGGGAATTAGATTTGTAGGGGAAAGGGCAGCCTATCTATTGACCAAAAGATTTTCATCAATAGATCAATTAAAATTAGCTGGTAGAGAAGAGATTGAAAACCTTCATGAGATCGGGCCAAAGGTATCGGAAAGCATTATCCAATTTTTTGCTGAAAAGAAAAATATCCATGTTGTGAATAAATTAAAACAATCCGGCGTTAACATGCAAACAATACAAAGGAAAAATCAAAAATATTTATTAGAAGGAAAACAATTTGCCCTGACAGGAGCTTTATCCAGTTTTACCCGGAATGAAGCGAAAGAGTTGATTATTAACGCTGGGGGACGAGTAACTTCCTCCATAACAAAAAATAGTGATTATCTCTTAGCGGGGGAGAAACC
>Ga0255058_10001091_pt1 | contig 15476 bp, 11 predicted proteins | sample Cases_109_9_MG_FD_188637 | JGI IMG/M metagenome (GOLD analysis project Ga0255058, IMG submission 188637) | Seawater microbial communities from Amundsen Gulf, Northwest Territories, Canada - Cases_109_9 | ecosystem: Environmental > Aquatic > Marine > Gulf | place: Canada: Northwest Territories... | reverse complement strand
GATAAAAGAGATTATGCCTAACGTCGTCGACGTGTTTGTCGATCCATCAGCCGGGTGCGGTTTCACCGTGCATGTTGCAATCAAGAAGGCGCGCATCGGTGAACCCAAAATGGCGATGATGCGCGCCTACACGGCGCTGGCAGGGTTCTGCAAACATGTCTTCGTCTACGACGACGATATCGACATCCGCGACCCCAGGGATCGCGACTGGGCGCTCGCCCATCGCTTCATGCCGGACCGTGACCTGATGATTGTGCCGAACGTGATCGGAATGAATATCGAACCGATGGCGCAGGGAGTCATGGGCGCGAATTCGAAGCTGGGTGTATACGATGGCTATCCGGAGATTCCACTGAACGTTCGCTCCTTCATGGGTGTCGACTGCACGGTTCCCCTCGGCTTGAAAGTGATGGACAAGGTGGTCGCTGTTCCGGAAGTCGAGGCGAGGGTAAACAAATTGTGGCAGGAAACCGTCAACTGATCGATTTGCTGACAGAATGAAAAACCACGTCAAGACGAAGACGAATCTCAGCGAACGAGACGAGGATATTTGCGTCGATATATTCAGAAACATAATGCATGTGCGCCACCTGATGCACCAGAAGGCGTCCAGGGTTGCCGCCGGGGCGGGCTTGCATGCGGCCGAACTGAATGTCATCGACATACTCGGCAAGTTCGGGCCGATTTCTATGGGCCGTGTGGCCGACGAGACATTTATCTCGCCGTCGAACACGACCAGTACAGTGAAAAAGCTGGAATCGGCGGAGCTTGTGAAAAGGAGGAGGTCCAATACATCGGACCGTGAGGTAACGGTGAGTCTGACCAGCAAAGGCAGGGCGCTGTTCCGGAAATGCTATCCCCGCATCCTCGGCAAGGCGCATGCGCATATGGCTGAGCGGCTGACGCGCGAGGAGAGGGCGAAGCTCGCAGGAATCCTGCGAAAACTCGTGATCTGAGGATGGAAAAAAGCGGCAATGAGTGCAGGATTACTGGCCACAATGCTGATGTCGGGCTAGTCAATTCAGGAGAGCAGGATGTTTGACGTCTCCAGGTTATTAGTCGATAACAAGATCAACCGTCGTTCATTCATCACCCGGCTGACCCAGGCAGGCGTATCGGTCGCAGGTGCTGCTTCTATCGCGGATGCCCTTGCCGCGAACGACAAACCGGGCGCACCGGGAACCGGCACCGCCCCCGAAAGCGGCCGGGTGCTCGAGAATCAAACCGGCGGCGAGCTCATGGCGGAGTTTCTGATCGACTGGCAGGTGCCGTATGTTTTTGGCCTGGCCGGGTCAGAGGAGGTCGGCTTCCTCGATGCGCTGGTCGACCGTACCCAGTTGCAATACGCAACCTGCCTGCATGAAAGTGCTGCCATGGCGATGGCCGACGGCTATTCGCGCTCCACCGGACAAACCACGTTCGTGCAGCTGCATTCCGTGGCGGGCGCGGCCTATGCACTCGGCCAGCTTGCGGGCAGCTTCAGGGACAATATGCCGGTCGTGATCATGGCAGGCCGCCAGTCGGCAGATTTTCGCGGTCAGGATGGATTCCTGGAGGCTGCCAACCTTCACCAGCTGCCACAGGACTATGCCCGCTGGACCTGGGACCTGATGTCGGCGGAGACGATACCCGAGGTCATGCGCCGCGCCTTCCTTCTGGCCGAAGCGCCACCGGGCGGACCGACCTTCGTCACGATGTCCAAGGATTTACAGGAAACCCGGGTCCCGTCCGCCGAGATCCTGCCGCGCTCGAGGTCCCGGGTAGCCACAGAAGTAGCGCCGAGGGACGAGCACGTGCAGAAAATAGCCGACGCGCTGTTGGCAGCGAACTTACCGGTGCTGTTTCTCGGCAACGAAGCGATCCGTAACGACATCAGTGGCGAGGTTGCCGGTATCGCCGAAGCAGTCGGCGCGATGGTCATGACGGCAGCAAAGACTCCGGTGGTATTCCCGAACACTCATCCAAATTATGCGGGCCAGTTTCAGGATGACAGGGCGATCATGCCGGACATCGACGCGTTCTGGAGTCTTGGTGCCCCGATGTTCAAGACAGGCGCGCGGCCGAGTGAACCGTTGATATCTAGATCGGCGACCGTCATGCATACCAGCCTTGTTCAGTCCGAAGTTGGCAGAAACTACCCTGTCGATGTCGCCTCGATCGCCAGCATTAAGTCGACTTCGATAGCGGTACTCCGGGAGCTACGACGACGCAACACGACCTCGTCGGCAATTCGAGATCGCAACCGACGGGTGCACGAGTATTCGGCGAAACGCCGCCGTTCTCTGGCAGACACAGCAAACGCAGAACGGAATAGTGTGCCTGTCGCTTCGTCGAGGTTGATGTCGGAGCTCGACCTGCGCATGGAGTCCGATGCTTACATCGTCAGCGAGATTGTTACCAACGATATATTTATTCGGCGGCACATTAAATTCGACCATACGCGGCCATTCGAGCAGCGGCGGCGCAACTTCGATACGGTCTCCGGCATACTGGGTTGGGGCCTCGCGGCCTCTATCGGCGTCAAAATGGGTAATCCGGGCAAAGAAGTCTGGTGCCTGACGGGTGATGGCTCACTGAATTTCGGCAGCCAGGCGCTCTGGTCAGCGGTTCGATACGAAGTGCCGATCGGGATAATCGTGTTCAACAATGGCCAGTATCAGGCCAACCGGCTCAATCAGAACCGCTACAAGGGACGTATGCTGCAAACCGGAAAATATATCGGCGTGAACCTCGGGCATCCGGATATTTCCTACGTCAGGATGGCGGAGACTTACGGGTTGGAGGGCGAGCGCGTCGATGAGCCCGGTGACCTCGCCGCAGCGTTGAAGCGCTGCCAGGATGCCATGCGCGAAGGCCGCCCCTATCTCGTCGATGTCAGGATCGGCACCTGGGACGCCGGCAGCGACTCGGCCTGGTTCGATTTCTTCTCCATCGGCCGCAATGAGCCACGGAAGAGCTGATGAGAGCCGCCGACAGGAATGAAAAATGCGAGACGAGTGGATATTCGCTGTGTTGCGGACTCTGATGCCGGTTTCCGCCCGCGTCGCGCCATCGATCTGGCCAGCGACCCGGCTTTTTGAGAGGTATTTGGAGGTGCCCTGAAGCCGCCACAGCGCTTGACATTGGGGCGATACGCACCATAATCGGACTGTACGTTACAGTTCACTTTTTGGCTCAGCCTGGAAGGCAGCAACAGAGGCAGCTCAGTGAGCTTTGGATGAGATAGTGCAGGCGGACGGACTAAGCCAACGGTCCGGGATCTGCACGTTGAGGGGGATTGAGATGGACATTGGTATTACCCGTTTAGTCAGGTGCTCCATTCTTGGCGCGGCTGGTATGTGCACACTTGCCGTCTTTTCGGCATCAGCGGCGGCGCAAAGCACCGGAGTGATTGAGGAGATCGTCATCACCGCGGAGAAACGAGAGGCGACGGTGATGGATACGGCTCTGGCGGTGTCGGCATTTGATCAGGCGGCGCTGGATCGCAATGGCGTCACCAAGGTTGAAGACCTGTCTCAATTAGTGCCTAACTTCAAGTTCGGTAGTCTGAACCTGGGCTTCGGCGGTGCACAATTGACTATCCGTGGAATTTCCAACGATGCGATAACCAATGATGGTGATCCGTCCATTGCCGTGCATATGGACGGCGTATATATGCCGCGCATCTCGAGTGGGAATGCGCTTTTCTACGATGTCGAGCGGGTGGAAGTATTGCGTGGACCGCAGGGCACTCTGTACGGTCGCAACACGACTTCGGGCACCGTAAACATCATTCCCAGACTTCCATCCAGTGAAAAAGGATTCGACGCCGAGATAACCGGTGGATCCGATTCGCTCATTTCCCTCAAAGGCGCGTTCAATATCCCATTCAGCGAAAGTGCAGCCGCGCGAATTGCATTCACCTATGCCGAGCGTGACGGTCTGCGTGGTAACAGCCCGGCATCAGACGGCGACGACCTGGACGAATTCGGCGTGCGTGCCTCGCTGCTGTTCGATCTCAACGAGAATGCGTCGATTCTGTTGAGCGGCGATTACTTTGAGCAGTCCGGCAACGGTACGGTCATGGCGGCTGTGCCATACGACCGATCCTTCGATCTGAGCGGCTACCAGGTCCCGTTCTCCCCGGATCCGCAGGACTTTCCGTTGAACATCTCTCCCAGGACCGATAACGCAGACTATGGTTTCAAAGGCGAACTGAATTGGGGGCTAGGTCGTACCGAGTTGACCGCGATTGGCGCATTCCGGGTCAATGAACGCGCGAACACGGTCGACCGCGATGGCACCGACCAGATTCCCACGGTTGCCGACTTGTGCCGTTTCAACCCACCGTCACGTCCCTGCACAGCGGCCGTCGGTCCGACCGTCGGCAATTTCGCAGTGACCGACCAGGAATCCGAGGCGGTCACTTTCGAAGTCCGCTTAGCGTCGGACAACCCCGACAGTCCGTTCGAGTGGATAATCGGCGCTTATTTCTTCGAGGAAGAACTCGACACGGACTTCGATGCGTTCCTGGAAGGCCTGCGCGGCGCCGGCTTCCTCGGCCCGAATCTGGTTCCGCCGTTGCCGGGCCCCCCGGCATTCCTGGTGCTTGCTGCCGATCCGGCGGTGCGCGTTAACCGCTTCACCAATCAGGCCTCGGAATCGCTGGCATTTTTCGGTCAGGGGTCGCTCGCGTTCGGCTCGGATGACCAGTTCAAGATTACCGCGGGAGTCCGCACGACCGAGGACGACAAAGACGATGGCGACGGTTCTTACGTCGGCTTTACGCTTGATCCCCTGACTGCGCCACCAACCATCGATGCCGGCAGCTTTGATCCGACCTCTCCGGGCGCCCCGACCTGTACCGCCGGCAATGGTGCCATCACGATTTTCCGTTGCCAGATTCGCAACCAGAGTGATGACTGGAGCGAAACGTCTTTCAAACTGGGTTTTGACTGGCGACCAACGGAAAACTGGCTGCTGTATTTGTCTGCGACCGAGGGCTACCGGTCCGGCGGTTTCAACGACGCCAACACATTCAACCCGGAAACACTGCTGGCGTACGAGGCGGGCGCCAAAGGTCGCTTCATGGGCGGTCGGGCGCAGGCGGATTTCTCGTTCTTCTATTACGATTTCGAGGATCAGCAGGTCAGCCAGGTCGTGAGCGCACAAATTGTGACGAGAAATGCTGCCGAGTCGACCCTTCGTGGACTTGAGTTCACAGGGACCTTTGTGCCGACAGACAAGACTCGCATCGACATTACCGCAGCTTATCTGGACGCTGAGTACGACGTATTCACCGATGTGGATGATCCGCAGACACCAGGCGTCGTGCCGGAGGACCTGTCCGGTAACAAGTTCAGCAAGGCCCCGGAGTTCTCGGTCAATATTGGTTTCGAACCCTACATTTTCGAGTTCGGCAATGGGTCGTCGCTGACGCCGCGCATCAATTTTCACTACGAGGACGATTATTTCCTGCTGCCATTCAACAACCCGCAGAACCTGCAGGACAGCCATACGCGGACCGATCTTCGCCTGAATCTCCAGTTCGGCGACGAAGGCAAGTATTCGCTGGAAGCCTGGGTGAAGAATATTGAGGACGACGACGTGCTCGGTGCGCAGTTCACCACGCCGAATAGCGCTCTGGTACCGCCGAATGCACCGTTTATCGGTTTACCGCCCGGCGCGGGACGGGAGGAGTTACTCCTCGGCAGCTACCTGCCGCCGCGAACATATGGTCTGACATTCAGAGCATCCTTCTAAACAGGTTGAGGGGCCCTGAGCTCTTGCTTCGGGCCTTTCATTTTGATCTAAACTCGATACAAGCGACGTCCGGGGCCTATCTGCATGCTTCGTGATGTATTCCAGCAGTTCATCGGCGGCTCACTGTCCAGACGGCAATTCTTGAACACGCTGACACAGCTTGGCGTCGGCGCATGGGCGGCAAGCCAGCTGGCCGATGTATTTGCGGCCGTCCCTGAGCCCGAACGCCAGGTCGTCCTTGAGGATGTCACCGGCGGGCGTATCACCTGCGAGACCTTAAGGCTTTGGGATGTCAGATATGTCTTCGGCAACACCGGGGCGTACGAAGCAGGATTCGTCGACTCGCTCGTGGATTTTCCGGATATTCACTACGTGCTGGGTCTGCAAGAGGGATCGGTGATGGCGATGGCGGATGGTTACGCCCGCATCACCGGCCGTACATCGTTCGTCAATATTCATTCAATCACGGGCACCGCCAACGCACTCGGGCTGATCGTCAATGCCTGGGCGGACAGCTCGCCCGTGGTCGTGTCCGTGGGAATGAGTGAACGCAGTGGCGAGAATCTGGGTGTGTTCACCGAGACCGCCAAACTCGAGGCCATTCCTGAGTTGTATACAAAACTGTCGTTTCGTTCGAGTCACGTCGGAAACCTTGGTGAGTCGCTGCGTCGCGCATTCAGGCTGGCGTCGGTTCTGCCATCCGGGCCGGTATTTCTGGGCGTACCTTCCGATGTATGGGCGAGCAAGACGGAGCAGGCGACGCTCATTCCTGCAGAGAGAACAGTATCGGGAAATCGTGTTTATCCGGACGCCAGTGCCGTCGAACAGGCGGCGGACTGGTTGCTTGCCGCGAAAAATCCGTTGCTGATTGCGGGTGCGGAACTGCCCCGTTGGGGCGGTCTGGCCGAGCTGGCCGGTATCTCCGATACGCTGGGTGCGACCGTCAGCGGTGATACCGCATCGAGTCGTTCCTCCATGGGTTTTCCCAGTGATCACCCGCGCTACCTTGGCGCGATGCGCGGACCGATCGAATCACCGACGCCATTCGACGTCGTGCTTATCGCCGGCGCCAGCCGCCTGTCACTGTCGAGAAGAGGTCACCCGTTAATTCCGACCGAGGCAAAAATCATCGAGATTGGGCTGAGAGAAGATCATCTCGCCCGCAATTATCCAGCCGACTTGCTGATATACGCGCATGCACAAGCAACCCTCGAACAGCTTCTTGAAGCCATCGAGTCGAAAAATCCGGATCAGGCTCGCGTCAGGGCCAGGAGCCGGCAAGCCGAGGCACTCAAAAAGCAACGTCAGACGCGGCGACAACAAGCAATTGATCTTGTATGGGAATCAAATCCAATCGCACCGGAACGGCTGGCGACAGAAATTGATCGCTCGATTGCCAAGAACGCGATCGTAGTGACCGAGGGCGTGACGTCCGATGCCCCGATCTGGGATTACGTCACTTTCGACCAGCCAGGAGGGGGCCGGCGGCATTTGATTTCCTCCGGCGGCAGCCTTGGCTGGGGACTCGGAGCAGCAATCGGCGCCAAACTGGCGGCTCCCGATACCCAGGTCGTTGCTCTCGTCGGTGACGGTGGTTATCAGTTTGCGGTACAAGCTCTGTGGACGGCGAAGCGATTCGAGTTGCCACTGATCATCGTGATATTCAACAACTTGGGCTATCAGGCGAACCGCTGGGCATTGGCTGGTCTCCGGGGTCGGGCGGCCGCGACTGGACGGTACATTGGCATTAGTTTGGATGATCCACAAATCGATCACGTTGGCATCGCGCGTGCGTATGGTCTCGACGGGGAAAAAGTCACCAGACCTGAAGATTTGAGTAGCGCGCTTAATCGTGCACTTGCTGCGGAAAAGAGTGGTAAGGCTTACGTCCTTGATGTAATTATCGATCGCCGCGGCGGTGGCGCGGAATCAGACTGGCATGAAAAACATGTCCCGGAATTCAGCTCTGGGTAAGGACAAACGATACCGCGTATTCAGGTTGCGCGAGGGGACGCTGTAGCGAAATTGTCGGACTAATCAATTTTCGCAGCGTCTTTGTACATGACCTTGTGGCGTTTCTCCTTGATCCAGATATCAAGTTCGTCATCACTCAGGAAGTTGTTCTGATTGAAGACACCCCAGTTAATGATATCCTCCGGTGATTTTTTCCATCGCTTGTATATCTCCTTGAGCGGCGGCCCGAAACACATAATGTCGAGAATCGAGAGTTCGTCCGGAACCTGCAAGAGTGGCCTCATCGCTTCTTGCGCTTTTTGCTGGCCGATTGCGGTTATCCACCAGACATTGTAGCCGAGCGCCGCCGCAGCCAGGTGGGCCGACATCGTTGAAGCCGCCACGCTTTGCAGGAGAATTCTCTCAGCGTTCTCGATATACATCTTATTCAGATCAGAGTCGTCGTCCTTGAGCATTGGAAACGCTTTCACATAGCGAAAATCCGAGACGACGACGATGAGTCCGGGCGCGCCGGCAATGCCGGCATAATTCGGCGTCGGAAACTTCATTTTTAGCTTTGCGCGAAATCGCTGCTCCTCGACGAAGTAGTTAGCGATCTCTTGTTTGACGTTTGGATCCTGGATCACGATATAGTGCCAGGGCTGGGCGTTGGCCCCCGACGGCGCATGTCGAGCGGCTTCCAGGATTAGCTCATAGTGCTCTTTGGGCACTTCAAAATCAGCGTTGAATTGCCGCGTCGTAATTCGATTGCGTGCAATTTCCATGAATTGATCGTAGAGACCGCGATCTCCGATGACCGGCCGCGTGTCGACGTTGGCTGCATTCATGCTGCTCTCCGAGTGATATATGTTTGTAGATATTAGACAGGCGCCTGCTTCAAATATAGCCTACTGTGCTGCTTATCGACGGCACAGGCGATCTCAGCTGTTTTTCGACAAGGTCCCCGCAATCGCGGCATCGGAACCTGGCTTCGGTGACCGGTTTACCGCCGCGTCCGGTCTCGATGAGCCCGTTCAAATCCGCCTCGCCCCAACGATCGCAGGACAGACAATAAAGGGCGAGCCCGTAGTCTTGCCGGTTCAAGTCGTCAAATGTTGAAACGCATATCATGTAAATCACTGAAAATAAACTAGATCGACCTGTCGCCCGACTTGGCCGTCAAATTAAAGTTCTAGGGATTACTGTGACGGATGTCAACGGATTCCGAGGCAAGAATGGTCATAATCTCGCAAAGGTGGCGTCTCGATGAAAAATGTAATCGCAATCATAGTCTTGGCATTCGGCCTCTGCCTTTCGGCAAAGGCTGATGTCTGGAAGTGGACAGATGCCTACGGCGAAACCCGTTACGTCGACACGATGACGCCGATTTATACCTGGCTGGACGATAACGACAAGGTTCACTATAGCGACCACCCGGAACACGAAAACGCAGTTGCCGTGGTACTGGTATGGCACTCGAAAGGCAAGCTTTCCGATACTCAACGCTCCGCCGATGAAGACTCCGAGAGCTCATCAAGCGCAAGCCAGCGTAGTGATATCGATCCCAATGAGTCGGAAGAGGATAGAATCGAACGGGAAAAGGCCGAAGCGTACTACTGCAAGCGAGCCACAGAGATCTACGACTCTTACGTCAATGCGCCACGGCTGTACAAGACGGGTGCAGACGGCGAGAAGGTCTTTCTTACCGACGAAGAAGCAGAAGCCACGCTATCCGAGACCAAGGCCAAGGTATCGGAGTTGTGTGGCTAGCCCACCGTTCCGACGAACGGTATCTCCAGCCCGACGAACGGCAGCTCTCCGATAAGCGGTAGGGATTTTCCGACCGACGACCTTCCCAAGAATATGACGTTTCCCTAGCATGGTGTTATGGGAAGCAATAATTACATTGATACTGTAGTGCTCGTGGAAAAGCCGGATTCCGGTGAACCCGCGCATGCCCATGATGTTGCTGGCAGACCCAAAGTCCCCGTCGTGAATGACGTACGGCTGACTCGTGTAGGTGAAGTTGATATGACGTCACTTACGATCGATGAAAGTCGGGATGGCGGCGGCGATCCATATAACAGCACTGGCAAGCACTGCATCCTGAAGATCAAAGAATAGCCGTACCCGAAGCGGCAGCAAGCCACTCGAACGTGCATTCCTGACCGGTTCGCCGTAATCTGCGCGCTATGCAGATCACCGTTGCGGGCCGTTAAGCACGTGGGCGAAGTCAAAAAAATTCAAACGGCCAGGGAGGCAGGCTTCAGGATGCCGGCCGAATGGGAGCCTCACGCGCGTTGCTGGATGCAGTGGCCCGAAAGGGATGACTTCATATGGGCGGACATCGCAAGGACTCAAGGCGCTTTCGCACGCGTGGCACAGACAGCTCGACGATTCGAGCCGCTGACGATGATCGTGTCGCCGGAATCACTGGCCGACGCGCAAGCAATGTGCGGAGACGATGTTGATTATCTTGTAATGGACCTGGACGATTCCTGGGCGAGGGACTCGGGGCCAAACTTCGTCAAGAAAGGCGAACAGTTAGCGGCCTCTATTTATCACTTTGCAGCCTGGGGTGGGAAGTATCCACACTTCAGGAACGATGCTGCCGTCAGTCATCGCGTCGCCGAACATCTAGGGGTTCCGACGTTCACCTCCAATGTGTTTATGGAAGGCGGCGGCATCAATGTCGACGGTGAAGGCACGATTCTGACCAGCGAGACCTGCATCCTGAACGAGAATCGAAACCCAGGGTTATCGAAAGCTGAGGCCGAACAAATACTATGCGACTCGCTCGGCGGCGAAAAGGTTATCTGGGTGCCGGGCGATCCGGCGGATCTGGAGACTGACGGGCACATTGACGGCATCGCCTGTTTCGTCCGGCCGGGTGTCGTTCTGTGCGAGGTAGCGTCGCCGGACGATCCACAGCGTTGTAAGGATCTGCAGGGGAACCTGGCGGCGCTTGAGCAAGCAACTGATGCCGCCGGGCGGCGCCTGGAAATCATTACGATTGGCGAAGCTCAGGATGCCGATGTGACGAGTGACCGCTTTTGCCTCTCCTATATCAACTTCTATATTGCGAACGGCGGCATCGTCTTTCCGAAATACGGTGTTGCGGCCGATGATGTTGCTGTCGAGGCGATTCAATCAGCGTTTCCCGATCACGAAATTGCCTGCGTTGATGTTAACGATATCGCGATCGGTGGCGGCGGCATCCACTGCATCACGCAACAGCAGCCCGCTTGAAATGATCCTCTAATACCTGTGCAACACAGCAGGTAATTCTTTTTCCGGTCTCAATATGCAAGAACTCGTTCGGCCCATGCGCATTTGAGTTCGGGCCTAGTAATCCGGTGACGAGGAATTGCGCCTCGGGAAACTTTTCTCCGAGCATACCCATGAAGGGAATCGTCCCGCCAGTGCCCATGTACATGGACGGCTTGCCGAAATAATCCTGTGACGCTTTTTGCATCGAGGCTTCGAGCCAGGGTGCAACAGCCGGCGCGTTCCAGCCTGCCATCGTCGATTCCACTTCGAAACCAACCAGTGACATCGACGGCGCATTCGACTCGAGCGCGTCTTTGACAACAATTGCTGCCTTTTCGCCGTCTAATGTTGGAGGCAGGCGAAACGATAGCTTCAAGGTTGTGCCCGGCAACAGCACGTTGCCGGCATTAACAAGAGCAGGCAGGCCGTCGGCGCCGGTCACGGTCAGGGCCGGTCGCCAGGTATTGTTGAGCAATAGTTCGTATGGCGACTCGCTTGGGTTGGGGTCGGCTACCGCCCAGGGATACTTGCGATATACGGTGTCGTCCAATACTTCGGCAGCCAGTTTGGCCTGTTCCTCACGTTGTTCCGGGATGTCGTCGTGCAGGTCATCCAGCAGTATCCTGCCGTTATCCTCGTCTTCAATCCGGCTCAAGAGTTGCCGCAACACGCGAAAGCTCGAGGGAACGACGCCGCCGGCACCACCCGAGTGAACGCCTTCGGTCAGTACATCGACCTGCAACTTGCCGGTCAGGTTGCCGCGAAGCGATGTCGTGCACCAGAACTGATCGTAGTTGCCGCATTCCGCATCGAGACAAACGACCAGACTCGGTGAGCCGATACGGTCGCCCAGTTTGTCGATGTAAAAGGGCAAATCGAAACTACCACTTTCCTCGCAGCCCTCAATAATCACGACACAATGCGCATGATCGATTCCCTGCTCCCGCAAGGCACGTATCGCGGTCAAAGATCCGAATGTTGCATAGCCATCGTCAGCGCCGCCACGGCCATATAGCTTTCCGTCTTTGATAACCGGTGTCCAGGGGTCCAGGTCATCGTCCCAGCCGGTAAATTCCGGCTGCTTATCGTAATGGCCGTACAGCAGCACCACGTCGTCGGATGCGCCGGGAATGTCGATAAAAAGGACGGGCGTGCGCCCCTCGATGCGAATGACCTCGATCTGCATGCCCTCGATCGGCTGTTGACGACACCAGTTCTCGAACATACCAACGGCTTGTTCCATGTAGCCGTGTTTCTCCCAGTCCGGATCGAATGCCGGCGACTTGTTCGGTACTTTGATGTACTCGCAGAGCTCGGGAATGATCGAGTCATCCCAGGTCCCCTCCACGAATTCTTTCGTTTTCTGGATGTCCATTAGCTTCCTAGTATCGTAGTTGCGGGCCCATTTCCGGATGCCGGCCCGAGCGTGTCATGTCGAGCAGCCCCCAAAGTGGCCAGGAGATGTCGACATGCCGTGGGTGTCCGCCTTCCATCGGTGTCCACAGTAACTCTGACGCCCAGAAATGATGAATCTTGTCGACATCCTTCTGGAAGACGTTCATGAGCGGCATAAGCGATTCGCTGGTCTCACCGGGCTGCGCGTTGTAATCACGCGCATAATCGTTTTTCTCGCAGGACAGCAGCCGCAGGTCCGACCAGCCACGCTCATTCGCAATGTCGTAGAGTTGTGCCGGTGTGGCCTTGCCGATGACTACGAGTTCTGCCTGTTGTCGTACATGACGGCTGACCGCATCGATGCCGTCGATAACTGACGTGCAGGATGGACAGGGGTTCTCCCAGTCGGGCCCGTACATATAGCTGTACGCCAACAAGTCCGACTTGTCGCCGAACAATTCTGAGAAACGAATCGGGCGTGTGCTGCCGTCGGCCAGGCCGACCTCCTCGAACTCATAGTCTTCTTTGATCTCGCCGCCCACTGGAAGCTGACGGCGCAACGCCGCGACGCGCTCTACCTGTTCTCTGAGAGCATTTTCTTCGGCCAGCAGCTTGTCTCTCGCGGACCGGTATTCCGGAGATTCGTTTGGCAGCCGTTTGTCGTGCAGGGCTGGCGTTGTCATAAATAGATCCTCAACAGCGGCCTCTACGGTGGGTAGGTGTAGCTCGCCTGCAGGCCGAGTGGCAGTCCGATCATCCAGTACAACAGCAGGAATATCGTCCAGACAATCAGGAAGGTGATCGAGTAGGGCAACATCATCGCCGTCACTGTACCGATGCCGGTGCTTTTCACGTAGCGCTGGCAAAAGACTACGACGAGCGGAAAGTAGGGCATCAACGGTGTAATGATATTGGTGCTGGAGTCGCCGACCCGGTAGGCCGCTTGCGCGAGATCGGGTGATATCCCCAATGTCATGAGCATCGGCACGAAGATAGGCGCGAGCAGCGCCCACTTTGCCGATGCGGAACCGACGAACAGATTAATAAAGCCGGTCAGAATAATAATGCCTGTAATGGTCATCGCTGCCGGCATTGCCATTGCCTTCAATGCTGCAGCGCCCTTGAGCGCCATCAAGACGCCGATGTTCGACTGACCGAATGCGTATATGAACTGTGCGATGAAAAACATGATCACAAGGTAGTAACCCATGCCAGTCATTGCCTTGGTCATGCCTTCGATCATGTCGCGCGAACTTTTCACGGTGCCCGACATGACGCCATAGACGACGCCGGGCAATAGGAACAGGAAGAATATCAACGGCACGATAGATCGCATCAGGGGCGCAGCTCCCGACGTCAGGATGCCGTCCGGCGATCGCCACGCCGAACCTGCCGGTAATGCGGTAACGATGAGAAAAACGATGCCAAGCGCCATGGCGATCAGGGAACCTCGCAAGCCCCGGCGCTCGTTATCCTCAAGCGCCTCCATAGTGGGTAGGTCCTCAAGGTCGCCGTCAAGCTTGTTAACCATCAGCCTCGGCTCGACGACGCGGTCGGTGAGAAACCAGCCGAATCCCACGATCAGGACCGATGAAACCGTCGTAAAGAAATAGTTATTGAGTGGGTTGAGGACGATGTTCGGATCGAGAATCTGTGCACCCGCCTGCGAGATACCCTGCAACATGGGATCCAGCGCCGATGGCACGAAGTTCGCCGAGAATCCGCCGGATACGCCCGCGAAGGCGGCAGCAATGCCAGCCATGGGATGGCGCCCGGCGGCATAGAAAATAATGCCGCCAAGAGGAATCACTAGCACGTAGCCGGCATCAACGGCCGTATGGCTGACGATGCCGACCAGAATGACCATTGGTGTCAGCAGCCAGCGCGCTGTCACGGCCATCATTGCCCGCAGCCCCGCATTGATGAATCCCGTGTGCTCTGCGACGCCGATGCCGAGCATGGCGACGAGCACTACGCCGACGGGATGAAAGTGCGTGAAATTCGTGACCATTACTGACAGGAAGGTGGTCAGCGCGGTCCCGGATAGTTGATTGCTAATAACCAGCGCTTGCCCGCTTCTGGGATCGACGACATCGAAACTGATCCCCGAAAGCATCCAGGAAAGAATCCAGACGATAAACAGCAACGCGATAAACAAAACCGCCGGATCGGGTAGCTTGTTACCGACGCGCTCAACTGCTGCCAGCGCACGTTCCATGCGACCGGGTTTGGGAGTCGCGGACTCGGACATCTTCAGTTCCTCTTAATTACTTTCGGTCAGGGATCGGTAAATTGTCTTGGTCATTATCTCGGCCGAGATAAAAAACCAGTCCCAGCTCTCGGCATATGAAGCCAATGGGTTTTTTGCCAGGATTTCGTCTTCTGACATACCGGCATCGACCAGCTTTTTCACTCGCGCCAGCGCGTCGACCAGCATGTCATGCGCCGCCTGCATGTCCGATTTACTGGCGAGCGGGCCGTGACCGGAAATAATCTTCGTATTCGCATCGGACATCGACAGGAGTTGCTCCAGCGCCGCGATAGATCCGCTAACGCTGCCGCCCCCATCGAGGTCGATGTATGGAAATAAACCATTAAAAAGTATGTCTCCCGCGGCAATGATATTCACTTCTGGAAAATGTATTACGGCGTCGCCATCTGTATGGGCATTCGGCACATGGAAAACGTGCGCCGTATGACCGTTCAGGTGAAAAGTGACGGCATCCGAGAAAGTAATTTCCGGCAACTTATCTTTGGCAGCACTATCTGCAAGCAGGCGTTTTCGAATATTGTCGTGTGTAATGATGGTCGCGCCGGTCGCGCGCAATGCCGCGTTGCCGCCGATGTGATCGCCATGTACATGAGTATTGATTAGATAATCGACGGGCTTTTTGGTGTGTGCCTCCACGGCTTCTATGACTTTCTGGGCCATCGGCTCGATTGCGTCATCGATCAGAATAATGCCATCGCTTCCCGTCAATAGCGCAAAATTGCCGCCCGCGAACCCCTCCCTGCCATCGAATAACTGGCCTTCAAACATATAGAGTCCGTCTGAGAGTTCGATCGATTCGAAGTTGCGCTCTGACTGCTGTGCCAGCGTTGATCCGCCCGAAACG
>Ga0255058_10001090_pt1 | contig 15488 bp, 12 predicted proteins | sample Cases_109_9_MG_FD_188637 | JGI IMG/M metagenome (GOLD analysis project Ga0255058, IMG submission 188637) | Seawater microbial communities from Amundsen Gulf, Northwest Territories, Canada - Cases_109_9 | ecosystem: Environmental > Aquatic > Marine > Gulf | place: Canada: Northwest Territories... | reverse complement strand
CGCAACGTGACCCCCTCGGCGGGCGCCGGCTTCGTCGTCGCTCTCACGGGCGATGTGCTCACCATGCCCGGTCTGCCCAAGCGCCCGGCGGCGGCCGGCATGAGCGTGGATTCCGACGGCCGCGTCGCCGGGCTCTTTTGACGGCTTCCCAAGACGTGCGAGCGGGAGTGCCGGAACTCCCGACGCCGCAGCTGTTCTGGATTAAGGATGATGCGACACACACCCATACTCACCAGCTGTACGAGCTCTCGGGTGGCAAGCCCGGGAGCTGCAGTCTTCGTGCATAGCTGACGCGCGCGGGCGCGATTGCGCCACGACGCCCTCTCCCCCACTCGAGATAACTCCCGCATCCATTAGCGCGCGTCGCGCGCCCGTGAGACGGCGCCGCTCGCCTAACCCCGCGGACGTCGGTCCTCGCCGGGCGGCGCGCGCTGGATCTTCGAGAGAAACGACTAACAGTAGGAGACGGTCGATGACCATCGTCAATGAGCTGATTGCGAACAACCGCCGCTACGCCGCTTCCTTCGAGAGCGGTGACCTTCAGATGCCCCCGGCCCGCCATGTGGCAATCGTCGCCTGCATGGATGCGCGGCTCGACGTATACGACCTTCTGGGACTGAGGGTAGGAGAGGCACACGTCATCCGGAACGCGGGGGGCATCGTTACGGACGATGTGCTCAGGTCTCTCATGATCTCCCAACGCCTCCTGGGCACCCGGGAAGTCGTTCTGATTCATCATACGGACTGCGGCATGCTGACCTTTCGGGACGACGATGTGAAACAGCAGGTATACGAAGAGGTCGGCCTGCGCCCGCCTTTTGCCCTGGAGGCGTTTGAGGACGTCTTTCGAGATGTTCGCCAGTCGATCGCGAGGATCGAGGCTAGTCCGTTCGTGGCGAGCGGGGAGAATGTGCGCGGGTTCGTGTTCGATGTGGAAACGGGGCGGTTGCTGGAGGTCGAGCCCGAGGGGAAAACGATCGCCGCGTAGGATTCCGGCTCGCGGTCGGTGGGGAGAGGAAGAGGCTAGGAAGTTCCTCCGGCTCCTAGCCTCGTCTACCTCTCGTCAGGTCTGAGTGGAACCCACCTTGGCGACTATTACAGGCGTCATCTTTACCCCGTTCGGGTTGGCCGTGACATTCTTCACGGATTCGGTGAGGTCCACGACTGCCTCGACGGTCTCGGTTTCGCCATCCGACACGACGAAGAAGCCGGTCTGCACCTTGATGCCCGTGTTTTCGCCGCTTGGGATCTCCAGGGGATATGCCGTAGCGGCTTCGAACGTCGGCGCGCCAGCCAGCATCACCTCGTCTGCAAAAGTGATACTGGCGTCGCTGAAGAACAGGCGGAGCTTGTTGTACGTGCCCGCAGGGACGGCATCGCTGCCGATCTCCTGCACGGTCATCGCCATGAGGTCAACCGTCACTCCTCCATCGACGAGGTCCACCGAGATCCAGCCCCCGCCGCCCTCGTCACCATCCTCCGTTCCCTCTGCACCTTCGCCGTCGGATCCCACGCCCTCGGAACCCTCTCCTTCGGCTCCCTCCTCTCCCGAGGCCTCCTCATCGTCGGAGCCGACGCGGTGGGCCTCGATTCTCTCCACCGTGACTATGATCGACTCGACGCTCTCGAGCGGCACCCCTGCCAGCACCGCCATCTCGCCAACGATCACGTGGGTGGCTAGACGGCTGGACGTCTGGCTCATGACGACGTCGAGGTGGCCCACCCCTGGCCCGGTCCCGCCGTCACAGCCGGCGATCGATAAACTGAGGAACAGCAGGTAGCAACCTCGCCGGAGCTGACGGGCGGTTGAGTACGTCTCGAACGACATCCTCGCCTCCTTCGGAAAACAGACAACCACCCACTACGTTGCAAGATGCGAACCCGGTGTAAGATTCGCAGCGGATTCGCTGGTGCCTCGAGGCTCGCTCCGAAGTTGCGCTCCTAACCGACTGTGTATCCGTAGGTTATGGCGGGCACGGCCGCATCCGGTGTCGGGTTCCTTGGTCCACCCAAGCACCCTGCTGTCTCACGACCGCGTCAGGTGCTGAATAGACTGTCCTCGCCTCGCAACCGTTACTCAGCTCGGCACGTCAAGCTTGTCATCCTTGCGGACCGGCATCGATCGATGAAAAATCAACCCATAGTTTCATTGGTCGACCAAACGCAATCGATGGATCCGACACCCCGGAGGTGGCGTGAGCACCCCAGCCCGTGGACGTGGACGCTGGATCGAGCGCGTAGAGCAGGTCCGGGCGCTCGAATCCACCGTATGTCAGGAGATCGTCGACTTGGTTGGAGCCGCCGGACCGTGCTCGGTTCGCGAGATGGCGGGCTTCATGGGCCGCCGCCCCGATTCCCTCTACTACCACGTGCGCAAGCTGAGCGCGGCGGGCTTGCTGGTCGACCGCGGCATCCGGGGCTCCGGACGACGCGCAGAGGCCATGTACGATGTTCCCGGACGTCCCCTGCGGCTCGCCTACGATCCCTCGGACCCGGAGAACGTGAGAGCGGTGAGCAGGGTCGTAGCATCGATGCTGCGGAGCGCGAACCGAGATTTCCGTGGCGGCTTCCGGCCGGACCTCGCCGTCGTCGAAGGGGACGACAGGAACCTGTGGGCGGCTCGAATGAAGGGTTGGCTGAGCGTTGATGACCTGGCCGAGCTGAACACGCTACTCAACCGCATCCTGGAAGTCTTTCACCGCAGGGAGCCTGCCGAGGTCGCGGGCAGCGAACCCCATCCGGCCAAAGGCGTCTCGCGGCGGTTGCACTCGCTGACCTGGGTTCTCGCTCCGATCGACGCCGCTCACTCCCGCAGCGTCGAGCGCGAAGCGGCCTCCTAGCTTCGTCCCGCGGTGGCGCCGCTCTCCGCTCCGGTCAGGTAGGCATTCAGCGCACGGCAGAGCTCACTTACCAGGTCATCGATCGGCAGGTCGTCGGCTCCCGGTTCGCCGAGCAGGCTGGCATCGCGGCAGGCGGCCGCCGCGACGAACAGCCCGAAGCGAACGGCCCGCTCCGGGTCGGGATGTCCGATCTGCTCGGGGTGCGCCAAGAATGCCCGGGCCCACCCGTCGTTGAAGGCGGCCCGGTGCGCTCGGAGCTCCCGAGACCCCGTCGGCGGCGTTTCCTCCCGCCCCCCGACCAGGTGAGCCATTTCCTGCAGAAGACGCCGATTGTCCTGGAAGTAGGCCACCATGTTTCTCACCACCTCCCGGGTCCTGTGCTCCAGCGGCATCTCGCGGGCTGCGAACTCCGCCAGGTACTTGCTGCTCCTTTCGGTGGCCTCGGCCCCGAAGCGGCGCGCGTAGATGGCGGCGAGAAGATCGCTCTTGCTGGCAAACCGGGCGTAGAAGGCTCCGACCGAAGTTCCTGCTCGGCGTACGATCTCCGCGACACTGACCGCGTCCAACGGTCGCTCCTCCAGGAGATCCTCAGCGGCCCGCACCATCCGGTCCATCGTTCGTCGGCTTCTCGCCTGCACAGGCTTCCGGTGACCGCCCTCTCGCCTTCGCTCGTCCCTGATCACACGCGGCACCTCTCTGGAGGCCTAACACAATGATTACAACAGAAGCAGAATCGTATTCTAATACTACCCAAGCTCCTTCCGGATCTCAAGCCTGATTCCGAGCCGACGATAGTGCCGCGATCCAGTCGGCAGCCTCCGCTAGATCGCGGAGCTCGGCCGAGGGCGCGACCTCCTCCACCGGGCATGCGGCGGTCCGGTTGACCCAGAGGGTGCGGATCCCCAGCGGACGGGCCGCCGTGATGTCGTGATAGAAGCTTTCGGCAACGTGCACGATCGCCTCGGGGCGGCCGTCGCAGGCCTCGATGGCCGCCAGGAAGTGTGCGGGCGCCGGCTTGTAGCTGCGTAGCCCGGCCGCCGTGATCAGGAGGTCGAAGGGAACGGCGAGCTGCTCCAGCGTTCCCTCGAGCAGGTCGTCGTCGATGTTGGACAGAATCCCGAGGCGGGGTCCCAGGGCAGCGATTCTTTCGAGAGCCGGATTGGTGTCGGCAAACGGCCTCCAGGACGGAAGACTCTCGGCGAGGAATAATCGGCGAGAATCCGGGATCCGCAAGCCCAGCAGCTCGACCGCGCGACCGGCCGCTCGCGTCAGAACCTGCCGATACGCCTGATAGGGACCGCTCTCCACCTCCGCTTCCGCCCGTGCGTAGGCCCCGAAGAGCTCGTCCCGAGGGAGATCGGCGGCCCCGGGAACCGCTTCGTCGAACGCGTCGGCGATCCCCTTTCGCCAGTCGATGAGCGTGCCATAGCAGTCGAAAGTGACGAGCTTCGGCATGACTCCGGACTTGAGCTCACGTTCCCGCTGGCTTGACATGGCACGCCTCTCGTGGGTTTTCGGCAGGTGGGAATCGCGCTGGGCGCCGCCGTGCTGCATCGTAACCGGAGATCGCGATGTTGCCTACCAGCCACGAAGCGGTGCCACGGCATGACCGGACCAAGGAGACGGCCCAACCCGTTCGCTGACGTCCAGCTGGATCGCGTCCCCGATCGTCGACGTGATCCCCGGTGGCTGGAGGAGCGACTTCACGATCCGCGAAGCCGGGTGATCCCGGTCTGGCGGGCCAGAAGCCTGGTGACGTCCGGCGACCCACCGAGCGCCGTGCCGATCGGCGCTCCACTCCGCGTCCCCGCCGGTCGCGTCGGGCCGATCTTCCTTGGCATGGAGGGAGACGCGGCCCGGTTCGCCATCGATCTCTCGGATTCGGACGATCCTCTCGCGGACCTGGGAGTCGAGGGCGCCGTGTTCGAAGATCTCCACAAGGTCGGTGCGCTACTCGGCCGAGCGGAAGGAGCGCTCCTGGCCTACGCACGCGGAATGGTTCACTGGCACCGCCGTCATCTCTTCTGCGGGCGTTGTGGGAGCGAAACAACCAGCATCGAGGGCGGACACGTCCGTTGCTGCGCTTCCGACGAGTGCGGGATCCTCCACTTCCCGCGGACCGATCCCGCGATCATCGTCCTCGTCACGTCGGAGAACGCTTGCCTTCTCGGCAGGCAGGCAAAATGGCCGCCTCGCGTCTTTTCGACACTGGCAGGATTCGTCGAGCCTGGGGAGAGCCTCCGCGAGGCCGTGACTCGCGAGGTGAGGGAAGAGACAGGGGTGACGGTGACCGATGTGACGTATCACTCCTCGCAGCCCTGGCCCTTCCCGTCCTCTCTGATGCTGGGGTTCACGGCGACCGCGCTTCGCAGCGAGCCGAACGTGGACGAGAACGAGCTCCAAGAGGCGCGCTGGTTCGGCAGGGATGACCTCAGGGGTCAGGTGGCATCCGGCCAGGTGAGGCTGCCGCGTCCCGTTTCGATCGCCAGGAGGCTGATCGAGGAGTGGCTCGAGGGCCCCGCCGGGCCCGTCACCTAGTTAGCTTCCGAGTCTCCCGAGTCTCCCGAGTCTCTCGCGTCGGCACGGTCCCCGTCTCCGGCTTCGTCAGACAGACCAGCCGGCCGCTCGTCGGCTCCGACTGGTGCTCCTGCGCCCTCGAGCTCGGGCACCGGCCTCTCCTCGGCAGGCACGTGCTTGATCTCCTGGCCCTCCAGCATCGCCCGGAAAACGGCCAGCACGTCCGGGTTGAGATCCGTGCCGGAGAGCTCGTCGAAGTAGCCGAGGATCCTCGAGACGGACCACGGCCCGCGGAACGGCCGCTCGGTGCGAAGCGCATCGAAGATGTCCGAGATCTGAACGAGCTGACTGACGGGGTGAGGTCTTCTGGGGTAGTGGAGCTGGGGGTATCCTCCACCCTGCCACGTGAGGTGATGCTCGTACGCGACCACGGCCGCGAAATCCGTTCCCACGCCCGAGCGAAGTACGATCTTCGCGCCATCCTCCGGGTGCCTCTTGATCATCTCCCATTCCTCGGGTGTGAGCTTGCCCGGCTTCTGAAGGATGTCGATCGGGGTGAGAGCTTTTCCGACATCGTGGAGTAGGGCCGCCTCACCGATGTCTCGGATATCGTCGCGCGGCACTCCGGCGGCCTCCGCCAGCGACATCGAGAGGACCGACACATTGAGCGAATGGACGGTCGTGTACTCGTCGTGGTTACGGACCGGGATCAGAAGCTCCATCAGTGGTTTACCGTACTGAATCACCACCGAGAGGGATTGAATGACGGCTCTTGCCACTGCGAGGGAAATCAATCCGCGAGCCTCGGCCTGCGCGAAAATGTGGTCGACGGCCTGAGCCTCCTCGTCCACCTCGGGCCGAGCGAGAATCTCCTCGGTTTCGTCGATCCTCCTCAGCTGCTCGACCTCCTCGACCGCGATGGTGCCGACGCGAATATGCGGGAGCTCCAGGCGCAGCGCGGCCTCTTCGTGACCCTCGGTTTGATCCAGAGAGCTGAGGAGGCTCGACAGGTACCGGTCGAACTCCTGCCTGTCGACTCCTCGAGTGAACTCCATCCGCTCGGCTCCGCACTCCGCGAGCGTTCTCGCCCACTGCCAGTCCCTGAGCTCCCGCAGCCTGCGGTTCGCGAAGATGATCTCCTCGTCCAGAAACGAATACCGAGGATCGGCGTCGGCCTGGAGCAACGCGAGAAGGGAGTTCAGAGCTCCATCTGCAGCCGAGCGGAAGGCCGGATGACGATCGCCATAGAGGCCGGCCGCAGAGAGAACCTGCCCGAGCGAAATGAGGAAATCGGCCTCGACGCTCACCGCGTCATGCTCCCGGCTCGACGCCCGCGGCGACTCGGATCGAGCGGACCGACGAGCTGCCGGCCTCATCGAGAACATCTCGCGCCTTGGGAAGGTGCTGGTACCCCTCCCGAATGCACGCCAGGGCCTCGAGCACCACGGGGCTGGGTGGAGCGATCTTTCGCTGAAGAAGCCATCGACGTCGTGTCGCGCCCTTGACCAGTGCGTCCAGCGCCGCTTCGGTCCGGTACCCGGAGAGGGCACGTACGGCTTTCACTCGCAGCTGGACCGGCAGCACCGAGTCCAGAACGTGTGTTCGCAGCAACGCCTCGACGCCCGGTGCGTGCGCCTCCTCCGCGGCAGTCAGGCCGATGGCCAGCAGACGCGGCTCCGACTCGGCCAGCGAGGCCAGGATCGCAGCTTCGAGGTCCCTGCGGTGCCGCACCGCTAGCCGATAGGCTTCGCCGCGAACGTCCGGGTCCGGGTGGTCGAGGAAGGCGGCGACCGACAGTCCAGGCGTCTGGACGTCGAGCTCGTTCAGGATCGAGAGAAGGTGCGCCGTCGCCTCCGGCTGTTCCCCGTCTAGACGTGCGGTCACGGCTCCGGCTACGACGGGGCCGAGCCGAGTCAGGCGTTCCACGAGCTCCGAGCCGACCTGCGGGTCGGAGGTTCGCTGGAGCGCGTCCAGGAGTGGCTCGGTGGCGCCCAGCCCGATTCGTCCTAGGAGTCGGTCCACCGTGTCGAACTCGGGACTCTCGTCTCGGAGCAGCGGCTCGAGCGTCTCGCGCGTGGCGACCTGTCTCCACATCACCTCACCCACCTGACTATCCTCGGACGTCGCCTCCAGAAGCCCGATGAGCTCGGCGAGGTTCTGTCCGCGCAAGTCCCTGAGGGCGAAAGCGACCATCCGTCCCATCATCTCCAGCTCGAGCCCCATCATGACCAAGCGATCGCCGAAGAAGGGGCGGGTTCCCTCCTCAGATATGACCGTTTCTCTTGCCAGATGTCCGAGCGCGCTTCGGTAGGCGGCGGGGCGGGGGTCCTCGAGCTCCCAGTCGTCGACCAGCTCGCGAACGACCTCTCGGAGGGTCTCGTCAGACTCCGATTGCTGCTCCGAGGGGGTGGTTTCGGCGTAGTAGGCCAGCTTGGTCAGCAGGCGCATCAGCCACGGCCCGATCGGACGCGACTCGCTGCTGGAGGCGGCTTCGACCAGCTTGACGACCGCCTTTGGGCTCAGACGGGAGGTGGAGTGCCTGATCAGCTTGGTGGTGAACGCCGCGTCCTGAGAGTCGAGGACTCGTTTCAGCTCCTCAAGTGGTATCTCTCTCAGCATCTCGGACAGCAGAGCGACGGTCTCGGGATCCGCGTACGACGGATCGAGCTCACCGACGAGCTCGAGCAACTCCGGGTGGAGCTCCACGTTCGCCAGCGCCGCGGCGGCCCGATCCACCTCCTCGGCGCTCTCCTCGAGGATCGGAGCCGGCGTCTCGTGCGGCACGCCGGGCGTCGGGGCCGCGAAGCCCTCATCCTCCGCATCCTCGGCTGCCGTCTCCCCGAGCTTGAGCGCTTCGTATTCGACGGGCTGGATCTGGATGTGGGGCCAGGAAGGCAGCTCCTCCACCGGCTCCAGGCCGATGGGTCGTCCGCGTCTATCGGCGTCCACGGCCAGCTCTCGCAGCATGCCATCCAGCTCCTCGCTGCTCGCGCCGCGCGCGAAGTGAAGAGCGGCGATCTGGTGGCCGTGCAGGTAGGCGGCGAGCGAATCGATGAGGGGGCGCCCAGGCTCGATCACGAGCTCGCCCACGGTCAATCGGTTCTTGGCGACGCCGATCGTCAACGCGGCGTCATCGGCGAGGACCTCCTCGAGCCGTAGGGCCAGATCTCCCGACACGGTCCGGAGCGCGGGATGACCAACCGGGTACATCGCGTGCTTCTGAACCGCCACCGCGAGCTCGTTGAGGAACGCTGCCGCGTCAGACATTCGGCGACCGGCTGGTAGTAGGTGGAGCACGCCGCGAAGGCGTGGTCGGTCTCGGAATCAAGGGAGACGGCCGCAAGATAATGCGCCTCCCCAGTGCCACGGCAAGACGAGGCAGGGCAGAACAACGCCCGTGGCGACGGTGTTACAACATCCCACGCCGCCGAATAGGATGGGCGCGCCGTCGCGAGGCCGCCACGCAGAGGGCTACGCGGAGCAATCGGGCCGGAAACGGAGAGGCAACACAACAGTGAGCTCGAGGACAGCAGGGTCTTCGTTCGGATGATAGACGTCTCGAGGGCAGCCGCACGGCTGCTTCTGGTGCTCGGGGTCTCGGCGTGTGGGGCCCCCGACAGCGAGCCGGCAACCGGCCAGGTCGCCGAGGACGTGAGGGCGTCCCTGGAAGGAGGCACGCGGACCTTCGACCATGGCACCTGGGATCGACTGCTCGCCGAGGGCACGAAGGACGGTCTCGTCGACTACCGGTACTTCCAGGACCATGCCGCCGAGCTGGATGCCTATCTGGCCGAAGTGGCCGAGGCGGACGCCGCCGGCCTCCGCCCATCCCACCTCAAGGCTTTTCTGATCAACGCCTACAACGCTCTGACCGTCCGATCGATTCTGGAGGTTCCCGGGGTCACCTCGATAAGGCAGATCGACGGCGTGTGGTCCAAGATCCGCCACCGCGTGGCCCGCCACGAGCTGACGCTGGACGAGATCGAGCACAACCTGCTGCGTCCCTTCTTCCGGGATCCCAGAATCCACTTCGCCCTCAACTGCGCCTCGATGTCCTGCGCCCCGCTCCCCGGCTGGGCGTTCGACGGTGACGCCCTTAACGCGCAGTTGGAGGAGCGTGCCCGCCTCTTCCTGTCCGATCCGGAGAACGCTCGGGTCGAGGGAGAGCATCTCGTGCTGTCACGCTACTTTGAGTGGTACGGCGACGATTTCGTGGCCGAGGGCTGGACGCCGAGGGCAGAGAGTATCCCCCTCTTCGTGGCACGCTACGCGGGACCTGAGATCGCAACAGCCGTCAACTCCGCGGGCATCACCGGGGTTCGCTTCTCGGACTACGACTGGTCGTTGAACGCCCTCCGACCTCCAACCCCCACCGCGGCCGACGACGGCGACCGATCCGGGCCGGAAGGGGTCGTGAGCTGGCTGCGGCGTCGGATTACCGGCTTCGGGATGGCCGGCCCGGTCGTCTATGGGCTCGCGTACGTCCTGGGCGTGGTGCTCTTCCTTCCGGGCGCTCCGCTCACCATAGGCGCCGGCGTGGCCTTCGGGCTCGGTGTCGGCACGGTGCTGGTCTCCCTGGCCTCGACGACCGGAGCCGCGCTCGCCTTCTTGATCGCCCGCTACCTGTTGCGTGACCGGGTCGAGCGCTGGGTATCGGATCACGAGCGCCTGGGAGCGGTGGACCGGGCGGTGAAGCACCAGGGTTGGAAGGTCGTCGCGCTCACGCGACTCTCTCCCGCCTTTCCGTTCAACCTGCAGAACTACGCATACGGGCTCACCGGTGTGCCTTTTTTCCAGTACGTGCTGGCGTCGTGGATCGCCATGCTGCCAGGAACGCTGCTGTACGTCTCGATCGGTGCCGCCGGCGTCGAGCTGGCCTCGGCCGCCACGGGCTCGGCGAGCTGGGGGGTGACGACGCTTCGCGTGCTGGGCCTCGCGGCCACGGTGACGGTCGTGGTCTTGATCACTGCCGCTGCGCGCCGAGAGCTCAAGGCGATCGAAGCCGAGGTCGGCCGGTCGCCGGAGGGGGTGGGTGCCTGATCCGCGCACCCTGTTGGTGGCGCTCGCGCATCCGGACGACGAGCTCGGCGCCGCCGGCACCATCCTGGCCCAGCGTGCTCTTGGAGACCGGGTCGTGATCCTCTGGCTCACTCTAGGGAGATGACCGAAGCGCTGGGATAGGCCTCTCCCGCCGTCGTGGTGGACGTGGAGCCGTACGTGGATCCGGTGCTGGAGCTTGGCCGCTTCTACCGAGAGCGGGTCGGGTTTGGCCACCCGGAGTGGCTGGAGGCGCGGTTGGCGGAGGTCGGCCGCCGCTGGGGTCTGCGCTATGCGGAGGAGTTCGATGCGTGGGAGACCGAACCCGGCGTGGTCGGGGCGCTGCTTCCGGCCGAACCGGCGGGTCCTGCCCGCCCGCCCGAGCGCCCTCTCTGAACCTGCCCGCCGCCCAGCGCCCTCCGCGGCACGCCCAGGCCCGAGCGCGTCGAGACTCTCTGCCCGGCGGCTTGGCACCCATCGGCGATCGTGGACCGCAGGACCTCGTCGTCGCTCATCAGACCAAGATCGTATACCGCTCCAACGAGTGCCCCGGCTTCCAACCAGCGACGGACGATCAGGCTGATCACCATCTCATCGGGCTGGAGGATCGAATCCATGCGCAGCTCTCGCACGCGGACGGCGTAGCAGGCGTCCGAGACCGCGTCCCGCCATCTCACGGGCCGGCGGCTTGCCTCACGCATCGGGAGGACCCTTCCCAGCGCCATCGGCAGAAGCACTTTGAGCTCGGGGACGTGGTGCGGCAGGACCGCCAGAAGGGACCTTTGCCGAGCCGGACGATCCAACACGCTGCGATACGACTCCAGCTCGTCCAGCCAATCCAGCCGACGCCGGGCGGAGAGCGCTCGACCGACCGGTCCTTCTCGGGTCGAATTCCCGCAGTCGACCTCCAGGCGCGACCGCAGTCGGTCGGCACAGCCAGGGTCCGTGAGGGCTCGAATCGCCGCCCGTACGCGTTTCCGATAGCTGTTGATCCCTTCGGCTCGGATGCAGGGAGCCGGACACGTTCCGATCTGGTACCGGAGGCAAGCGGGGCCTTCGGAGTTCGGCCGGATCGAGCCAGCGCAACTGCGCAACCCGAAGAGGTCCTCGACGAGCCGGGAGATCTTGAGTGGAACGAACCGGCCGGCATAGGGACCGAAGTATCGAGCGGAAGGACTTCGGACTGCGCGGACGACGCGGGGTCGGGGGAAGGGGGCTCCCTCGTCAATCTCCAGATACCACCCGCGCCACCGGTTCTTGATGGCCCGGTTGAAACGCGGGCGGTGCGTCAGGATCGCCCGGGCTTCCAGGAGTTGGGCTTCGAGGTCGCTGCCCGTTTGACGATAGGAGACGGCACGCGCCAGAACGGCCATGTCGGCGAGGCGACCTTCCGGACCGCCGCCGTAGAAGTAGCCCCGGACCCGTCGGCGCAGGTTGACGCTCTTCCCTATGTAGAGTGGCTCGTTTCTCTCGCCCAGAAAGCGGTAGACGCCGGGCGATTTCGGAAGATCTCGAGGCACCCATCCCGGAACGGGCGAAGGTCGCGGCATTCGAGGTGGTCCGTTTGAGCTGGGCGGACGGCGAGACGATGTTAAAAGTGAGCCTGAGCGGTGCCCTGTGCCAGAGGGCCGAAGCCAGGGGCCGCCTGCCGACACGACGGAGCCAGCGGTTGCCGGCGAAGGAGCCTGGTCCCGAGAAGCGGTTTGTTGGTGGGGACAAGCCCGGCGCCGCAAGCGCGCCTAGAGTACTCCCAGCCAGTCGATGACAGCCGACGGATTGGGTGCCGAGCTCTCGCTCGGCGCCCCGTTCGCGCTCCAGGCACCCGCGGAGAGCTGATCAGCGTGCACGGACTCTCGCTCGAAGGCGTCGGCGAACTCGACGTCCGGGCTCACATGCGGAACGTCGAGCTTGGTCGACGTGACCATCTCCAGAAACTGCTTCACGAGGCCAGCGTGCAGGTGTCCCCCGGCCCAATCCTTCAAGAGCTTGATCGTGTCCTCCGGGCTCTTGGGATCACGAAAGGGACGCCGCGTGCGAAGGGCATCATACACGTCGCACACCTGAACCAGGCGGCTTACGGGATGGGGCTCCCGCTCGTACAGCGTCTTGGGATACCCCTGCTCGGTGTTCGACATGTGGTGCTCGTACGCTACCGTCGCCGCCAGCCAGTGAGAGAAGGGGGGCTCAAGCGCGAGCCGGGCGCCGTCGACCGTATGCTCCTCGATCACCTTACGCTCCTCGCTCGTCAGCTTCCCGGGCTTGTTCAACACCTCGTTCGGCGTCTTCGTTTTCCCGATATCGTGGAGTAGCGAGGCCTCGCCGATAAGACTGATCTCATCTGGCGAGAAGCCCACGTGTTCCGCGAAAGCCATCGACACAAGCGCGACGTTCATGCAGTGGATGGCCGTGTACTGGTCGTGATCCTTGATGGCGACCATCCCGGCGCCGTAACGCTGCAGGTTGGCCATCGCCGAGGAGAACGAGGCCACCGCAAGACTCACCTCGGCGGCGGGAATCTGATCGCTCTCCGCGATCTTGTCGAAGATCCAACCAACGACCTCCACCTCGTCATCCAAGCATGCCAAAGCGGCCACTTCCGCGGCAGCTGCGTCGCGGTTCGAGTCCGCGCGCAGCGCGACCGCGCCGAACTGAACGTGCGGAAAAGCCTCGCCGACCTCCTCGGTCGACCGGCTGTCCGAGCCCGTCAGCTTCGAGTGTAGGTAGTCTCCGAGCTCGGCGAGCTCTTCGCGCTCGAGTCCGCCCCGAAACTCGATGCGCTCGATGCCGGCCTTGTACAGGCGGACGCCGAGATCCCAGGAGCGTAGATGCGGCATCAGCTGCGGGCCAAAGAGCACCACGTCCTCCAAGAACGAAAAGACAGGCGTCCCTCGCATCATGAGGACGTGCAGTTGGCTCCAGCAGCGGTCCAGGGATCGTCTTCGCGCCGGATGCTCTTTCCTGTAAAGGCCGGCTATCGACATTAAGTTGCCGAACGAGATCAGAAACTCGGTCGCCTCGCCCAGTACAACGGGATCCAGGGACTCGGAACCCGCCGAATCGGGATCCGCCCAATCTGAGCTCGCCGGCCCGGAAACCGGATCGAAACCGACCGGACCGGAATCCGCCGACCCTGGAGCCGCGGGGTCGGTACCCATCGGATCGGAGCCCGCCGGTTCGCTCATTGTCTATCCGAGCTCTCCGCTTCGGCCTCGAGGCCCCTGCGCGACACCAGCCTCTGAGCGCGCGGATTGTCGGACCAAGTGGCTCTGAGGACGTTGAGTGCTTCGTGCTCCAGCGGCGTGGGCGCCGCCGATCTGCGGAAAAGAAGCCAGCGCCGCGGCCCACGCCCGATCCGCAGCAAGCCCTTGAGGGCGCTCTCCCGGCGCACGCCCGGAAGTGCACGCACGGCGTGGACGCGGAGGTCGTGCGACTCCTCCTTCCAGAGGGCCAGGCTCACGATAGTGTCCACCGATTTCGGCGGGCAGCCGGATTTGGCCGCCACCAGCCCGAGGATAACCGCCCGGGGATCTTCAGATGCAAGGGCGGCCTCGATGCCCCTGTCGCGATGGCCCGGTTCCTGGAGCACGAGCTTGATCGCCGTTCGCCTCACCGACTCGTGCTCGTCATCCAGGAACGGAAGCGCCGTGAACCCATCCGGTCCTCCACCGGTCTCGTCGAGCAGTTCCAGGAGGTTGCGACGCACGAACCAACGATCGTCGTCGAGCCGCTGGACGACTTTCGCTCCGATTCCCGGGCCCAGACCGACCAGATTCTGGAAGACTCGGCGTCGACGGGTCCGGCTCTCGCTCTCGAACATGGCCTCTATCAAGGCGGGCGCGGCCTGGGCTCCCAGGACGCGAGCCATCTGGTCGATCACGTTGAGGTCGGTCGCTTCCTCGACTAGCAGCGGGGGAACCTCGTCCGCATTCACCAGCAGCTCCCGCAGCTGAACCGCCACCGAGTTCTTGAGAGCGGCGTTCTCGAGCACATCCAGAAGCGCGGCGAGAGAGCCTTCCTGTATCAACCAGTTGAAGGCGTCGTATACTGCATCACCCGGCCGATCCGTCTCGACCGCCATCTGCAGGATTCGCGTCGGCTCGATCGTCGTGCGCGAATTCCGATCTTCGCGCCGGACGAATTGCCCGTTCGCGGTGCTGAGAGCTGCAAGCTCCTCGCTGTAGTCGTCGGGTGAAGAGAGGTCTGTTTGCCAGGACGTGACGAGGCTGAGCGCCTGTTCGCGGAGAAGGCCGGTCGTCGACTGCTCGTCTGCACCTCCCTGCTCGGCAACATTGGCCAGCTTGGACAGGACCATCATGACGGCTTCCGGAGCCTCGCTATGCTCCAGCCGCGAGGCCTCCAGTAGAAGCTTGATCATTGCTTGTGCGTCCAGGGCCTCCGTCGCCGCCAAGAGGAGCTGGCGGCGCTCTGGCGAGTCTCCCATGTGCCGAAGCAGCTGCTGGAGGACTTTCGGATCGAGCTTCGAGACGACCTCGGATGCCAGACGGCTGAGCACGTCGGCGCCGTCATCCGGGCTGCGCGCGATCGCTTGCTCGACGGCGAGGAGACGCCCCATCACCTTTCCCCCGCTCGCCGAGCCGATCTCCGAGATGCCCTCCACCAGCCGGTCGACATCCGTCGCCTCCTCGACACTCAGCGCTTCATCGCCTAGCGCGGCCTGTGAAAAGGCCAACCAGGCGTTGGAGAGCTCTCCGTGCGGAAGACGCGTGTGTTCCTCCGTGTCCAGGATCAGCTTCTCGTAAGGGATAGCGGTGATCAGGATATGACTCGATGGATGGGCGCCGAACCTTATGCCCCCCGCTTCAGGCTCCGAAGTCAAGACGCCGAGAAATGTGGCGATCTCTTCGGCTGAGGTCCCTAGCTGGATTGCCAACGAAAGGACTTGGTGCCGGTACAGCAGACCTGCGAGCGATAAGAGAATCGGGCTGGAGGAATTCGTCGCGGCCAGGCCAACGGTGAGTTGCCGGGGCGAAACTTGGATCACGATCTCCTCTTTGCCCGCGAGTGCCTGGCCGACCAACTCGTGGAGCTTGGCCGCCGAGCCGTCGACAGCGGGGTGGTCCGCGGGATACATGG
>Ga0255058_10001089_pt1 | contig 15488 bp, 23 predicted proteins | sample Cases_109_9_MG_FD_188637 | JGI IMG/M metagenome (GOLD analysis project Ga0255058, IMG submission 188637) | Seawater microbial communities from Amundsen Gulf, Northwest Territories, Canada - Cases_109_9 | ecosystem: Environmental > Aquatic > Marine > Gulf | place: Canada: Northwest Territories... | reverse complement strand
CTAACGCCTTGGCCTGGGCCCGCGCCGCAAGCAACGAAACCACTTGCTCGACCGCCGTCCGAAGATCGAATTCGATGATCTCGATCTCGAGCTTGCCCGCCTCGATCTTGGAGAAATCCAGGACATCAGTGATGGTCTTTAACAGGGCTTCCCCGCTGCTGTTAATCGTCTCCACAATGTCCCGTTGTTCTGCACTCAGGTCGGTGTTGAGCAGCAGCCTTGTCATCCCATTGATGCCGAATATAGGCGTGCGGATCTCGTGGCTCATCATGGCCAGGATTTCGGATTTCCTCCCGGCGGTCTCCAACGCCTGATCGCGCGCTTCGGCGACCTCTCGGTTTTTCCTCTCGAGCTCCAGGACAGCCTGGGCGATTTGCTCTCTAATCTCCTCGCCCTTAGGGAGGTTCTTATCCGTACCAGCCATGGAATGGCAACTCCGGCTAAGGTGGCCAATCAAAAGACACATGGTCGCACCGGTTGTATTAGATATTCGAGCAAAATCAGTGCCAAGGGAGCCGCCAACACGCTTGGCCACAGGGGCCCCCATTCATTTGACGCGTGATGGGCGGACTAGCGGCCGTTTAGGGGGGGTATGGGGCGGGGTCAGGAAAGAGATACCTAAGGACAGATTACCTTCATGCCGAAAATCGGTCACTGGAAACCAGGAAGCAAACTTCATAACTGATTGAAAATGAAGCCTTTAATTCCTGGTATACGATTTGCTCTCTTAGGTTCTGGAGAATTTAACAAATCTTGGACTTCGGAGGGCCAAGGTCAATGAGAATCTTGGTGAAGGAACAAGCGCATGTGCCTGACGTGCTGCCGGACGGAACAGACATGAGGCCGTACAAGCGCCTGGCTGCGGCGGTGCTACAAGTGGCCCTCAGTGACGCGAATGGCACGCCAGCGTCCCCTCACACGCTCGATGCGCGGGGGTTTCTTTCCAGGAACAATCCACTGTTGCGGCATTGGTGCCGCCTGGCCAATGTCAATCAGGATCGGCTCTTGGATTTGGCAAGAAGGCGGCGATGGTGTCAAAAAGATGGCCGAAACGGCCAGCGCGGCAGAAAGTCCCGATATACAAGCCGATAGTGTTTGGTACGGAATTCCTCCCGTTTCTAATTATGGTCGCTAGATCTACGAGTGTGCGCTAATCGCCTCCCTTTACTTCACTCTTCTTAATTCCGGACGTGGCCAGTCCTGGCTATACCGATCAGTTCTGCGGGCGCCTGACCTGAAACTTTTGGCGGGCGCCGATGGTCTCAAGTGCAGCACGCGCGCGAGCTGCGGTTTCGGGCGAGGGGTCGAGGTCGAGTGCGTCAAGGAAGTGCTGGTACGCCGGCGTCGGCTGATCGAGGAACGTCAACTGTACTAACCCTGCCCCCACGTGCGCTTCTGCGGCACCAGGACCGTGCGGGTAGTCGCGCAAGTGGCGTCGATATACAGTGAGCGCGGCACGATGGCGTCCGTTGCGTTGAAGCCAGTCGGCCAGCGCAAGCGAATCTTCTGGCGTCAGTGCACGTCGCGTTTTGCCTGGATCAAGCGCGAAATACGTCTCTGCCGCATCTGCGTAGTCGCCACTGGCGAGCGCTTGTGTAATGGGGTGCGGGGGTGTCTCCCCAGCCTGTGAGGCGGCGCGCACCCTCCGGTACTCTTCCGGGCGCCCGACGACTTCGCGCCGGTTCATATACCATGCGATGGCCAGTCCACCCAGAAAGCCCCCGATGTGGGCGCCATGCGCCACCCCGCCCCCTTCCATACCGCGTGTGATGAGAAACGGCAACAGGTTGTCCACCAGCAAGTAGAATCCCAGTACGAAGCGAGCTGGGACAGTAATCACGTTCATGAAGAAGGGGAAGAAGACGAATAGCAACCGGACCGTGTTGCGCGGAAACCAGATGAAATAGAACCCCAGCACGCCTGAAATGGCCCCCGACGCCCCGATCAGCGGCAGCGGTGAACCGGCAGCAAAGAGCATGTGGAACAACGTAGCCGTCACCCCGGTCGCCAGATACCAAAACAGAAAGGGCACGCGGCCCAGCCGGTGTTCCACATTATCCCCGTAGATCCATAGAAAGAGCATGTTGCCGAACAGATGGAGGAAGCCGGCATGCAGAAACATCGTCGTGAAGAGGGTGACCAGGTGTGGGGCTGCCGGCCGGAAGCCGTAATGAAAGACAAAGAGGTCGTACGAGGAAATTTGACGCAGGAACCCCTCCAATGGGACCTGGCTTGGCAGGCTCGGTATCACGACACGAACATACTCCAACAGCGCCGGGTCGTTCGGGTCTGGTGCTCTCCCACTGAGCGGAAGAGTGATGAGCGCGAACACGGCACAGTTGACCAAGATGAGCGCATACGTGAGATACGGCGTACCACGCGGATTAGGTGCATCGCCCAACGGCAGGATCATGGTTGGCGCTCCATGAACAGGTGATCTATCGTTGTAGGCCGTTTGCCAGTCTTTCTGGCTGAGAGCAACGAAACGAGGCCGAGCGTGAGGTTACCTGCGTGATGGCGAACCGATGAGGAACACAGTGGGGCTTCAGCGGCGTCGACTTTTTGCCTTAGCTCGGGGTGTCCCACGGGCCCGCACCGACGGACTCCGCCGAGCCTGCTGTTTTTTTGGGGCGAGAGCCTTCGGCGCAAGCTGACCCGCCATGGCCCAGAGCAGATCGCGGGTCGTCAGGATCCCCACCAGGGTCGAACCGCGGATGACCGGGGTACAGCCGACGCGACGTTCCAGTATGATGCGTAGCGCTTCGCGGGTCGGGGTCTGTGGAGTTACCAGGAAGAGCTTTCGGGACATGACATCAGCAACCTTTACCTGGGTGCCCCAGGCCTGAAATCGCTCTAGCTCTTCGGGGGGGGAGAGGGACGAGGGCATCAGCTGCCGGAGATCCCGATCGGTGATCATCCCGACCAATCGTTTGCCTTCGATCACTGGAAGGTGCCGGATCCGATGAGTTTGCATCATCTCCCAGACCTTCCACAGACTCGTGTTTGACTTGACGGTAATGAGCTTCGTGGTCATATGATCTTGGACTATCAACGTTCCCTCCATCCGGCTGGGGCATGACGGCCCCGATGCTACCAAGGATGCTCACGATGATCGGGCCGATAAGTTCGAAATAAACAAGAGCTGGGGTCCTAAGTATCCCGCACTGCCTTGGGGGTGTCAAGCACTGGACATTCCATTATTTTACTTATTGATGAGACGGATCAGGGCCAGCGCTGAGGCGCTGACTTGGTGCTTGGACGAGGTGAATGAGATAAAGGGGGAGCGTGAAGAACCGGTGGCTGGTCCGGAGGTAGGGGGGAGGATTACCCGGGGGGTGTACGCCTCAAATGCCGGGAATCACCTGCGACAGAGCAGCCTTTGCCTGTGCGTTCAGGCCTAGCCAGCGGAGGCTATGTCGGTATCTTCCGTGCCTCTGACGCACTCCGACCCCCACGATTTCTGCCAAGAGTTGAAATAGCCGCCCCGCGATATTCATGGAGACCGCGACCGGACTAAGGAGGGGAAAGCGTTCGGGAAGCCAGATCTGCGCGCCACCAACACTCACATCTTCGGTCTCGCCGGTCACCGTATAGTAGTCCACGGCTGGCCAGTGGCGACATTCGATAGGCACTCTGAGTGGGACGCGGCGCCCTCGCCGGTCACCAAGGAGGCGGCGTGGTGGTGCTACATTATTATTTCCATTACTGTCGTATTCCGGCTCATCCGCCTCGATTTTCGTCCCCTTGGCATGTGACCGCGGACGTCTCAGCATCTCCTGGGCGAGTCTCTCCTGGGACTCATCCAGCACACGGAGCAGGTCCGGGAGCAAGTTAAGCGGCACGGCGATCCCTTCCATTCCTCCCACGCCATCCCCACCAAGGCGCGCGGAGCGACGGAAGATCCGGAGATCCACATGTGGCGTCCCTTTGATCTCCCGGATGGACACACAAATATCCTCAAGCTTAGTCCGGCTCACCTGGCCGAGTCTCTTTTTCACGGCTTACCCTCGAGGTGCCCTGATAGCGGTGGGCTCACCCAGTTCATCGCCGGCTCCGTTCCCATCCTCGATAATCGACCGGATGTAATGACAGATCACCTGCCGCGTCTCCTCTGGGAGGTCGACAAATTCCATCCCCGTATGGTAGATCAGGGTCTGCTCTCCATCCGGCTGTACCTCTGTTCGGTGGACTACCGAGCGGGCTACGCGACACTTCAGGCTCAGTCTCTTTCCACGCAAGTCGAGGTCCAGTGAGGAAGTGGTGCCAGGTCGGACGACCTGGACATGTTCGATCAGCACCCCTCCGTGACTGATGTCGACCAGAGAGGCATCATATATAGCGGTAACCCGCCCCTGGGTTTTGCATCCCACGATAACTCGTGGAAATTGCCGCTTCTCTCGCTGTTTTTTTCCCACTGCGACTCCTCGGCCACTATGGCGGGTCCCACACGTCCTTCACAGGAGCAGCAAAGGGCGTGCCACATAAACACAGGCTTAATTTCAAAGAGTTATGGACTTCTTGGATTCCTTGTTGACCGCTTTCCGGCAGGAGATGTGGCTGCTTATTGACGTTTCGACTCCGGAAGAAAGCCACCTTGGCATAGCTGGTCGCGAAGCCGGTGCTCATGGGTAAGATAGCCCGACGAGGGGGTGAACTTCGTGGACGAGAACGGCAAAGGTCGAGTGCTCCTCACCCTCCCTCCAGATGGTTCGCCACGCTTGACCCTCTCTCATTTGGCCGAAGCGATCAGTTTCCTACTGCCTAAATTCGGAACCGAACTTCTTGAATTGGCACAGATATTGCCAATTAAAGGCCTTCTTTGGGAGGTGTTGTGGTCGGTGGATGGGGTTGCCCCGAAACCCTGGTCTGTAGTACCAGCCGAGAGGTTCCGGTGGAAAAGAAATGGGCGGCGAGGCGGAAGTACCCCCGATATGTCGTGAGGACAAGGACCGAGGGACGGATCACCGGCGTCGATGAGGTGGTTCTGGTTGACATCAGTTTTGGGGGCGTCAAGATTGAGCATGCCCAGTTCTTCCGACCAGGGACTGTTTCGCCATTGGACCTCGAGTTTCATGGGACGAGGATAAGACTGTCGTCCCGCGTGGTCTGGTCGGTGGTCGCCAGGCAAGAGATGAACATGGATGGAGAGGGAACCATGGTCTACCACACGGGGCTAGAATTTCACAACCCTTCAGAGGAGACGTGGCAGGTGATCAACGAGTATCTCCAGGCCATGATCGATGAGGGAAAGGCGACGCCGCCAGACGATGGGGTGATCCATCGGGCGTATACCTGTCAGAAGTGTAGCGAATCTTATCAGCTGGCTGATTCTGAGGTCCGTCCTGTGTTCATGGACGTCCGAAAGCGTCCGGTCCAGGCGGGCGACCTATTCTACTATGAGCATGACACATGTGACGGGTCGCTGGAGTGTATCTTTGGCGGACCGAGAGTGCCTTGGACTGTTGAGGAAGAGGAAAGCTAGCCTGTCCTCTTCCCTCCCCCACTTGCGGAAAGAAAGGCATCCAGTAGGTCTGTGTCGGTGATAATTCCGACAAGGCGGTCTGAAGACGTGACCGGCAGACATCTGATCTTGCGATGGCGCATCAGCCTGGCGGCATCCACGAGGGAGTCGTCAGGGCCGATGGTGATGACCTCCGCGTTCATGATCGTTGAGACAGGGCGGTCGTATGCCGGGTCGGGGTCCAGGGGTGAGGGTGTGGCTAACTTGATGTCGCGGTCGCTCACGATCCCGCATAGCCTTCCTCCGCTGACCAGGGGGAGGTGGCGAATGGAATGCTTCCGGAGAAAATCCGCTGCCTCGAGTAAGGATGTCTCGGGAGGCAGGGTCAGGGGCGATGGTGTCATCCAATCCCCAACACGCATACTGGCTACGTCCTGTACCTTGGGCATCTCAGTTTCTCCCGTCTAAGCACTTGACACTACTGGCTCGCATGGTGACTTAGCACCACCAATCTAGTCGACAGGAACAGGAAGACACCCTACATTACATTTTCCCTTGATGGACTCGCAGGGGTTGCTTTCCCGTTGCTGTCTCCCGGGCTGTGCTCCGCCCGAGAAGGCATTGCAATGGTTGTGCCGGAGTTGGGCCGGGGGGGGGTATACTCACCCCCGTTTCGTCTGAGGACTACCTCGGGGAGTCAGCCGGTCACCCCTTTCTCCTAATTATTTTGAATGTTGCGTTAGGGTCTAAGTACTGGGTATCCTAACGCCACCACAAGGGGGCGTTTGTGGCTAAATGCGACTGGGCAATCGTGTGTGATCATGCCTTTTTTGATGAAGACCGTAAGATGTGCATGGTCGGAGTATTCGATCGTATTTTCGCCAGAGCCGTTCCCGCGACTCACCTCCAGGCCTTCCTGGTCCTGAAACTCGTCGGGGAGCCAAAAGAAAAGGCGAAAGTCAGAGTTGATATTATTCGCCCATACGGGGACGTCCTCGGCAAAATCGAAGGGACGAGTGAATTGGGTGATGATGGGACGTCACAGCTGAAGTTGGGGATCAGGGGATTACCACTTCCTGATTTCGGGATATACGCATTCAATATCTACATTGCGGACGAATTGGAAAAGACCATAGGTGTAACAGTCACCCGCATACCAGACAGGACCTAATCGGGATAAGGGCGAAGGAGGTCTACTTTGGCGTAGCAGTAGGAGGATTGGTGCCATTGCCCTCCTATTGACATGAGCTTCCAGACTTCCCTATAGTATGAGCCTAATACCAACACAGTGACTATAATCGTAGGATAATGAGCCGCTTACGATTCGCGGTAGTATTTTTTGGGCTTGTCAGCTTATGGGGATGTGCGGGGACCCTCCATAGTGAAGTGGAGCCACCCGAAGTATACCTGTCTGACATTGCTCCGGTGGAGATCGGCCTCTTCGAGCAGCGATTGCGTGTAGAGCTGCGAATATTAAACCCGAACGATTTCGCCCTTGAAGTCACTGGGCTCGATTTTCAACTAGACGTAAATGGGATCCAGTTGGCGCGCGGGCTTAGCAACGAAGAGATTACAGTTCCACGCCTCGGGGAATCTATCGTGTCTGTTATGACAAGCACGACGGTTCTCGACATTGTTCGTCAAATCGAAAATCTCAGCCAGCAGCAGGAGATGTCTTATGAGATCAGGGGACGACTTCACCTCGGCAACGCTGCCGTAGGGAGCGTACCTTTCGAGCGTTCGGCCAAGTACGCCCCCTGAGCCCGCTGAAACCGGCTCTCGCATCCCTGCGAACGAGAATCTCTGTGAATTCAAGAAGTTCCGGCGGTTTTCTTTTTGCCCGCGGGACAACGGGTATCTTGGTTTTGGCTGGGTCTCCCAGGCGTCGAAGGGGACCGTAGCGCGAGAACGTGGCAGGAAAAGCTTTAGTGTGATTTCTTGAGCCAGACGGTGTCGGGGGGCAGGAACGGGTATAGTTCAGTAGTGTATTGGAAACTCTCTTGATAGGCGACGGGATCAACGCCGAGTGAATCGGCTATCCGTCTGATCTCATGTGGTGACGGGTTGAGATATGCTGGAGCACTAAAGTTAAGATAGGCCAGCGCGAGCACGTGCAGTATCGTGATAACAACGAGAAGCAGCCTTTCTGTGCGGTCCATAGCCCCAAAACCTACGCGGTGTTACCGTTCCGCTCTTCCCAACGGTTCTTCCGTTTTCACATCTAGTGTTCCGCATTCCTCCCCCTTTGTCAACTCCTTGGGCCAGTGTTTTATTTCATAACTGGTAAAGCGCTTCCGCGGTTTTCTAGGGGAAGCGGTTCGAGGTAGCCAGTCCCCAAAAACATTACGAGCGCCGAGGTTGCCCTCGACGCCCATGGTGATGCTCTATGGTGTTTGTGGGCTAGAAGTAGGCGAGACACATGCACTTTTAACTGACCATCTCATCACCATCAGTATCTTCGGCGTTTTCCCGTTGAGGGACCAAGGATGGGGGAGGGGTCACCATGTCTGCCAGTAGGGGATTGCACTTGCGGCAAACAGATGCCCGGATGAGGGGCTTGGCTCCAGCAAGCAGAATCCACTTTTCAGCCACGTCACCGCACGGGCACGGTTCGGCGTTGCCTTCGATCCTGTACCACATGGTGCCTACCTCCGGAAGTGTTGTCTCTACCGCGGTGGCAAGGTTTCGATGATCAGGCCAAGGAAGAATCCGACGATGATGATTATCACCGAAACCAATGTCAGCTCCGCGGCCGTCATTGTGGACCACATCTCAATTCAATGGACTACAAAAGGAGTTATCAGGAAGGGCAGGGAGGACACCAGGCATTAAGCTCTCACCAATTATATAATGCACACTACATGCCAGTATAAAATTGAAACCCCAGCTTCAATCGATCAAGTCTTTTTTTGCAAGGAGTTGTTGTGGTTCGATCTGACTGGGCGTAGCGCTGACAGTGCAAGGTTTGCACGATCATGTTAGGATAACAAGTCAACGGGTGGAAGATTTTACATGACGTCGGACCCCTGAAGAGAGTAACGGCACCCTAGGAGGTACTGACTTATGAGACAGACCATGAATTTCCGGTGGTGGTGGCTTGGATTATTGCTGACCCTCCTCCTCACCTCCCCCACCCTTGCCGATCAAAACAAGGTCCGCAATTACAACACGGCTCGACAACTCGTTTGGGGGCGACTCTACACAGACGGTGGATTTACTTTCTATTGTGGTGAGCCGTTCGAGGATAAGACGGGGCTGAACGTGGAGCACGTCTATCCTGCCCCCTGGATGGGAGCATTTTTAGGTTGTGGGAGCAGGAAGGAATGCCGCAAGACCAGTGAACGGTTTAACCGCATGGAGGCAGACCTGCACAACCTCTTCCCCGTCCGAGCCGACATTAAAGAGGCCAGGTCCAATTTCCGGTTTGCGATGATCAAGGATGAGTTACGCGAGTTTGGAGAGTGTAATTTCGAGCGCGACATGGACAGCCACGTTGTCGAGCCGCGTCCGGTCACCCGTGGTAATATCGCTAGGGTCATCTTCTACATGCACAAAGAGTATGGTCTCCCGATTGATTCTCGCGATGTGGACCTGCTGAAGCAGTGGAACCGCGATGATCCCCCAAACTACAATGAGATGCGGCGGAACAACGTAATCGAAGAACTCCAGGGCACTCGCAACCGGTTCGTAGATCATCCGAGGCAGGTGGAGGATTTGAAGTATTAGGCCGAGGGAAGAAGTCATTATAAATATGAAGAGGAGGGCAAATGGCCAACATGCGTCATGAGGTCGAAATCGACGCCCCACCTGAGAAGGTTTTCGAGGCCATAACGACGCAGACCGGGCTTCGCGGCTGGTGGACAGCTGATAGCATGGCTGAACCCCGTGTCGGAAGCGTTGCAGTGTTCGGCTTCTACAATCGCCGGTTGTTATTCCGCATGCGCATTGAAAAGCTCACGCCAGGAAAAAAAGTGGTCTGGACGTGTCTTGGAGAGAATGACGAGTGGAAGGATACCCGGCTCATCTGGCAGATCTCCCAAAAGGAGGGTGCGACCGTCCTCCGCTTTGTCCACGGCGACTGGCGCTCGACCAGCGGCTATTTTGCATACTGTAACTCGACCTGGGGGATGCTAATGTACCGCCTAAAGGACTACGCAGAAGGCAAGGCTCCCGGCCCTTATTACTGAAGGCCATTCTCTACCCAAGCTGTGGGACGCCCCCTTTCCAGTGCGCACCCCAACCATTCGTTCAAGCCGACCCCTGGCAGTCTGCGATGCTCAAGGGTTCATTTACCCGTGATGGACAAGCCGCCGTCGTCTGGTGATGAAGGTGGAACTGACCAAAGGTAAGGAGAAGGTGATGAATGAGCCAAAGATTGAAACCCTGGCAGGACGGATGGACAGGGTGGGACGGGAGAATCGTATCCTCAAGTGGGCCGTAGCGGGGATGCTTGTGGTGGGAATGATAGTCCCGGCAGTTGCCCAGGAGGAGGGATGGATTCTTATGTTGCCTCCGGTTGTCTTCGAAGGCGAGAAACCTCAAGCAGCGACGGATGCCCCCTTGTCCGAGTGGTTCCCGAATGAAACCTTCGAAACGGCATCGGCGTGTGAAGCCCATAAGGATAGGATGACGGACGAGTTTGAAGGCGTAGCGAAGAAAATGCAAGACCCCAGAATACATGTCCTCCTTGCTAAATTTGTCACTGCCCGGTGCGTCCCAGCGTCCGTAATGGAGGAGAAGTGAGAAAGCAAACAGCGGCGATGACACGAACAGACAGGCTAGAACGACAGGAGCGGGAGAACCGGTACTTGAAGAGGGCGAGAATGGCAGTGCTCGCCGTGCTCGTCGCCGCGGTTTTGATGGGGCAGGCCCGGCGGCCGAGGGCAACTGCTATTACTAATCCGACGGAACGCCTCGAGTTTCACGGTTTCTCCATCTTACCTCCGAAGGGAGAAAGGTGGTTCATTGTTGAGCCTCAGACTGCCCCCGTGCCACCTTGGAAGTGGACGGTGGTTTTCTTTAAAGTGGTTTCGAAGATCCACTCGATTCATGCATGGGTTATGACTACAGATCTCAGGTATGTGGCAGATGTAACCTCTAAGAGCAGGATCGTGCTCCTACAGGATCTTGCGTCTGCTGGCTTGGAGTACGACGATCCACGATTTAAACCTATAGACGTCAAGACGTCCTTGGACGAGTGCCTGGGATATGATTGCGTAACGTATAAACAAGTGGTCGAGGTACACAGTCCGCGTGACTTTTCAGGCTCTGTTTTGATAATGACCAGGCAAGGGTTTATCGTTCCTCACCCGTATTCTCCAACATCCTACGTTTGGTTCGAATATAGCCAGAGATTTCCACGAGGACAAAAGCCCTTTCCTATAGAAGCGGAGCTTGAACCGTTCCTGACGAGCCTAGCGTTCACTCCGCCCCGGTAAGGTCATCTCACTGAAGTCGCGTCGACCGCAACGTCTCTGGAGCACACCGTAAAGGGAAGGAGGGGTGGGAGATGGAAGGGAAACGGAAGAGTTAGACTGGAGGGGGATGAAGTCTACGAATGTGCTTGCCGTTTTCTGGCCGACTCCCTCGCGTAGAACCGCCAGATTTCGTCTTTTTCCTGGAAGTTGAGGTGGGCAAACACCACACCCACCGAGCGCACACCCACCCACTTCACCTTGCAAGCCGTCCGGAGGGGCCGGTCGGTGAGGGGGAGGCGGAAGTTCAGAACCATCTCGGTCCCGAGCGGGACCGGGTTCTCCGTGGTGAGGAGCGCCCCCGTGGTCCCGAGATTTGTGATCCGCCCACCTCGGAGGCCAAGACCGTTGATTTCATACTCCAGCGGCAGGTCGCAGGGAATACGAGGCGACCGTCGCTCACCGGCCAGGTCATTCATCGGATCGCCCTCACTCACAAAGGGTTTCTATGGTTTCGTTGTTCGAGAAGGCGCTTTAAAATGCACTCCTCATGCCAGATCAAACTGGAATGCCTGCTTGAATCGATCAAGTCCTTTGCTTCCAAGCAATTGGAATGAATTCAGCCGGGAGCATATAGGTCGCGGAATGGTCCTGATCCTGGTGCAAGGCTTACATGCTCATGCAAAGATTTCGTGTCTGTCAGAGGGAATACCAGGGCTGGTCTGCCGAGGAATGGCGTCTTGAGCGCACCTAGATGCAGGTCTTCCGCTTTTTAGATCAGGCGCTGTAAGCTTTCAAGAGGAAAAATGCCCGTTCACGGTTGCGAATGGAAAAAATTATCGGAGGCTCCAACGGATTTTCGATGGCCTGTGGATCATAGATTCGCGGGGGTGTGAGGGCGGGATAGGTCCTGGCGGATGAAGTCAGGGCAAGATGAACTCCCCATACACATACGTCTCTAAGTAGATCTTGGAAGAAGGGGGGTTCAGAACATCGACCCCCTATCAAAGGTTTGCATCCGTAGGTACCAGGACCACCGCCAATCGTCGCCTTCGCCAGATTTGGCCTCCCAGTCTCCTTCATCCAGTGGGTAAGGTAGCACCTCGCTTGCTTTGCGTTCCTCTCCTCTGACGTATACGGGTTCGCCGCGTTGGTCGTCCAAAAGGCCAGGGTCCAGGGGAATCTCGACCAGCACGTCGCTGGGGGGGATTTCCTCGTCCACGTCCTCGATACGTTCAACCCATAGAGTGAGTTGGAAGAAGATTCGGTCCCCGGAAGCATCTTTGCGCCAGGCACCCGAGAGCTTCAAGGCGCGGTGCATCTGCTCCGTCGAGTAGTCCCACAAATCCACAGCATCACGGAGACCTGACCCCTTTTTGGACTCCCAATGGGGGTGATGAGCGACGTCAAACCACTCGTAACGAGAATGGGCCGGATGCCACTCAAAGGCACCGGCGGCATCTTCGGGCGGGAGGTCTGATTCGGAGCCTGAGTTACCGACCAGCCACCGATGGACCCGGATTCGCGTCGCGTACTCCTCGATCACCAGTTTGTACAAGAATTCTGACGTTGCCTCCAGTTTTAGGAACGTTTCTCGTAAGGTCGGGTCATACTCGGGATGCTCTGGCGGGGCGTTTAACTCTTCGATGAACTTCTCTTTCGGGAGGAATTTGAACGTCCAGATACGGGGAAAGACGATGGATCTTTGTTGGGCGACTCCTGGCGAGATATTCCGTTGGGCCCATTGGCTGACCGCGTCCTGTGCCATTCTTTTTACAAGGAAGTAACCGGCGGCAACAACTACGACGACCACAACTACATTAAATAACCCTTCCATTTTACTTCTCCTGCGAGGGCTTCCAGTCCATCTTGTTCTTGCGTTGGTGCAGGAAGTATGCCAAGGACGCCACCCGGGTCCGCCGGGCACTCAGACACGGCGAGGCTTAGTAGTTGGGTCTCGTACGGAAGGGCCTACTGGCCAACGAGGAGGTCTTGGAGGAGATCAAGGCGAGGCATCGGGAGTTGGATGCCAGGTGGGGATTGTGAAGGTGAGGCACTAAAATGGGGAGGGGGATCTCACGAATACCGGCTAAGTCGGTGGAGACTACGGGGACAAGGAGCCCATAAACTCACGCAAAGCCTCAACCCCGCTTGGCCCTACCCGCCGGGGAATTTCAATGCGTTCCCCACCCATAAAAACTAATACTGCGCTTGCACTGTACGGAAGCTCTATTCGCCCGCTCTCCCCGGACCCCTCTGTGTGGTGTACTTGAATCTCTGCTCGGTCAAGCCGTTCTTTTGGGTAGAAACGATGGGTTATCTGAAGTAGTTCATCTTTTTTCGGTCCTGCTTTAACCATAGTGGCGGTTATTTGGAGAAGTTGGTTTCGAAGCAAAAGGAGCCATACGAGATTACCTGTCAAGCTCTCTCCGAGGTGCGATAATTCGATAGCATAGTAAATCTCCGCGCTCGCCGGGAGAATCTTCGAAAGGTCTTTCACGATTGCTTCAGAGATGACGGAGTCGGGGGATGATATTCTGCCCTTGCCGAATTCGACCCAGTTCCTTTCCGACAACGTTTGGATGAACTCCTCTTTGGTCATCCTTGACCTCTCTGACAACGCGGACTTCACGCTTTGGACGTTCTCATTCATCTCGTTTCCCTCCATCAAGCTCGTCACGCAACTCCTTCTTCCCCTGCCTCCATGCCCGCCATGGAAGCCACATCATGAGGAGACCGATAATGGTCGAAATCTCGTCCTCCACAATTCCAACGAGGATCGGTTTGGCGGTCATGGTCTATTCCCCTCTCTCACTCCCCTTCACGGGAGCAAGTCTCGTGCCGTCTGGAGCGCTCCCTAAGAAAAGAAATGGGAGTGGAAGTAATTGTGAAATGCTCCGATGCTCTGGAAATAAAAAGCCCGGAGAACCCGGGCTTTTTATTCCTGGTGGAGGGTAGGGGATTCGAACCCCCGACCTCTGCCTTGCGAAGGCAGCGCTCTCCCAACTGAGCTAACCCCCCATGCGGCAGACAAATATATATAACAGAGGCAACGGTGTCGAGTCCTTTCAGTTGCGCGGTTCCTTGGGCGGCGTCCGGGCTCGGTATTTCAGGTCGACTCTGTATGTGATGCTGTTGACGCAGGGAACCTGGTCACGATCCCCGATCCAGCCGGGACATACGAGAATCCCCTCCCTGGCCTGCTCCCGCTGTTGGACCATCTCATCCACGATCCGCTCGATCTCAAAGCCTCCCCCTTGGCACTCCGGATGGTGACAGCGGACCCACCCTTGAAAGTAGCCGGTGCTGACACCCATGGTGAACCGCTCTCGCGAAGAGCCGGCATCGACGACGTCACGAGTCCACACTTCCCACTCGGCCACCGCATCGGCCAGTTCGGGGAAAGCCTCGGCAAAGGGCTTATCGAAGGCCCACACATTTTTCTGCTGTCTTTCAGCCATCGCGCCGTCTCGAGATCACGGCTGGGGAGGGACACCCCTCTGCTGTTTCTGCTGGAGGATATCTTGAAACGTAAAGCTTGGCCCTTTGGGGACGAAACCGAGGTAGACATAGTTGGTGTCCGGGTCCCTGGAGATGACCCACATGTCTCCGGTCGCCGTGTCCAAAAGATATTCTAACGACGTTTTGCCCTCGGCCGGGTAAAAGACATAGCGACCCGGCTCTGATTTCCGCACGGTCGTGGCGTTCGGCTCGGGGGTTATGGGAGGTGCCTGCTGGGCCGTGGCGACCCCCGCCCCCAGGATGATAGTGGTCAGAACCGCGATCCCAATACGTTTCATCGCTTTCCTCCTTCCTCAGTGTCTTCCTAGATGCGTTTGTTTTGCAACCGGATAGAGGGTCTTCTCTCCTTTGCTCGGCCGAACTGGGTGGCCCGTGTCTTGTCTCTGGACTCGACGAGCTACGGTTTCAACACTCTTTTCTGATCGAGAACTCCGGCGAAACTTCAATGCGGATCGATTGGCATCTCGCCGCAGCGCGTTCACCAGGAGATGGGCCTGGCGGGTAGGCTCGGGAAGCCGGTAGCCTCCGCTCGCCCGCAGAACAACCTTGCGCGCACGGTCAAAGCTCATCCGATAGCCGGGTGAGACGTAGACCGGTTCGACCCCATCCCTGGTTCGCAGGATGATCCCAACCTGCTCCCCTTTGTCGTAAAGGATCTGCGAGCTCCCTCGGTGCTGCGCTGGTTCGCGATACTTCCCCACGAGGAGGCTCTTGGCGCAGCCAATCGATGGTAGGTCCAGCAATAGGCCCAAGTGGCAGGCTAGGCCGAACCGGCGGGGATGCGCGATCCCCTGTCCATCGCAGAGAAGACAATCGGGCCGGTGGTGAAGCTGCTTGAAGGCTTTCAGGACGGCCGGAGCCTCGCGGAACGAGAGCAGTCCTGGGATATACGGAAAGGTGGCCTGACTCACTGCTGTGGCCGTTTCCAGGATTTGTCGATCCTTCAGATGAATCACGATCACCGCCGCGTAGACCGTGGAGGAGCGCTTGTCATAAGAGACATCCAGTCCGGCGACGGTGTCGATGGCTCCCCGATAATCTTTGACGTTCAGGCGCCGTCTGAGCACCTGCTGAATCCGGGTTGCCTCGGC
>Ga0255058_10001086_pt1 | contig 15492 bp, 15 predicted proteins | sample Cases_109_9_MG_FD_188637 | JGI IMG/M metagenome (GOLD analysis project Ga0255058, IMG submission 188637) | Seawater microbial communities from Amundsen Gulf, Northwest Territories, Canada - Cases_109_9 | ecosystem: Environmental > Aquatic > Marine > Gulf | place: Canada: Northwest Territories... | reverse complement strand
CGGCTGACGCACTCGATGCCCGCGGCGATGAAGCAGTCCCCTTCGCCGGCCTTGATCGCGTGCGCAGCCATTCGAATCGTTTGCAACGACGAAGAGCAATATCGATTGACCGTCGTACCAGGGACGTCCGGGAGCTCGCTCAGCAAGCTGACGACACGCCCGATGTTGTACCCCTGCTCGCCCGCCGGTTGCGCGCAGCCGATGATCAAGTCTTCAACGAGCGACGGATCGAGGTTGGGCACTTTGGCAAGAGCTGCCTGGACCACGATCGCTGCCAGATCATCGGGGCGCATCTCGATCAACGAGCCCTTGAAAGCGCGCCCGATGGGGGTGCGTGCGGTGGAAACGATCACGGCTTCAGGCATATCTACTCCTCGATGAACATCGAAACTTGCGCATCGCGCAACGGTTGCTTTAGCACCTTTCCGGTCGCATTGCGTGGCAGGGGCTCTTTGCGAACCTCCCAGTGGGTCGGCACCTTGTAATACGCAAGGGCCTCGGCCACCCAGCGCTGAAGCTCTTCGGTCGTGACTTCGCGGCCCTCGTAGAATACGATGACCGCCTTTACCTCTTCACCGAGATCCTGGTGTTCCACTCCGATCACGGCTGCTTCCACCACCGCAGGGTGAGCCTGCAAACGCTGCTCGATCTCGAACGGGTAAACGTTTTCGCCGCCTCTCAGGATCAAATCGCGCTTTCGAGACGTGATGTAGAGACGCCCGTTCTCGAACCGACCGACATCTCCGGTGTTGAGCCACCGCCCTGGCTTGATCGCCCTTGCCGTCGCTTCAGGATCCTCCCAGTACTCACGCATCACGAGGGGGCCGTGCAGGTAGATCTCGCCTTCTTCACCATCGGGCAAGGGATTGCCACGCTCGTCGCGGATCTCGACATCCACGATCGGGACGGGGCGGCCAACCGAAGACGGATCGTTCGTCAGCTCCTCGCCTGCGTTCAGCGTCGCAAACGCGGTCCCCTCGGTCAGCCCGTAGCCAACGCCCATCGTGTGACTGCACTGCGGGAAGAGCTCCCGAGCTCTCTCGAGAAGTGGTGCCGCGATGGGTGATCCTCCGCCGCCTACCGACCGAAGCGAGCTCAGATCGTATTTCTCGACGTCGGGGTGATTCAAGAGGCGGCTCAACATCGTGGCCGTGTAGCCCCAGCCTGTTACCTTCTCCCGTTCGATCATTCCGAGAATCGTTTCGGGCTCGAAGCGACCCATCGGCCACACCGTCTTGGCGCCCCCGGCAAGTCCGGTCATGGCCGCACAGTGGAGTCCGGATACATGAAAGAGCGGACTCGTCACCAACACGGTGTTCGGCAGTTGCGGAAGGTCGGCTTGCTTCGGATTGGCCATCATCAAGCGCGCGCCATGAAAGAACGCCACCATCAGCATGTTGGTCATGTTGCCATGGGTGTGAACCACGCCCTTGGAGCGCCCGGTGGTTCCGCTGGTGTACAGAATGACCGCCGGATCGCTTTCGCCGATGGGTTGCGTGGGCATCGCGGAATCGCCGTAGTCGGCGAGCAACCCACCGAGCTCGTTTTCGATGATCACCATCGGCACTCCGAGGTCGCCCGTGATTCTCGTGGCCCGCTTGCGATCCGCGATCAGAAGCTTGGGCTTGCTGTGGCCTACCGCGTAGAGGATTTCGTCCTCGGTCCACCAGCCATTGAGGCCCACGCAGATCGCCCCGAGGCTCACCGTCGCCCAGAAAGAAATCACCCACTCCGGACAGTTCGCAGCAAGGATAGCCACCCGATCTCCCGGGCCCACGCCGAACCGGTCTGAGAAGGCGGCCGCCGCGCTTGTGACGAGCTGCTCGTGATTACGAAACGTGTAGCGCCGTTCGGTATCACCGTCGTCGAACACCATGTACTCGGCGTCGCCGAATTCGCGCGCGCGCAGGAGCATGTCCCGCAGCGACCGGGGGCGATTGACGAATACGCGGACACGTTCCCCGAGGACTTCTTCTTCACCGACCTCGAACGGCGCCCCGGGAGCAAGGAGCCCTCGCTCGATCGCGACCATCCGGCTCGGGCTCGAGGCCTCTTCGCTCATGGTCGCACCCTCGTGATCACGGTGCGGTTTTCTCGCCGAGTTGGTCCCGCAACCAGGTTTCCGCCGCTGACACATCCCGAAACACCTTGACCGGGATTGGAATCGGCGTGACCCACACGATCGCGGTCCACAAGCCATGCTGAATCGGGCTCGCGAAAATCAATGCGCCAGCGGAGCAGTTGGTCGTCAAGTGGTGTCGGTCACGGTTGATCCAGTCGACGATGCCCCTTCGCTGCACCGCTGACACGCTCCCGACTTGTCGAGCATCGATCAAAACCGCGTACGGGTCGCCGCGGCGCGCCCACTCGGACATCTGGTCGATGTGCGCTTGCCACTCGGCATCGTCGCACACCCCCTGGTACGTCATCCGGCAGAAGGGGCGGTCCGCTTCATCGAAAATGACTCGACCCATAGTATTTCGTCCGCGAGTTTATCCCACCTAGCACCGCTTACAACGTGTATCCGCCGTCCACGAACAGGGTCTGGCCTGTGATGTACTTGGCACGTGAGGAAGCCAAGAACACGGCGGCATCGGCGATCTCTTCCGGCCTCCCGAAGCGCCGAAGGGGCGTGTTCTTCGTCGCCGCGTCTATCCATTCCTGGCTCAGCTCGCCACGTTCGACCAGTTTTGGAAACATTCCTGCGTCCACAACGCCTACCGCGACGTTGTTGGCGCGGACACCGTACCGCCCTTCCTCCCGGGCGATCGCGTGTACGAGAGCTTCGTTCGCTCCTTTTGGCGCGATCGACAGAACATCGCCCGGCGGGAAGCGTTTGAGCCCCGCCGAGCTGACGAACACGATCGACCCCTGGCTCTCCCGGAGGTGCGGCAGTGCAGCATGAACGACGTGGAAGAACCCGTTCACATCCCAGTCCATCGTATTGCGCCATTGTTCAGGGGTCACTTGGCTTACGAAAGGCTGGTCGATGTACGTGCCGGCCGCGTGGACGATCGTATGGATCGACCCGTGCTCGCTCACGAGCGCGTCGAGACACCCAGCTACCGACTCGAGATCTCCGAGCGAGACCCCATGCATCGAGCACGTACCGCTGCCGGCGCGGATGTCCTCAGCGACCTTCTCGGCGGCTGCTTGGTTCTTTCGATACGTGATCGCGAGAGGGACTCCCCGTTCGGCGAACCCGCGTGCGATCGCGCTTCCGATGCCACCGCTGCCACCCACCACAAGGGCAACACCTTTTGGAAACTCATCCATGTGCACGCTCCCTAAGCTCGAATTTCACCACTTTGCCCGTCGCGTTACGGGGTAGGGCATCCAGCACTTCGACTTTTCGCGGCACTTTGAAGTTTGCCATGTTCTCACGGCTCCAAACGATCACTTGTTCGGCAGTGATCGATCGACCTGGCGCGGCCACCACGAAGGCCATTCCCACCTCGCCGAGGCGTTCATCGGGCACTCCGATCACCGCGACCTCCCCGATGCCAGGCATGTTGAGGAGTGTGTTCTCGATCTCGGCGGGATAGGCGTTGAATCCGCCAACGATGAACATGTCTTTCAATCGGTCGGTGATCTTGATGTATCCCCGCTCGTCCAGGGTGCCGATGTCGCCGGTGTGCAGCCATCCATCGGCATCGATCGCCTTCTTGGTTTCTTCTTCCGCGTCGAAGTAGCCCTTCATCACGTTGTAGCCTCTGACGACGATCTCTCCGGGCTCGTTGGGGGGCATTGGATTTCCCTCGCCGTCCACGATCCTCACCTCGACGTCGGGAATCGCCCGGCCGCTCGTCGTCGCGATTGTCTCGGGATCGTCGTCCAATCGACACATCGTCACTACGCCGCTGCTCTCGGTGAGCCCGTACGCCGTGATGATCGTCTCGAAGCGAAGCTCGTCCTTCATGCGGTGGATGAGCTCCACCGGAATCGACGCCGCCCCGGTTACAGCCAGGCGAAGACTCGAGATATCGAAATTGGCTCGTTCAGGGTGCAGAAGCAGCGACTGATAGAGCGAAGGCGGACCCGGCAGCATCGTGATGCGGTCTTGCTGCACGCGTTTCAGCACGACATTCACGTCGAAGATCGGTTCAGGGAAGCTCGTAGCGCCCCTCATCAGCGCCGAAAACCACCCTGCCTTGTAGCCGAAGCTGTGAAAGAAAGGCAGAACGATCAAATAACGGTCGCCTTCTCGAAGACCGACGAGCGAGCTCCAGGTATCGAACACGCGTAGGTTCTGTGCGTGCGTGCACATCGCGCCCTTTGGCTTCCCAGTGGTCCCGGAGGTGAAGAGAATGTCGGCGACGTCGTCGGGGTCGATCTCGGCCGCGCGTTCCTTCGCAGCGTTCGCTGGGGCGTCTTTCGCGCGCGCCAAGAAGCCCCGGTACGTCAGCGTTCCTTCCGGGGCGTCGCCGCGAAGCACGACGACATCTTCGAGGTCCGGCAGCTTGGCGCCCGACTTGCGAAGCAACGCCACGTAGTCGACATCGAGAAACCCCGTCACCGTAAAGAGGACTTTCGCCCCGCTCTTTTCGAGCAGATATGCGGCCTCGATACCTTTGTACCGGGTGTTCACCGGTACCATCACGCCGCCTGCGGTGTTGACCGCAAGCGCTGCAACAATCCACTCCCACATGTTTGGAGCCCAAATCGCGACGCGGTCGCCTCTTTCGATGCCGATCTCGATCAGTGCGCGGGCGGCTTCATCCACACGCTCCGCCAGGCCGACGAAGCTGATCGTCGTGTCGCCGTCCACGATCGCCTCGGCGTTGCCAAGGATCTCCGCTTGTTCTGCGACGAGGTTGGGGATCGTTCGGGCTTGCAGACCCCCGCTGGTTGAATCGATCATTTAGGCCTCTTATCGGCGGACCCTAGATATCGCCATCCGCGGGGCGGAGCAACGGCTCGCGGCCTATCCGGCCCACCCGAAACGCGCGTTTTGCATGGCCCTCCGGCCTTTAGCACCCCCATTTACGGATTGACCGTCGGTGTAACGTCGTCATACTCCGCCCTTCTCTTACCGGAACATCTGCCCCGGTCTTTGAGCGCAGATCTCTTACAACTGGCTTACTCAATGGATTGGGACTGGGACGCGAATCCGATCTACGAATCGGAGCGGATACGGATGGACAGGACGCACTCGCCGCTCGTCGTCTATTCCTACAAGCTTCCGCGACAAATCACCGACGAGGAGATTCGGTTGATGCTGAATCTCGCGGACCTCCACCTCGACCGGAACCTCCCGTACCTCGCGCTGATCGAGCTTCAACGTGGGAGCGGCATCATCGCCGCCAGGCAGCGCCGAATGTTCGCCGACTGGCTGGAGGATCGGCGCGAGCAACTCCAGCGGGACGACTACGGCACCGTGATCGTGGTCCCCGAGGCGATATTCCGAGCGGTTCTCCGCGTCGTCTATCGTTTTCGTGCGCCGCCGCTTCGTACAATAACGTCTGCCGATGCGCCCGGGGCGTCCGATGCCGTTCGTAGTGAGCTCGAACGTATGGGTCATATGGTGACCCCCGAGATCGAAGCCTTGCTCCGGCGGCTCGCCAGCCGCTAGGCGGCGCGTGGTTGATCCCGGTCGGGCCTACGGCCCTTCGGCTTGACCGGCGGACTGAAACGCGTTTCACTTCTGCCCTGCTTCGAGGGGACACCGGTTGGGCATCTCGTACGAAATCATTGATGGAATCGCCGAAGTAGTTGTTGACTATCCGCCGGTGAACGCCATTCCCGTGCGCGGCTGGTTCGAGCTTGCCGAGGTGATCACCGAGCTCGGAAACAATCCGGACACCCGCGTCGTCATCCTTCGTGCCGAGGGCCGAGGCTTCAACGCCGGGGTCGACATCAAGGAAATGCAGGACAGCGAGGGGTTCGACTCGCTCCTTGGGGCCAATCGCGGTTGCTGGGAGTCCTTCAAGGCCGTCTACGAATGCAAGGTCCCCGTGATTACTGCCGCACACGGGTACTGCATGGGCGGAGGTATCGGCCTCGCCGGCAACTCGGACATCATCATCGCGGCCAAGGGCACGAAGTTCGCGCTTCCCGAGGTCGATCGAGGCGCACTCGGGGCCGCCACGCATCTCGCCCGTCTCGTTCCTCCACTCAAGATGCGCGCGATGGTGCTCACATGCGAGCCCGCGACAGCCGAACAGCTTCATGCATGGGGCTCTGTCTACGCCGTCGTCGAGCCCGAGGAGCTTGCGCAAAAAGCGCGAGAAGTGGCTCAGACATTCACAAAGAAGATTCCGCAGGTCGTTCGCGTGGCCAAAGAATGCCTCAACAACATCGACCCGGTAGACGTCAACCGATCCTATCGGTTCGAGCAAGGCTTCACCTTCGAGCTCAACTTGGCAGGTGTGGCGGATGCAGCGCGGGACGCGTTCGTCGAGAAGCAGGACCCCAAAGCCGACAAGAAGTGAGGTTAGTCCGTGTTCGACAAACGAATGACGGCTGATGAAGCAGTCGCCGAGGTTACCGACGGCATGACCATAGGCATCGGCGGCTGGGGTTCGCGCCGAAAGCCGATGGCGTTCGTGCGAGCTTTGGTTCGCAAGGGTGCCAAAGACCTGACGGTGGTGTCTTATGGTGGACCCGATGTAGGGATCCTCTGTGCGACGGGTCAGGTGAAGAAGGCGGTTTACGGGTTCGTCTCGCTCGACTCGATCCCGCTCGAGCCTCACTTTCGAAAGGCACGTCAGAACGGCACCATCGAAGCGGTCGAGCTCGACGAGGGCATGTTTCTCCTTGGACTTCGCGCGGCAGCGCAGCGCTTGCCGTTTCTTCCGACGCGTGCGGGACTTGGTTCCGATGTGTTGAAGATCAATCCCCACCTCAAGACGGTGAAGTCGCCATACGACGACGGTGAAGACCTCGTGGCTGTGCCCGCCCTCAGGCTCGATGTGGCGTTCGTGCACATGAATCGCGCCGATGCCTCGGGCAACGGTCAGGCGCTTGGGCGCGACCCGTACTTCGATAACCTCTTCTGTATGTCCGCCGAACGGGCCTACATGAGCTGCGAGAAAATCGTCTCCACCGAGGAGCTCACGCAAGGCGGCCCCCTTCAGAGTCTGCTGATCAGCCGCATGATGGTGTACGGAGTCGTGGAAGCGCCGGGCGGGGCACACTTCACTGAATGCCCGCCCGACTACCCGAGGGATGAGAAGTTCCAACGCGAGTACGCCGCAACCGCCAAGGACGACGCTGCGTGGAAGACGTTTCGGGAGAAGTACCTCGACGTCAACGAAGATGAGTATCAAAAGGCGGTGGCGTCATGAGCAGCGCCGAAGCCACGCGGGCCGACATCTGCGCGTTGGCCGCTGCAGAGTGCTTCCGCAATGACGGCGAGATCCTCGTGAGCGCGATGGGCACAACGCCGAGCCTCGGCGCGCGTCTGGCGAAGGCGACGTTCGAGCCAAACCTGTTGATGACTGACGGGTTCAACCTTCTCCTCCGGCGCGCGCTCCCGTTCGGGACCAAGCCGACCAACGAGGATGTCGAGGGCTGGATGCCTTTTGGTTCGGTGTTCGAAACGCTTTGGTGGGGACGCCGTCACGTGATGATGGGCGCGTCACAGATCGACCAGTTCGGCAACCAGAACATCGCCTGCATCGGCGACTGGCAGCACCCCAAGGCGCAGCTCCTCGGCGTGCGCGGCGCCCCGGGTAATACGATCAACCACACGACGAGTTACTGGGTTCCCAACCACAGCACGCGAGTATTCGTGTCGAGCGTGGATATGGTCTGTGGCGTTGGGTACGACCGCGCGGCCTCGCTCGGTGAGGCGAGCAGACGCTTTCACGAGATCCGCCGCGTGGTGAGCAATCTCGGGGTCTTCGATTTCAATACTCCGGACCACCGGATGCGTTTGGCTTCGGTCCATCCAGGCGTCGAGGTCGACCAGGTTCGAGACAACACCGGGTTCGAGCTGGTGGTCTCCGATCGAGTGGACACGACTCCAATGCCAACCCCTGATCAACTCGCGACCCTTCGCGAGTTGGATCCGCAGGGTTATGCCCAAAAGGAAGTCGCGGTATGACACACCCCGCGCTGCACACTCGGATCTGCGATTTGTTTGGCGTGGAGTATCCGATCGTCCAGACGGGGATGGGCTGGGTCGCTGGCGCAAGCCTCACATCCGCGACCAGTGAGGCTGGGGGCCTGGGGATCCTTGCGGCCGCGACGATGACTTTTGACGAGCTTGCTGACGCGATCGCTAAGCTCAAGGACCGCACGACCAGGCCCTTCGGCGTCAACCTTCGAGCCGATCAGGCGGACGTCATGGATCGGGTGGGTCTGCTCATCCGCGAGAAGGTCAAAGTCGCAAGCTTCGCGCAAGCGCCGGGTGAGAAGGTCATCAAGACCTTGAAAGACGCGGGGGTCGTTACGATGCCGACGATCGGCGCGCGGCGCCATGCGGAAAAGGTACAGGCTTGGGGTGTCGATGCGGTGATCGCGCAGGGCCGAGAGGGCGGAGGTCATACGGGCCAGATTCCGACCTCGATTTTGATTCCAGACGTAGCCTCCGCGGTCGACATCCCGGTCATCGGCGCCGGCGGCTTCCGCGACGGCCGTGGCTTGGTGGCAGCATTGGCGCTCGGCGCCTCTGGGATCGCGATGGGCACGCGCTTCCTTCTGACGCAAGAGAGCCACGTGCCCGATCACGTCAAACAGATCTACATCGAGACGAAAGCCAATGGCACCGTGGTCACCAAAGCGGTGGACGGCTATCCGCAACGCGTCATCCGCACCCGCCTCATCGACAAGCTCGAGAACGCCAGTGTGCTTACACGCTTTCCCAGAGCCTTACTAAACGCCCTGTCACTCATGAGGATCACGGGGACATCGTTCTGGGCGCTCTTGCGCGAAGGCCTCGCGATGAAGAAGAACCAGCAGCTCACCTGGTCTCAGCTCGCAATGGCCGCCAATGCGCCGATGCTGACCAAGGCGTCGATGGTGGACGGCCGTGTTGAAGCCGGCATCCTGCCAACAGGGCAGGTCACTGGCGTGATCGACGAGATTCCTTCGGTCGCCCAACTTCTCCAACGCGTCGTGGACGAAGCGGAAGAGACCTTGGCTCGTCTGGGAGCATGAGTCGTTTCGATGGACCTCAACTTCACAGCTGACGAAGAGGCATTTCGAAAAGAGTGCCGCACCTGGCTCGAGACCAACGTGCCGGCCAAGTCGTTGCCGTCGGGCGACACCCGCGAGGGGTTCGCACGGCACATCGAGTGGGAGAACAAGCTGTTCGACGCAGAGTGGGCTGCGGTGTCCTGGCCGACGCAGTACGGCGGGCGAGAAGCATCATTGGTCGAGTGGCTTATTTTCGAGGAGGAGTACTACCGAGCCGGTGCGCCGAGCCGCGTAACCCAGAACGGGATTTTCCTCCTGGCTCCCACTCTCTTCGAGGTCGGGACAGACGAACAAAAAGAACGAATTCTTCGACCGATGGCGCGCGGTGATGTGACTTGGGGCCAAGCTTGGTCCGAGCCGAACGCGGGAAGCGATCTCGCCTCGCTCAAGAGCACCGCCCGGCAGGTCGAGGGCGGATGGCGCCTGAGCGGTCAGAAGACCTGGTCCACTCGCGCCGCGTTTTGCGACATGGCCTACGGGATGTTCCGCACCGATCCAGAGCAAACCCGACATCGCGGCTTGACGTATTTCATGTTCCCGCTTCACGCCGACGGGGTGACGGTCCGCGGCGTGGATCGCCTCGATGGTGACGAAGGGTTCGCCGAGATCTTCCTCGAGGAGGTATTCGTGCCCGACGCCGACATCATCGGGGCGGTTGATGAAGGATGGAAGGTTGCGATGGCGACCACGAGCTCCGAGCGCGGATTGAGCCTTCGAAGCCCCGGTCGGTTCATGGCCACCGCCTCCCGACTGATCGATCTCTACCATCGATATCGTGATCGCTCGGATCCGGTCCTCCGAGACCAAGTCATTCAGGCTTGGATGGATGCGGAGGCATACCGTTGGTTCACCTTCCAGACCGTGACCCGCATGATGCAGGGCGAATCGATTGGGCCTGACTCGAGCATGAACAAAGTGTTCTGGTCCGACATGGATGTTCGCACGCACGAGACGGCCCTTGCGCTGATCGGCGACTTGCTCGAGCTCGATGAAGACGCAGAAAGCGCGGTCGACGGGGGTCAGTGGATGAAGGGCTTCCAGTTTGCGCTGGCCGGGCCCATCTACGCCGGTACCAACGAAATCCAGCGGAACATCATTGCCGAGCGCGTGCTTGGCCTTCCGCGAAAGTAGCGACGATGCGCTTCGCCTTCACCGACGATCAAAAGATGCTGCGCGACACGGTTCGAGAGGTGTTGCAACGCGAGTGTGCGCCCGAAGTCGTTCGCGCCGTGTGGGAAGGTCGCCCCGAAGGCGCGGCTGCAGTTTGGGCGACCCTCGCCGAAACTGGCGTCATCGGCATGACCGCTTCCGAAGACGCTGGCGGGATGGCGATGAGCGAGCTCGACTCGATCCTGCCGTTCGAAGAAGTCGGGTATGCCGCGCTGCCCGGGCCCATCGTCGATACCGTTGCCGTCGGGATTCCGTTTCTCGGTGCCGCTGGGACCGACGCCCAGAAAGAAAAATGGCTCGGAGCGGCCGCTGCAGGCGACGCAAAGATCGTTGTCGCTTTCGAAGACCAAGCCATTGTGCCTTATGCCGTTTCAGGGGACGTTCTCGTCGCAGAGCGAGGTGGGGTGGCTTACTGCGTCCCGATGTCCGAGGTCTCCACGGTTCCCGAGCAATCGGTCGACCGGGCCCGGCAACTTGCGCGCGTCAGCTTCGAAGAGAAAGAAACTCACCGCATGCGTCGGGACGTGGACATGCAACCACTCTTGTCTCTCGCCAAGGAGCGCGCCACCCTGGCGACTGCCGCGCAACTAATCGGGCTCAGCCGTCGCATGCTCGACATGGCGGTCCAGTACGCAAAAGACCGGGAGCAGTTCGGCAAGCCCATAGGCGCGCAGCAGGCCGTGAAGCATCGGCTCGCCAATGCTTTGATCGAGCAGGAGTTCGCTCGTCCGATGGTCTATCGGGCTGGCTGGTCGATGGCCACCGCTCAGGCGACTGCCGAGATGGATCTCTCCCTAGCCAAGATCTACGCAGGCGAAGCTGCAAGATTCGTGGCGAAGCAGGCGCTCCAGGTGCACGGCGCCATCGGCTACACCATCGAATGCGACCTCCACATGTGGATGAAACGCGCATGGGTGCTTGCCGCGGCCCGGGGCGATTCAGCCTTCCACCGCGAGCGCGTCGGCCGCAACATTCTTTGATTTCGGGGGCGGCGCCTTGCGGGCCGCAACCGCTACCCTTAGAGATATCCAATAGCGAGGTTTAGATGGCTGAAGCATACATCGTTGACGCAGTTCGTTCGCCGGTAGGAAGAAAACGCGGCGGGCTGAGCGGAGTTCACTCCGCAGACCTTGGCGCCCACGTGATCAAAGGCGTGGTCGAGCGTACTGGGATCGACCCTGGAATCGTCGAGGATGTGGTCTTTGGCTGTGTTGATACCGTGGCCACCCAAGCCGGCGATATCGCTCGCACGTGTTGGCTGGCCGCGGGCTATCCGGAGCACGTCCCCGGCGTCACCATCGACCGCCAGTGCGGCTCCTCCCAGCAGGCCGTCCACTTTGCGGCGCAGGGTGTGATGAGCGGTACGCAGGATGTCGTCGTTGCGGGTGGCGTCCAGAACATGAGCACGATCCCCATCGGCGCCTCCATGATCGTTGGCAAGGAGCTCGGCATTCCCGATCCGTTCTCGGGGTCGGTGGGCTGGACCGAGCGGTACGGCGACAGGTCGGTCAATCAATTCTATGGCGCCGAGATGATCGCCAAAGACTGGGACCTCTCCCGAGAAGAGCTCGAGAAGTTTGCGTTCCAGAGTCATCAGCGCGCCATCCAAGCCCAAGAAGAGGGGCGCTTCGATCGCGAGATCATTCCCTTTGGTAGCGTAACCGCCGACGAAGGCCCTCGCCGCGACACCACGCTAGAAAAGATGGCCGCGCTGCCGGTGTTGATGGAGGGCGGTCGCCTCACGGCGGCGGTCGCAAGCCAGATCTCGGACGGCGCCGCGGCAATACTCGTCGTGTCGGAGAAGGCGCTCAAGGAGCACAACCTCAAGCCGCGCGCGCGCATTCATCACCTCAGCGTTCGGGGCGAGGATCCGATACGGATGCTTTCCGCTCCAATCCCCGCGACAAAGCACGCACTCGAAAAGTCGGGCATGAGCCTCGACGAGATCGACCTGGTTGAGATCAACGAAGCTTTCGCGCCCGTGGTCGTCGCTTGGGCCAAGGAGCTCGGTGCTGACCTGAGCAAGGTGAACGTGAATGGCGGTGCGATCGCACTCGGCCACCCGCTCGGTGCAACCGGCGCGAAGCTCATGACGACACTTCTTCATGAGCTCGAGCGCACCAACGGCCGGTACGGTCTGCAGACGATGTGCGAGGGCGGCGGCCAGGCCAACGTGACCATCATCGAACGCCTGAGCTGAGGATCAGATCTAGTCGACCCGGAATTCACCCTTGGAGAGGGGATTTGGGTGCGATTCGTGAAGTTTCGCACAGGAATCTGCCTCTTTCTCGACAGCCGCCTTTAGGGTCGGCATCATGTACGTGCAGGTCGTCGCGCAGACTACGCGACCTGGGCAAATGATGAGCTCGAAGTTACCCAAATCGGACTCCGACCAAACCCCTCCGTTGCGAAGGCACTCCGAGGTGCGCCCGGCCGCAGACCCGGACGATCGCCGTCATGCGGACCGGTGGGCGGCGGATGCTCGCGTGGAGATTCTTGAACCGATCCAGCAAGAGGCGGTGGCGCTCGATGTCAGCGCCATGGGCGTCCAGCTGTCGCTCCAAGGTTGGCTTTCGACGGGCACGCTCTGTGATCTCCGGATCACCACGCACACGGGCCGCGAGATCTACAAGCGCGCTCGAGTGATCTGGGCGCGGCGTGTCGGCGAGGACTGCGTTGCCGGGCTGCACGTGGTGGGTTCGATCAACCCGCCGCCGCCTGAAGAAGAACGCTAGCAATAGCGTCGCAGGCGGATCCTCTTGGGATTGCTGCTTCTGGGGCGGTTTTTCGGCCCCGGCGAGACGGCGGCTTGACGCCGAGCCCTCCACAAAATAGAACACGTTTCACTTCACTTTCACCCTTTTTCTCTAGCCGAACCGGGAGGTGGGCATGGCCAAAGTAGCCAACACAGAAGAGTATTTCAGCACCCTGGCAGACCGCTTCGCGGCAGATGGGGCCAAGGGCGTCACCGCGACGATGCAGTACAGCCTGAGCGGGGACGGCGGCGGCGACTGGGTCGTCACGATCGACGATGGTGCCTTTAAGGGCGTCGAACCCGGCACGATCGAGAAGCCCACGCTGCACATCATGATGGAGGCCGCGAAGTTCATCGAGATGGCCAACGGTGACCTCGACGGCCGCAAGGCGTTCCTCACACGCAAGCTCAAGGTGAAGGGCAACATCGCTCTCGCCCAGAAGATGCAGAAGTTCTTTCCCCAGGGCTAACCACAGATCGAAAAACACTCATGAGCGACTTCCTTTCGGCTCCGTACGTACTCGAATATACGTACACCCGAAGCACCGGGCCGGTGATCGGCCGTTTCTTGGAAAGCCTTCGTTACGGTGTTCTCGAAGGCGTCAAGACGGCCGATGGCCGCGTGCTCTGCCCGCCCCTCGAATATGACGAGGCGGGTGAGGCTACGACCGGCGAGTTCGTGCAGTTGCGACCAGCCGGCACGGTGAAGTCGTGGACATGGGTGCCCGAGCCACGAAAGGGGCATCCTTTGGATCGTCCTTTCGCGTTCGCCCTGATTCAGATCGACGGCACGGACAACGCCATGCTGCACGTCGTCGACGCCGGCAAGCAGAAGCGGATGAAGACCGGGTTGCGTGTGCGTCTTCGGTGGGCCGAGGAGCGTAGCGGGACGATTCTAGACATTGCGTGCTTCGAGCCGGTCCTTTCATATCTCCCCGGCCCGGTTCACCTAGAGTACGAGGTCAAACCCGGGCTGCACTACACCGCGTTTCTCAGGGGATTGCAGGAAGGCAAGCTCATTGGAGGCCGTGACCCCGAGTCTGGCAAGGTTTACGTACCGCCGCGTGGGGCCGATCCGATCACAGGGAATCCCACGAGCGAGTATGTCGAAGTCGCTGACACTGGGGTGCTCACGACATTCACGATCATTCGCATTCCCTTTCCGGGTCAGAAGCTCAAGCCGCCGTATTGCTTTGGAGCGATCGTGGTCGATGGGGCCGACATACCGATCTTTCATCTGATCAGCGGCGTGCCTTACGACCAGATTCGCATGGGGATGCGGGTCAAGGCCAAGTGGAAGCCCCAGGAGGAATGGGAGACTTCGCTCGAGAACATTCTCTACTTCGAGCCGACCGAAGAGCCAGACGCTCCGTTCGACAGCTACAAGGAGCACCTTTGATGCGCGACGTTGCAATCGTTTCTTTCGCGCAACTCCCGTCGGTACGCGTCTCTAACGCGACGGACGAAGCCGAGCTCGTGCAGCCGGTGACTTCCGACGCGATGAGGCAAGTCGGCATCACCCAGGACGACATCGGCTTCACATGTTCGGGAAGTACCGACTATCTGCCGGGGCGTCCGTTCTCGTTCGTCGCCGCTGTCGATGGGCTCAAGGCGTGGCCCCCGATTCGAGAGTCGCACGTCGAGATGGACGGGGCGTTTGCGCTCTACGAAGCCTGGGTGCGCTTGCTCCACGGAGACATCGACACGGCCCTGGTGTTCTCGTTCGGTAAGTGCTCGCTCGCCTCGGTGCCCGATGTTCTGAACCTGCAGAACGATCCGTACTACGTGCAGCCGCTCGGCCTCGACTCGATCAGCGCGGCGGCCCTTCAGGCGCAGGCGCTCATCGATTCCGGCAAGGCAAGCGAGCGGGACTTCGCCGAGGTCGCGGTTCGTAGTCGCAAGAATGCCGTCAACAACCCGAACGCCCAACTCAAGGGTGACTTCAGCGTCGACGCCCTCTTGGAGGAGCCGTATCTCAGCTCGCCGCTCCGAAAGAGCTTCTGTTCCCCGCTCTCCGACTCGGCGGCCGCGATTGTCCTTGCAGCAGGCGACACCGCAAAGAACCTCAGCAAGCGCCCAGCGTGGATTAGGGGCATCGACCATCGGACCGAGCCGCACTCGCTCGGGCAGCGCGATCTCACCACTTCGGCGTCCGCCAGGCTAGCGGCGGAGAAAGCCGGGGTGGGGAAGGGCAGAGTCGACGTCGCGGAGCTCCACGCTCCTTTTGCCCATCAGGAGCTCATCCTGCGAGACGCCTTGGGTCTTGGTGACGAGGTGAACGTCAATCCTTCGGGAGGCGCGTTGGCCGCCAACTCGCTGATGACTGCGGGTCTCATTCGCTTCGGCGAAGCCGCCAGCCGCGTCCTTGCCGGCGAGGCCGACCGTGCCGTCGCGCACACAACCAACGGTGTTTGCCTTCAGCACAA
>Ga0255058_10001085_pt1 | contig 15515 bp, 14 predicted proteins | sample Cases_109_9_MG_FD_188637 | JGI IMG/M metagenome (GOLD analysis project Ga0255058, IMG submission 188637) | Seawater microbial communities from Amundsen Gulf, Northwest Territories, Canada - Cases_109_9 | ecosystem: Environmental > Aquatic > Marine > Gulf | place: Canada: Northwest Territories... | reverse complement strand
GGTGTTGCCCTCCTCGATGAAGATGAACTCAAGGTCTACGTCGACGCATTTTCCGCAGGCGGCTTCACCGGTCCTATCAACTGGTACCGCAACTGGAGCTACAACTGGGCCAGCACCGAAGGCGTCCCGCAGCGGATCAGCGTGCCGACGCTGTTCATCGGTGCCGTGGATGACGTCATCATCGCACCGCAGCACATCGAGGCAATGAAGCCTCAGGTTGCGGATCTGGAGATTCATATGCTCGAAGACTGCGGCCACTGGACCCAACAGGAAAAACCCGGCGAAGTGAATACGCTCATACTTGACTGGCTGAGCCGGCGCTTCCCGGCCAGCTAAATCGGCGACCGGCTGGTTTCGGGGACTGTCCCCGAATGGGGACTGTCGCCAATTGCAGTCCCCAATCCTAGTGCACCGTCGGTGACACCGGCAAGTCGCTCTCTTCGCCGAACATCGCTCGATCGAATACCCTGACCAGGTTAACGGTGCTCTGTGCACCGACCACGAACAGGCGCTTATTGATGAGGAAATCGGGCACCCCGGTCACGCCGCTCTGCCGCACCTGCGCCTCCTGGGAGAGCACGATGCGCCGCGATTGATCATCGTCCAGGGTTTCGTGAATAGCACGGCTGGTCAGCCCATACGGCCCGGCCAACCCGATCAGAACATCACGGTCAGCGATATCCAGCCCTTGTTCGAAGAAACCGCTCAAAATATTTTCGGCAAGTACCGACGTATCGGCCCCGCTGGTCTCAGCAAGCTTCATAACGCGATGCGCGTTCAGCGTATTGGGCACCCGTTCGAGTTTGTCGAAATCGAAGTTGATGCCTTCGACTTTGCCCGCCGCCGTCAGCTCGGCCAGGGCTGGCTGCAGTTCTTGAGGGTCTCCGAATTTGGACGCCAGGTATTCCTCAAAGGCCATGCCGGACCTCGGCATGGCCGGATTCAGCTGGAATGGGTACCAGCTCACCAGGCTCGGGCCATGCACGGCGGACAAGGCGTCGTCCAGGCGCCGCTTGCCGAGGTAGCACCAGGGACAAATCAGGTCGGCAATGATATCCACCTGCAACATCGCCGGTGAGTTGCTGTCATCATTTCCTGCCAGTTTTGTCAGGCTGGGGCTGATCATTGTTTCGCTCGATATTTCCTCGTTGGACAAGTTTGAGAAATAGGGTCGTGACGACTGAATATCAAGCGGGCCGCTGACCGCTATTTCCCGTGCTTATGATTTTCGATTCGGATAAGTCCTGAAAGTTTCCGTAGATTTTTTGGCGAATTATTCGATATTCGCGTCCGTTCAGCACGTGTTCAGTGATTTTTGCTGATAATCGAGGATTTTGGCGAAGCCTGCACAGCCTGCATTTGCTGCAGATAGCCTACATAGACGATGCCTGCGGCAATCAGGAAATTGACCAGCTCGGCGCTGGTGACGAATCCGCGTCCGGATTCGATCATCTCATCCGTCACGATCACCACGCGGGCCGCAATGTTGATGATCAGCAGCGACAGGGTAATTAACGACTCAGCGATGCCGATCCAGCTGCGCCAGGCCGGCCGCCAGATCATCAGTCCGAAACACAGCAGGCAGAAGACATAGTACAGCGCCCGCCAGCCGGGCCACTCCTGCAGAAAAGCCAGCCGTACGTTGATGCCAAACAGGGTGTCGAGCAACAAGAAAATGATAGTCGCGCCATAGTACGCCACAACAATGCCGGCCGGGCTGAGTCTGGTTGCGGTTGTCATATAATCAGGGCTCGGGCCTTAATATCGTCGACATTAACGATTTACGGGTTTTGTGCAATATTCTGCACTATCGCCGGGTCTCTTAGACTGAGACTAAATTGGAGAAGACATTGCTGATACGCCAGACCGCCGATATCAAACCATCCGAAATCACCAGCAAAGATGCCTATCTCAACCGTCGCGCTTTTATAAGGAGCGCCGGCCTGGCGAGCGGCGCCCTGCTCGCGGATTCGACCCTGGGGGCAATACTGCCATCGAGCACTGCTTTGCAACTCGAAGGCGTGCGTGCCAGTGCCTACAATACCGATGAACCGCAAAATAGTTATCGGGACGTAACCACCTATAACAACTATTACGAATTTGGCACCGCCAAGGATGACCCGGCATACAATGCGCGGGACTTCAAGCCGCGGCCGTGGACCATTGAGGTTTCAGGTCATGCCGAAAAAACCGGCCGCTACGATCTCGAGGACTTCATCAAACCCCACCAGCTCGAGGAACGCATTTACCGGCTGCGCTGCGTCGAGGCCTGGTCGATGGTCATCCCGTGGGTCGGCATCCCGCTTGCCGACATCATCAAGCAACTGCAGCCGCGCTCAAGCGCCAGGTATGTCGAGTTCGAGACGCTGCGCGACCCCGAGCGGATGCCGGGACAGCGCTCGCGCGTGCTGCGCTGGCCCTACGTCGAAGGCCTGACAATCGCGGAAGCCACCAATCCGTTGCCAATCCTCGCAGTCGGTCTGTACGGCGAGGTACTGCCGAATCAGAACGGCGCACCGATTCGCCTGGTGGTGCCCTGGAAATACGGTTTCAAGAGTATCAAGGGCATTGTCAGTCTCCGCTTCAGCGAACGGCGCCCGCGCACCGCCTGGGAAACGGCCGCGCCGCGTGAATATGGTTTTTACGCCAACGTTAATCCGCAAGTCGATCATCCGCGCTGGAGCCAGGCGAGGGAACGACGCATTGGCAGTGGCGGCACCGGCCTGCAAAGCCTGATCGGCGCCCGTAAACAGGAAACGCTGATGTTCAACGGTTACGGCGAGCATGTCGCGCACCTGTATGACGGCCTCGACCTGCGCCGCAATTTCTAGCCCGGGCTAGGCTGGCAGCGGATACCTCATCGCTGTGGATGTCACTGGTCAGATTCGCGTCGTCTGGAAACCGCTGCTTTTCCTCGTTTGCCTGATCCCGGCCGCATTGATCGTCACAGACCTGTTTGGCCTTGGCGGCACGCTGGGCGCCAATCCGATCGAAGAATTACAGGATCGTTTCGGTAACTGGGGCCTGCGCTTCATCATGATTACGCTGGCCGTGACGCCGCTGCGCCTGCTGACCGGCTGGAACTGGCTGGCTCGTTTCCGGCGCATGCCTGGCTTGTTTGCGTTCTTTTATCTACTGCTGCATTTCCTGACCTGGCTGTTCCTGGATCAGGGCCTGCTGTTATCTGCGATCGCAGAGGACGTTTTCGAGCGGCCATTCATCACCCTGGGGCTGGTGGCATTCCTGATCCTGCTGGCAATGGCGGCGACTTCGACTGCCCGCATGCGGCAACGCCTTGGCAGGCGCTGGCAGACGCTGCATAACGGCGTCTACCTGGTCGGCATACTGGGTGTCTGGCACTACTGGTGGCAGGTGAAAAAGGACATCACGGAACCGCTGATCTACGCCATCGTGCTGTGCGTTCTACTCGGCTTTCGCATCATGCATCGCCGCTCCAGGAGGGCAAGAAAAGAGCGTCGCACGATGCCGGCAAGTGCCTGAGCGGGCAGATGGGTCGGTTACAATGGCAAGGATTCCGGCAACAACCCGGTAGATATCGATATGCCGTAACAACCCGGTCGTATGGTCGTGCTGGCAGCACTGTTTTCTATGATGACAGCCTGTGCGTCGTCTGGCAGCGCGCCGCGTGCCAATGAGGCCAAGCGTAGCTGCCCGCCCGGACAATTGATGATTTGTCACAGCCGCTCCGGAGAGACGCAGGCGCAGCCGCCTGAGGAAAGGACCTATGACTACTGCCGCTGCAGGCCGGATGGCTACTAATTAGTTGCCGATAGTGCCCGGGCAAAAAAAGCCCCAGTCCGCCGCACGATGATGAATCTGGCGTTACCGGCCAACGCGGACTGACCTTCAGTGCCCGAAAACAAAGAAGCCCCGCTTGCGCGGGGCTTCCTGGTACTACCGTGTGCATGAGGGAATTACATCATTCCGCCCATGCCGCCCATGCCACCCATGTCAGGCATTGCCGGGGCAGCCTCGTCCTTAGGCGCTTCGGCAACCATCGCTTCGGTTGTCAGCAGCAGACCTGCGACGGATGAAGCGTTTTGCAGCGCGTAGCGAGTGACCTTGGTCGGATCCAGGATACCTTCCTCGATCATGTCGCCATACTCGCCCGTGGCAGCGTTAAAGCCGTAATTGCCCTTGCCCTGTGCAACTTCATTCAGAACAACGCTGGCGTCACCGCCGGCATTCGCGACGATCTGACGCAATGGCTCTTCGAGTGCGCGCATCAGAATGTTGATGCCAACGTTCTGGTCGTCGTTGTCGCCGGTGAACTTCTTCATAGCAGCCGCCGCGCGAATGAAGGCCACACCACCGCCGGCCACCACACCTTCTTCAACAGCGGCGCGGGTCGCGTGCAGCGCGTCTTCTACGCGTGCTTTCTTCTCTTTCATCTCGACTTCAGTCGCGGCGCCAACTTTGATAACAGCAACACCGCCGGAGAGCTTGGCAACGCGCTCCTGCAGTTTTTCCTTGTCGTAATCAGAGCTGGACTCTTCGATTTCAGCATTGATCTGGTCAACACGTCCCTTGATGTCTTCGGCACGGCCGGCGCCGTCGATGACGGTCGTGTTTTCCTTGGTGATCTGCACTTTCTTGGCTTCGCCAAGATCATCCAGTGTCGCTTTCTCGAGGGACAGGCCGACTTCTTCAGAGATGACCTGACCGCCGGTCAGAACCGCGATGTCCTGCAGCATGGCCTTGCGGCGATCGCCGAAACCAGGCGCCTTGACCGCAGCAACCTTGACGATACCGCGAATGTTGTTAACGACCAGAGTTGCCAGTGCTTCACCTTCAACGTCCTCGGCGACGAGGAGCAACGGCCGGCCGGCTTTCGCCACACCTTCCAGAAGCGGCAGCAGATCACGAATATTCGAGATCTTCTTGTCGAACAACAGAATCAGCGGATTTTCGAGCTCTACGCTTTGGCTCGACGGCTCGTTGATGAAGTACGGCGACAGGTAACCACGGTCGAACTGCATGCCTTCCACAACATCCATCTCGTTTGCCAGACCGGAACCTTCTTCAACGGTGATGACCCCTTCCTTGCCGACTTTACGCATGGATTCAGAAATGATTTCACCGATTTCCACGTCAGCGTTGGCGGAGATACTGCCCACCTGTGCGATCGCCTTATCATCTTTACAGGGCTTGGACAGTTTCTGCAGCTCTTCGACAACCGCAATAGTCGCTTTGTCGATACCGCGCTTCAGATCCATCGGGTTCATACCTGCGGCAACAGATTTCAGACCTTCACGAAGCATGGCCTGAGCCAGTACAGTTGCGGTTGTGGTGCCGTCGCCCGCGACGTCAGAGGTATGGGAAGCTACCTCCTTGATCATCTGAGCGCCCATGTTTTCAAAATTGTTATCCAGCTCTATCTCCTTGGCAACCGAGACACCGTCTTTGGTGACGGTCGGAGCGCCAAAGCTCTTGTCGAGCACTACGTTGCGACCTTTGGGACCGAGGGTCACCTTTACCGCATTCGCCAGGATGTTCACACCTGCAAACATCTGCTGGCGCGCGTCGTCGCCGAAACGAACTTCTTTCGCAGCCATTAATTTATCCTCTTAACTTCAATTCTTTGAAATATGATGAACGACGATCAGCCTTCGATGACGGCCATGATGTCGTCTTCCTTCATCACCAGAAGGTCTTCACCATCTACCTTGACTTCGGTGCCGCTGTACTTGCCGAACAGCACTTTGTCACCTGCCTTGATATCCAGTGCACGGATTTCGCCGGAATCCAGGACTTTGCCATTGCCTACCGCAATGACTTCACCTTTGATCGGCTTCTCGGCCGCAGCGTCCGGAATGACGATTCCGCCAGGGGACGTGCGCTCTTCTTCCATGCGCTTTACGATGACTCGATCATGAAGCGGACGAATCTTCATTGATTGGAACTCCTCTAAACTGTTGATTATTAACTGATTTATTCGATTTTCAGGTCCAGCGCCTGTTAGCACTCGACCCAAGGGAGTGCTAATGATAGGGTCCGCGCGGCAAATTTCAAGGGTCGCGGGCGCGAACGGCCGAAATGCGGCCTGTATCGATGACAGCGGGCCCGCTGCCCGGTATGCTCAGGGGTGCGCGCATCGGCCTTTATTCACCTAAGCGGTAACTTTTGGGGCCGATCCGGGGTCTCATCTGAAGCAGTCCTGATATCAGCTGAGATTTGCCGCTGGAACATTGAAACGATGCAGAAATTCCTGATCACAAGCCGCTCCCTGGCGCTTGCCGCAAGCCTGTTGCTGGCCTGGCCGGCGTGCGCCCAGGAAGAGGACATCCTGCGTCCGCAGGAGGCCTTCAAATATGCGGTGGCTGACAGCGGCAGCGCCATTGAAATCGATTGGGCGCTGGCGGAGGGCTATTACCTCTACAAAAAGAAATTGTCATTCGCCAGCGATTCCCCGGCGATTCAGTTCGGCGACATCGAATTACCGCAGGGGCTGCATCATGAGGACGAATTCTTCGGCGTCCAGCAGGTCTATCGTGAGCGCTTCTATGTCAGCATTCCGTATACGGTCTCCGGAGAACGGCCAGCCAGCATGGAACTCGTCATCAAGTCCCAGGGCTGTGCTGATCTCGGCATCTGTTACCCGCCGCAGACCTGGACCAGCGAAGTTGCCCTCCTCGCCCAGAATGAGACGCCGGGAAAACTGGACCTCGGCGACATTTTCGGCAGCAGCAATGCCGATTTTCTGCCGGTCGACGAAGCGTTTCAGCCGCTCCTGACCGCGCTCGACGGCAATACCGTCGAAGTCTCCATTCGGGTTGCACCAGGCTATTACCTGTACAAGGACAAGATCAGCGCCGCAACAAAGTCGGACCGGGTGCAGTTCGGCCGACTGGAGTTGCCTGCCGGCGAGCGGAAGCACGATGAGTGGTTCGGCGAGATGGAGGTCTATCACAACGACGTGTTCGGCCGACTTCCGCTGGCGCGCGCAACGCCCGAGTCGATGGACCTGCGCCTGGATGTCATGTACCAGGGCTGCGCCGACGGTGGTATCTGTTACCCGCCGGTCACCCGGACACTGACTGTGTCGCTGCCTGCGGCTACCGCGGTGGCGGCACTGTCTTCGGTCAGCGCGAGCCCGCCCGCCGGCGGTGGCTCGGCCGGCATGGTGTCGGAACAGGACCAGCTGGCCGCACTGATTTCGAATTCCGGCATCTGGATGGTGATTGCCACCTTCTTTGGCGCAGGACTTCTGCTCGCTTTTACACCTTGTGTGCTGCCGATGGTGCCAATTCTGTCCGGCATCATCGCCGGCGACGGGGACAATGTCAGCCCGGCGCGCGGCTTTTCTCTGGCATTGACCTATGTCATGGGAATGGCGTTGGTCTATACGACGGCGGGCATTGCCGCCGCCGCAGTCGGCGTTCAGTTGCAGGCAATTTTCAACCAGCCATGGGTTCTGATCGTATTCTCCGGACTATTTGTCGTGCTGGCGCTCGGCATGTTCGGCCTTTATGACCTGCAAATGCCGTCCGCGGTGCAATCGCGACTCGCAGCAATCAGTGGCAAACAAAAAAGCGGCACGGTCGTCGGCGCATTCGTGATGGGCGCCCTGTCTTCGCTGATCGTCACCGCCTGCGTCGCACCACCACTGGTTGCGACCCTGACGGTAATCGGCCAGGCCGGCGACATGTTACGTGGTGGCACCGCACTGTTCGCATTGAGCCTCGGCATGGGCGCACCATTGTTGCTGGTCGGCGCGTCCACCGGAAAATTGCTGCCGCATGCAGGCCCCTGGATGATGGCGGTCAAGAACGCTTTCGGCTTCATGATGCTCGGCCTCGCGATCTGGATGATGTCGCGAATTTTGCCGGCTGAGGCGACGCTGGGGCTGTGGGGCGTATTGATCTTCATGGCCGGCGTATATCTGGGTGGTCTCACGACGCTGACACCTGAATCGCTCGGCATGCAGAAACTGGGCAAAGGATTCGGCCTGCTGGCCGTCATATATGGCGCGGTGCTGTTACTCGGTTCGCTGGCTGGCGGCCGCAGTATGCTGCAACCATTGGCCGGCCTGAACATGACCGGCCAGACGATGCTGGCAGAACAACAGGGGCTGACATTTCGCCGTATCAAGACGGTGGACGACCTCGACCGCGCATTGGCCGCGGCGTCGGTTGAGGGCAGGCCGGCAATGCTCGATTTTTACGCTGACTGGTGTGTGTCCTGCATCGAAATGGAGGAATACACATTCACCGATGCGGAGGTACAGGCTGCGCTGGCAAACAGCGTATTGTTGCAGGCCGACGTAACGGCCAATGACGACCAGGACCAGGCTCTCTTGCAACGTTTCGGTGTCTACGGTCCCCCGACCATTGTCTTTTTCGGCCGCGACGGCATGCAGCGAAATGGCTATGAAGTCGTCGGCTATATGAAAGCGCCGGAATTTGCAGCGCACGTACGCAATGCCCTTGGCACAACAACAACGCTGACCGCGCAAACGTTGAAGAAAAAACAATGAGCAAAAAAATCGCCATAGCGATCGCATTGATCGCCATCGGTGCCGCTGCTTACCAGCTGCGATCCCATCTGAACTCGAGCGAGGCTCCACCAGTACAGGAGGCGGCGGACACGGCCAAAATCGCATTTTCACTGCCCGATCTCGAGGGCAATCCGCGCAGGCTTTCCGACTGGGATGGCAAAGCGCGGCTGGTCAACTTCTGGGCTACCTGGTGTGCGCCATGCCGGCGGGAGATTCCGTTGCTCAAAGAGACGCAGGCCAAACATGCGGGCAACGACCTGCAGATCATCGGTATCGCGGTTGATTTTCAGGAGCAGGTAGAAGCCTATGCCGAGGAAGCCGAGTTCAACTACCCGGTCCTGATAGGACAGGAAGACGCCATGGCAGCCGCCGAAGCGTCCGGCATCGAGTTCATCGGTATGCCGTTTACGCTGGTCATTTCGCCTGACGGGGAATTGATCAAGGCGCACATCGGCGAAATTGTCGCCGAGCACATCGAAAAGATTATGCATGTTTTTGAGCAGCTCAAATCAGGACGCATGGACCTGCCGGCTGCACGCGCTGCCCTGGTCGAGCTGTAGCCCAAACAAAACTTGCGCCATCTACCCCGAAAAGGGTTAGAATTGCCGCCATCTTCGGCAAACAGGCAAAACCCGAACAATAATGGCAAGCCTATTGCTCATCAATGGCCCGAACCTCAATCTGCTGGGCAGCCGCGAGCCGGGCATTTACGGCAGCACCAATCTCAGCGAGCTTGAGCGGCGCCTCGCGGCGCAGGCAACGCAACTCGGGCATCAACTGGCCTGCTTCCAGAGCAATGCCGAACACGAAATCGTCGATCGCGTGCAAGCGGCCGGCAGCGAACAGGTGGATTTCATCCTGCTGAATCCCGGCGCCTTCACCCATACCAGTATCGCTATCCGCGACGCACTGCTGGCGGTCAGCATTCCCTTTATCGAGATTCACCTCAGCAATGTGTTTGCGCGGGAGAATTTTCGTCAAAACAGTTATTTCAGTGATATCGCTGACGGCTGCCTGTTCGGCCTCGGCGCGTTCGGTTATGAACTTGCATTACAAGCTGCCGATCAGCAGTTGTCTAAGGATCAATAATGGATATACGAAAAGTCAAGAAACTGATCGAACTGCTGGACGAATCCGGCATCGCGGAGATTGAAATTACGGAGGGAGAGGAGTCGGTAAGAATCAGTCGTTATGCCCAGGGCATAGCCGTGCCGCCCGCAATCGCCGCGCCGGTGGCCGCGGCGCCGGTGGCTGCGGCGCCGGTAGCCGCAGCCCCTGCGGCAGCAGCAGTCACCGCAGCAGAGTCCGATGAAGAGGGCTCCGCGGTAGTAGCACCGATGGTCGGCACCTTTTATTCCTCACCTTCTCCGGGATCACCGACCTTTGTGCAGGTTGGCGACAGGGTCAACGAAGGCGACACCTTGTGCATCATAGAAGCCATGAAAATGATGAATCAGATCGACGCTGAGGTTTCAGGAACCGTCAAATCGATTCGAGCACAAAATGGCGAACCGGTCGAATACGGGCAGATCCTGTTCGTCATCGATCAGCGCAGCTCTGAGTAGCAGTGCCACGATGCTGGGTAAAGTCGTCATAGCCAACCGGGGAGAGATTGCGTTACGCATTTTACGGGCATGCCGTGAAATGGGCATCAAGACGGTGGCCGTGCATTCGAACGCCGACAACAACCTCAAACATGTGCTGCTGGCAGACGAGACAGTCTGTATCGGCCCACCGGCATCAGCCGAAAGCTATCTCAACATGCCCGCAATTATCAGCGCCGCGGAGGTCACGGATTCTGTTGCCATCCATCCCGGTTACGGTTTCCTGTCGGAAAACGCGGATTTCGCGGAACGCGTCGATACCAGCGGCTTCATCTTCATCGGTCCACCGGCCGACTGTATTCGGCTGATGGGTGACAAAGTATCGGCCATCAAGGCCATGAAATCTGCGGGCGTGCCGACCGTGCCCGGATCAGATGGACCGCTCGGCGACAACGCCGATGAAAATCTGCGCATTGCACGGGACGTCGGCTACCCGATCATTATCAAGGCATCCGGCGGCGGTGGCGGACGCGGCATGCGAGTCGTCCACTCCGAGGCATCGCTGGCCGCCGCCATCACGCTGACCCAGACGGAAGCGCGTGCCGCGTTCGGCAACGAAACTGTTTACCTGGAGAAGTTCCTCCTGCAGCCCCGCCACGTCGAGGTGCAGGTACTCGCTGACAATCACGGCAACGCCGTGTACCTTGGTGAACGCGACTGTTCGATGCAACGACGCCATCAGAAGGTCATCGAAGAAGCTCCGGCGCCGGGAATCTCCACGGAACAACGCGAGAATATTGGTGAACGATGCGTACGCGCCTGTCTCGAGATGGGATATCGCAGTGCCGGTACGTTCGAATTTCTGTACCAGGACGATGAGTTCTACTTTATCGAGATGAATACCCGGCTGCAGGTCGAACACCCGGTGACGGAAATGATCACCGGCGTGGATATCGTTAAAGAACAACTGCGCATCGCCGCCGGCGAATCACTCAGCTTCAAACAGGAAGACATTCGTATTACCGGTCACGCCATCGAATGCCGCATAAATGCAGAGGACCCAAAGACATTCATGCCCTCGCCAGGGCTGATACAACTGTGGCACCCGCCTGGTGGTCCGGGTGTGCGTGTCGACAGTCATATTTACAGCGGCTACAAAGTGCCGCCTTTTTACGATTCCATGATCGGCAAAATCATTGCTCACGGCAACGACCGGCCGACCGCAATTGCGCGTATGCAAAACGCACTGTCAGAGATCGTTATCGAAGGCATAAGGACCAACGTGCCGTTGCACCGGGAAATTTTCCAGCATTCAGCTTTCCAGGCTGGCGGCACAGATATCCACTACCTGGAAAAGCGGCTCGGATTGTGACCCCGGTCGCTCAGCATGCTATGACGTGGCAACAATTCATTATGCATCTCGATACGTTGCAGCCCGGACCGGTCGAAGAACTCTTCACGCGCCATGGCGCGCATTCGATAACGCTGACGGATGCCGGTGATAATCCACTACTCGAGCCTCTGCCCGGCGAGACACCGTTGTGGGCCGAAACGTGCATCAGCGGACTGTTCCCGACCGATGCCGACCTGTCTGCGTTGCATGACGACTTGCTGCGTTGCTTACGCTTGACCACTCTGCCGAAACACCGCATCGAAAAGCTGCCTGACCGCCAATGGGAAAGAGAATGGCTGAAAGATTTTCAGCCGATGCGCTTCGGCGAGCGATTGTGGGTCTGTCCCGGCGAATTCCAGATTGACGCTGATAATGCCGTCGTATTGCGCCTGGACCCTGGCCTGGCTTTTGGTACCGGCACGCATGCGAGCACCGCGCTTTGCCTCGAATGGCTGGACGGACTCGATGTGCGCGACTTGCGGGTGCTGGACTACGGCTGCGGTTCGGGCATTCTCTCTGTCGCAGCCTTGAAGCTCGGAGCTTGCGCAGCCTGCGCTCTCGATATCGACTCGCAAGCAATTGTTGCAACCCGTAGAAACGCGGCCCGAAATGGCGTTGCGGACCGTCTCACGACAATGTTGGACGCAGCGCAACTGACAGGACGATTCGATATCGTCGTCGCCAATATTCTTGCCGGACCATTGACGGAACTCGCACACACCATCTGCGCTTGCCTGGAAGCCGGCAGCAGGCTGGCACTTTCAGGTATTCTTGCACAGCAAGCGGACACCGTTATGGAGGCGTACCGGCCGTGGATCGAGTTCGGGCCCGTGATCACGCGGGACGGGTGGGCCCGGCTGGCGGGCGTGAGAAACTGAGACTTCGGCATGTATACCAAGTGCCCTGAATGTCAGACTGCCTTTCGTGTCACTGCGAACATACTGAAGCAGGCAGGCGGCCGCGTTCGATGCGGCGGCTGTGGCCGCGCGTTCAACGCGCTTGAACGACTTTCCGAAGGACTGGCGCCGGCAGAAGAACCGTCTGCCGAAGACGAATTCTCCGGTCGCAGCAAGACACTGCTGGAAACTCTTGATCAGCTGGCGGGACCCGGAGAAGTGCGCATTGAAGATACCGGCGTCGAGTGGCGTGTGCTGGATCATGACGATGACGAGACGCCGGATGATGCCGTCGACCCGGACAGTACCGGCTCCGTGCGCTGGTTCATAGAGGAAGACGATCAGGAAGCCGAACACCAGGACGCCGGGGATGCAATCATTCCGGAGATCAGCGACTCGGTGGATCCGGCGGACCGCGCTGCAGCGGATGAGAATCGCAGCAACAATCCGGACGAGATGCGATTTGACGACAACACGCCGTTACCTGACGATTTCGTGGACAGCGATGATGACGCGTACACACCGCCGCTCATGCCACAGCGCCGCGCTGCCGATCAACAACAACAGCAACGGGCCGAATTCGAAGAACTGCAGGTAGACCTGGCGCTCGGCGAGCCTGATGACTGGATGGATTTGCTCGATGAGGTTGACGAAAGCGCCGCGGGCGCTGCCGGCAGCATTCCCCTGGAAGTTGAAGAAGAACTCGCAGCCATACACAGCGAGTTGTCGACCGGCCAGGCTCCGCCGGCCGTCGGTCCCGACGACACGGCGCATTTGCTAAACGCACCACCGGGTCCCGCCGATCTCGAGTCTCAATTCGAGTTGCAGGCGGAGGCTATGGGGCTGGGACTGCACGAAGAACAGCAGCCGGCAGAAGAATTGACCGAGGCCGAGGGGGATGAGGCCGCAGCCTCGTTCGAATCAACCGGCCACTTCGAGCAACAAATAAGCGTCGCGCGGGACGCCTTGGCGCGTCAGTTCGACGAGGAGAAAGAAGACGATGATGTGGCTGCGGATGATGCACCTGCAGACGAGTCGCCGGGCGAAGCTCTGAAAGATGACCGGCCGGAACAGGAACAAGCCGCCACAGATGCCGACGAAACGCCGCCCGAAACACCGACAAGACACAGCGATCACGTCGTGCCGCCTCCGACCGAGGAGGAAATGACGATCAATGAGCAGATCGATAAGGAATTACTGGCGGCCGCGACAACAGATGAGGAATTTGCGACCACGATGGTTGAGGATCCGGAGTCCTTGTTTGACGAGGATTCACCGGACGTGGAAACGATCGTCATGGAAGGTGATCTTGTCAGTGCTTCTTTCGAAAAGAAACGACGGGCAGCTGAAAAAGAGGCAGCATCGAAACTAGGCGAACTCGGTCCGCTGGCGGATACCTACTCCATCACTCGCGACAAGGTGCGCGGCGGACGCCGCAAAACGGATCCGCCGAGTTTCGGCCTGATCGTGGGTATGCTGTTGCTGGCATTACTGTTGTTGGGCCAGTTCATGCACGGGTCAAGAGAAACGCTGTCCACCTATGGCGCCTTTAATCAGACGCTCGGGCCGGTGTACAGGATTCTCGGCCAGCCGGTGACGCCCGAATGGGATGTCACAGGCTGGCAGTTTCAGGCGACCAACGGCGCCACCGATGAAAATGAGAAAGTGCTGACCATATTCTCACGCATCGTCAATCGCGCCGGGCAGCCGCTGCCCTACCCGCTCGTGCACGTGTCACTGACTGATCGCTGGGAAGAAATAATCGGTAGCCGGGTCCTCGAACCGAATGAGTATCTTGCCGGTGACCTTGACCCCAGCAGGCCGGTTGCCGCTGGCGACAGTTTTACCGCCGTCATCACCATCGAGGATCCATCTGCCGATGCCACCGGTTTCAAACTGAACGTCTGTTATCGCATCAGCCCCGGACGGGTCCGCTGCGCTACGGAAGACTTCAAAGACTAGTACTTCGTCAAGGTGATATTGATGGTGTACTGGTAGACTGGCAACGCTATGCGGATCGGTCCCTACAAGCTGGCCAGCCCCTTCCTGCTCGCCCCGATGGCGGGCATAACCGATGTACCGTTCAGGCGCCTCTGCCGGCGCTTCGGTGCCGGTATGACCAGTTCCGAAATGACCACGGCGGACATCGGCCTCTGGCATACCGCAAAGTCGCGCCGCAGGCTGGATCTGGATCTGGACCCGGACGCCGAACCTCGTGTCGTACAGATCGCCGGCTCGGAGCCCGAAAAAATGGCGTTGGCTGCCCGGCTTTGTATCGATCGCGGTGCACAGATAATCGATATCAATATGGGCTGCCCGGCCCGGAAAGTCTGCAACCGGCTGGCAGGATCAGCCTTGTTAAAGGATGAAAAACGGGTCGCCGACATACTCAGGGCCGTCGTCGCAGCAGCGGCAGCCGTTCCGGTCACGTTGAAAATGCGCACGGGATGGGATCCGCAACATCGCAACGGCATAGAAATTGCGCGTATCGCCGAGTGCTCTGGCATCGAGGCGCTGGCAGTACACGGCCGGACTCGAGCTTGCAAATACCGGGGCAATGCCGAATACCGCACAATTGCGCAAATCAAGGAAACGGTCTCCATCCCGGTCATCGCAAATGGTGATATACGCACTCCGGAGAAGTCGCTTGAGGTTTTCCGGCTAAGCTCCGCAGACGCCTTGATGATTGGTCGTGGCGCACAAGGCCGACCGTGGATTTTTCGCGAACTTGATCACATGATGAAAACAGGCGAAACAATTCCACCGCTAGCAAAAAGCGAAGTCCGTGATATCATGCTCGACCACCTAAGCGACCTGTACCAGTTTTACGGGGACACAACTGGCGTTCGGGTGGCACGCAAGCATCTGACCTGGTATTGCGCCGATCTGAAAAATTCAGATGAGTTTCGATCACGGGTAGTGCGCGTCGATAGTGCTTCAGAGCAAATTCGTCTTACGCGGGAATTCTTCAGCCAGCAAGCAGGAGACCTGTCGATGGCCGCGTAATGAAAGTGTTGTGGAGTCGGCAACGAACCAGCAAATTCGGGAATAACTGCAAAGTGGCCACAAAAACAATCAATAAAAAGAAGGAATTAAAGGCCGTCAAGATCAGCAAGCCGCTACGCAGGCACACCGAAGACGCACTCAAACAATATTTTGCAAGT
>Ga0255058_10001084_pt1 | contig 15517 bp, 19 predicted proteins | sample Cases_109_9_MG_FD_188637 | JGI IMG/M metagenome (GOLD analysis project Ga0255058, IMG submission 188637) | Seawater microbial communities from Amundsen Gulf, Northwest Territories, Canada - Cases_109_9 | ecosystem: Environmental > Aquatic > Marine > Gulf | place: Canada: Northwest Territories... | reverse complement strand
TGCCGCGAGCACCTGCCCCACGTCATGGCGATCCCGGGCATCGTCAAGGCGTTCCGCTCCCGGTGCCATCGCCGCGGCGTCAACTGGACGACGCTGTACGAGATCTCGGACGACGCCTCAGTTCAGACGGCGATGAGCAGCCCACAGGCGGAGAGGGCACGACGTGATTGGGAGACGTGGGCCCAGCACGTCAGCGACGTCACTATTGAGATCTACGCGGCGCTCGGCCCGCTGCCGGTCTTTCACCACTGCAACTAGGCTGCGTCGCCCAACAGCAGGCGGCGCGCCGACGGCCACGGTAGCCGCCGAATCTGCTCTCGGAGTCGAGGGTAAGCCCATCTCTGCAGAGCCAGCGCAACGCCGAGTCCGGCGATCGCTACGACGCCGCCGGCTACGGCGTCGATCAGGAAGTGGTTCGCCGTCGTTGTGATCGCGAAGATCTGCAGCACTGGTAACCCAACGCCGATAGCCACGGCGAGCCAGTCCAGCGCCGTCTTGCGGAACGCGGCGATGACTGCGATCCCCAGCAGGAGGTCCCAGCCGAAGTGGAGGCTGGGCATCGCGGCGTAAGGGTTGACGAAGGCGCGAGTCGACTGTGTGTCGTAGGCGTAACCCAGGTAGGCCTCCATCGTGTCAAAGAAGCTGAGGATGTACGTCGGTGCGGCGGCATCGAACTGCGCCGCCAACTCTGGGAGCTCACGCGGTGGCGCCACCGGGTAGAGCCAGTAGACGACCAGCGCGATCGCGCCGGATGCGAGGAATGAGTCTCGGACGAACGTGTACTGGTGTCGGCGGTAGTAGTAGAGCCAGATTCCGAAGACGATGATCAACGGGAAGTGCAAGTAGAAGTAGGCGAGGTTCATCAGCTGCGCCCAGGACTTGCGGTCGGCGATCCAGCTATTGAGGTTGTCTTCCCAGAAGAATCCGAGCGACCGCTGGAGGTCGATCAAGTCTCGCGCATGCCAGTACGCCGCCTCGGGCCGGTCGACGACGGCTCCGCGCACCCAGAAGTAAAGCAGGAAGCCGATCGCAATGATCGCGCCTTCCATGAAATCGCGGCGGCTCAATGCCGGCAGCAATGAGCGCCAGTCGAAGCCGTCGTTGGCGCCGTCCGAAGCGTGCATGTACGAGACTCGCTAGGCCCAGGCGGTCCGGGACAGTAGATCGAGCGGCAGGTCCCGAGGCTTGTTCATCCAGACGAGGGTTGTGTATCGAACGACGACGGGTGCGGCGCGGGTGTAGAGGCGATAGTCCAACAGTTTCTCCTGAGGGAGGCGGATGATCCGGGTTAAGTTAATCACATCGGCGCTGAGTGGTCAGTTCGGTACAGCCGGTTGCGAGCTTCGCCTATAATGTTCCCCATGCAACCGACGTCTCTTCCGGCTGCTCGCAGCCGGTCCCAGGAATTCGCAGGGCGTGGCATCTGCGCGACCTGCGCCTGCATCGAGGCCCCGGTTCGCCTGACGCGAACCATGGGGCCTGACCGGCATGCCCGATCGGACTAACGGAAGGGAGAGACGAGCCATGGGGCTCTTCAGGCAGATCGAACGCGATATCAAGGCGGCCCGCGAACGCGACCCAGCGGCCGTCAGCGACCTCGAAGTCATACTCACGTACCCGGGCTTTCACGCTCGCCAGATCCACCGGCTCGCTCATGCGCTGCACCTGCAGGGCGCCGACGTCCCAGCGCGGGTGCTCTCGCACGTCGGGCGCTTTCTCACTGGCATCGAAATCCATCCCGGTGCGCTAATCGGCGAGAGGTTCTTCATCGATCACGGCATGGGCGTCGTAGTCGGCGAGACGACGATCATCGGAGACAACGTGCACCTCTTTCAGGGCGTGACGCTGGGCGGTACCAGCACCCGTAGGGCCAAGCGCCACCCGACGCTAGGCGACAACGTCGTCGTTGGCGCCGGCGCGAAGGTGATCGGCGACGTGACCATCGGCGAGAACGCCAAGATCGGTGCTGGCTCTGTCGTCGTCACCAATGTGCCACCGAACGCCACGGTGGTAGGCGTGCCGGGACATATCGTCGCCTTCGCCGATCCCGGCGATGAGACGGTGCTGCGGCTGCCGGACCCGGAGTGGGACATCATTCAGCAGCTTGAGGGCCGGATCGCGGAGCTGGAAGCGCGGCTGAAGGCACTGGAGCAGCCGAAGCCCGTCCGCCGGCGCAAGGCGCCGAAGGCCAAGCCGAAGCCGGCGGCTTCCGAATGACGCTGCGCCTTTACAACACGATGTCCCGGCGCGTCGAAGAGATTAAGCAGCCTGACGACGCGCTCAAGATCTACGTCTGCGGGATCACGCCGTACGACCACTCGCACATTGGCCATGCGATGAGCTACATCATCTTCGACGTGCTGCGGCGCTACCTGGGGTACCGCGGCTTCAAGGTGAAGCACGTGCAGAACTATACGGACATTGACGACCGCATCATCGCCCGCGCCGCCGAGCGGGGTGTCTCCTACGACCAGTTGGCCGCAACGTACATCGAGGAGTACGAGGACGAGATGCGTGATCTGAACATCACGCCCGCGGACGTCTACCCGCGCGCCACGCAGGAGATACCCCAGATCATCGAAATGGTGCAGGGGTTGATCGAAAAAGGCCGCGCCTACGTTGCGGACAACGATGACGTCTACTTCGACGTGCGCAGCGACCCCGGATACGGGAAGCTGTCGGGCCGCGACGTCGACTCGATGCGGGCGGGGGCGCGCGTGCAGCCCAGCGAGGAGAAGCGCGACCCGGCTGACTTCGCGCTCTGGAAGGCGGCGAAGCCCGACGAGCCGTCATGGGACAGTCCGTGGGGACCCGGCAGGCCGGGCTGGCACATCGAGTGCTCTGCGATGTCCTATCGCTATCTCGGTGCAACGCTGGACATGCACGGTGGCGGTCAGGACCTGATCTTTCCGCACCACGAGAACGAGATCGCCCAGGCCGAGGGCTTCACCGGCGTCAAGCCGTTTGTACGCCACTGGATGCACAACGGTTGGCTGACTCTGGACGAAGAGAAGATGAGCAAGTCGCTCGGCAACATCATCACGATCCGGGAGGCGCTGGAGCGCTTCGGCAGCGACGGCATCCGCATCTTCGTGATGACCTCGCACTATCGCGCGCCGCTCGCCTACTCCGAGGAGGCGATGGAGGCCGGCAAGCGGGCGGCGGAGCGGCTGCGCCTGGCGTCGTCCGTGCCGGGCGGAGACGGCCTCGCCGCGGATATCCCCGGTGACGAATTCCGCGAACGCTTCGGCGCTTCTATGGACGACGATCTGAACACGGCCGGCGCGCTGGCCTGCCTCTTCGACCTCGCCCGCGAGATCAATCGCGCGCGCGATGAGGGGCGCGCGATTGACGAAGCGCAAGCGACGTTGCGAGAGCTGGCGGGAGTACTGGGCCTGACGCTGAGCGAGCGGGAGACGGCGCAGGGCGCGGACGCCTTCATCGACCTGCTCGTTGAGCTACGCAAGGACCTGCGCGATGAGAAGCAGTTTGCCCTTTCCGACAAGGTGCGCGACCGCCTGCTGGATCTCGGCATCACGCTTGAGGACGTGCAGGGCGGCACGCGCTGGCGCCGCCGCGACTAGGCTCCGGATTCCAGTGCGCCACGAACGGTTCTTGCTGTCCGCCTTGCTCCCCTCAGGCACGCGCCCTTATACTTCCTGAGGTTTCAGAGCCGAAAGGAGAAGGGGCCGCAAAGACGGCCCCGGTTCTATGTCAGTCACAGTTGTTATCGGCGCACAGTGGGGCGATGAAGGCAAGGGGCGGATCATCGACCTTCTTGCGGAGAAGGCGCATATCGTCGCGCGCTACTCCGCCGGTAACAACGCCGGGCACACGATTATTAACGACCTCGGCGAGTTCAAGCTGCATCTCGTCCCCGCCGGCATCTTCTACCCCGACAAGATCTGTCTCATCGGCAACGGCTGTGTCGTCGACCCCATCGAGCTTCTGAACGAGATTGAGCACCTCGACGAGCGCGGCGTGAAGGTCAAGGATCGTCTCTTCCTGAGCGACCGGGCGCACGTTCTGATGCCCTGGCACCGGCTGATCGACGTCAAGGACGAGGAGTTGCGCGGCAAGGGCGCGATCGGCACAACAGGCCGCGGCGTAGGCCCCGCGTTTATCGACAAGGTCGGCCGCGCCGGCGTCCGTGTCGCCGACATCGCTGACCGCGAGGCTCTGGCGAACCTGTTCGACTTCCTCGTGCCCTACAAGAACGCCGTGCTCGAGAAGCTATATGAGACCGACGGCGTGAGCGCAGAGGCCGTCCTCGATGAATACGCGGACTACGGCCAGCGGCTCGCTCCATACATCGCTGACACGAATGTGCTCATACACAAGGCGCTGGAGGCGGGCCAGTCCATCTTGCTCGAAGGCGCGCAGGGCTCGCTTCTCGATCTCGACCTCGGCACGTACGAATATGTAACTTCATCGGTGCCGTCGTCGCTGGCGGCAGGCGCGGCGATCGGCATGGGTATCGGCCCGACGCACATCGACACCGTGCTCGGTGTCTACAAGACCTACTGCACCCGTGTCGGGAACGGCCCCTTTCCGACGGAACTCTTCGACGAGACAGGTAACATGCTGCGCGAGGGCGGTCCGCGGCCAGAGTACGGCTCGACGACCGGCCGACCCCGGCGCTGCGGCTGGTTTGACGCCGTCGCCGCTCGTTACACGGCGCAGGCGAACGGTATCGACGGCGCGGCGCTGACGCGGCTCGACGTACTGGACCAGTTCGAGACGATCAAGGTCTGTACCGCGTACCGCATCGGCTCGCGAACTGTCGAGTCGATGCCGGCGAGCAGCCTCGACCTGGCAAGCGCCGAGCCTATCTACGAAGAGCTGCCTGGCTGGCGGTCGGACACGGCTGGCGTACGCCGCTTCGAAGACCTTCCCGAGGCGGCGCAGGGCTACGTGCAGTACATCCAGGAGAAGCTGGGCGTGCCGCTCTGCCTGATCTCCGTTGGGCCTGAGCGCGAGCAGGCGATCAGCATGCGGCAGCTCACCTAAGCGATGGTCGACGCGATCAGCACGTGGCTGCACGTGCTCGCGATCACGCTCTGGATCGGCCCGCAGGTGTTCCTTTTCGCTGCGGCGGTGCCGGCCGTGCGCACGATCGAAGACGCCGGGGTGAGGGCGCGCGTAATGCGAGTTCTGACGGCGCGGTTCGGCTGGCTCGGCTGGTCGGCGATGGCGGTGATCATCGTCACTGGCATCACGAACCTGTTCGTCGCCGCCGGGGACCTGCCCGGCCAGAGCGCGGGCGACTTGCTGAGCTCTGACTTCCGTTTCACGCGCGTCTTCTGGGAGAAGATGTTCCTAGTCGCCGTGGCGCTGCTGCTGACGGCGGTGCACACGTTCGTACTCGGGCCGCGTCAGCTGCGGTTGATGGAGGACGCCAGTGCGGACGAGGCGACCGTACGGAGTGTGCGACGTCTATCGATGGCGACGAGCGGTCTCGCGCTGCTGGCGAGCATCGGCGCGCTCTACATGGGCGCCGTTCTTTCGAACCACAGCTACTCGCTGGGTGAATAGGCCGATGGTGGCGCCGCGTATCGAGATCACGTACTGCACGAAGTGCCGCTTCTTGCTACGCGCGTCATGGATGGCGCAGGAGCTTCTGTCGACGTTCGGCGAGGAACTTGGAGAAGTTGCGATCGTGCCGGGCGGCGGCGGCATCTTCGAAGTGACGCTCGGTGGCGAGGTTATCGCCACGAACCGCGAGACGAAGCAGATGCCGGATCCGGTCGACGTAAAGAGAGCGGTCCGGGACCGTATCGCCCCGGACCGCAAGATCGGTCACGACTAGCCGCTAGAATTTGCCGGGCGGCGAGTCGAAGCCCTGGAACGGCTCCTCACGCTTGTCCCAGCGCCGGTTCTCCAGCAGCCGCGCCACTTCATAGGCGATGTCGAACTTGTCCAGCTCCGGAGCCTTCGGCAGGTCGTCGTCGGTGTCGCCGGAGCCGTCCGCGCGGCGCAGGTGCTCGGGGATATCGATCGTTTCCGTGTCTTCTTCAGTCTCGGTTGCTGCGGTGTGCGCGAAGATGGTGCCGCGCGCCGCCGGCTGCTCCACGTCATCAAGAGCGTTGTCCGTGAGTGTCTCTGACTCGGCGGTCGCGCTCTCGCTGCGAGACTCAATATCGGTGAGGGCTCTGGAGCGGGCTGCGGCCTCGGCGGCCTGCTGCTGCTCGTCCAGGCGTCGTTCCGCCTCCTGGCGGCGTGTCGTCTCGGCTTCCGCCAGGGCACGTGCAGCGTCGGCGGCCGCGCGCGCTTCTCGCAGCTCTTCCTGCGCCTGCCTGGCCATTCGAGCCGCTTCCTCCGCCTCGGCGTGTCGGTCTGCTTCGGCCTGGCGAGCTGCCTCTTCGGCCTCTGCGCGCCGGTCCGCCTCCGCTCGGCGTTCCGCCTCGGCCTCTGCCAGTTTCGCCTCGTCGGGGGCCGTGGGCGCTTCGGGGGCCGTGGCGCTGTCGTTGATCGTGTGCTCTTCGCAGCGCTCGTACTCGCGAACGGTCTCGGTGGCCTCGACCTCGACGGTGCTCACGCTGGGGACCGTCCGAGCGTGTTGCGCTCTGGTTGCCGGTGCGGCAGCGGGGAGGACGCTTACGCCGTCCAGCTCCTCTCGGATGGTGGCGAAGGCGGCCCAGAGGATGATCAGGTGGGAGATATCGAGGCCGCGCTTGGCCTCGAAGCGAGCGAACGACCAGGCGCTCTCCATGTCGACGAATGAGACGGCGTAGACGACGCCGGAGGTTTGGTTGGCGCGGATGAGGACGAGCGCCTCGCGGTGTCCGTCCGGTGGGAGGACCGGCTCGTCGTGTAAGGCCCAGAAGGCGTGAGTGCCGCGGCGTACCTCTGGCGGGAACTGCTCGATCTCTGCTGTCGCGGTCGCGGAGTCCGCGAAGAAGCTCAAGCGGAACGAACTGATCCCAGCGATGTCCGGTGCCAGGATTGCCAGCTGCGGACCGCCCGCCGTGGGCGGCGGCTGCGCGCCATTTTCGTCCGCACCTGGGAGGTCTTGTGCGGACGACGTGAGTTCGTCATCACTGGTCGCCGGCCTTTTGAGAAGCGAAGTCAACCACGCCATTTTGGGGCTCCTTCTTGTGCCTTCGCCGCAGCGAAGAGAGGGCGTTTTAGGGCTCGCGGCGCGGGCTGCTTGATCTGGTTTCGCGAACCGGAGACGTGTCCGGTCTTCGTACTATGACAGACGCCGGACGGCTCCCGGCGATACGGCCGCGGGACGTTTCTGGCGCCGATTAACGCAATCTCTCCTGCTCGCTAACCGCGGCGTGACTTTCGGGCCGCTGCTACGATAGGCTGGCGAACAGAAAGCTCAGACAGAAGGGACTCATTACGATGGCAACTCTTAGCCCCGGCGTCCGCGCGCTCTTTGAGGGAAAGAACTTCGGTCACCTGGCAACGATAATGTCCGACGGCTCGCCGCAGGTTAGCGCTGTTTGGGTCGATATCGAGGGCGACAATATCCTCGTGAACACCGCCGAAGGGCGCATTAAGCCCCGCAACGTCCGGCGTGATCCCCGCGTTGCGATCTCGATCTACAACCAGGATGTCCCGTACCAGTCGGCGGCGATCCAGGGCGAGGTAATCGAGGTGCGGACTGAGGGCGCGCTTGAGAACATCCACAAGCTCGCCAAGAAGTACATGGGCCTCGACGAGTATCCGAACCTGCAGCCGGGCGAGCAGCGGCTGCTCTTCGTGATCCGGGCCGATCAGGTCGCCGCGATGGGAATCGACGAGTAGTGACGCAGGCGCAGGCCGGCGAGCGGCCTTCCAGCTCCGAGGCGCCCGGAGGCGCGTGGGGCGACGAGATCGTCTCGAAGCGCCTCGTCGCCTGGCTGGACGCGGTGCTCGCCGGTCGTGCTCCAAACACCGGCCGCTTTTGCGGCAACTGCTATCACCCGCGCCAGGCTGAGGATGACGGCTGCCCGCACTGCGGAACGTCCGCTGCTGAGGCCGGCACCGTCGAGAGCGTGCCGCTGGAGGTGATCGAGGGGCATCGGCGGCGGCGGGGCCGAGAGGGTGCCGTCGTCCGCTCCATCGCCTGGGTGGGCTTGACGATCGGCGTTGCGCTGGCGCTAGTACCGCTGGCGTTTGCCGGCGTAACGTGGTGGTCGACCACGGCCTTCTTCGGTCTGATGATCTTCTTTTACATCTTCTCTGCCAACGTGGCGAACAGCCTCGGCGACGCCTGGGGCTACCGCTGGGGCCTGGCCATCTTCCGCCGCCACTGGGAGCGGCACCTGGCCGCCCGCGACGCCTGACGTCACTCCGCCGTGCTGCGCGCCCCGAAGTAGAATCCGATCACGTTTCCCAGCGCCGTCGCCCAGCCGCCGACGACCATCTTCGTCAGGTCGGACGATGGTTCACGCATGATTAGCACGGCGACGATCGCACCGGCGACCAGCACCACCGTGACCGACATCACAGCGCGCACGCTTCCCCGCGGCAGGCCCAGCGGTTCGCCCGTCATCGCCCACCGCCGTTCTCACCCGACGCCGATTCTTCGCTGAGCCAGCGTGCCCACTCGCTGTCGGGATCCGCGATGTCGAGCAGGCCCGCGGCCGTGCGGCGCGAATGGATGCCGGAGGCCACGAGTCGCGTTTCGTCCTCGATCAGCCGCGAGCGGTCCTGCGGCAGGACGGGCGCCCAGGCGATGCGGCTGCGGTAGGGCGCGAAGCTCTCGTCGGTCTGTTGCTCCAGGATCCGTAACGCCATCTCGTTGCGCTTGCGCAGGGCGGCGCCGCGGATCAGGCGCTTGCGGGACACCTTCTTGAGCAGCGGGTCGAGCTCCAGCTGGAGCGCCACGCCGGAGAGCGCCTGGCGGTTGTCTCCGAAGGCGCTGCGCGGCACCTCCGCGAGGTCGTGCATCGTGCGCAGGATGAGGTTGGCGTACTCGACGTGCAGGCTGGCGCCGCCGCCCTGCAGCAGGTCGAGCAGATAAGCACGAGCCTTCTCCGGGATCTCCCAGACCGCGCCCGGCTGGACGGCGATGTCTTGCGCTTCGGTCACGTTCTCCAGCACAGCGATCGGGTTCCCCGACATTTCGAGGATCGTCGAGAGCTGCGTCAACGCGCGGTTCAACTCCCGCAGGGGTTCCTTGACGGCGACGAGGTCGGAGATGCCCCAGAACTGCTTCGGCTCGCGGATGTTCGGGTAGATAACGTATGGGATGAAGCCGTACGGATTGTCCGCCGACTCCGCGAGTGCGCCGTCGAGCCAAAGCTCGAACGTGTCGCTCGTCCAGACCTCGATCACGTCGCGCTCCGCGGCCGTTGATGACGGGACGTCGAAGAGCGCCGCCGATTCGTCACCCGCCAGCGTGTAGCGCGACGCGACCCGCCAGACTCGTGACGGATCGTCGGCGAGCCACCAGGCGTGGAGCCCCTGGACGTCGGGCGCAGAGACGCGGACGCGATCTTCGACGGTGTCCCACGTCACTTTGTACGCGGCGTCACCGAGCACCGAGCAGTCGATCTCGTTGTCGAAGTCCAGTTGATCAAGCGCGTTGGCGTCGTAGACGTCGCGCAGCGCCTGCTCAGATCGGCGCGCGGCTTCAGCCGCCTCTGGCGACCCGTCCGCCGGATCGACGACCGATGTCAGGCCGGACATCGTGTATGAGGCGGTCTTCTCGATGATCGTGCGGGCGTAGTTGAACGTCAGCCGGCGCTCGCGTCGCCGCTGGGACTCCGCCCACTGTCTCCCTTGGTAGAACTCCAGGTTGGCGCGATAGGCGCGCATTCGTTCGCTGTCCAGCGTTGTCAGCCGTTGCGGCAGCGGCAGATCCGCACGCGCTTGCGTCGTCGCTATTACCACTTCGTCCTCCCCCCTTCTGCCCGGCCTCCCCGGGCAACCTCCGCTCGTCCTGCTAGGGCGCGAAGCGGAAGAGTACCCAGATCGCGGTGCTCGTGAGCGCCAGGTATCCGGCGGTGTGGAGCGTTGCCGTGAGCATGTTACGCACAGTGCGCCTCCCTTCTCGTTTGGCCGTTGGTTGGGGCTTGATCTATTTGACGGATCGGTATCGGCTGCTGCGTCTTGTTGCCGAGGACGCGGAAGACGGTGCGCCGCGAGACGCCGAAGCGCATCGCCAACTCAGCCACCGGCACGCCGGTCGCGCGCTGCGCGACGATCTGCCCGTCGCGCGTCTTGTTGAGCAGCGCGCGCAAGCCACCCGGCTCCTCGTAGCGGCAGCGAGGCAGCGGGCAGGTAAGGCAGCTCGGACTGACGTCGCAGCCGTTGTCCCGGTATCGTGTGAACTCTGGCAGGGCGTCGGAGCGCACCCGTGGTTGGTCCGCGCCTCGCATCGGTAGCCTGAGCTGCTCCGACTTTGTTCCCGGCATCACTGCTGTGGTCATGGCATTCCCTCCTTGCGTGCTCTTACCTGGCCAGGACCGGGGCGCGGCCCCGGGCGACGCGCGGCTGCGGCAGCCCGTCGCGTCCGGCTTCTGCGGCGAGCGCGAGGCTCGCGAGATAGTCGTCGTGTCCGTCGGCGGCGTCGACATAGAACGTCATCCGCCCGCCCGGGCGGTAGGCGACGCGCGCCAATTCGATTTCGCGGAGGACCGTTGCGTATTCCGGTGAGCCGTCGGCGGCGTAGCACTTGAGGCGACCGCCGCTCACCGCCGCGAGAAGGCCGAAGCCGAGGCGGGACTTCGCCTCAGCCGAGAAGCGCAGCGGCCGGACGACGTCCTCGCCCAGTCGGCTCGCCAGCACCGTCGCGATCGTCTCGCCGATGCCTGTCGCGTCGACCATCACTCGGCTCACGCGCCAGACCTCGCCAAGGAGATCTGACAGGCGGGCGAGCAGAACATCGTGCGGGGCGCCCGCCTCCGCCACGTGCTCGACTACTTCGAGACGAGGTTCCTGGACGGTCGCGCCGGCGGGCGGCGTGACGACGCGGGCTATGGTGAGTACGGTGCGGTCGTGGTCGCGGCCGGAGCCGAAGTCCTGACCGCCGATGTCGAGCCCGGCAACGTAGAGTTCGCCGTCGTGCGCTGCGTGCTGCCGCGGATGGCGGCCTTGCATCTGCGCGCGCTGGGTCGCGGAAAAGAGGCGGCCGCTGCCGGGTACCGGTCGTAGGGCGTACTGGGTGCGGAAGAGTGGGTGGTCCTCGCCCAGCCGCTCGCGCTCCGCCTCAACGAAGCGTCCGTAGGCGGGGTTGTGCTGTGCGACCGTCGTCCAGTCGGCCGTGAAGTGACGGCGAATGCCGTCGCGCTTTTCGAGGTCCACGTGCTGATGCGCGGCGCGTTCCAGCAACGTCGATTCGTCCCAGGGGGTGCCGTAGTAGACGATCGTTGCGCCACTGGGCGCGGCCATCGGACGGAAGTCGCGGTCGAACTTATCGGCCTCGATGCCCTGCGCTTCGTCTACTTCCAGCATCAAGCCGGCCGTGTGGCCAACGACGTTTGCGCCGGGCTCGGCGGAGAGGAAGACGACGCGCGCGCGGCCCAGACGGACGGCGCGGCCTCCCTCGCGGGAGGCGATCTCATCGAGTCCTGCCTGACCGATGCGCGACCAGAGGCGGCGCAGGCTCAGCTCGCACTGCGGCTTGAACGTCGGCGCGCACTTGATGCCGTCGACGCTGCGACGGGCGTGCTTCAGGAGAAGGAACAGCTCAATCTGCGCCGATAGCTCGTTCTTGCCGGCCTGGCGGGCCATGACAACACTGAAGGTGAGGCCGCGTCCGTTGATCACAGAGTCGGTGATCGCGCGTGCCGCCTCGGCCTGGTAGGGGCGCAGAGTGGGCAGCGGGGCGGTTACCACGCCAGCACCCTCACGAGCAGCTGTGTGATGACGGCCGCTGCCACCAGGAAGATGAGGCCGTTCACCCGGTTCTTGATGTCGCCCATGTCGCGTTCCAGGTTGCGTATGCGCTCCTCGATCACCGCCCGAAAGGCGGCTGTCGAGACGCGGCCGTCAATGTCCGCCCGGCCTGCGGATCCGTCGGCGTCCCCGTCAGGCCGGGGAGTGCGGAAGCGCTGGAGGGCGCGTTCGAGTGGCTGGCTCATTGCGAACATCTGTGCGGAGCAGGATAGAACGGGCGTTCTGGCCTGTCAATACGCTTATGGTTAAGAACAGGACATTTGTTCGAAAAAGACGGTCGAAGTCCGGCGCCCGGAGCACGGAACGTGGCCCGGGCGGGCGGTTCCGCCGTCACCTGTCCGCTCCGTTCGCGGGCAGGATCTGGTCGCCGACGCTGTTGAGGACGGCCGCCATCCGGTCTGCCAGGTCCTTGCGTGCCTTCGGCGAGAGGCGGTACTGAGTGGCGACCGCGCGTACGAGCAGCGCGATGCCCTCTCGCAGGAGGTCGAAGTCCTGGGGCCGCTGTTCCAGGGCCGAACGCAGGCGCACTCGCAGGAGCGCGATCTCCTCGTCCAGGCCGTCGACGCGGCGGGCCTCGGCCAGCTGAAGACGTTCGGCATCCGTGAGGGCGCTGGCGTAGAAGTCGCGGACGCGAGCGGCGCTCCTTCGCGCTGCCACTAGCGCCTTTTCCTGCGACGACGGTGCGTCGGCGTCTTCGCGGACAGCAGCTCAAGCATCTCCTCGATCGCCTGTGGTGGCAGACGGTTGGCGGCCTCGGCGACGGCGACGAGAAGGCAGAGCGCTGCGGTTTCCCACTGTTTCGCAGCGATCGCGCGGTGGAGGACTCCGGCTTCACTCACGTCAACCTTCCTCTGATACGCGGCGCAGGATCAGCGCGCAGATACCGCCGCTGCCGGCGCAGGCCAGCAGGCGCGTGGCTGTCCACTGCGGGGACGAGAGGAGAGGCGCCGGTGCGCTCGCTCCGAAAGACGTGAGCAGGACCAGCGCCTCGATGAGCGCGCCCAGGCACACGACGGCGAGTACGAAGACCGCCGCACGACGCGCCGGCGGCTCAGCGCCGGATCCGGCGAGGCGTGCGACGAAGTACGCCGCGTTGACTGCGGCGAAAACGGCTGTTCCCGCGTCCAGCGCCGCCGCGGCGGCGCGCCAGGAAATGGTCACGACCTGCCTCCCATCCGCCGCATCCTCGCCCTCGTGACGTTCCCTGCCGTGGACGCGGGCAGGGAGCTAGACTAGAACATATGTTCTCTCCAGTCAAGAAGGTAATGTCAGGCGATGACGAGGTGAGGGGCTATTCTCCGTTCCCTGCGCCGTAGGGCGGCGGGGCCGCCCTACCCTTCGGGGCCGAGCTGATGGCCGCCGAGGACGTGCATGTGCAGGTGGGGCACCGTCATGCCGGCGTCGTCGCCGACGTTGAAGGCGACGCGGAAGCCGCTCTCCGAGATGCCTTCGTCCTCTGCCACCCTCGACGCTGCCATAAACATGCGGGTGAGGAGTGGCCCGTGTTCGCCCCGCACGTCCTTTACGGTGCCGATGTGCTCTCGCGGGATCACGAGGAAGTGACGCGGCGCGCGCGGGCTGATGTCGAGGATCACGACGACAAGATCGTCGTCGTACAGCCTGTCGGACGGTACTTCACCCTCGATGATTTTGCAGAACAAGCAGTCGGGCACGGCGTCATTGTACGTGCCGGGCCGAACTCGCTTCCAGTCGGGAGTTATTCGGTCGGCGGCTGGACCAGGACGTCGAGGCTATCGGACGCGGGCTCCACGATCACCGTGTTCTCGGTCGCTGGAGCGATGATGGTAGCGTCGCCTGTGTTCCACGGCTGCCAGACGATCGCCGAAACGATGAACGCGGCTGCCGCAACGAAGACGAGGAGGAGCAGAACCGACGCCATGGTGATCCGTGGCTGTCTTGCGTAGGTGTGGCGGTACTCGATTGGGGCGGGCCTTCCTATTGAGAGTTGGGGCACACTCTCACGGGGTGCGCTGCCCGAGTATAACCTGTCGACAAGCTGTGAGGAGCGCTCCGATTGAACGGCTTTGCGGTGAGGCGCACCCTTTCCGAACGCCGAAAAGGAGCCGCTAGCCGCCGCTCCACCGAACGTAGCGTTCTGCCGACCGTTCGACCGCCCCCCGGGCGTTTTCCCGGACGTCGTTTCCGAACCAGCCGCCGTAGATGCGGTCGAACTCGTAGCCGCTCAGAGAGGAGACTATTTCCTCTATGCTCGCCGGCGGCAGCGGGATGTAGTTGGGGTAGCTGCGCATGAACGTCAGCCAGCGTCTGTCGGCCGCGACGGAGATGGTATCGCCCGTGAAAAGGGCTCCCCGTCCCTCGGCGCCGCCGGCCCAGTGCAGCACCGCGCTTCCCTCGAAGTGGCCGCCCGTCTGCACCAGCGTCAGTCCCGGCCAGAGCGGGTGCGCGCCTTCATACCACGTGACGTCGATGTCCCCGCGGACGAAGTATTCGCGGTCCGCCGACGGCAGGTAGACCGGCGCACCGAACGCCTGGCTCCAGGCGCCGACGGCGGCGTAGAAGTGCGGGTGCGAGACCGAGATCCCTTGCACGCCGCCGAGCGAGTTGACGGCCTCGACCGTCTCGTCGTCGATGTAGGAGACGCAGTCCCAGAGGAAGTTGCCGCCATCCGTCTGCACGAGGATCGCGCGCTGGCCGATGGCGATGCGCGGGACGGTGAAGATGCTGGTGACGCCCGGGTCCGTGGGCACGACCTTGTTCGCGAATTCGCCGGCGCGGAGCTGTTCGAGCGTGGTCCACTGCTGGCCGCCACGCCCGACATACTGCCGCTCGTCCTCACAGATGAGGCAGCTCGCTGGCGGCTCCTCGGACGGCGGATACTGAACGCCGCAGGTACGGCAGATGAAGGCGTGCACGGCGCGAGTATAGCCGGTCGCGCTAGACGACTTCGTTGATCGCCAGCTGGATCCCCAGGCCGGCGATGAAGAGCATCCCGAAGCGGCGGTTGTGGATGAAGGCGATGGCCACGAACCAGAGCGGCCAGCCGCGATAACCCTCCGGCGCTTCCTCAGGCTTCGGCGAGCGGTAGAACTGGTAGAGCTGCCAGAGCAGCGGCAGCGCGCCGATCACGAGCACGAGCGCCCACATCTCCTGCCAGACGGCCAGCGCCGCCGCCGAGACGTACATGCCGGCGCTGAGCACGACCGTCACCGAACGCGAGGCGCTCTCGCCGAGGACGATCGGCATCGTGCGGATGCCCTTGGAGCTGTCGAAGCCGATCTTGTCGAGGTGCTTGCCGAAGAGGACCGTCGTTACGCCGAGGCCGTACGGCACCGACGCCAGCAGCACCCAGGTCGGCAGCGTCTCCGCCATGACGTAGTAGGAGCCGCCGATCATCAGCGGCCCCCAGACGATGAAGACGGCGATCTCGCCCATCCCGAAGTACTTGAGCGGCAGCGGCCCGCCGGAGTAGAACATGAGCACGAAGGCGCCACCCAGCGCGAACGCCAGCACCCAGAGGCCGGCGGTGATCACCAGGAAGACGCCGATCGCCGTCGCCGCCGCGAGGACGAGGCCCGTGACGAGCAGGAACTCGCTCATGTTCTCCTTCTCGCCGACGAACGGGTGCGGCCCGTAGGTCGCGCGCGGCGAGTCCGGTGTGTCGATGCCGTTGCGGTAGTCCCAGAAGTCGTTGACGAGGTTG